>Ga0208542_1000183_pt1 | contig 28432 bp, 40 predicted proteins | sample DEB08_DNA_3_FD_185495 | JGI IMG/M metagenome (GOLD analysis project Ga0208542, IMG submission 185495) | Aqueous microbial communities from the Delaware River and Bay under freshwater to marine salinity gradient to study organic matter... | ecosystem: Environmental > Aquatic > Marine > Coastal ... | reverse complement strand
CTATGGCTATGGCGAAGGCGATGGCTATGGCGAAGGCTCTGGCTGGGGCTATGGAAAGGGAAATGAAGATTTTACGGGAGAGGGTTAAATGAAAATCGAAAAAGAAATTATTTACAATATTGTTACCGCCGAAGGTGCAAGGCTGGAAGTAAGCGAAGCGGAGTTAATTGAGCTTTACAAGGAGCTTGGCAAGATTGTCATATCCAGCACTAAGTTTGCACCAGCAACTGTAACTGTAAGAAAAGATTTTTTCCACGACCAAGGGGAATACTAACATGAGTTTTTGTTTCGAATTGAAATTGACGATGCCACAGATTCAGTTGTTAATTGCTTTTATAAAGTTAGCAAACAAAGAGAATCCAGGCAAAATGCCAAAAGGTACAAGCATAAGTTCTACGAGAGCATTGTTGGCCGAAGGGCTATTGCAAGCCAATAAAAATGACCGTTGCGTAGGGACAGAATGGAAAGTCACCAGAAAAGGTTACATGGTTGCCAATTTAATAAAAGAAGAATGTAAATTAGTAGAAAAGTTACCGAAGTTTTCACGAACAGATTTTATTCATTGGTATGATTTACCAGAAGAGTTGACCGATCAAACTGGAATAGGTGGCAGTAAGCCTACTGGTAAGGTAATTTCAAGTGAAACAAAGGAGGTACTGTAGAATGTTTATTCTCAAATGCGTACTTGCGTATTTTATAATAGCAACAGCACTCGTCTACTGGTGGGCTGGAGTTTGTAAATTAAATAGAAGGGACTGGGAGTAAATGAATAAAATACAAGAATTATTTGAAAAGGAATTTCCAAGCGTAACGGATAAAATCAATTTTGTAGATCCGACAAAAAAGTCGATTAATGTTTGGGACTTAAAAGAAATAACAGATTCAAGTTATTTTGATGAGCCATTGTTTAAACACATTGAGATACCAAAAGAATTAGTGTTTTTTATTTTTAGACGTGGCTTTGATGCAGCTTGTCGTAGTTTGTTGGAAGAGGTGCATGAATACCAGAAATAACGAATCCTGGGTATCTGTGGAGGCAGTTGCCAAACATTTACAGATTAAAAGTTGCACAATTTATAAGTGGTTGGAGCGGAAGCAAATGCCAGGACAAAAAGTAGGTAGGCTATGGCGATTTAAGTTAAGCGATATTGATACATGGGTAAAATCAAAAGGAGCAAAATGAAAACACCTGAGCAGATGGCAGATGAGTATGCCAATAATTTAACAAGAGAATCGGAGCGATTCATTAGACAAGACGTGAGTTACGCATTTTTTTTTGGTTACGCAGCAGCACAACCGAAATGGATTAGCGTGAAGGAGAGGCTGCCTGAGAAAAACAGTTTGGTAGTGATATTACACGAAGATGAAATGAATTTGAATTACAGAAAACCACCTGTCTATTTTGGTAAGCACAACGGTCAATATTGGCTAGAAACCTTAGATCATAGCGATGTAACTTGGAGTGGTATGTGTAATATTACCCATTGGATGCCGCTGCCTGAAGCACCAAAGGAGATTAAGTAATGAAATGGATCAGCGTGAAGGAGAGGTTGCCGGAGATGGACGAATGGGTGCTAATTGATGGCCCAGAAGTTTGCAAAAGAATTGACCCACCATCAAGCAACTGGAAGGAAGGTTACGCATGGAAAAGAATTCACGAGTCGTTTTATAGCCCTGATGATGTCACTCACTGGATGCCGCTGCCCGAACCGCCAAAGAAGGAGGAGTAGTATGAAAACACCTGAAGAGATGGCAAAGGAGTATTGTGATCAATTTTGTTGGAATGATCCTAGAGAAGAAGACGCAAAAGATGCCTTTCTTGTAGGCTACGCAGCAGCGCAACCGAAATGGATCAGCGTGAAGGAGAGGCTGCCTGATTACAATCAAGATGTTTTGTTTTGTTCTATAAAATATAAGGATTGTTTTGTGGGCTATAGAGCAGAACTGGATGCGTATGTTGATCCAGAAGGGAACGGATTAACCGATGATCTGATTTTTAAATATTATAACTTTTGGATGCCTTTACCTGAGCCACCAAAGGAGAATGAGTAATGGATTCGATGACCATGACAATAGGCCTGAATCAATCAAAATATATTTTTCAAATAGAAATAAATGAATACGATTTAGCACAATTATCAGAATATAAACTATTAGGAATGACATTTAAAAAATCAAAATATCGATTTTTAAATGATTTAAGTGATGTTCTCAGAATAGAGATACTAAGATTATTGGAGCAAATAGCAGACTCTCCGAAGGAGAATGAGTAATGACTTGGATAAGATTAGAGGATGAGTTTCCCCAGGATGGTCAGGAGGTATTGGTCACTGGTGACGGATGGATTGGTATAGACCTCGTTAGATACGACGATAAACAAATGAAGTTTATCCCTGTCAGGGATAATATTTTCGGTGAACATTGGGACATTGAGCCGTATTCCATTGGAGGCGGTCGGCACTCTGTTACTTTTTGGATGCCAACTCCTGAGCTTCCTGATAAGGTAGACGAGTAAGGAGAAAAGTTATGCCACTCACAAAAAAGGGAGTTAAGATTCGTAAAGCCATGCAGAAGTTTTATGGGGAAAAACGTGGTAAAGCCGTGTTTTATGCCAGCGAAAACAAAGGTAACATAAAAGGTGTTACTAAGAAAAAGTAATGAAATTGATAGGGATAGATCCTGGTAAGTCAGGAGGTATTGCAATCATCTCTAACGATGAATGCTTTGCCATACCTATGCCAGAAACAGAGCGCGATATTTACGACTATCTAAAAGATAATTCAGAAGACGCGTTCTGTATAATAGAACAGGTACACGCCATGCCAGGGCAGGGAGTAACTTCTATGTTCACCTTCGGCATGGGGTACGGTGGGCTTAGAATGGCCTTGGTTGCAGCAGCTATTCCATTTGAGACAGTGACCCCCCAAAAGTGGCAAAAAGCGTTACAATGTCAAACTAAAGGTGATAAGAATGTATCGAAAAGACGTGCTCAGGAGTTATACCCTAAACTGAAAATAACCCATGCAATTGCTGATGCAATTTTGATTGCACACTATGGACGATACTGTAAATAAAAAACAGCTTATTATGTTTCAGTCAGAACAAGAATCAGTAGATCATCGCAGTCAGTGTCCGGAATATAAACTTTGGACAGCAGTTATGACCAGAGCCATTACGGACTACGTAAAGTTCTTCGATCAGTGGATCGTTATTGACGGTCAAAATATAAGGATGAGTAAAACAAAGAAGCGTAGGAAAACATTACGCACTAAACAAAGTTTAGAATTAAACTGGTTACGCTGGTTTCTCTTTAGTGATAATACCCAAGAGTTTAACCTTGCATGGGTATTTGAGCATTGCCTACATGAAAATGAATCTAGTTTAAAAACAACTAGAAAGAATCTGATTAAGTTTCATGTGCAGAATCTTGAAAAGAATAAAACCTGCTCCTGTTTAACAGAAGTGTACGATTTGTATCAGAAGTACGGCCCTATGGCAGACATCTCAGACAAGATAGAAAAACAGAAACTAAACTAGAAAGCAGTAAAGATTGGTATCAAACCAACCATACTTGGAGTGATCAATCCACAAAGTTGGGCACAATCTTGGGCTAGGCTTAGTTTTATATTCCAAACCGTAGTATCTCTTATCCTCAATCGTCAGATTGCAGCCGACGAGGTGAGATAGGCAAAGGAAAGAACATAAGATTTTGCAGGTTTGTCGTTTCACCGACACAACCTCTTTAGTTCAACCTTTACCTTTGCCGTATCTCATGTGGTTTTTTTATTGGCAAGGGATAGACCCTGAGCAACCAATGCAGTGACTACACCTATCACTAGCTCAACCATTTCGGGCAAAGCTTGAGCAACGGCGCTTTCAGTAGCCAACCCCTTGGCAATCAAAAATCCACCAACCAAAGTCATGACGTGACGAACGATGCTGCCCAGGTAATCGCCTAGAAAAACATCACTTATTTTCTTTAGTAGCCATGATTTCATGCTATCTCCTTTATAGTTAAATCTACTTCCTGTTCTGTTTGTAAATATCGCATCATTGTTTCCATACCCAGTGTGCTGTGAATAATGGTAGCAGTACCTGATTCAGTACCAAACTTTTGTCCAATTAGAATGCAACCATGTGTGTCTTTATGAGTATTGCCACGATGAAACAGGATATGCTCACGTTTGGGCACGTTTAACACCTGCCAGGTTTTACCAAATTTAGGGCTATCAACTGGTTTACATTTATAATTCCCAGCTGGTATGCAGCTAATATCTGTAGCGTTATTGCGATAAGGTAATTCTAAGGTAACTAATCGTGCAGTTTCGTCGAAACAAAGCACGCCTAAAATGGCATCAGGTAGCTTGGATATCCTAACGAGCGTTAGTTTCACCTCTTGCTCCCATCTTTATTCCACTGGATGTAATCTCTACGCCCTTATCTGAATCCTTAAGCACAAGAATTATAACTAAAACAGCTAAGATTGCAGACACTAAAAGAGTGCCAGTCTTATCAGTGGCAGGTTTTACTAACCTATCTGTAAGCGTCTCAAGGCTGTGTGCTATCTTGGGTAGGTATTGAAGATGATCTAATTTGTCGTGCATACGAGTCATTTCTCGTTGCAACTGAACAAACTCTTCGATTGCCACGTTACAGCTTGTATCTTCGCCGTTTACAATTTTCATTATGGAGCCTCAAGTGCTGCTACTCTTGCTTCTAACTCTTGAATTGCTTTTATCAAACGTGCTTCAAATTTGCCTAAACCTGCCAAATCCAAAAATCCATTATCGTTTTGAGATACTAAGTCGGGATAAACTTGCTGCACCTCCTGTGCAATGAATCCAGTTTGATGCCCTGAGCCATCCTTATAATCAAATTCAACTGGTCTTAGATTTAGGATGTTGTTCAACTGAGGCGGTAAATCAACGATATTTTCTTTTAGTCGCTCATCAGAAGTGCTTGTAAAAGTTGCCTGGTTTGCGCCGTTGGCGGTTATTTTGCCACTTTGCGCTACGCCGTTGTTTATCCAGAAATGAATAAAATTTTGGGTTGTTGTGCTGTTATTATCAAATTTTAATATTTCAATCGCGGCCTGAGCGACATCACCTGTCACGCTCCAGGTTTGAACCGCCGCACTGGTGTTTAATTCGGCTGTAATTGCTAGTTGAGCAGAAACAGGAGTCATCGCTATGCCAACCTTTCCTTCTGAATCTATTCTCATTCTTTCGGTAACCGTACTACTACCGTTAGCAGTTGTGTCAAATAGCATAGTACCAGGCATATCATTGGTAGCACCTGGAGTATTGGTGCAAACTACTCTTATACGTCCAGCAATATCAAAATCTGTGCCGTTACAACCACGCCAAATAATATCGCCATAAGTGTCACCATTATTTACAATGGTATAATCACCAACTGTAGTGCCTCTAGATTTATTTAGATATATAGTAGCTCGCTGAGTATCATTCGACCAACTCGTAGCCTGCAAAACTGGTCTAGCTCCTCCTGTCTCATTAACACTCGCCTGTTTTAAAAATGCCTGGAATGTATTGTCCTGTAACTGATTATAAGTAGTGTACTGTCCCGAACCCGTAGCATTTGCCACGCCTGTATGCTTGTAGCCACCCATCGGCAAATTAGCGGTAGGAGTGTTCTGACCATCCTTAGTTAAGCAGTTATTGATACCTGTAGCCAAGTCATTATCCTGAGCATCATGAATCGCAGCTTCAATGCCGATACCTAATGCCGCATCGTCTTGCCACTCTGTGCTACCATTAGCTCTTGTAAATGTTCCACCTGACCAGGCCATATTTATCTCCCTCTAAAGAATTGTTGTAACTGTTCACCTTCAGTCATCGCCGGTTCTGTTTCAGTGCCACTAGCACTGTAAGCACCTACCCTACGACTAATAGGGGCAGCTCTGGTTAAGACATCTTCTATTGTTTCCCCAGTTTGTCTAGCACGAACAGCTTGCCGTGCCTCTAATGCTTTGGCTTTCCTACCAGCTTTTAAAGTCTCCTCAAATTTTCTAGGATTCAACAGAGCTTCCCTAATTGCTTTACCTAGTTCGGAAGATACAGCAGCTTTCCGTGCTTGGCTTAAATAATTATAAGCAGCAGGGACACCAGCCATTGCAACTCCTGGTAATCCCATACCCATACCACCCAAAAGTCCGGCAGCAGAGGAAGCTGTAACAAGTTTGGTCCATTCGGTTTCTTTCGGTAGTTCTGCTCGTTTAAATAATCTTGTTATCTGTGGTTGTAATCTTGCGGCAGTTTGTGAACCACCGGCAGCTGTACCAGCTCTTTTTGTTTTAGCTCTAACAGCTGCATCATTTATCAAATCGTCAAATGTTTGTGCTTCTTCGCCAAACAATGCTCTGTTAATAAATCGTTTTTGGCGTAGTTTGTTAACGGTAGTAACATCTTTATTAACTGTACTCATTACGTCGCTAACGTACTGAGTTTTGATTAAATCATGAGCTGGACTATCTTTTCCGATCATCTTAAAAAATTGCTCTACAGCTGGATTTGATCCAGTAATTAGTTTTACAACTTGATCACCTTGTAAATCTTTGGCAGCCAAATTTTTCAATGGTCCTTCATAATACGTTTTAGCATGCTCAAATGCTGCTTTATTTGCTGCAATAAATGGTTCTGATACGCCACCTACGCTCTCTAGTTTGTTACGTATTAAACCTTTTATTTGCGTTGCTAAGGCTGCTGCCCGATTGTCTAAATTGGCATTGCCAGAATATTTTCTAGCAGCTGCACCAAAATCGGAATAATACTTTTGCAATTGTCCAGGAGTGAGTAAGGCTTCTGATTGCTGAAAATTATCAATTAAATTTTGCAAATCAGCAGGAGGTGGTGTGCCTGTTTCTTTTGTTTTACCACCTTTCGTTGTTTGTGGTTTGTAGGTTTTCTCTTTTAATTTAGCTATTTTACCTTTCAAATCACCTTTTCTAACATCAATGGTAATATCAGCTGGAATTGCTTCATATAATTGATCAACTAGTTTTTGGCTTTCGTCTTGAGCCTGTTCAATTATATTCATTACTTGCGTGCCAGTAGTGGCGGGATTTAAATCTTCACCCTTACCTAAACTAGCTATAGCTGATTGTCGTGCTTCTTCTTGCGATTGTTTAAATGCTGCGTATGCAGGCGCTTCTTGAGGTAATTGCGTCGTCATAACATCTTCTAACGAGGCTAATTGACCTACCTGCTGTCTGGAACCACCCCCTGCTTGAAATGTTTCAGCTGTAGTCATACCACCAGCTGTGCTAGGTACAGCTTTACCAGCTTCTGTTCTGATTTGCCGTGCTACTTCAGGATTATAACCTTGCTCTAATAGTATTTTACCAACTTCCTCTTTAGCGGCTTGAGGTGTCGCTGGTCCCATAAATTCAGTTGTTTTACGCTTAACCGCTTGTACCGTGCTTGGTACTTTGCCTAATACTTTACCTAATCCTCTGGTCAATAATTCACCGCCATAAGCACCGCCTGCTTCGGTTGCCATTTGTTCAGCAAACTGTTCTGGTGTTTTAGGTTCCTGATATTTTAATGCACTTAATAAAATGTCACCGGCAGTTCGTCCCACAGCATAAGCACCAGGGGCTAATAATGGGCCTACAACAGGAACAGCCAAGGCTGCTCCAGCGCCAGCAGTACCTAATGCTTCTCTAGTAACACCTCTTGCCCATGCTTCAGGTGGTAATTCTGATACTTGTTTATAAATTGCTTCTCTGCCTGGTTGAGTCATTAATGCTTGACCTACATCAACCAATCCACCCAAACTTTGTAATCCTTCTGTAAATCCACCAGTAAATTTACCAGCCAGATCAACATCTGTAGTAGGCATGGTTGTACCCATGGGAGTTGGTACTGGTGCAGGTACAGGACCTAGTTGAATACCTTCGCTTGCTAGTTGTTCTTCTGACAAAGCTAACAGTTCATCTAGATTCATTATTCCTCCATGTATCGGCTAATGATGTCGCCTGTCCAATTGTCATTACCAACTTCTTGAGCAATACTATCTTGTACCATCTTTTTAAAGATTGGATCCTTTGACATCTCACTACGTTCCATCAATGTTTTAATTTTTAAAGCATTGTCGCTAGTAATGAAACGTGGATACGGATAAAGCGCGGTTGCTTTTTTTACAACTCTGTTTGCCTTTAAATATTGTGCTTCCTTATCAACGGCATCGTTATATGCTTTACCAGCATATTTTCTAATTATTTTTACAGTATCAACCAGATTAGCTTTTGCTTTATCTGATAAATTGCCATAGCCTAAAAGTTTTTTTGCTGCCAATCCTTTCATTTCGTTGTAAACATCTTGAATGTCACCAGTTAATTCAAATTCTGGAATAGTAACTGTGGATGGCGGATCAAATGCTTTTCTTACTACGTAAATTAACGCATCGTTGTAAGCTGCTTCTTTACCTTTAGATAATTGTTGAGCTTTTAAATAGTTTTGATTGGTTTCATTCCAAGTTTTGGCAATATCTTTTACTCTTTCTCTTGCTTCCTTAACTTGGTCTGATTGTGCCTTATAAAGGTTGCTAACCGTACTTCGTCTATTTTCAATTTCTTTTGTAGGTAATGGACGACCATAATCATTAGTTTTTTTAATATTAGCTAATTGCGTTGCAAGTGGTACGTCGGCAAATACATCAAACTCGCTTGCTGGTTCTTCTTGCGGCATCTTTTGTGCAGCAGGAGTTAAAGTAGGAGCAGGTACAGGTTCTGCGATTGCAGCAGCAGCTGCCGTTGGTTCCTCTGCAATAGTTGATAGCACCGATTGTCCAGCTGGTTCCTCACCTCCTTCTAATGCTTGTACTAAATTAGGTGCTGCGTAAGTAGTTTCTAATGCTTCAGTTGCCATTGTTGGCACGGAAGGAGCAGAAGGTGTCATAGTTTGTGCAGGCATAGACACACCAGTGCCCATGGTAGGCTCTCCACCAAATAATGCGTTATATAAATCTGGATTGCTTTCTGCCATGTCTTGAGCACTAGCGTAATTGTAGGTTTGTGCTAACGAATTTTGATTCTTAATATTTTCTGACCAGAGGAATCTATTTCTGTATAGACTCTCTTGCTGAAGAGCTTTGGCTAATCTTTCTTTTTGACTCTCTAAGCTGCTCATTCTTTGCAATGCAACCGGCAGCAATTTAGATTTATATTCAGATTCGCCTAGCATAGTTTGAATCTGTTCAGGAGATTGTGCTTGAGCAATATCTAGCAATTGCGGTAACAACAATGCATTCTTTTCTTCGGCTTCTTTTTTAGCGCTGTAGCCCATTAAACCAGCTAACAATGCACCACCTAAAACACGAGCAATATTACCCGATGTACTACCATAAGGATTAACTAAGCTAGGTAGAGCTTGAGCTACTCCAGCAGAAGTGATACCCATCATAGATTCACTTGGAGAATATCCATATTTTGTTTCGCTCATCAGAGCTTTGAATAAGTCGCTCGTTGCCATATTTTCCTAGAAAACAGCTTTTGTTATTCCAGCACCTATTCCAGTGCCTAAACCAGATGCAAACCCTGCTCCAGCGCCTGGATATCTTGGCTGATCGCCGCTTGGCATCGCCTTTAATCCACCTTCTAGCAAATACTTGTTCTTTATTAGTTCTAATTGCTGTGGATAGGTTAAGGCACCTGTGGCACCATACTGCGCTTGAGTAATTCCTGTTTGTGCAGCCAACTGAGCTTTCTGCCAGTCTTGAGCTAACTGTCTATTAGCCAAATCAAGCTGCTCTTGTTCACCCATTCGTTGACCAAAGATATTGTAATATGGGGTGAATGCTTGCAGCATTTGAGCAGGAGCTTGATAGCCCTGTAGAGCTTGTCCAAATCCTTGCGCTTGTACGCTTTGTGCAGCTTGCAAACCGGCTTGCATTGCGCCTTGTCTAGCTAAATCTTGGCGCTGATTTAATTGACTCTGCAATGTTTTGTAGGCTTCGCTGTTTGGATCTAATCCTCTTTCTGCTGCCATTTGCTGAAAATTAGCCTGTTCTCTAGCTAGTTCAGGCCCCATAGTTTGTTCATATTGTTTCATTACATTTTGGTAGGCAGCGTCCATTTGCTCTTGGAATGAGCCAGGTTGAAAAGCACCTTGCTGCTGAATGATGTCCATAAACTGACCAGCACCTGCACCAGTTTCAGCTCCTATCCGCTGTTCTATTTGTTGTGGGGTGAGCTGTTCGGTCGGAGTAGCTTGAGATGGAGCTATACGGCCTGCGCGTTGCAATCTACCAACCTGCCTTTGACCTAAAGGGATACCGGCAGCCTGTCTCTTTTCAAGCTGTTTAAGCGTATATTTATACTTTTTCGGGCTTGCTGCTAATGCTCCAGCTGCTTGTTTCTCTGCCATAATTAAACCTGTCCACCTAAATCAAATCTAATTTCAAACCCAAATATCTGACATTGTGCCGAATTTACGCTACCGCCAAATCGCACGGCGGCGCTGTGTCCTTGGCCTCTCACTGCGTAACGATTAAATAAATATTCAGTAGGCGATGCCCAGGGAGACCCCCAGGGAGACCCCCACGGCGTGTTTACAGAGGTACCTGTAGTTACTGTATCAACAGTTAGCTTTCGCTGGAAGTCCGTATCTATACCTAATGACATAGTTAGACCTTTTTTAGTTAGTAGTAATGGTCTTATGTCTTTAAAGGCTTTATAATTGCCTCTGCTACCGTAAAATGAAAATGCCGTTCTTGCGCTGAAACTTATTGCATTGCCCTTATCGGTGTAGCCATTTTCAGCTGTGTAAATATATCCGTGATTGCTGCCATAGTAAGGTACGCCGTCCACCACAGAGATAGTGTTGCTGTCTTCTTGATCAAATAATTCGTACACGCACCAGCCATTAGTATCTATGCTAAATACCAGCATAGTGCTTTGAGATTCGCTTTTGGGAACATTAATAAATACTCGTCTACCCTGTGGCCAAAACATTCCATGCCACCTTGCGCTAAAATCAATTACACTGCTATAGGTGGAAATATAAGGATTTACGGAGCCACTAATTAACGTAATAGCTTTCTCAGGATCAGCTTGAAATAAAGCAGAAAGCGGTAACACACCCTGTTGCGTGAGTATCCAAACATCATTATTCACCCTTAAAAAAGCACGATAACCAAGAGGTTTGCCAATTACATAACGAGCTACTAATGCCCAGTTTGTGTCTGAAGGAGAGCTACCAGCGTAAAATACAATCTCCCCTTCGCTACTGATAGCCCAGAATAAATCTGTAGCTGTTTGAGCTGTAGCATTGGTATAGCTGCCAGCAAAAAGCAATCGACCACCACCCTTCATTACATACTGCAAGTCAAAAGCGGTTAGTTGAGATGCGCCTACTGCTTGAGTGTTTCCGTACCAGAATTTAAGGCTGTTTTGTTGAACAAAGTATAGCCGTTCTTTGTAGCTGCTAACGTTTATAAGATTAGCTAAGGTTACTCCGCTGCCACCAGGAAAGGTGAATGTAGAATCTGCAACTGTACTACCGTCGTACACCTGAACAGCTTCAGTACCATTACAGAAATATAGCCTACTCCCAAACTGCTCCGTTTGCATGTTCGGTTCGGTAATAGCTGTCGTGCCTGTAATATCGGTGCCAACACCAGCCACCACCTTAAATATCTTTTTTGTACCACCATCAGAAACAGCAATAATTTCGCTAGTGCCGTCAGTTTTATTATATGCAGTGAGAGTCTTTACGCCTGTATTAGATGCCGATAGGTTTACTAGTTCAGTATAACCAAGACGAGTAATAGGAGCCGTAGCTCCAGGGAAAACGTTTACCAACTCCAGCGCAGTAGCTGGATCCATGCCATCTATTGGACTAACTAGATCCAGCCCTTTATAGGGAGGTGGTATTGTAAATCCCTCATATTGCATTTGTATTCCTAATTAGGCATTTGTTGCAGGCATCATTTGAGCAAAATAATTCTGCAAATATGGCTCAAATTGTGGATTTCTAACGGAGCCACGTTTACCAAGCATCTGTGCTGCTAATGCGGAATTATACATATTTTCACTCTGCTTTTGATTTAATCCAGGCAGATTAGGCATTAATGGTGCTTGCTGCATCGGCATGGTTTGTGGTGTTGGCCTTGGTATTGCTCGTTGCGGCATTGGCATATTGTTTGGAAACATTGCCTGCAAAGTACCTGGTTGCAACAACGCACCAACTCCTTGCTGTGCTCTTGGATCGTTGGGGCCAAACAATTGAGGTAATGTCTGTAGATTTGCAAGTGTTTCAGGACTCATTGGGGTGCTTTGTTTTTGAGGCAAATTGTAATTTAAACCACCCATTCCGATTCCGACATTTTGAGGCATTTGAGGTTGCGGAGCTGGTGCTTGTAGCATCTGTCCTTGTGCGCCTCTTAGATTGCCCTGTGGATCTCTATAGACTCCAGGTGATAAGCGTTGAAATGAATCTGCGCCAGCAGCTTGTAAGCGTTGTTGTTGCATAGGATTTAACTCTTCGCCCATCCTTTGCATACCACGCAATTCTCCAATAGTGCGCTTATATCTCTCGCCTGTTTCCGGATTAATATTTTTATTCATCCTCAATGGACCACCTGTGGTTGGTGAACGTCCTGCCATACCTTGTGCCATATTATGCTTGCTCCGTTGGTTGTATTAACTGGTTTAAATTGTTTAATTGAATATCGTAAAACTCTTTGTTTATCTTACCCTCATCGAACATCGCACCTAATTGCTGTGCAGCTTGATCGTAAGTAAATCCGTTCTTTTCTAGAAAATACTTATAACGATCCCTTACTTGCTGATCAGTGGCATTTGCAGTGCTTCCTTCGTTATCAGCTAAACTAGCCAGTGTGTATTGTGCTGCAATAGCCTCACCAGCCTTACCTTGACCAACACCCATCAAAGTAGACATCAAATTGCCGTAACCAGCTGCCTGTCCATGAATTGGATTTTCTTTTAGATTAATTGCACCTTTCTCTTCATTGGTGCCAAAATCAAATCTATCTTTTGACCAGTCAAAAGTTGTGCCATCAGGCATAGTGCCCCATAGATGACCTTTTTCATCTTTTTGCCAAAGACCAACACCAGCTTTGTCCATCTCTTCACGCCACTTATCTCGTACTAATTGGCGTTGTCCCTTGCTGCTACCTGTCAATCCTTTTATGCCACCAATCAAACCACCGATTATGGCACCTACGGCTGTACCAATACCTGGAATAAACGAGCCAATAGCAGCACCAGAAGCGGCACCAGAAGCAGCAGAGCTTCCAGCTTGGCTAGTATAAACATCGCCATCAGCTACCAATTTACCTAAGTTGTATCCGCCATAAAGTGCGCCTACTGGACCTGCATATTGACCGATAGATTGTGCGCCTATCTGACTAGCTAACTCAGGAGCAATATTAGTTAAGGCACCGGCTAATTGTGTGGTACCTGCTGCTGTACCTAATGCGCCAGCTAATTTGTTTCCGCTTTGTAATTCACGAAGACCCTGATAAACGTTATAGCCACCCAGTGCGCCTTGAGCATAATCACCCCATCCAGCAGTGGGCATATTACCTGTTTCGCTAGGAACAACATTCTGTGCGCTTGGATACCGCATAGCATCAACCATCTCAACGGAAGGGACGCTGCCAGTAGGTGGCATATTTTCTGGACTCATGAATAATCTGTCTATTGCGCTAGGTTGCTCGCCATAAAATAACTTTTGTAAGTTTTGTGTGCTTTCTCTGAAACCAGTTCTCAAATCACCTAATATCGGTTTGCCGGTTAGTATATCTTTTCCTGCTTGAACGCCCAATGCACCAGTCAATAAACCGCCAATCTGACCCATTCCTACTTTTTGTTCGGCTTTTGATTGTGCTCGTCGTCTATCCTCTTGAGCTTGAGAAAGACCAGATTGCTGATAAGCAGTACTCTGATCGACACCCGAAGTGACCATGTTTACGTAATTTTGATATGCTTCTAGTGGTGTCATGTTTTATATAAACGTACCGAAAGTAGCTACGCCATCCCTTGCGAAAATTAAGTTACGATTAAATCCGCCTGCATATAATATTTTACCAGGATTCTGCTTGCTAAAATCCTCGTTCATCTGCAATTCAAATTTAGGCACGACAGTTAATCCGTGTATTTCAGCAAAACGCTCAAGTACACCCTGTTCAATCGTTTTTTCAGTAAAAACTGAAACGTCACTATCTGCTAAAAATTCTGGATATGCGCCACTGTAGTAAGTCCAGGTAACACCACCGTCGCTAACGCTGCCAGAAGTGTGAGTAGGAGGAGTAGCACCACTAATGCCACCAGATGTCGTTTGATAATAGTTTCCGTTATAAAACGTATATGCATTAGCAGCATAGTTGGTTCCTGTTACCCACGTAGCAGGACGAGCATACCGTTCTGCTATATATTCAAATATAATTACATCGCCTGAAGTAGTGGGTGTAGGACTAATTAGGATTTGATTGCTGCTTAAACCTCTAAATTGAAACCGCTGATAAACGGTTGTATTTAATCCGTAACCGATAATTTCAGCGTACTCCTGTTCGGACATAGGCCCAAGTACACGCCACCTTGTGCTACTATTCCAAAAGGAATTGTAGTGATACATGCTAAAAGCTGATGGTAGTTGGTAAGTCGCTTGACCAGCAGTTAAAGTAAAACTGCCTGAAGCAAATAAGATGGGCCAAAGATACTTCTCGCCCATCTCACGGTTAATTCTTTGCACCATTGTGCGAAGCTGCTTTGTAGTGACTTCAGTTGAATTAATAATGTTCGTATCAACTGTGTACCCTGCTTCTGCCGCAACATTCGCTACAATGGTCGCTAACGTCATTAATTATCCTTTCGTACCCTTGCTTTTTTTAGGCTGGTATCGTCGTCAGTTAAATTAATTGTTTTTTGATCACGTTCTATTTTTATACCTTCATTGGCTTCGATACGTTGAATCAATAATTCTATTTGATTTTCTAATCGGTCAGCTCTGACTTTCTCTCGCTCCAATGACTCACGTAGAGAAACAACTTGGCTCTGTGCTGAATTAGCAGCTTCTAACCACTCTTGTGCCTCTTTTACAAATTTCGACAATGGGCCCATTCTACGCTTTACTTCATCGTTAGCTTCAGCAAGTTGTTCAACTGTTCTAAATCCCAAATAGCCCAACTCATGTAATGCGCTAGTAGATATTTTAGTCCACTCTTTTAATGGGAATCCGCTTTGCACAGGACCAATACCTGCTTGATAGGCAGCAAACAGTTCAGGATGTTCTCTCTTGTCTCTATCGTCTAGTGCCCTAACAGTCTCATCGCCACCAGGCCACTGAAAAGAAATAGAGGGAATTTCATCGTAAATATCTCTGCCAGCTTGTGCTGTCTTAGCTTCGTTCTTTCGGGCTACGTTAAATATCTTTACGTTACAGCCACTCCATTTATTACGTTTAGAGGATTCACCGTTATAAACAGCATTCCAATCAATAGTTGCCATAGTATCTCCTATGCTTAGGCATTAATGGCATGTATATACCCTATCCTTCCACAACTACGATAGTGTTAATTGGAGCACCGCTGGTTTGATAAACCGTTATTGGCCCAGATGGTATAAATCCATCAGTAAAAATTAATTTATTTGCATTATCGTTATTAGTTAAATTTATACACTTATTAGTAGAGGTGGGGGCTAATCCTGTCAGTGTCTCACCATTTAAGCCTATTGCAATATGAGCAGCACTAACGTTTTCTATAATTAACAACTTACGGAACGGATTAGCTGCTAAAACTTGAGTGCTTGTAGCTGTTGCTATAGTAGGGGTGGTTGTTGTAGCAATTCCAGAATACGCAGTCATATAATTCCTTTCCTAAAAAAGGGGGCCGAAGCCCCCTGAGCCCGTCACACTAAAGAGCTTTGGTAAACTTCAAATAGTAGAAAGAGGTTCCATTACTGAACACTAAAAATCCGTTTGTGTCAGTATCGTTATCCTTTACTATACCTATAAATCCAGAACCAACAGCGGCTGGAGTACCAAAAGAGGTAGTCAACTCAGCAGCAGTAGGAGTGGTATCGTTTACGTTATTAATGGCCATTTCGGTTCTAATACCAGCAGCGGAAGCGTCTATAGTACCAGTGAAAACACCATCTGATACTGCGGAAGCCAACTCTGCAGGCATACCTAGACCAATTAATGTAGATGCACCTGCCATATAAATCTCCTTAAAACAGGGGGCCGAAGCCCCCTAGTTATTAGTTCACAGTCATGATGTTGGTTGTAGCAACTTCAACAGCAGTGGCAGTGCCAGCTACAGTTGTTAGTCCAACTACGTTCTTTACGAGCGTAGTAGAAGCATCATCAGCTACACCATCGGTGGCAGTGGTCTGAGTATTAGCAAGAGCAGTATAGTTGATATACTTACCTTTGATACCAGAGCCAGTTCCTGCACCACCTACACCACCGACGAATACCCACAGATATTCATTATCGGCAGCAGCTACCTGAGCAATACCTACAAGTAGGTTGCCAGATGTAGCAGTTGTAGTTGTCATCATGTCAGCTTGGCCAGCGTTTGTGATCACTACGAAAGCGTATTGATCGATTGCGCCGTCAGCCTGAACGAACATGAATGTTCCCTCTGGACAGTGTCCGATATCAGTTACCTTTGCAGGTAGCGGAATTGTTACACCATCCCATGTTTTGTTATAATTTAATCCGAATGATCCTGAACCACTCATATATTTCTCCTTTACTCTTTAGACTATTGATAAATAACAGCTTGCAGAGCTGGAGCTGAACAACAGAGGTTTCCTTCACAAATAACCACAGTGAAGAAAGCATCTTGATCAACCGGCCTTGCCATCTGATCTTGTAGTGGTTTGAAGTCAGCACCACGTACCATGTCAAATGTGAAATACTTGGTGTTGAGTAAGCGGCAGCTGTTTGTCTCAAGAACAGCGGAATCATAACCACCGTCGAAGACAAATGAACAACCATCATACTCAAGAGCGCGGAAACCAGCTACTGCTTTCTTGGTAGGAAGCTGTATTCTTTGGATCGCGGTTAGAGAGCTGTGGAGATATTTCCATGCTGTTCTATCCATGATGCCAAGGTCAGGCATCTCGTCACCACGAGTTACTCTAGAGATAGCGTCAGTGATTTGCTCTTGCACGTTAGATGCAGAGAGAGTCACGTTGACAGCTACGTTTTGAGCAAAGGTGTTAGATGTACGGTCGATAGAACCGTAGGTTCCGGATGTTGGAGAAGTAGAGATAGCTTTCTTCAAACCATCAAACTCCAAACCGCTAGAACCTGTTCCATCTCCACGAAGGGAAGTAGAAACAGTATTCTTCAACCTAGCAATTGTAGCTTCCATCTTGCTTTGTACAAGATCAAGCAATTGAGCTTCATCTCTGTTGGCTCTGCGCTCACGACCGGAAATGCTCATTGGTTCGTAAACTTGCTTGATAGCGAATCTGAATGCTGTGATGTCATCAATTGCATCCAAATTAAATGAGCTGTAACCACTGTAGAATCCACCAACTTGGGTGTCATTATACATAATTGGTTTACGTAGCTCGTAGCCACCACTGATTCTTCTTACTAATCCTTGTTCTTGCAATGCTGCCAAAACAGGGTTGTGATGCATCACCGCATCCGCAATCTCTTCGCTTTGATCAAAGAGAGTAGTGACGACGGCTTCTTCTAAATTTGCCATATTTCCTCAATAAAATTAAATTATTCACCTTTATAACGTCGGCGTAAATTTTCGCCTAAGTCTTTTATTTTTGTTCTGGGAGTACCGCTACCTGCGGAGCCAGTGATTGACTTTGTAGCTGCTTTAGCTTTTTGAGCTTCTGCTGCTTTCTTTTCTGCCAACGAGGCCGCTTCTAACTTTTGAGATAAAGCGGAAAATGTTGGGTGCCCCTTAGTAACGTAATTATAAGCGGTTTCAAGGATCTCTTGAGGAGAGCCGCCTTGGTTACTAAGAGCAGCTACTATAGGGGCCATCGCCTCTTCTAGTTGCGCTGCCGTGCCTGGGTCTTTAAACAAAGGCTTGTTACCTATAAACGATTGTACGGCATTGTGGTTATTGTAGGCAATAGTGCTTTGACGCTGTTCGTTTATCATTGCTTCAATCTTTTGTTGAGCAATTTGTTCAGCTTGTTCCTTAGTCAGATACTCTACCGGCTGTTGAGTAGAATAACCATTCTGATAATAATTGCTTAGATCATGCAGATTGACACCATAGGCATCTAACCATTCCAGTGCTGTTTCAACTGGATTCATTTGCATGGCTCTATCCCATTCAATACTTCGTCGGGCAACATCAGTTATATTGAGTCCACGTTTTACGTAATCAGATTCATAATCTTTCATTACGTTATAAAATCCATCAACTTTTTGCCTAGTTTGATTTAATTCGGCAGTTTGTTTTTGATAATCAGTACGGTACTCGTAAGCTCTACGACTCAAGTAACCTTGTAAAACATGAGCATTTTCAGCAGTAGGATTTAAAAATGCCTCGCGCTCTGCTTTGTTCATGTCGGCTGGTGGTGCTACTGCTACTTTAGGTGTAGGGGTTGCAGCAGGTTCACTTGCTGCTGGTTCTTCAGTCTCACCCTCAATTTCTACTTTGTCAGGAACGACACGATCTGCTTCCTGGTTGGCATCAAAATTAGCTTCTAAGTTACTGCGCAAAGAAATACCAATCTTTTCTGGATTGGCTATCATTTCATTTGAATTGGACTCTACTGGTGTATTATCTTCCATTTCTATACCTATCTATTATTTTTTCATTTAGTTTACGTACAAGTTCAGCATTTTCGCGCTTCCGTTCTTTTTCAGGCTCATACCCATGTTCATAGGCTGTGCCAATCTCTTCAGCGCCGTATGCTTTATACTCTGAACGTAAAGCTGCCTTACTAGTGTAATAGCGTCCCGTAATAGGACTCTTAGTAGGCTTTATTTCATCTTGGGGATAATTGTTAATTGCCCATGATGTTTTGTCTGTAGGTTGGTTAAATGGATCATTTTCACCAAATACTTTTTCACCCAGTTTGCCAAAACGAGTAGGCCAAACTAATTCTTTTTTTGCCATATTATTCAGGTTTTGTGTTGTCGGTTTGGTAATATTTTAAAATCTTTTCTAGTTCTACTTTTGCTTCATACAAAATGTCGGCATCCTCCTTAAACGACGGCGATGTAATCTGCAAACTTACTTTGCTTAACAGGTTGTAGAGTGTTTGAGTTGTACGTAATGGAAGTACATACATGGTTGCTTTATCTATCATAAAGTTAATCCTCCATGGCAGCCATTAACATTAGAAGTTTTACTTTATCAACTTCTTTTTTTGCTATAGGCGCTATAATTGCTTCTATTGGATTTTGTGTGGCTGCATAATTTGCATTTAAAACGTCAGTAAAACTAATACGATTTATAGATTTTTCTTGTTGTAAAGGATTACGACCTTTCATCCTTTCTTCAAGGATTTTTGCTGCTAACTGCTCTTCGTATAGTTCTTCTTCGCTCTTACGCTTTTTACGCTTCTTTACGCCATGCGGTTCAGCGTCGTCATTTATCAGTATGTTTTCAATTACAGCAGGGTATAAAATTGCACCAGATGGTAAAAAAGCAGCTGCTAAAGTTTGTGGGTATGAAACCAATGCTGGATATAAAACAGTTTCACTTATAATCTCGCTTGGGATTGTTTGTGTTGGCGGCAGGTAAACTACTGCGTCAAACAACTGGGTATCGCTTATAAATTGGGATTGAATTGTCTGCGTCGGTGCTTGGTTTATTGCAGCTTCGTAAAGTACAGTGCCAGTAATAGTTTCAGAATTAATAAAATAGACTACTTCACCAATTGTAGCTAAGAAGTATTGTGTCTCAGAAATCGTGTTAGATTCTATTGTTTGGGTAGGTGGCAGATAGACCACTGCTTCAAATAGCTGTGTACCAGATATTGTTTCGGATAAAATATCTTGAGTAGGAGGTAGGTAAACTACCGCTTCGTAAAGTACGGCTGTAGAGTCTAAATACTGAGCATCTATCTGCTGACCTGTATTAATTGTTGCATTGTAAAGTACCGCTTGGCTATCTAAGTAATTTGCATCAATTTGATTAGTAGCGGTAAGTGTAGTGTCATAGGCTATTTCTGTGCTTGCTAAAAACTCTGCATCTATGATGTCGGTAAAATCTAAAACAGCATCGTAGAGTGTCTCACCAGAGGGTAGATAATCTGCTACAATGTCATTCGTGGCTTCTACCGTAGCATTAAAAAGCTGCTCGCCTGATGCCAAATAATCAGCTTCTACTGTATATTCGCTAGTTATGTCAGCGTCGTAAAGTATCTCAGTAGTAGCAATCGTATCCGATACAATTATGTATTCAGATTCAATAGTAGCAAGATAAAGTGTTTCGCCCGATGATAGGAACGAAGCGACCATTTCTTGATCAAGCGATTCTGCTGGAAGTAGCCCTAGCTCAACTGCTGCTCCGTCAAAAAATCGCTTTATGGTCATGTTTAAACCTCTGAGAAGTTAACTTGACCTGTTGCTGCCGTTGTTCCTGGGCCTGGAATACTTAGCCAGAATAGAAAAGCATCATCTAATATTTCTGGTAGTCCGCCATGTAAATTGTTTGTCATAAAGTCAGCTTGGTTGGTATTACCACGCTGCGTTACTTGCATAAATAGCAGCGGCTTTATTAAAGAAATGCCAAAGGTACCACCACCAGTTGAAGCAGCCAATTTAAAACTTTCAACAGATCTTACTCCAGTATCACCAGAAGCAAGAGGTGTAACGAAAGCTCTGCCAAACCATCTCTTTTCATAACTGCCTGATACATCTAGAGCCACTGAAGTTTGCCCCGCTATACCTGCTTGATTAGTGTAATTGATTGTGTAGGTCGTAGCGGTCGTTCCAATTTGTGACCAAATTGTGACCAAAGCCATAACACCTTGCCCATCGGTGTAACGTGTAAGAGCTGCGGTTGGCAGATTAGTTGTCTGCGTGGTGTTTAAGGTTCCGCTCAAATTGCCTTGGTGCGAAAGTCTATCGCAAAGTATGTGCATCCCTGGAACAAAACCTGATGCGTTAATCGAATTAACAACTAATCGGCCAGTACCAGCATTTGCCAAGGGAAGAGCACCTATTAAAGCTTGAGTTGGCACTTCTGGGACGGTAGGTGTATCAACATCGGGATAGGCATAGGTAAACATATCAAGTAATCGTCCAGCTTGATTGCCACCAGCCGCATTGAAGGTTCTAAATCCTGTATCGCTTCTCTGTGCGCTTTGAATCGTTGAATTTTTATAGGCGTTATAATCGGCGTATGCCATTTAACTCTCCACTAGAGATAAACCGCCGTAGCACTCGTAGTTAGCGTTATTGCTAGGAATAACTAACATAGCTAGACAAGCACCGCTTTCCACTTCAGGAAGACCAGGTAAACCTACTGTAAAATCTCTGAATCCTGTACCGCCAGTTTCCATTGTGCCTATCATCGCTAGTGGTCTCACTATTGAAACACCGAAGTTACCCGGTCCGCCTGTAGATGCCGATATTGTTACGTCTTTAACTGCCTGTACGCCTGTATCACCATCAGCTAATGGTAAGAAAAATGCACGATAAGCGTTATTAAAGTTAGCAGAACCAATCGGCGTAGCTATAGTAGTCTGATTAGCTGTACCAGCCTGGTTAGTATATGAAGCGGTAATAGTTCTTTGAGTCGTACCCAGTGCAGTGTAAATTTCAACCATTATCATGTTACCGACGCAAGTTGAGTTTGTATTGTAACGAGTTAATCCTGGTGACGCTGGATCACCTTGGACAGTTTGTGCAGTTGTTACCGTTCCACTTAAACCACCACAGTGCATCAATCGGTCATATAAAATAAACGAAGCAGCATTTAAGCTGGACATACAGTAGCTGTAAATAAACTTTTCGTATCCAGAAGTATTGCTAGTCTGCTTTAATGATCCATTAGTCGTGTTGTCGGGAATAGCTGCTGAAGTAGGAACATCACCACCTTGCGGAGTTCCATCCATACGCCAAAGAGAATTTAATCTGCCAGTAACCAATACGCTTGCAGTTGCTCCAGCCACTCTATTGGTTTTAAAAAGGAAAATAGTTTCTCTCGTGCCTCCACCGCCACCAGAGACTTTGTTTATTAGTGTGCTTAAATCCGCAATAGCAGCCATGATACCTACCTAAATGTAGCAAGGGCACCTATTAGTGCCCCTAGCTTTATAATTACAATGCAAAGATGCCTGATGCGTTGAATTGGATTGTCACGTTACCGCCGTTAGGAGTAAGTGGTAATCCAGAAGTCGCGCTGTCAAAATAAGCAATCAATGGGCTAGAGGAGGCTGTACCAGTATCCTTGTAGATAATATATGCCTCAACTGAGTTTCCGGTTAATCCAGTAAATGTAACGTCACCAGCATCAAACACGCCGTTTGTTACTGTTTTAGAGCCAAGAAGCTGTGCTGTACCTACTGTTGCACCTGACGCGCTGCTTAAAAACTCATGAGAAGCATTGTAGGTATATACACCAGTGTCAATAAGTGCCACCCTAATGTTGTCGCTATCCATATCAACCTGAGCACCTGAGTTAATACCTGCAGTACCAGGATTTAATAACTTCTCTTTAAATTTTGGATATAATACGTTTGCCATAAATTTTCCTTAACTTTCCACGTTAAATATTTCTATTGATGGATTGCCATCAGCGTCAGTTACTATTTTACCAACTCGCTTATTCCATTTTTGTTGTGGAACAATGTTGTTGATAACCACTGGTTCTGATGGAGCTTGTTGTGCTACTGGAGGAGGCTGCATGATTTGCATTTGTGTTTGAGCAGCAAGTCTAAGTTTCTCCAGCTCTTGTTCTTGATTGAGTCTACGCTCTTCTAACAACTTCTCAGATTCCTTCATTCTAACCGCCATGTTTTCTAGCTCTAGGCGTTGAAGGTCAATAATCTGAGCTACTCTATCTGCCTCTCTCTTAGCTTCGGTGCTATCAGCTTTTACGGCGGTTTCAGATTGAATCTTCATCATTTCTAGCTGCAAGCGTTGTTGCTCAAGCTGTAATTTCTGACTATCAACCATAGCGTTCTGCTGTGCGATAAACTCATCTAACTGAGCTTTTCTGTAAGCAACTTCTACTTCAGCTTGTGATTGAGCCATCCTAGCTTGTGCATCTAACTGAGCCATATATGCCTTTTGTTGCATCTCTTGAGCATCCATTTGCATACGCTGCATTTCTAGTTGTGCTTTTATTTGTGCAGCCTCTCGCTGTTGCTCTACTTGTAGTACAAGAGGATCGGAAGGTGCTTGTTGAGCTTGTTGTGATTTTTGATCAGCAATCACTCTAACGTCACCTAATGCTTTGGTAAACAGACCATCTAGTTCTTTACCACCCTTAAAGCGCCTAATCATGTTTTGCATGAGTTCCATACCAAAACCAGCTAATGGTGGGTATGCTTCGGTCATTGATTTTAATTGCTCAAAAAATTGTCCACAGGTTTCCAACAGCTGCAAACCATCTTGTTTATCTTGTGCTTGATCAAGAGCCACCATGCTATCGGTGGCAATAACAATGCGATAAATACGATCTTCATCATCTTGTAGAACGTCGATGATATCACCTTTAATCATGTCTAATTGCTGCATCCGCATGATCGGATCAGCTTGTTCAGGCAACAATTGACCAATTAAATTATCGGCATCAGATACCGCAAATAATGTCTCAGCGCTAAAATTCTCAGCAATAATGGTGCCTAACTTATTCACACCGTCGCTGATAAATTTAGCAAACTGATTCTGTCTTACAATTAACCCTAGACTGCTCCAGGCATTTTCTAACCTATTAGCAGTTGCAGTTTTATACTCAGCAGAGGTGCCACGTAGTAGATCACTAACCTTTAATGTCTCATACAATTGATTTAGTGCTTCAGTTCTTGCAGCTTGTAATACGCTAATAGCCTCTACGTATGGTCTAATATCTAAATACTCAATCCCGTTAGCTTGACCACCTCTACCCTTATAACTAGGCCAGTTATTAACAGGAATATACTTTAAATCGCCTTGTAATAACTGTTCTACTTGTACGCCCATCGTGGCATCATACAAAGCATTAGTTCTAACAGCCTGTACAGTTGCAGCTAATCTAGTTGTAATTCTTTCTACTTCTAAAATCTGGTCTTTAGCATGTACGTAATCTGAAACAGGAATAACTGAATTAGGATCAGTGCTTTGGCTTATAACAGAACACGGCCAAAAACCTTCATACTCAACTGGTGGCTCACCTTCTTCAAGCATGCTTTGGTCGCCGTTTTTCTGCAACCAATACACCTTATCGCTTTCTTTACACCAAATCTCCCACAGTTCTGCCTTACCCTCGTACTTACTGGAATCATTCCAGTAGTTGCTTTTCAATATTTCAGGGTAGCTATCAAACTTCATATTCTTAGCTACATCAGAACCAAACTTTTCCTCCGCCTGGTACTTAGTTAAAAATGCTCGTTTCGCCTTCCATTCAATTTCACTTTCGCTTCTAGCATCAGCAGTGAGAAAATCATTATAATGTACATTCTCTAAAATAGCTCTTTCATCATCTTTTACTTCAATCTCCATCTGACCAATAATAATGCCTTCAGGAGTAGTAACTAACGTAGCTTCATCGCCTTCAAACGGCATACCCTGTGCATTAACAAGTATACCGGCTTCATTGCGTATTAACGCAAAATCCATCAATTCTTTTTCAAACTCTGCTTCGTACCTAGCCCATAATACGCTTCTACCAGTCAGTAAAAATTGCAATGCCGCATTGTAACCAACCGTATCAAAATCAAAATGCTCATCCATGGAAAACTGGGTATTACGCTCTAATATAACCGCACCCAGTTCATATTTTAATCCACCCACCCTCTTTCTAAGATTAACCTCTGCCTTCGGCGTACTGGAATAATAAGCAGGGAGTAGGGTATTAACGATATACCACCAAACGTTCAATCTCCGCTGTGTATCAGATAAATCTTTTTCAGCCTTATAAACCTTAATGCTCTCTTGGCACTGTTCAAAAAACTTCTTATGTCTATCCTCAGCATTGCTAATTTGTGAATGCCACCAACTGCCTGTGTATTTATTCTTGCTATTCTTGGCCATTAGATAACAGTCCTTTTCTGATTCTTACGTATTTCATTAACATACAATTGTAGATGTACTTTGCCTCTATGAACGCTCTTGGGCACGGCAGAAGAAAACGTGGAATCCATTAATCGTTCTTTACATAGATATCTTAACGCATCAGCCGCATGGTCGTCACCTGTACTATCAACATCCTCCATCTGCCTCTTATCCATCTGTAAGCTAGGTAGCGTCTCAATTAAGTAAGTACACGTGTCAAAAATATACAATAATGGTGCTTCTGCCTGTAATCGTCGTCTGATCTGAGTCCATCCACTGACCCTTTCATTATCAGCCCTTCTAAAAATAGGATGATTATATTTGCTAAATACGGCTGCAAATTGGTCATTTATAGTAGGACCACCATTACTATTAAAAATACTAGGGTCAGCCACTGAGATAGGATCTTCCCCGACACTCAAACTAGCTATCCTTTCTGCTTGGTCTTTGTTTTCAATCTGTTTGCCGTACAGCTCCCGATATATGACAATTGCCCCTTTCGGCAATTCAATGTTCTCCCCTTCGTCTGTCTTGCCACTACAAACAGCACCCCAAACGGCAGCAAAGTTACTAGTATAACCCCAATCGTAACCAAGATAACGAGGCCAATGCTTGGGTACATTGAAAGGCCGAATAATATGTTTAGTGCTAAACTCAGGAAAATAACTACCTTCGTGTATCTCAAAGTCACCCTCCAACCACGCCCTAACCAACTCAGGACTACCCACCATGTGTAACCGATCAATATACCCAGGATCTTTTTGCAACAATATCTGATTATCCTGTACCCTGCTTGGTATATAAATATACGGTACCGACTTATCCTCCGTAATCTTCCATTGTAACACCTTCCAACCTTTAGGTGCCGGTTTTATAAACAAATCCTTCAACCACTTATGCCCAGGACCACCAGGATTAAACGTCAATATCATCTGCGTTTCTGTACCACGCAATGCACCAAACAACTTAAATATAGGCTCTGGAGTAGGATAGTTACCAGCTTCCTCTATAGCAGCATGACTCAAATTCTGACCCTGATACTTCTCCGCATCAGCATTGCTACCCAATGGTCTAAACCTTAACCTACCTCCACTAGCAAACGTAAACTGCTTCTTCTGATCATTATAATGTGCCTCTAAAGGCAAATATATCTGTTTGGCACGCTCAATTAAATCATCTGCTTGTGGTAGCTCACGTCTAAAAAATATCGCGTTAAAACGCTCACCAAGCATCTCAGCAAGGATACCAAACTTACCCAAGACACCATCCGTTTTACCACCACCTCTAGCACCACCGTACCCAATTAGCGGCAACGGACAGTCAACTAACGCCTGTTGTGGACCCTTTTGTGGAGTCCATACAATATTTAACTCAGGTTCAGAGGCCGTCATTTAACTTTACTCTGCACTGTAAATCTCCGTTTGCCGCTTCATACCAAAAGGAAACTCTAGTTTACTAGAGGTAAAACTTACTTCCTTAAACACAACATGATTTGTAGGCTGCACACTTAACCTTCCATTTACCAGCTCAACAAAACAAAACTCCTTAGCTTGCTCAGGATAAGCACTAAAACCATCACCAATAGGAGCTACACTAAATAAATAACTACCCTCATGCTCCCTCCCATTAGCTCGTACCTTGCAATCTAAACCACTCAAATACCGATATTCCAAAACCGTAAAATCACTACCATAGCAATCCCAGGTTTGTGCATCCTTTACATCCCAATCCGCAGGACTATCCGTAAAAGCTATACCATGCACAGGAACATTGCGATAAATAGCACCACTCTCCAGCATCACCGTACAGCCCCAAACTCTACCAGGATACGACACTAACCCGAACCATACGCAAGGAATGAAACCTACGCCATTTTTGTGCGTATAAACGGCATCTACATAACAATAAATATGCCGTGGTAACTCACCTACAAGGCTATAGCGTGTCATCATCTATAACTTTGTTATGAGGAGTAGAACAGTCAAAATTGGCATCTGCTGTGGATGGGTGTATGTGGTCATGGGACTCCAACGGTTTCCGATTTAAAATATTTTTGCTACCGGCGGTATCAAGGTGGCAGTTTTGCAATTGAGAGTTGCCACCTATACAAGCGCGATCATTTTGTTCAGTAGGTAGGGAGGTAGTAGGTAGTATCTCTGCATCTGTTACTGAAATAGTTTTAGGATTCTGTTTCACTAACGATCCCCCCTCCCCCTGATCATTTTGCTGTGGTAAATATTCTTTTGACCACTCTTCCGCTGTCATGCTTCTAGCTGCTATTACGGCCTTTACCCTTACATCCTGTTTCATCTCTATGTTCGCTAATTTAGGCGCATAATAAGGTGCTGCTGCCATTGCTGCTGCTAACTGTTGCGCTTGGTTAGGTGTAAATCCGGCTACGCTGATCCCGTTTGCCCAATAAAGTAACAGCTCATGAGGTAGCATCTTTTCTATTGCTGCTAATGATCTGATCTTTTGTTTAGATAAAGCAGATATCTGCTTAGGTTCGCTAGCATCACCAAAAGGATCGGGGAGTCGTCTTGGCAAGTTATTGATCTCCTTATGCTGCTAAAATTTTCAGTAATCGTTATCGTTGCTTACTGTTAGTGTAAACCATTGCGATCATAAGTAATAGTTATTTTACGCTGATCGGGTCAAGCAATCTTATCGTTGAAGCGGGTTAGGGGAATGGAATCCTGCTTAACGATTAGTACTGGGACAGGCTCTTCGATGTCGTACTTACGAATCTTAGGTACGGTGATCGTACCGTTATCAAATTCTTTAAGTAGATCGAAAAATTGTGATTGCGATAGTCCGCTCAACTTTTGCAATGCTAGTAAGCGATCAATATCAATCACTTTGAAATGTTTATTTCTATTCCTATATCGTGCACTATAATATTGATAAGGTATTTTCATAACCTTTGAAAAATCGGTGATAGTTAAACCTAAGTTTAATCTTATAAACTCGTATAGATCAGTAATGGTATGTTTTGTTTCCATACCTCTTTACTTACTTATATTTACTTATATTGTAAAGGATTATAAGGATATTAACTTTATATTGGGATAGTAACGGATCCGATCAGTAGGTGGTGATCCAATAACCACTTATAATATTGTCTTTAAATACCATATTTTTAATCAAAAGTAAAGGACTTCCTTAAGTACTTAAGATCACTAAGGAATAAGGGTGGTCATTTTAAAGTAAACCATGGTTATATGGGGAATGTTAATATAAGATAATAT
>Ga0208542_1000182_pt1 | contig 28454 bp, 48 predicted proteins | sample DEB08_DNA_3_FD_185495 | JGI IMG/M metagenome (GOLD analysis project Ga0208542, IMG submission 185495) | Aqueous microbial communities from the Delaware River and Bay under freshwater to marine salinity gradient to study organic matter... | ecosystem: Environmental > Aquatic > Marine > Coastal ... | reverse complement strand
TTCAACGTGAACGCACCCGCAGCCGCACCGTAAATTACAACCTGCCGTAAACGAGAACGAGATGGACCGACAACCGCAGCCGCCGTTCCTTGAACCCAATTATATGCACTGACTGGACCAGCCATGATCTACCTCCTTATCCTGCGGAGACAGTCAAAACGCCTGAATTGCTGTAGATTTGTCCTGCAACAGATGGGTCAGATGTCGGTAGGTCTTTAATGATCACAACGCTGTTTGTTCCATCGTGTGTGATTGAGATGTTCTCTGTGATTGCACCAGTTGTAGCGTTTTCATCGATTTCTTTGAATCCGCCTTTTGAGCGTACTGGACCGCTAAAAGTTGTGTTAGCCATGGGTATCTCCTGTCTCGGCTAGTGTCAGCTACACCATGTAGCTGTCAGGGATATACCAACCATACAGAAGTTTTAAGCAAAAAGAAAGGGGCTACCGAAGCAGCCCCAGTCCAACAGGGAGGTGTCCAAAATGAAAAGGACAACCTCATTGTAGCATAAATTATGCGCCAGGTGAACCGAACACACAGCGTGGGTCAGAGAACCCGAAGCTGTAACGCTCACGCGCTTTGAAGCGCATGTTACCTGTGTCGAAGTCAGCTTCCATGTTTGTTGACATCGGAGTACGCTCGAAGTGGACGAATCCACGAGGTGCGTCTGTCTTGATGAAGAACGCATCTGGGTCCGTTAGGAAGTCGTTGACGGCATAGCCTTCAGGCAACATTCCCATTGAACGGATTGCGTTTACATCGTTGTCCGCTGTGCCAACGCGCAAGTTAGAAACCATCAGACGTTCTGCAACGAATTGCAACTGACGAGGGATTACCAACTTTGTGCCACGTAGAGCGACTTTTAGACCACGCTCATCAACAAAGCCTGCGATGTTGATCAAAGCATCTTCAAGAGATGTTTCGTTCAAGTCCGCTGGAGTTGATGGTTCGTTGGCAAATGTACCACCTGAAGTAAGTGGGTGGTCAGTTGCACACAATGCTTTGCCGTCACCGCCAGCAGATGCGCCAGCAGTAAATGCGTTGTTAAGGATCGCTGCCGCCTTAACTTGCTTTGTGTGTGCCATTGAACGAGCCAACGCACGAGTATAACGTGAGCCAAGACGATCATAAAGGTTATCTTCGATAGCCTCTTCTGTGATCGAGAATGCCAACGCAATGGTCTCGTGGTTGTAACGAGCAGTGTATGCTTCGTTAGCGTCGTCAAAGTTAATTGAGGAACCTTCCGATTTGGTCGGTGCCGCGCCGAAACCGCTCAACATAACCTCTTCTTCGAATGCACGATCAGAAGATTCTGTTGTAAAGATCTCCGCATGTTGGTTTTCGTACCGAGAGTACTCCATACCAAACAAGGCGTTAAGACCTGGTTCCAACTCTTTCGCTAGTTGTGCGCGAGAGATAGCCATAAGTTAGTCTCCTTATACGCCTGTGTTCGAAACAGTACCAGCGACGATAGCACCGTTAGGCGCATTGAAGCTGTTGTTCAAACGTACGATTAGTGGAATACCAGCCGCTGTATAGTCTTGGTTCTCAGGATCGTCTTGAATCCCGATGATACGCAAGTGCAATGCTGCGGTGGTGGCGATTGTGCTAACACCCAATGTAGCAGATGAAATACCTGTGGTCGTTGAACCAGAAGTACCTGCTGCAAAGTTCGCGTTTGCGAAGACGTGACCACGAGCAGTTGCTTCGCTTGTTAGTGAAGCACTTGAAGTGATAACGAATGTTTGGGCTGGGTTGTCATAGACGAAGGCTTTAACCGGATGGTTAGAGTCCGCGCCTGAACCAGGCCAGTAGTTTGAGAAAACTTTTTCACCAGTAGTAGACGAAACGTATTCACAACCCCAGAAAACACCAAGTAGACCTACTGTACCACCTGCTGCCGCGCCAACAATGTCAATGAAACCAGTTGACAGCGGAATAACAGGAGAACCTTGATAGATCGCGTTAGTGTTACCAGAGGCAATACGATACTCTGTCGTACCAGTGGTGTTTGCGCCAGAACCCTGGACGCCCACCGGACGTAGTCCGAATGCACCATTAGTATTTGCCATAGTAGCAATCCTCTAAATTACTCGGAGTCGCGTTCACGGCCTCCGAAAGTTACACGACTTTGCCGACTTTGATTGATCGGCATTGAAGGATGTTGTTCCTTCATCAAGTCCTGATCCACAGCTACCATTTGTTCTCGGGTCCGGCCCCCGTAATACTCGTTTCTTTCACGGGCTGTTTCTTCAGGGATGCGGCACAGCATCAATCCGCCTTGCCCGATAACGCCCTCGTAACGACCATCGTCGATAGTTGGTGCTTCGTAGTCTGGATACTCGTCCTTACGAACAGGTTCCCATCCTTCACGCAGCTTTGCGTTTACGTTCATTTTGTCTTCTTCGCCGCGCATTGCGACTCGAATCCAACGATGCACATACCCATCAGGTGCGGGTGGTGCAGCAAGGTGACTGGGCGGTGCCCATGGTTTTCTACGAGTGTCTAAATCTCGGGTATTTTGAGCGCGTGGTTTTCTATCAGCCATTGTTTAATCCTTTACATACTTGGCGTATTCCTCAAGAGGAACATTCAGCTTTTTTGCAATAGCGATCTGCGATGGTGATAGTTTCACGCTATTCTTACGCCCCTGTTTTGGATTGCGAGATGCAGATGAACCAGCAGAAGCGACCTGATTCGATCCCGATTTCTTCGCAGGTTGGAACTTGTTCGGAAACTCCGAACGCAACCTACGATCTATTTCACTATAATACTCATCGCTGTTTGGGTCAAACCCCTCTTCCTCAATAAGTTTACGGTGAATCCCAAATGTGGCATATGTCATAACTTCGTCTTGACCAAACCACTCATTCTTTTCAGCCCACTGCTGTGCCTTTGGATCAGGCTGTGCTTGCTGTGGAACAGGCTGCTGATACTGCTGTTGAGGCTGCGCTTGTTGTTGAGGCTGCGCTCTTTGCACTGCAACACGCTCTTCGGCTTTTTTCTTAGCCAACGTATAACGGTCAGATTCCGCCGTAGCTCGTGCCAACGACTCTTGCGCAGCAATCATAGCATCCGCGTCACCTGCATCGTAAGCGTCCTTGTACGCACGTCTTGCCGCGTCAAGTTGACTCTCGATACGTGCGCCATACTCATTTAAGTAACCAGAGTCTAAGTTCTCAACTCTGCTCTTGAGCTTTTTGTTCTCATCGAGCAACTGCTCCGCCATACGAACAGCTTCTTCGCGTTGAAGTTGCTCATTACGGTAACGATCATTCAACTGCTTAATCCGCTTTTGAACACCTTTCGAATAGCTTTCTAGCTCTTCGTCACCAGAGGCTGGCTCTGGTTCCTGTTCTGCAACCGCTACTTTTTCTTCAGGTTCCTCAGAATCGTCAGACTCAAGAAATACTTCTTGGCCTTCGTCTTCTGTTTCTACTTCAGGTTTTTCTTCTTCATACGTGTTTGACATCTGTCGGCTCCAAGATTGTGGCAATCACTTCGTCGTCGTTAATGATGCGTACTTCGCCACCATCAATCTTAAAGCGAGAACCTGAGTAACGACCAATACATACCCATTGGCCTTGTTCACACCACGGCTCACAGTCTGGCCCAAACTTATCTGGGTCTTTGTATGCCAGTGGACCTAGCTTCATCACATACGCTACAACCGTAGCAACGGACTCCCGTTCCCGAACTTCATCAGGAATATAAAGCCCACTCGCCGTCTTTGCCTGCCCTTGATATGGCATAACAAGAACCCGCCAACCTGTGGGCTGCGGGAGACGTTCGAGTAGTGATTTGTCTAGGAGAGAAGGATCCAGTTCGCGTTTGCCAGGATCTACATATGCGCTGTCCAAAGCAGAAGAATCGGCCTTTGCCTCTTCTCGTTCTTTGTTCATTTTTTGCGCAACGTGTTCAGGAAGATATAAGGTCTTCGACATCGTCTACGTTTTTCTCCAACAGGGTCTTGATTTCTTCACGCGCGAAAGAGAGACCCCGTATCTCTCCCACTGTCATTTTGTACTGCTCCCAATTCTGAACAGAACCATGTGCCAGAGCAGAAGTTAAATCTTTTTCCCGCTCTTGCATTTTCTTATACAGATATTTTGCCAAGTCGACAACATCCATTATAGGTTGTCCTTGTAATCCTCTTGCATGTCTGATGTGATTGGGCCACCTTCTGCCCATAAGTCACATGTATTTTCTTTCATACACGCAAACTTGAGGCTCTGGCAATACCCTGTATTACCTGATTCGTCTCCAAGGCACTCAAGCATATCTTCTGTTTGGTTGTACATTGCACAACTTCCACAAACTTGATCTGATCGAAACGAGACACCTGTGTTCGGCTCACGATAGTTGTGATCCGCAATCGCCATGTCTCGATTCATCTCATTTAACTCAGGGTCTTGTGTAGGAAGAGGACATGTGTAGCCCTCTTCTGTCTCTTCCATCTTATCTACCGGAATGCCATCCGGTAGAACGCTGATCATAATATTAACCATTAGTATGTTTTCCCGCGTTTAGGGTTATCACGAACATCCCCAGAACGAATCTCAACTTTGCCGCCTGGAGCAAATTTTTGAGTTAGATTGCCAGACTTATATGTTGATCCTGCGGGTCGCATCCGATTTGGAACCTGATTACCAACAGGAAGCTCTGATGTACCTAGTGCGTTTGAGATTCGACGGTTGAATGGGTGCTGGAAAATTTTTTCCCCGCCCATTTTTCTTGGTGGTTTTGGATCTTTTTTAATTTTTCCAGGGTCTTTTGATTTGCGGTATTCATCAGGAAGCTCGCCTACCGCTCGGTAATGAGACATAGCGTCTTGGGCGCGAACAGCACGATCTGTAAGAGCATCTTTTGCTTTTTCTAAAAACCCTCTATTATCTGGAGGAGACAACGCTTCTGATACCGCGTCCTCAATGTCTTTACTTCGATCAGCCATATTGACCTCCTATACCATAAGTTCAAAGTGTGGCGCGTCGATAAAAGGACGACGGCCCTGTGAGCGACGAGTATCGATGTAGTCATTCATAGCTGACTCCATGTCGCCATCCCACTGCGCAATGTTTGGCACAGTCCATGCCGCACCCCAACGGATCGGAACGTCAACTGCACGGGCACCTTCTGCCATCGCATCTGCGATCTCATCATACAAATTCAACTCCCATCGGCCCCCATCCACATAGGCCATAAGGTCTACGGCAATACCGTCCAGGTGTTTTGATTTCATGGTTTGACTTGCACCTTTAGCAACCAATGCGCGTTGCTCTTCGATGGTTCTGAGTCCACAAATCACAGAGAAGTCCTGCTTCGTCACCGAAATAGCGTGGCGGACAACAGCAACCATGCGCTCATCCACACCCTCTAGCTTCTCCACGCTACGTTTTCCTAGTTTGTAAGCCATTTTACTTCCTTCCAAAGAATTTAGTTGCAGAACGTACACCAAAACTTGCCGCTACAATAACACCAAGCGTGTATTGATACCAGTCTGGCATAGACTCCAATGCTGCGAACCCGTTCTGTACAGCCCTCTCCGCCCACTCAAACGGTAAGAAGCAGAGAATAAGCGGCACCGAAAACAAAATAGTGAGCCACTCGTCTTTCCACGAGTTCTGCGAACCTTGCGCCATCAGCCGTTCCCAATCAGCTTCTGACGTAGCAGCCGACTTCATAATCGTCGCCTTGGCTTCCGCTTCTACAAGTTTAAGGTTTGCAGCCGCTGCTTGTGCGTTTGCTTTCCCTTTGAGCCAACCTCCAGCTAACTCTGTAATCGGTCCTATTAGTGCCTGAATCATACCATTACACTCCCATATAAGGTCATCTCTACGCCAAGCACTAACTCAAGCAACTTCACTATGAGGTGCGTGACTAACTCTTCACCGGACATCTACGTTTTCTTTCCGCGAAACATTGGCTTCCATTGCATTGAAACCAAAGTAAGCTGCGACCACGCCACTCGCTCCAATCACATAAACACTTGCTATGTCGGTAATTAGCTCTGCGGCCCGATCTAAGCCCACCCAGACTGCGAGAAAGATAACTAGCGGATAGACAAGCATCCCAGCAGTACACGCTATTGTGAGTCGCCTCTGCGTGTCTCTTTTAGCATCTTGATCTTCCATGCGGCGGCGGCGATCTTCGAGCATGATCTCACGCTCATCGGGATCAATCTTTCCGTTTCCGTTTAGATCGTAATCTTCCTTTTTCATTCGCATACCTTTCGGCTATCCGTTTATGGGTGGTAATTATAACAACTTTCCCGTTTTTGTACACACACCAGACATTTGGCTTAATTTCCACTAACCTCAAGACAAGCCACCGTTTGGCTGTTGTGAACTATTAAACCCTCTTTTGCTTTTCTGCGTTCCTGTTCGCATTCTTCAAACGTGCTATATGATGGCCCTATCTGGTAATACTTTAGTGTCGTTGATGGAATGTATTGTATAAACACAAGTATATACAGCATTACCAACGTCCCCTTGCCTTACCGACAATCCAAATTGCCGCCGCCAAAATCACTCCGCCAACTAAAAACGCAACAATACCAACCGCCCAGTTAATGCAGTTATCTATGAACTCTTGCTTACGATACGCGGCTTCCTTGCGAATACGTCTCTGTTCTGCCTCAATTCGAAGGACTTCATCCCAAGCTGAAGGACCGTACACAAAACTAATGTGGTCCTTTATTTCTTTGCGCATTTGTTCCATCTTGCGCTTCTGATTCCAAATCAAGATTGCGGTTTCTTCATCAGAACCCTTGAACGTCTTCTCCCACCAAGGCGGGTTTTTCTGACGTTCTTCTAACCGATTGAAATCACTAAACGCTTGACCCCACGTTGCTATCGTGTTGCCCATCTCTTGAATGTCTTTGCCCGTAGAAATAGCTGCTTTGAGCGTTTTGTACGCCCCCGTAGCTAATGCAACGCAGCTAACGGGATCCATTAGAAGATACCTGAAAACCTTTGAGGCCGCGCAATAGGACTGAAGTCTTTAATGACCCCACCCTCGTACTTATTTTGCTTTTTGCGACCTGCTTGGTTTAAAGCAATGGCTACAGCCTGGTCTTGCTTGTAGCCTTCGCTTCTCAACTTACTGATGTTGTCACTAACAGTCTGATTAGACTTACCTTTCTTTAAGGGCATTAGCTCATCCTCTGACGTTGTACATCAATCCGTTCGCGGTTAACCGCGTTACGTTCGTCCGCAATCTCCTCTTGCGTCTCAAGCCGCGCTGCGTCCGTAGCTGCACGTTGTTGTAGTTTCGCCGCTTCCAACGCCAGTTTGTTCTGGTCGTTCTGAGCATCCATCTGCATTTCCTGCTGCTTGAGTCCCAACTCTTGCATACGGATTTGTACAAGCGGATCTGCCGCTGGGTCTTGCGGTGGTGGGGTTAGCATCTGCGCAACCTGCTGTACGATTGTCTGCTCTATCTGAGCGACAACTCGTGCCAACGCCGCTGGGTCTTGCATCTGCATTTGAAGCTGTTGCATTTGCATCTCGCCCTCTTGCAAGCTCATACCGCCAGACTGAACAAGTAACTGCACCTGCTGCATTTGTTGCTGTACCTGCTGCATCGCCTGCTCCTGTGCCAACAGTGAGATATGCTCCTGTAGGTGCCCGTACATTGCACCTTGTACTGCTGGAGCCGCCATAACCATCGGAGTCTGCATAAACGCAACGTGCGCCATAATATGCGCGTTGTGATCTTGACCAGGGAATGCTTGTAACCCTGCGCCTTTGATAACCTCCGCATGTTCTTGTGCAGGGTCTGTTGGCTGCGGTTGTGGCAATGGTGGCAGTATCTCGTCAATGTTCTGCACTTCTAGTGCCTGATACATACGACGGTATGCAGCGTGGAGGTTGTGCATCTGAGGATTAGACTGGGCAAGCTGTAGCTGGCTTTGTGCTAACGATACACGTTGGGCCATCGAGAAGATGTTTGGGTCACTGACGGGCAGGATATCAACCCGTCCGTCGAAGTCTGTGACTTTAATAGAAGACTCTGCGTTGGCTACAGGATATGGATATGCTGGAGGCAGATTCTCTGCAATAATCCGTGCCAGAATGCGGAACTCGTTTTTCTGAGCGTAGTGCAGCCGTTTGTGAATAGCCGACATAACTTTCATGCCGCGCTCTAGCATCGCCACAGTAGTGCCTACAGGCATCTCCTGGTTCATGTTGCTCACTGCGTTGTCAGCTACTGACACAAAGCGTCTTCCGCCCTCTACGAGTGCTCCTAGAAGCTGTGCCAGCGTACCAGACGGTTCTTTGTATGGCAGCGGGATGATCGAGTCCCGTATGTTTCCGCCAGGTGCGTCAATGTCCCTCCACTCCCCAGGCTGCAACGGCTCGTCATCATTACGAACCCGCACCCCTCTGGCCTTGAATCCTGCTGGGAGATTGGCAAGAGTACCTGCGTCGATCAGTTGTCGGAGGAGACTCGTTGCCGCACGACCAAGACCCCCAATCATATGGGTTAAACCAAAGCCGTAGAAGCCTAGACCTGGCATGAACTTGTAGTGAACAAAGTATTGGATCTTTTGTTTGAAGGGGTCACCTTCCATGTAGTTACGGCGAATAGCCAGAATAGTAGAACTATCCCGATCTAACGTAACAATGTATGGAAGTTTAATTCCTGTCGCTTCTCCGTTCTCATCGACATCTTCAAAACCTTCGATGTCTAGATCAACGTGCATTTCTAATACTGTGCGGACATCATCCATGTAAGACTTAGATGTACCCTGTAATTCGTCTACCTTCTGACGCACTGGGTTTTCTTCGTCATCTCCCGCTGCGGAAAGCTCCACATCGCGATACATACCCATGACCTGTTGTTTACGCAGATCGTTGTCTGACATTTTCAGAACGTGCGTAATGCGTGGCGCAGTCGCTAGATCACTCGCTGAGTATGGAACCACGACATCTTGTGCAGGGACAAACTTAGATACTGGGCGGTTGCGAACAGAATCAAAGTATACCTTCTTAAACGTAGAACCAGACAGTGGTAGATAGAACAGAAGCTGATCCATATCCGGATCAAACTCTTCCATCTCTTCCATGATCAAGTAGTTCATGTAGTCTTTGACGCGCTTGGCCTGCGCCTCTGTCTCTTGGTTCTGTAAACCAGCAATACGTGTCTTAACTGGACCGCCAGCAGGCAGTAGTTCTTTATACGCTTGTGCTTGGAACTGCGTAACGCTCTCACTAATCAGAGGGTGTGTCACGCCACTTGCACCTTGGAATGGCTCTGAACGCTCGATAGTACGAACGCCTAGGAGATCTAATCCTTTGGTATATGTTTCTTCCCACTCGTCTCTTGACTCTATGTCGTCTTCGTAAGATGCCAACAATTCAGTTGCAATCTCACCCATGTCCGAATCGTCAAGGTATTCTGCTAAGTTGGCGTCAAACGGAATCAACTCTTCTTGATCCATTTCTCCCATCATAGCTTCCGCTAGAGCTTGAACAATTGCCCCACCTTCGCCGTCTGGAATAACTTCTGCCCCGTTCTCAAACATTTCTATTTGTTCAACGGGTACTTCGACAGACGCCTCTGTTGGCATCATGTCTTCAGGACGAATCCCAGAATCTACAAGTGGTGGCAACGCCATCAGTAATACTCCTTAACACGAGGAATCTCCATTTCCTCTTCGCGTTCGTTGTACAGAGAAATAAACCCACCCTGCCTAAAACGCATCAAAGCTAACGTCATACTATCACAAAAGTCATCGTGATCGCCATTAGGAAATGAAACTACTTCCTCAATGACCTCGTCAGCAAACTTTTTGTCCGTTGGTGCCCATACTACACCAGCTTCGAACAACGGGGCAACCATGTGCATTCTGGTTACTTTATCCTTCCCCTTACCAGGCGAGAAGCCAAGTGCTGGAATACCGCGTAACCGCAACTCGTCAATGAGTGGCATCCCCGTCGCTTTCGCTTCGACCAACACCATATCCGGTTCCCAGTACTCGTGTTCTTCATACGCTACCTCTTTCAGTTCAGGAAAGTTCCATCGACCCCGTCGCGCATCCAGAAGTATGATCTGCTCTGGCCCACCGTCATCTGGGTGAAAAATGCCCCACGTTGTGATAGCTGAGTAGTCCGCCGTCTCTTTTTTCGAGAACGCCGTATCATATGCTTGTATAATGTAATCGACAGTGGGGATTTCTTCCTTTTCCCAAGGTTGCCACCACTCCCGTTTGATAATAGCTGACTCTGATGCCGTCGGAGTTTGCTGCCACTGAGCATTCCACTTGCCTACAGGCAGCGATGCCTTGATAGACAGTAGCGCGTCTTTCTCCCAGAACTCAGGCCAAAGAGGTTTGTCGCTCGGCAGAATGGCTGGAAACTCCACAACCTCCCACTGATCCGCCATTTTATCGCCTGCTTGGTTCGCAATCAGCCGCCCAGTCAGGTCTTTCTTACCCCAGCGTGTCATAACTAGGATGATTGCACCGCCAGGTTGTAAACGCTGTCGTGGACCAGAGGTGTACCACTCATATGCGTGGTCAAATGCCGTTTCGCTTAACGCATCTTGTTCCGAATGCGGGTCATCAATGATGAACAAGTCCGCACCACGGCCTGTAACGGCTGCACCAACACCCGCTGCAAAATATTCGCCGCCTTTGTCAGTGCCCCACTTACCCGCGCCTTTATTGTCTTCTTTGAGAATCGTGTCTGGAAATATTTCTTTATACTGTGGATCATCGATCAAGTCCCTTACTTTGCGCCCAAACCGCACCGCAAGCTCCGTATTGTGTGTAGCTTGAATGATTTTGAGCTTTGGGTTTCTACCTAGAAACCAAGCAGGCATCAAGTAGCTTGCAAATTCAGATTTCGAATGACGCGGTGGCATATTAATTATAAGCCGCTTGAGTTCTCCTCGTGCAACGCGTTCAAGTTTTTCCGCGATAATTCTGTGGTGCGCCCCTTCGATAAAGTTTTCGTACACATGATGCGCAAACGGCATGAACTTTTCCGTCGCTTCTTCACGCAACTCCATCCGTTTCTTGGCTTCCGTCAATGCCAAGATCTCTTTTAACGCTTCCTCTGGTAAACCTTGTAAGTTCATATGTCTTTCCGATACCAACCGCCCTGACACTCAAAACCCATACGTTCCATGAGCTTACCAACACGATCCGACTTATAGTTCGACCCTAGTGTTGTGTAGACTATACTACCGCCATTGATTTTTGTCCAAGCCTCAAACTGCTTCAAGAGCCGAGGTCCAACCATCGTGTTCCTCGCATCGTGGCTCACGTACCAAACGCAGTCGAATCCCGCTATCTGCTCCGTAAAAAACGGCTTTTCAAGATAACCAAACAAAATCCCAACGATCTTGTCCCCTTGAACCGCGATATTGGCAAAGTAATTCGGATCCAAAATGCACCGCATCGTTTCCGACGCAGTGCGCTCCACGCTAAACTCTATGTTAGAGAACGCCGTCTCCTGATGCATCTCCTCCCCAAGTTTTACAATACCCGTCAAATCCTGGGGCGTGGCCCTGCGGTACTCGGTCTTAGACAAGAGGTCTAATCGCTCCTGGAGGCTGCATCAACGATCCAACACCCTGCTGCATCGGAGGTTGCATGGTCTGAGGCATCGGTATCATTGGAGCTTGTGGCGGAACAATCGTTGGAACTGGTGCCTGTGGAATTGAGGGCTGACCCGTAATCGACATCGTTGCTATGTCGTAGTTGCTCAATGCACCTGGAACAGACAACACGCCCTTACCCGTAATGTAATCGCGATACCGTTCCGCTGCCGCCGCACCATCGGTTCGATTAATCGTATCTAACGTGGCCCTATAGTAATCGTCCGTACGATCCTTCAAGCCTATACCCATCAAGATACTATTAATGAGACCTACGTCCGCGTCACCGTCAGTCGCCTCGTCTTGAGAAGTAGAATCCTGACCTTGCCCGTCAGCGTTTCCTCCGCCTCCGCCAAAAAAACTTGCAAGTGCATCAAGAAAACTACCTTGATTGTCATTTACGGGACTATTATCAGGTGTTCCGCCAGGGTAGCTAAAGCCTTCCTGTGGGTCGTTGAATGCATCAGTCATCAAATATTCCTCCTATGCCCAAGGATCTTAGTACATTTATTCTATTTCGTCGAGGTTGAATAGGTTCGATCATTTCAGGCTGCTCGTTTCGAGCCTCTTCTATAGCCTGATACTGACGCACCAACGAACTATACGCCGCGTCTTGGTCCTCTTCTTTTATCCTATCCAACATCTCAGGAATCGTCTCGTAACCCTCCGCCAAATCCAAAATGCTCTGAACGTCCTCGCGAACCGTAACCCCAACAGGATAATCCCCAACGTCAAACAAATTAACCGCAGATGCAGGGTCCAAGATACTACCTACATAGTCATACGTCTCTTTGACATACGGAACCTTCCCCTCTTCAGGAGTACCACCTGGTCCCTTGTTGTACGCAGCAAGTGCCCTCGCATAATCACCGTCGTACTTGTCAAGCATAGCCTTCAGATATTGTGCCCCGAACCTTAGACTAATCTCCGGATCAAACCGATCCTCTACACTAATAGCCTCAACGCCATATCCAGGTTTCACCGCAGTCTTAGGCATGATTCCTGGAAGTCCCGCAGCACCCTTCTCGCTCACCGCATCAGGGTCAAAGCTGCTTTCCTGCTGAATCAAGCGGACAAAGATATCAGGATCAATGCCCTCCTGCTTCGCAATGTCCTGCGCCATCTCAATATAGTTCATCGTACTACTCCGTTTCCTGGCAACGCCATAACCCCACTGCGCATCTTAACCTGTCCACCCTCTCTATAGGCCGAGATTCCTGACCCTTTAAAAATTTCTTTTAACTCAGGCGTCAGGGCAAAACCATTGACCTTTCCAAGTTCGGGTCCAGACTGAGTTTTTAACTCCAGCTTCTCCAACCGTGGCAGTTTGACGTTGTGCTCCTTCTCAAGTCTTTCCATCAACTTGTTGACGTTCTTCGGCAAAATTTTATCGTAGTACTCTTGGTGACCCTTTAAACGACCGCCCGTCATGCTTTTCACCAAGTCACTACGGTTAAACGTGATAAAGTCCGCGCCAGAATTAATGGCTTGCTCAAGTGCCTGCTTTACCGCGATATTCGTAATCCTGTCCGTCTGGTACAATGATCCAAGGCCCACATCGTCAGGGGACGCGTTCTGAGCAAACCTATTAACCTCATCCCCAAAATACCCCAACCTGTTCGCAACTTCTCCTGGAGAATATAAAATACCACCATCTTCGATAAGATCGTCTAAAAACGCAGTAACGTCCTCTTCAAACAATTTAGAGTTTACCATCCCCTTCAACGTGTCTTCATAAAACGTCTCAGGTAAATCGTTTGCTTCCAAAATCGCTTTGATCTCTGCGTCGATTCCCGCGCCCCCATCGTCTCTATAATTGAAATCTTTTCTTGCCTCATTTAATCTAGCCAAGTCACTAGAGGAGAATTTTTGACCAGCAGCTTGTAACGCAAGTCGATCTTCTTCTAAACGCTTTTGAGCTTTTAATCGAGCAATCTGCAAGAACGGAGTTTGCAACCGTTGGTCCCCTAGAGCAACGTCTCCGCCCCCAACTGCTTCCAAAAACCTCCGGCTTTTACGAACATTCGTCGCGTCTTGAGTCGCCTCACTCTGAATCTCGCCAACGTGGAACGTCTTACCCGCTACCGTCGCACCTTTGTTCTCTGTCGGGGGATCAACAACGTCAAACTGCCCCGTCCGCATGTGAACCAGAGACGGACCACCCATAGAATACTGCGTTAATTCAAAGTGCCCCGAATCCCCAACGCCGCTTTGCGGACCATCAAACGGAGTATTCGCCAACGTAATCACCGTCTCCCGATAATCCGTAGGGTTGTTCAAGAAATAATTCTTATACTGAACGTCCGCGCCGTCCAATATCCGTACCTTCAACGGAGTTCTAGCAAGCAACTCCTGAGTGTCAGGATTGTTCAAATCAATCTTGCCGCTCCCAAAGTTCGCTTTCGTAATACCACGAGCCTCTAACTCCGCGTTCGTCACACTGTTCTTGTTATTTGTCAGATAGTTAATAAACTGATCCAAGTTAGCAAACTTAGTCTGACCACCCTGCGCCAGAACCTCATCCAAGCGAGAGTTCAACGCCGTGTCCTGACCCGTCAGGCTGAAGTCCATTGCCTCAAGCTGATTCATCGGGGTTGGACCTGCTCCTGGAGGAGGGCCAAATGGATCCAACGGATCATTCGCCATGTTCTCTTGAACCGCATTCGCCAACGCCTGAAGCCCTGGAGGGGCACCGCCTTCCGGAATCTCGTCCGCGTCCGCAACATTCCGCCACGGATCCAACGGCTGACCTGGCTCCGTCGCTACAGGCGGAAATAACTCATCCATCAACTGACGACGTTGATCAGGGGTATAACCACCACGCTCCATCGCTTCGTCAATAAACGTAAACGTCTCAGCCGCTCCATAATCAAGATCCTCTAATCCACCTACTACATCCTCACCGATAACAACCAACGCATCGCTGATCGTCATCTGGTCATTGTCACCAAAATAACGACCCAACTCCAGGTTCAACCTGTCCTCAATGTCAGACTCCGCATCGCGGACTGCGCGAACCACATCCACATCGCCAGCCATCGGGTTAAATCCGTCTTCGTCTCCAGCAATAACCGGATCATAATCCTCCGCTTCCACAAAAGCCGCCGCATCAGTTCTAAACTGCCGACGCTGTTCAGGAGTATACCTGCTCAACGCATTATCAAACGCATCAGCTATATCAACATCGCTATATCCAAGACCCTGTAAATCAAGGCCAATCCTTTCCATCTCATCGAACGCATTATCATCTACACCAGAAAAATAACGATCAAGCTGCTCACTAAGTCTTTGTTCCGCAGTCTGGACAGGAGGGATCGCCCTCGGACCCGCGTTAAATATCTCATCATACTCTTGAGCAATGATCTGTTCTCCAGGCAACGGTGCTTCTCCGTCCTCCACACGACTCGCGTTGATCATCTCAATCTCAATCGGATCCATAGGAATGCCGCCAAGCGTCGTGTCAGAATCATCCCGCATAATCTCAAGCTCCGCCAACGGAGTCTCCGGAAGCTCTTCCATACTCAGTTCCGCAGGCCGAGGTCCAAAGTCCACGCCCCCTGGATCACCTGGTCCCTCCATCTGAGCCATCATAGCTTCAATCTCAGGATCCGTCATGTCAGGATTCTCAGCGCGTAACCGACGACGCATCGCTCCAGTCACACCCTTAACACCCAGACCAAACAACGGAATTAACTCTGCAACCGTCAACGCATCCAATAACCGAGCCTCTTCCTCCTCCTCAAGAGACATCCCAGGATACTCACCACCAGCCAAACGCTGACCACTCTCAACAATAGGTAACCCCAAACTCATACCCAGATCCTGAACAAACGTAGCAGGATCACCACTCTCTCGAATGAAATCATAAGCACCAGTCGCCGCACCCGTAAGCAATCCCAACGGGTCGTCCATCAACGCACCAATGCCCTTCTCAATCAACCTCCCGCCAGCAGCCGGATAACGAACAAACGCTGACCCAAGGTCCGAGTCACGTATATATCCAGGCTCAATAGTCGATGGGGCAAACGGATCGCGGATCATCGGGTCTCGGTCCCCGAGGAACATCGGCTGGGTCAAAGGAGGTAAGGCCATAAATAACTCCGATTAAGTCTCTGCCGCAGTTTACACAAAACCCAAATGAAAATACACCCCCGCATTTTTTGGGGGCTAGGGACTCCTACTTGTGGTCTACATACAAGTGCAATGAAACTACCGACGAATGAATCTATGAAACCAACATTATAGGAGAGACGAGAGCGATGCGCCCCGCTCTTAGGGGGGTTGGGGGGTTGCACCCGAACCTTCGAACCGTTGCAAACAGGCATAGTAACCCCCGTTGCAAGTATGAACCACAGACCACGGCATCGAGCCATGGTCTGTGGTACGCGGCGATGCGAACGATGCATTGTTTGTGTCAGCCTGCTAACGATCCCGATTTATCGTGCCTTGGCCTGTGTCGGCAGGGCGGCGAACGATAAATCAGGATCGAGGCTGACACGTTCAGCTACATAGTTCACACTTGCTTAGTTTTTTAACGGCATACTCGATGCTATCCTGGGCACAGACTATTCGGAAGACGACTCCGAATAGTCCTAAGAACTTTCAGGCGTTGTTGCACAGAGATGGAGATGTCGGTGTCGCGCCTGCGTAGTTCTTACCCAGGCATCGAGTACCAACAACAACAACAACAGAAGTGACCGTGCGACACGACCCCAGGTCTTAGTCTGTTCAGATTGTTCGCGTCAAGGGGGCAAAATAAAGTTGCGTTCTTCGCGGCAACGTAGTCCCGCCCAGTGGTGCTTCGCACTCTTTTTAGTGGGGCGGGACGCTGGCATCGAGTTAGTTACATCGCCATAGGTCTCGCACAACTTTTTTTTGCGATGCAGTGGCACCCCTTGACCCAAACATCAGCCCCGACAAAAGACAGGGGCACGGTCGACGGTCATTCTGTCGTCGTCGTTGTTCATTATTAGCTAATATAGGAGATACACAATGGCTAAATATTCTTACGTTCCGACTGAAGACATCGCAATCAAGTGTGAGTTCACTGTCCACGACCTCAAGGTTCTGGATCGAGTGTTGACTGAGTACGTCGATTCAGACGGCTGGTCATACGAAGAATGTCTTCATCGGGACATCCGTCAGATCTTAACTCAAGCGTTCCAGTCAATGCACTCGAACACTGAGTACGACCAGACTCGCTTCGAGAAAGTGGTCGAGTACAAGATCAAGCTCAAGTCTCGGAAGGACGAGGTCAACTTGTCCAAAGAGCTAGATGACGAGATCCCATACTAATTCAATCGCGGGGGCTTCGGCTCCCGCACCAACTGGCAGAAGGAGATACAACATGCCTAATCAATTCGGAAAAACCCGTGACATCGAGAACCCATACGCCGTGTACCGTTCGCCCTACGGATGGGAGTGGCGCATACTCAAGACGTACAAGATGCCCAAAAGCGAAGCGAAAGACCCATACGCTCGGTGGTTCGTCGCAGCTACGTCACCGCTCATGCACGACGGGAGTTTCGAATATGGTGACACGTACAAGACAGAGATCACACGGAACGCTGCTTTGATAAGTGGCGACCCCGAGTGGCTCGAAGAGTACGCACCCAAAGTATAACCAACGTGGGGGTTTCGGCCCCCACCCCAACTGTCAAAGGAGATACAACATGACAGAAGACTTCAACAACAAGTTAGCCGACGCACTGTGGACGCTACTCGAACCTCGCATCCAGAGTCTGATCGAGGGCAATACCGACATCGACATTGACGACAAGATCAGTGACTACATGTCCAACAGCTTCCGGCTCGATGACTACTCGTACGAGCTAGACGGTATGATCGACAATCAGGTTCAGTATCTTGCCGAGGACGGTGATCTGAAGGACTGGCTCGACACCAGCAACAGCGACTTCAACGAGCGAGTGTTCAAAGCTCTCGGTGAGATCGACATGAAGTTTGGCAACATGACCGTCACCTACAAAGACGCGACCATTGTCAAAGAATGATATCGACTGGAGCGGCTTCTGGTTCAGGGGCCGCTTTCACCGCCAAGGTATGACAGCGACGTGGCGTTGTACCAAGTGCTACCAAACAATCACACCAGACACATCAGATTGGAGTATCGAAGATGTCAAATGCAAATGTAATCAAACCGAACGAGATGTTCGCGACACCAAATAGTTTCGACGAGATCATGGACTGGGTCAACCTTCACGCAAAGGAGGACCGAGTTCACCTCATGACCGCAGCTATGATGGCTTGGAACCTAGCAGCCAAAGCCAGTGGCGATCTTGTCAAAGAGATCGAAGAACTGTGCGCCGACTGCGACAGTGACGGTTATCTACAAGCAGAGATCGGAGGTGCTGGATCAGTGACCTACGCCATAAGAAAGATACTGAAAGGAGAAGACAAGTGAAGGTTCCTCAAATCAAACCAGACTGGAACACAGGCATCTACATCGGAGACGGTGTAGTTGCTAAACAAATAGATAAGAGACACGGTGGCCCCTTCGACAGAGGGGGTGCCGACTACTACTACGGTCGCCCATTCAAACCGCACTACTACGCTGGCGACACGTACAGCAGCGAACGTATCGAGATGTTCTATATGGATGACGCTGAGATCGAAGAGTACCGTGCGGGGTACGCTGAAGCAGAACGCAACGGCGATAGAAAGGAATGGTAATATGTCACAGCTAAAAGATGAACGTCGAATGAAAGAGATATTTGACAGGGGTGCGCCGTACCCCTGGGACTTCTGGGAAAGCTCAGAGTCAGGTTTCGCAGGTCAGGACTATGAAACGTACTGGCGCGAACTAGAATCCCGTCGCAAGTGGCAGGATATCTATGACCGTGACGAGCAAGACCTACACTAAACTGAAGGGGGCTTCGGCTCCCTTCTTCTACTGTAAATATAAAAGGTGTGCCGCGCGTGGCGCGGTCACTTGCGCGGCGTACCCGCGCTTTTTACGGAGTGCCTGCGGCACACAGTAAAGGAGCGGCCCGAGGCCGCAAGAGCGGCGCGGCCCACGGGCCGCAAGATCGAAGCGCAAGAGGGCCGCAAGATAACGCTTGCGTTTTACTTGTATTCTAGTTATTGTTAACTTGTTCAACTAGAAAGGAAAGAACATGAAACACGCTATACTTTACAACGGGCCTAGCCTATTGGATGGCGAACCAATCGTAATGATTGCGACCTATTCGAACCGCAACACTAAAACGGGGCGCGTAGTTCAAACTTATATCATCCGCGCGGACATGGACCCGCGCGACGCGTCAAAAACTGGCGCAGACTTTTCTATTTGCGGCGATTGCGTGATGCGCGGCGAACCAACGACAGACCCCACGCGCAAGATAGCCAAAAAGCGCAAGTGTTATGTAAACATCGCGCAAGGCGTCTTGATCGTATACAAGGCTTTTATTGACGGCGTATATAAAGAGGGCGACCCACGCACCATGGGCCGTGGTCGCTTCGTACGCGTCGGGACGTACGGCGACCCCGCCGCCGTACCATCCGAGGTGTGGGACGAATTACTAGCAGAATGCGACACTTGGACAGCTTACAGCCACCAGAAACCATGGCGCCCCGATATCGCAATGCAATCCGCAGACGATTATCACGAGGCCGTGATGCACTGGAAAGCCGGACGCCGCACTTTCCGAGTGATCGCAGACTTAGGTCACTTGGACCATAACAACGAAGCACTTTGCCCTGCATCAAAAGAGGCCGGACGCCGCGTCCAGTGTACCGCCTGCAAACTATGCAAGGGATCGAGCCAAGCAAAATCAATAGCAATCGTGGAGCATTAAAAATGACAGAACTTTTTTGGAAATCACCCGCAGACTTTACTCGGCAAGACATTGCCGAGTACTACGACCAAAATCCAAACATCACTTTGAAGTGGTACGCGGAAAAATTAGGAATTACTGTTCAAGAACTAAAAGACATTTTACAAAGTGAACTATAGGACCGTGGCCCTTTTGCCAGGGGGAAAATGTATCTCGCCCCCTGGACACCCGCCGCTCGGGAAAATGTATCTCGCCCGAGCGGCTTTTTATGTCCCCATCGAGGCGCAAGAGGCGCAAGCCGCAAGAGACGCGCAAGATTTAAGGCGCAAGACGAGCCGCAAGATGCTCCCACAGAGCCGCAAGGCTCTCGAACCGCGCACCATCGGTCCCATTTACTCCTTTTTCAAGTAAATCTGGCCCTTTTTCTCCTGAAAACAAATAAAGATGCCCTGTAGAGAGGGACTTTACTAAGAAAAAACTTGCCCCTCCACGAGCGTAATACGCCATATGCCACGCGATTTGATGAGGAGAGATTTTTACTGCGCTAGATTTCGCGCACTTTAGTTCCAACCAGAACGCAAGCCCATCCCAAACCACATGAACATCAGGGACACCGCCGCCGTGCTTGTTCTCAATCCTCGTTGCGAAGGCTTTCTTCGGCAGATTGTTCCGAATTGTATTCCAAAAGTTCGCCTCTGGTCCCTTGCTCATCTGGTGTCACATCCTTTGCTGTTCCATCTATGACAAAGGCTTGTGGATACTGCTCTTGCAGCTTAGCAAGTCGAGCCACTATTTCGTCTCTCGATAGCTGATCGATCGTGTTGACGTTCTCTCTTCGATCAACAGTCAGACCACCCAATGCAGAGCGTATCTTCTCCGCGTTGATGGCTGCTGAAAAATGCCCTGCCTCCTCGGCCCCAAGAGATAGCTTGTGCAGTCTTTCCAATTGACCAATGGTTGACACACCATATCGGCGTTCGCGTTCCTCTCGCAGTTCCTGTATGTAATCCAGAACGTGTGGATAATCTCGACCGTTTAAAAGTCTGGACGCGTAGTCTTTTGCCTGATCAGGTTGATACCCTGCTTTCCGAGCGCACTCAGCGTTTGAGTACACGCCCTCGACAATGTGCCTAGCAAAGGTCATCTGTCGGTTAGTTAGCTGCCGCCCATACTCTTCTTCAACCTTCTGTTTGATCGATGTCATAGCTGCCTCTTGTTGTCTGCCAACAACTTATCCTTATATAGCGGTATTTTCCAGAGATTTCAGAAAAACCTGTGAAGAAAAACCTAGGTCTGGGCTGCATTTACACTTGAAGTGTAAATTATTTTTTGAAGTGTAAACGGAAAACATCTCTGAAACCCCTTATTTATATAGGTGCATTTACACAATTTACACAATTTACACCTGATTTGGATGAAAAAAAAAAAAAATAAAATCTCTGGGAAAACCCCTATAGTGTAAACTCAGTGACCCAAGGTCCACGATCCGAGATTAAAATAATTCTGGACTATTCTTTCCACATGTGTTTTACTTGCAAGTATTAAACAACTAACCAAGGAAAGAGAAAATGCCTAATCATTGTTATCAGCAAGTAGAGATTCACGGTCCAAGGTTCTTGGTCAAAGAACTGTATGATCATCTAACCAAGGCTGACCCAGAGTTTTGTCAGTTAATCTGCCCGATGCCGTTTGAGCAGTGGCTTGCCCCTAAGACCAAGTGGCAGGGGTACGAGGTCGAGGGTTGGTATGACTGGCGTGTTAAGAACTGGGGTACAAAGTGGGATGTCGTTGACGTTGATGCCACGCAGCCGTTGACGATCCACGATGATGAAGACACTGACCCTGCAAACATGAACGCCTCGTTTGTGTTCAACTGTTGGACGGCGTGGTCTCCGCCTGTTCCTGTTTGGGACAAGCTGCATGAGATGGGTATCAGCGTTGACGCTGACTATCAGGACGAGGGCATGGGGTTCGAGGGCCATTATGTGAATGGCGAGGACAAGTGTTGGGAGCCAGACTTAGACGAGGAGGACGCGTGATGGATATGCAGAAGTATTACAGCCAGTTGGTTGGAGCGAAGATCATTGGGTTTCGGTTTGTCGAGGACGAGGATGCGTTGGAGCCGTTCCCTGTGTTTACGTTGCGGTTGGGCGGTCAGACTGTTGAGATGTCTTTGTCGATGGACGAAGAGGGCAACGGCGGCGGGTTCGCGTTTATTGAGGAGTATCAGTATGCATAAGATTAGTATTTTGTGGGGCGAGTGTCCCGAAGATGGGCAAGAGGCTATCACATACAGCTTCGATACGAAGGCGGAGTTGGATGCGTTTGAGCTTGGCATGACTGAGATGGAGGGTTGGCTTGGTTACGATGCCGATGTGCCAGAGGGTTTTGTTTATCGTGAGGAGGAAGAAGATGCGTGAGGGATTGAAGCAAGACATCGAGGGTCTGTTGGAGAATTATCTTGGAGACTTGGAGTATTGGTGCGGGTCCATGGATGTTAACGGCGTTAACTTTGTGACGGCGGGGACGCCAGAGTTTGAAACGATTGAGGATGCGAATGCGCATCGGGTCTTGGTCAAGGCCGTATTGAAGGAGTTTCGTGATGTCTGATCGTGAGATGGAAGATATGTTGGACGAGATATTCCGCAAGGTATTCGGGGAGAAGTGGTGATGACGACAGAAAATGATTTAAGGTATGTGATCGAATGTCAGAAGAATGTGATGGAAGCGCAACGTCAAATGATATCGTTGCAACAACAAATGCTGACAGCGAAACCAAAGACAGAAAAAATAAGTGTGCCGAGAAAGCAGGAGTATATCGTTCAGAAAGTCCCACCGACTTTTAAAAACCCATTTGCACTCCCTGAAGACACAAACGCTAAATGGACGTTAGAGGCATACATGAAAGCGCATAAGATTTCTCAAAGAAGAATGAGCGAATTGACTGGCATAAATCAGGGTTCGATCAGTCGTTACATGAAAGGGCAAACCACACCAAACGTTCTACACGCTAAATCTATTCGTGATGCAACAAAGGGTCTGGTTGACATAGACAGTTGGAGGTTGGGTGATGGGTAAGATGAAAGATTTGTTGATCGAGTTGCAAGAGACGCCGATCATGACGCCGTGTCCTGATTGTTTTGGTGAGGGGGACATCATCTACGAGGTTCCGCGTCCGCATAACGTGGGCCGAGATGTTGGCGTGATCGATGTTGAGATGGAGATCTGTGAAACGTGCAGCGGTGATGGAGAGATCGAGCGGCTATGTGACTGCGGTGCGCCTGTGACTAAGATCATGGGGGATGACGCCGAGGTATGTATGGAGTGTGCCGATGAGCAAGGACAAGATTGAAAGTTTGCTTCGGAAAGCAAAGGACCCTGCCTCTACGTTTGAGGAAGCAGCGACTGCCCGAAACATGGCGGAGAAGTTGATGCAGAAACATGGGTATCATCGCAGTTCGAAGGAAAAGATATTCGTAAAAGGTTTCTATGTCCGAGAGCCGAAGCCCAAGAAGCCGCCATGGGTATTGTTTGAGTTGTCGATTCGTCGTGAAGAATTGCTGCGATGGTTGGAAGAGCAGCAGGGTGAGTGGATCAATGCACAGGTTTGCAAGAGCAAGGACACTGGCAATTGGTACGCGGAAGTAGATCAGTGGGAGAAGAAGAAATGACAGAGTTAGATAGACTAATCGAGGCTGACATTGCCGACCCGACCTTGTCGAACTGGATGGACTTGGTTGATCCTGAAGATGAGTTGGACGAGGAGGAATGGGAGGACCAAGCTAGATACTGCAACAATCTGTATCTGTACTGGAAGACGTTGACTGACGAACAGAAGGCGGCGGTTGATAGATTTACTGGCGTAATATGGAACAATGAGTATTCTGATTTCATCAAGTTCGTTAAGGAACAGGTACAGACAGACAAGGAGTGCCGTGAATACACCGCACCGTTGGTAGAGTATGAGGAGAAATGGGATGACTGAGAATATACCAACCTATGAATGCAGAAAAGAGGGCAACCAACTAATTTTCTTTTGTCCAAAGTGTGAGAAGACGCACCGACACGCGTTACAAGAGGGACACCGCGTTTCTCACTGCATCAATTCAAATTACCACCCCAAGGGTTATTTCTTGAAACAAAGGAAAGAACAATGAAAACGTATGAAGTAATATGCGAGGGCGTGGTGCAGCGGTTGGTGTTGGTTGAAGCAGCCAACGCCGCCGATGCGGCAGTGGCTGCGCGTCAAGAGTTCTGTGCATTAACAGGTGCAGAAAAGGAAGGGATTGCTATACTAGATATCTATAGTGAACCAGTAACATTGAAGGAGATAAAAGATGTTCAAGAAGATATGGAATAGAATCAGAGTAAAGCGTGGCGACAACGAGAAGCTGACGCGTAAGGAACAGATCCTAGTTGAGTTGCGCCGAGGTCAGGGGACCGCGCGTCAACTGTCGGATCGCATGGGTCTGAAGCTGAGTATCGTGCGGACTAACCTGTCTGCCCTGCACAACATGGGTGCGATCAGGGACACAGGCACAGATGCGGGGTCCGAGAGCGTATGGGAGGTTGTCGATGGGTGACGAGGCGTTAAACCCTGCCCAACAGGCGGAGTATCGTTTCTTAAAGAATGAAGTAAACAAGTACGAACGCGAAGCAAACCGCACCAACTTCCATCCGAATGTTCAGCATGATCTATGGAGAGCGCGGGAAGAATTAAAAAAGTTCGTATATGATTTGAGGAAGGCAGGTATAAACATATGAACCGTGAGGCATACGAGGAACTGTATCGAGAAGCATGGATCGCACAAAACAAAAAGGACAGGGAGGACAATCCCAAACTAGGTCCGAACGTAATGTTCCGCGATCCGAAACAAGCACAGGAAAACGCAAGGAAGGGAGGAAGACCCAAGGCCATGTCGGACAAAGCCAAGATGATTAATCGGATGTTAGAAAAGGAAATGACATTGCGAGAGATCGCAGACATCCTTGGCGTAACGCATCAAGCGGTGATGCAAGTGAAACATAGATATGGGTTACCAAGAAATGAAAAGATTAGAACTGATCAGCGACATAATTAAGGATCTACAGAAACAGGTAGACGACATCGAGTGGGAGAACCACCGAGATCCAAGGATCGAGGCACTCGTACAGCAGTTAAACTATTACAGGAACAAACATGAACAAGGAGAAACTTATGAACCAAAGTTTTAATACGACAGCTATGTCTGTTATCATCGAGAGCCGCACCTATTCTGATAGCGCGTTTGGCGCGAACGACGAGGGTGAGGCGGTGTTCTTCAACAAAAGGATTGTGGACCGCATGGATTTGCAAGAAGGGCAGATGGTGTTTGCCCACTGCATTCCGAACTACGAAGACAAGCGCGAACACATACCATGGCGGTGCATTCGGATCGAAGAAGCGATGGACAGCGATGCGGTGGAAGGGTACATCCACGCCGTCGAACGCGAAGACCGCAAGGACGCAAGAGATAAGCGGATTGCTGACGCGATACGTCAACTGATTGCGGAACACGGCGGGTCATATACCCTAGAAGAACTGTCATATGAGACAGGACTAAGCGTACATGAACTAGAACCTGTCGTTACAACGGCATCGAACGGCTTCAAAGAGGTCACTGCATATACACTTGTCGAGAAATAACAAATGGGGTATAAGTTCCTAACAAATAGGAGACAAGCATGGCTCGCAAGAAGTTAAAGGAAAAAGACAAGGTACAATTTCAGAACGTGGGACTTGTAAAAGAGGACCACGATCTGCTGCGGAAGTTAGCTGAAGCAGAGCAGAGGTCCATGGCGCGACAACTATCTGTTCTTATTCGCAAAGCTGTTGCAGAAATGGAAGCTGCCTGATAGAATACACCCGACTGCTCGATGGTCCACACGCCTGTGGCCTTTGACGCCTCGTACTAGCCCCGCTCTTGCGGGGCTTTTTTTCTGTATCCTCGAACATCGGACGGGCGGTTGGCTCCTCTGGAGGTAAGACCTTTAAAGAATGCCTCGGCTACGTCGGCTTCGAGGCCAGTCATTGCCATCAATTCTTTGGCTTGGGTTTTGGGAGACGCGTAGCCACCTATGCGCTCCACCATCAGCTTGGTTATTTGTTCGTAGTCGGGGTCAAAGTCAGCCATTGTTTAGCCTGTTCACCTAAAACTGTTGCACCTATCTCGATCTTGGCACGAAGTGCCTTGACTATTTGCTCATCGATTGTCCGCTCTGTGATCAGATCGACGTAAGTCACGTTGTTCTTTTGCCCGATCCGATGTGCGCGGTCCTCGGATTGGATCCGAGTTTCGAGATTAAAGTCATTAGCATAGTATATCACGAGATTGGCTTCGGTCAAAGTCAGACCATAGCCAGCGGTGGCTGGGTTACCGACGAAACATTTGAGCGGGTGGCTTGGGTTCTGGAAGTTGCGGACGATGTCGTTGCGTTCTTCGTCCGATGTATCCCCATAGTACGCTGCGGCGTACCCTTCACCGTACTTTTGATTAAGCCGCGCGACGATCTGTTGGATGTCGTAGCGGAAACGGGACCAGATGATTGACTTGCCGTCATGCTCTTCGAGAATTTCTTCGAGGGCATCCATGCGTTTGGATGGGAAGTATACCATTTCGTCATCGTCTGTCTTGAGATGCCCCGATAATATCTGCTGCAAGCGGAGCATCTGCGTGATGACAGCAGGCGCGGTGGACATCTCCCCGCTTTCGAGCAGCACCATGGCGTGTTTGCGGATTTGATTGTACATCGACACCTGTTCCTTGGTCATGCCAACGTATCGAACGGTGTAGATTTTTTCTGGGAGATCGAGGCAGTCTTGTTTCAAGACCCGATAGCTGAAGGCATCGATGCGTTTGGTAAGTTCATCGAGGTTCTTGTAGCCAACGATCTGTTGGAAAGCATGTGCGCCCATGGTTTTGCGCTGCACCACTGCGTATCTACCCTGGAATGCGTAGTAACTGTCGAACCCGAGAAGCCCAGGGCGGAGGAACTCGCACTGCGCATAGATGTCCATCGGACTTTTTGTTATGGGAGATCCTGTCAAGAGTCTTTTGTACTTGAAGGCTGCGGCTATCTTCATTAGTGCTTTACTGCGCTTGGCCTTATGGTTCTTAATGGTGGTGCTTTCATCGATTGCAATCAGGCCGTTGGCCCCAAGCGCACGACCCATCCACTCCCCTGCCGTCCTACCTTTGGGTGAAGAGAACGCCTCGACATTCATCACAAAGATGGTCAGGCCATCGAACTTGTTCTTGACTGAGCGCATCTCAGCCTGTTGACTTTTGTTTGGGGACGCGACCCACCGAATCACTCGATGCGGCACGGCGTCCGACATGTGTTCAGGAATTTCTTTGGCAACCCAGTTACGATACACACCCTTCGGCGCGATCACGAGGCAGAAATCTATCTGCCCTGCTTGGTACAACATGCCGATATTATCTATGAGAACCTTGGACTTGCCTGTCCCCATCTCCATAAACATCCCGAACTCTATTCGGTCCCACCCATATTCCAATGCTTCACGCTGATGATCGAAGGGCGGTAATTTAAATTTGTAGTTGACATCCATCACATATCTCCACTATTGTCCATAACGTGGATAGCACGAGGCTGCCACACAAATCAACCCTGAAGAGGAAATACTTGTAATGGATACCGACGATATCTTTGAAGACATGTTTGATGACGCCAGTGCATTAACAAATGTCGATACTGAAACTGGCAAGTCACTTAGTTCCTTGGTCCGAGCTTTGCGCGGCGTGGAACAGGAGATCGAGCAAGCAGAGAATCACCTCAAGCTGCTCAAGCAGGACAAGCACAGACTAGCAACGGAACAAATCCCTATGCTCATGGATGAGATGGGAGTGGACCGCTTGGATGTTGATGGCTTGACTGTACAAACAAAGTTGCAGGTACATGCATCTATACCTGTCGGACGGAAGGATGAAGCGTTTGCGTGGCTGCGCGAGAACAATCTCGACAGCATCATCAAGAACGACATCACCGTTTCGTTTGGCAAAGGCGAGGACAATGTTGCAGGGGACGTAGTTGGTTTGCTGCAAGACCGTGGTTTTGATCCAAAGACCAAGACCCACGTTCACCCATCCACATTGAAGGCGTTTGTAAAGGAACGCATCACGGATGGTAAACCAATCGACCTCGATATGTTCGGGGCGTTCGTAGCAAACACAGCAGAAATTCGGAGAAAGTAAAATGACTACAGCAGTTGCAAAGAAAAAAAGTGCAGAGTTAAGCACAGACCTTTTGGAAGATATGTTCGCGGATGCGGGGGACGGTTCGTCGTTTGCCGCAGACGAGATGATCATGCCGTTCTTGCGGTTGGCACAACAGATGTCACCGCAGGTAAACAAAAACAAACCTGAGTACATCAAGGGTCTTGGTGCAGGCGATATCTTTAACAACCTTACGAATGAGTTCTGGGATGGCAGCGAAGGATTGCGTGTCGTGATCTGTGCAACCATAACCAAATACACTGAGTGGGTTCCTATCGATAACGGTGGGGGTTTCGTTGGAGAGATCGCACCTACCGATCCGATCCTTGGTAAAGTTGTACGCGAAGGCAACAAAGAGTTGCTGCCAAACGGCAACGAGATGGTCAAAGCTGACAACTATTATGTGCTATACGAATCAGAGAATGGCACATGGAACCCTGCGGTTCTTGACATGAAGATTACAGCGTTGAAGGTCAGCCGCCGTTGGAAGTCGAAGATTAGTCTTCAGATGATGAAGCATCCGAAGACAGGGCAGGTTGTAAAAATGCCACTGTATGGTAACATCTGGCGTGTAACTTCTGTTGAAGAGACAAACAGAAATGACCAGTCGTATGCAAACTACGCTGTCGATATTGAAGGTCGCATTACAGACACGGCGTTATATCAACAGGCCAAAGCTCTGAGTGTCTCCGTCGCTGACGGTGAAGTGAAAGCTGCTGCTCCAGAGGAGAGGGACTCCACCACCTCTTCACAAACCTCCTCTGGTTCCTCACAAGAAGAGGATGACGAAATCCCCTTCTAA
>Ga0208542_1000180_pt1 | contig 28470 bp, 31 predicted proteins | sample DEB08_DNA_3_FD_185495 | JGI IMG/M metagenome (GOLD analysis project Ga0208542, IMG submission 185495) | Aqueous microbial communities from the Delaware River and Bay under freshwater to marine salinity gradient to study organic matter... | ecosystem: Environmental > Aquatic > Marine > Coastal ... | reverse complement strand
ATTCAAAATACCACCGTCGACGGTAACGTCTCCTGTCAGACCATAAAAGTTCTTGGAAGACATGCTACCTTATAGGAAGGTGATAAAATAAAATTAATAGTCAAACGTGATTTCGTTTATGTTATTCTTGTCAATACTCGTCACACCACCCGTACCTAGGGGCGATGTATATTCGACGTGTACGCCGTATGTTCCGTCACTCAAAAGACCCACTGAAGGTGTGAGAGTGACTGTGGTATTGGTCGTATTGATGGTTGAGTTCCAGTGCTTGGAGTTCTGGTCACCGACGATACTGAGGAACCCCTTCCCGATGTTACGCCCCGTAGCACCCGTGACATCCAGATTGAGGACACTGATATTGCTCGTTGGTTCCACGAGGTGGGCGGTAATTTTGGCCGAGAAGAGTTCCGATTCGAAGACGACGTTGATTTCTGGAGTGGTCGATGCCGATATGGTACCACCCGAATAGCCATAGGTTTTCTTCGTGAGACCACCGAGGTTGGTGATGAGGCCATTGGTCACGGTCAATGTGTTCGATAACGTATTGTTTTGTGTGATTTCCTTGGTTGCGGGGTTATAGGTGAGAAGGGACGTCCCGGAGTTTTCGCGGATGGGGTCTACGTAGAAAGCGTTTGATATGGAACCATTGAGTCCCTGTCCACTGGCGTTGATAACAATCGAGTTGTCAGGTTGATTGACTTGTCCGGCCGAAGCACCGATTGCAACGGCCATACGACCCTGATTATTAGAACCCGCATGGTAACCTATAGCCACGGAAAAATCATTTTGGGTTAATTCACCTGCACTATCACCTATAGCTATAGAACCCTGACCCTGTGTATCTTTACCAGCTTCTAAACCTATAGCTACCGCATTCGGTCGTTGATCCGTAGAACCTGCATAGTGACCGATAGCAACAGTATCCGTTCCCTGCCCGGTATGCCCCGCTTCCTGTCCAATGGCGATCGCGTCGGTTCTCTGACTATTATACCCCGAATTCTTACCGATGGCTATTTGATTCAACTGGGTATTTTGGGTACCACCACCCGAACCCGAACCTATACGTGTTCTCGAATATTGTCCAGCGTCAATCAGACGGAGGACCTCGAGTTCCCCAGAAACATGTGCGTTACCTGTTACATGGAGATTCGCAGTAGGGTTTGTGTTAGATATACCAACTATCCCCGTGGTCACGAGGGCGGTGGACCCATCGAACTGCACGGTGTTGGTTGTGACATTCCCATTGGTCGTAATTTCGTGGAGGTTTGAAGCGATATTTTCCAAAAAGGCACCGTCACCTACGAAACGTGTGGCATAGACGTTACCCGTAACATGGAGGACATTGGAACCCTGGTCCTCTACGTACAGGTTGGAACCTACATCAAGGTCGTGCACAGGTGCAGTGTTGGAGACACCAACTTTTCCGGTGGTCACGAGGGCAGTGGACCCATCGAACTGTAAGGTGTTGGTGGTGACGTTACCGTTATCGGTAATCTGTTGGAGGTTCGAAGCGATATTTTCCAAAAAGGCACCATCACCTATGAACCGGGTGGCGTAGACATTCCCTGTGACGTGAAGAACGTTGGACCCCGTGTCTTCCACGTACAGGTTGGAACCCACGTCGAGGTCGTGCACAGGTGCCGTATTGGCGATACCGACACTATCTTGTAGCTTCGTCGTCCCAACGACTGTTATGTTTTCGGAGACGGTCAAGTTATTTTGTGTGATGAGGTTACCTAAAATTTCAACGGTGATCAGGTTGGAATCATTGAATATATGATTATCTGTCAATGTATTTTGTGTGTATCCGATCGTGAATGTGTGGTCGTGAGGGTCTTCATCACCTTGGGCTTCACCATGATGAATGAGAGCAATATTCTTACCGGGGTGTTCCATGATGATACCGACATCGAGTTCGTGAGACACGTTGTTATTGGCGATACCGATGATGCGGTCACTGATCACGAGATTATTTGATTCGACAGTGTAGGAATTACCATCGACGATGATGTCTCCGAGAACTTCGAGATCCGATGAGATGACGATGGTTCCGTTGGAGCGACCGATGGTGGAATTTTCGAGAAAGTTTCCAGTACCTACGATGGGGATTTTACCCACCGTTAAATTTCCGATGGAGATGCGGTCACCCACTTCGACGTTCGAGGTTGTCACAAGACCTGTCGTGGCATTCGTAAATTGAACCGTGCTCGAAGTCGTGTTTCCATGATCGGAAACGACTTGGAGGTTTACGTTTGAAAGAAGCCCACCATCACCATAATAGGTTGTGACGTAAGCATCACCCGCAACGTTCAAATCTGACTGTACATCGACGTTCCCAGTGACGATGGCATTCGAACTCAAATACGCGTTACCCACGACGTTTAGGTCTGTCTGTACATCGACGTTACCAGCGACGATGGCATCCGTCGCCACGTTCAGATTCTGTTGCACATCGACATTACCCGTCGCAACAATATTTGACGAAGCGTAGACATCCCCAACGACGTTTAGGTCTGTCTGTACATCGACGTTACCAGTGACGATGGCATCCGTTGCGACGTTCAGATTCTGTTGCACATCGACATTACCCGTCGCAACAATATTTGACGAAGCGTAGACATTACCGACGATGTTAAGATCTGTCTGTACATCGACGTTACCAGTGACGATGGCATCCGTCGCCACGTTCAAATTCTGTTGCACATCCACGTTCCCAGTAACAACGGCATTAGAAGTTATATAGGCATTACCCACAACATTGAGGTCTGTCTGAACGTCCACGTTACCGGTGACGATAGCATCTGTCGCGACGTTCAGGTTCGTTTGAACATCGACGTTCCCAGTAACAACGGCATTAGAAGTTATATAGGCATTACCTACGACATTGAGGTCTGTTTGAACATCGACGTTCCCGGTGACGATGGCATCCGTCGCGACGTTCAGGTTCGTTTGAACATCGACGTTCCCGGTGACAATGGCATTAGAAGATAAATAGGTATTACCCACAACATTGAGGTCTGTCTGAACATCGACGTTCCCAGTGACGATAGCATCTGTCGCAACGTTTAGGTTCGTTTGGACATCAACATTTCCAGACACAATGGCATTTGAAGTTAAATAGGCATTACCCACGACGTTAAGATCCGTCTGAACGTCGGCATTCCCAGTGATAATGACATTAGAAGTTAGATAGGCATTGCCCACAACATTGAGATCTGTTTGAACGTCAACGTTGCCAGTGACGATAGCGTTTGAAGACACATAGGCATTACCCACGACATTGAGATCGGTTTGGACATCCACATTACCTGTGACGATAGCGTTCGAAGACACATAGGCGTTCCCAACGACAGTGAGATCTGTTTGAATCTCAGCGTTTCCAAGTACATTGAGTTCAGATTGGACATCAACATTCCCGGTGACGACGGCATTGGAAGATACGTAGGCATTACCCACAACATTGAGATCCGTTTGAACGTCCACGTTACCAGTGACGATAGCATCTGTCGCGACGTTCAGGTTCGTTTGAACATCCACGTTTCCGGTTGTGACAATATTAGAGGTTGCATAAACGTTTCCGATGATGTTAAGATCCGTTTGAACATCAACATTACCGGTGACCACCGCATCCGTGAGGACGTTCAGATTTGTTTGGACATCCACATTCCCAGAAACGTAGGTGTCCCCTTCGACGTGAAAGTCTGTTGTTGGGTTCAGTGTGTTGATGCCCACACGATCGTTGACTGTGTCTACATGGAAGGTATCTGTGTCTACGGTGACATTACCGGATACGTAGGTTTCGCCTTCAACATGGAAGTCTGTGGATGGAGTCAACGTATTGATACCGACTCTATCCGTCGAGGCGTCAACAAATAGGGTGTCTGTATCAACATTAAAATCGGAGTGTACATGTGCACTCCCCACAACATCAAGGTCCGTTTGAGGGGTTAGAGTGTTAATACCGACGCGATCACGGATAGCATCCACGTGCAACGTATCTGTATCGACCGTCAAGTTGGAGTTCACGTGTAGACGACCATGGATACGAGCATCGATGAGTTCCGATGATGGGGTAATGGTGGAACTTGTTGAACTACTCGTCGTGTGTGCGATGACAAACTCATCGACGGTATCACGATACCCCATGACAACATTTGTATCGGGGCGATCCATGATGATGCCGATATCCGACGACGTGTTCCCCTTTCCTAATTCTATGATGGCATCCTTGATGGTTGTATTTTCAGTATTGATGGATGTCAGTGTACCCCTCACGTCAAGGTTGCCACCTATGACGACATCATCTTGTACGTAGGTATCTCCCAAAACAGTGAGAACGTTGGCACCATTCTCATCCACGTAAAACTTTGTTCCGACGTCCAACGTGTGAATGGGTTGAACGTTGGCTATACCAACAACACCTTCCGTCGTGAGTGATGTATCACCTTCAAACTTTATGGTACTCGTGAACGTATTGCCAATGTTTGCATAGTAATCCACTTCTCGAGGAGCAATATCGTCACGTCTAAGACCGGTATCTAAAATTTCGAATGAATTTGGGTCAAAACCCGTCATGATCGTGTTATTGGATGGATCCGACCGAATAGGTTTCATGTAGAGAGCATTCGCGTTACTCGCATTGATTGGTGTATCCGACGCATTGATCACGATCGTGTTATCGGCCTGGTCATCATTGTGCCAGCGACCCAACCTGATCTTGGTCCCCCGATCAATAGTGTTCAAGTTCTTCACCATTTACTATAGCATGGTATTTTAATTGGCATAGAGGAGACCGGCGACACCGTTGGAGATTTTCAATATGTTATAGTTGACGGCGTACACTGGATCCTTGATGGGTAAACGATCGCTGAAGATCTTAGCACTGTCGAGACGACTGAAATTCAACGTACCCGTCGGTTGCATCAAACTCGTGGTCAGACAGAAACAGAATAAGAAAAAGTCGGGAGACGTGACAAAGTTTGTGTGGTAATAGTTCATCACTTCGATAAAGTGTGGACGGGCCCACTTGAAGCCATCGATGTCGACACCGTTGATGGTCACCTTGACCTTGTTGTCATAGGCTGTCAACGCACTATAGTTGCTCGTGTTGGAACTCGCGATGTATTTGACTGGATGATTGAAATGAAGGTCCTGTATCGTTTCGTTGCTCGGAATATTCTTCTGTACCTGGAAGATGAGCATGTCGTGATCACGTGTGGCGAAAGCACCTCGCTCTTCATTGTCGAGATAGTAATAGTTACTGTAAGCAGTCCATTGATAGTTAGCCGCTTCCGGACCCCAATGAATACGAATTTCGACGTTGTGGTAATTCAACGCCACCAGTGGTAACGCATTCTGAGGACTTTCACAGAAGAAGAATCGAAGAGGGTAAAAATAGGATCGGGCACTGATACCTGGGTGCGTCCCATTGGAACTCTTCGAAACGTTGTTGGCGAAGGTGTCGATGGCAATCTTTTCGGTAAAGATGGAATCCTGTGTATCAATAACCTGTCCACCGATCAAGAGTTCGACATAGTCGATGAGCTTCGTCCAATCTGGGTGATCGAGAGACGCGTTGTTATCATCAATGGTGAAATAGGTGTAGCCGAGAAGATCACCAGTCTTCTCGAAGCGGATGGTTGACATGGAATTACCATTCACAGCACCCTGTATCGTTTGTTTTTCGACGGTCTGTGAAAAGTTGGAGTGTCTTTTAAACGTCGAACTGAAAAAAGATATTTCAGGCTTTCCCATGATATGTTCATCTTGAGCACCGATGGCGATGAGCTTCACTATACCGGATGACATAGTTACAATAAGGAAAGGTTATTTTAAGTTCGACTTTTTGCATACGAAGCGAATGACAAAAAAGTTATTACCTGCGGAACCGGGGTTGGTGATCGTGTTCCCATCCTCATCGAGGATACGGAACGTGAGGCGATCGAGAGTTGGGAGGGGGTACAAATATTGTTGAGCGACGAGATAGTCATCCTTGAAGGAAAGTACTTGATCACCCGAAGTGGCCGAAGAACCACTCACGATACTGGCGAAGGAGTTTCGTAGGATAGAAAGTCCTGGTTGCGAAGACGCGGAAAGAGGTGGATCCTTGGCTGCCCTGTCAGCAAAATTACTATCGAGTTCTTGGATCGAAACATAACAATGTTCGGTGGTGTACACCGTGTTAATCCGAGCACCCAACAGTCGGGCCTGAACGACGTTCCGAAGTGGTGTGTTGAGGTACGCCGTGAACGTGTTAGCACTCGACTGACCGATCGTATCGACAGTAATGGTGTGGTACTCGTAGTCGAAGTCGGGAACATCTGGGCGTACAGCCGTGACCGTAGTCATTTACAATACGCTTAGATTAAAGATCCACCGATTCCGCCTACGATGGCATAGTTGGCCTGGTCACGAACGAGTTGTTCAGACTTACAGAGACCACCGGGTGTCAGGGACTTGGTGTATGTGCTCCCATCCTTGGTGTGACCAGGGGCACATTCGAGCTTGTGCTCGAGGTCGAAGAGAGAATCTTCATTGATGGGCTTAATCTCGATCGACCTGGGCTGGTAGCAGCTGAGTGCGGTACGACGGATCAGGAATCCGATGGCGACGAGGCTGAGGATGACCAGGATAGTGTTGCGGTTGAACTTCATTTACTAGTATGTAACATTTTTTAATCAAGTGCGTTAAAGATACTGGTTTAGTTTCATCATAGAGAGTAGATGGACGAAGAGATTATCCTCGAACGAGGTGATGCTGAGATTCTTAAACTCGACGAGAATGAGCAGGCGTTGATGGATGAGATCCACATCGCTCCTCCTTCGCGACCAAAACCCAGACCACGACCCATGCATGCGTCAAGGCCTCCCCCTGTTCAGCACCAGGAAGAGATTGACGCCTTCGCGAATCCAAACAAACAGTCGGCACCCCCTAGACCTCCGGCCGAGGAAATTGATTACGGTGAATATGATGACTTCCAGGAGGAAGAGATTGGCCAAACATTTACACAAGAGGAAGAACCCTCGAAGGGCTACAATTCGATCGATGAAGAGAAGGCTGATCTCCTGAACAAGTTGGCACGTCTGGAGAAGAAGGGTGTCAACACCAACAAGCGTCTCAACATGTACTCTAGTGTTGACGAAATTCGTACTGAGGTGAAACGCATCACGTATGGTATCGAAGTGGACCAGTCGGTGCGATTTTCGCGTCGTATGCTCGTGGCTTGTGTGACGGGTCTGGAGTTTCTCAATAAACGCTATAACCCCTTTGAGATTCAGCTTGAGGGTTGGTCGGAATCTGTGATGGAGTCGGTTGAAGACTATGATACCGTGTTTGAAGAGCTCTACGTGAAGTACAGAAACAAGGTGAACGTCGCCCCTGAGGTGAAGTTGATCATGATGTTGGGTGGTTCCGCGATGATGTTCCACTTGACGAACAGTATGTTCAAGGCTGCCATTCCCAACATGAACGATGTCTTGAAGCAGAATCCCGACCTGGTCAAGAACATGATGTCTGCGGTCCAGAACACGGCGTCCCAGGCCCAACAGCCCACACAGGATTCCGGTGACGGCCCCTACGAGATGAAGGGTCCTGGTCTAGACATTTCCAGCCTGATGGGTGGTATCATGATGCCACCTCCCCCACCCATGAACACTAAACCCCTGGAGTCGGTCAGGGAAGATCCTCCAGTGATTGATGACGATAACGTGTCGGATATCATTTCGATCTCAGGAGAATCCACGGGTGGTGAAGTGAAGGAGGTGAATGTCGCTGGAAGCTCTGGTCGTAAGAGAAGGAAGAAGAAGACTGAAATTAATCTTTAGGTATAATATAAATGATAGGCTACTGTCCAATCGAGGAGGAGCCTGTCGCTCCTCCGCCCAGACCGAAGAAGGTCGTGGTGCCCCAGACGAAACCAGGGACTGTGGAAGATACAGAGTGTAACTATGTCGTTATGTTTTTCATCGTGGGTGTATTGACACTCGCGTTGATGGATACGTTGGAATAATTGTAATTCGTTTTTGCCACGAGTATGTAATATTCGCGGGAAAAAAGAAATGTTTACTTAACCTTTTCGGAAAGTTCCTTGACTGCCTCAATCAAGAGACCAATGAGACCATGATAAGAGACGGCATAATAGCCATCATCCCCTGTATGTACGGTTTCTGGGAGAATCTTTAAAACTTCCTGTGCGATAACACCGACCGAAGGTTTATCATTTATCGTGTAGATACACCCTGAGATCTGTTTAACCTTTTCGAGTGCGTTCGGAATGTGGGTGATATCCGTCTTAAAACGTCTATCCGAAGGGATGATGAAATCGGATGCCCTTAGTTCACTACTGAAAGACCCAGACGTACCAAATAGAGAACCACCAAGGGTTGTATCACTTTGAACCTTTAAAGTCCCACCGAAAGATGCGTTACTTCCCGTTGTTAATACACCAGAAGCCTTTAAAGTCCCACCGAAAGATGCGTTACTTCCCGTTGTTAATACACCAGAAGCCTTTAAAGTCCCACCGAAAGATGCGTTACTTCCCGTTGTTAATACACCAGAAGCCTTTAAAGTCCCACCGAAAGATGCGTTACTTCCCGTTGTTAATGTACTATCAACTTGCATGGTTCCTGCAAAACTGGCGTTTCCGTCAGACACCGATATAGTAGCTTTTACATCGTCGTCTGTGTTTTTTATATTAAGGTTCCCCTTTGCAGTAAGGCCGCCATTAGTACTTAAACCAGCTTTAAAAAAGCCTTCACCATCCTGTGTTATAAATGCATTAAGATATTCAGGTCCGGTTCCATTCCTTATATAAATACCCCCCTGTACGACCACCTCTTCGATAGCCGACGGGTCTATAGTTACAGTGTCAGTTCCGATCGTCATTGTACCATCCACATCTAGAGTGTTGTTAATCTGCATCTCACCGGCGAAGGAAGACTGACCTAGATTGTTGATGGTTACATTTGAAGTTGAACCATCCACCATCCGAAACGAGTTAAAAACGTCGAGGGTATGGTCACAGTTGATATTACTCGCGGTAATAGCCTCCGCGAACGAGGCGTTCCCATCGTTACGGATGTAGATGTTTTCAGTTGTACCATCAAACATCTTGAAACTCTCACCGGTCATGGAAATGTCATCTTCGAAATTCGCTACACCGGTGAAGCTCGACGTGCTATTCACGATAACGGGTCCACCGAATGACGCGGTACCCGAAGCAACTTCAACACTACCAAAAAATGAAGAATGACCTTCAACGACGAGTTCATCTTGAATCTGCATCTTACCAGCGAAGGAAGACTGACCTATTTTGTTGATGGTTGCTTTTGCAGTTGAACCATCCACCATCCGAAACGAATCAAAAACGTCAAGGGTCTCATTACAATTGATATTTTTCGCTGTAATAGCCTCCGCGAACGAAGCGTTACCATCGTTGTGGATGTATACGTTTTCAGCTGTACCGTCATACATCGCAAAACTCTGGCCGTATACGAAGGCGTTCGCATCGATGGTCATGTCACCACCGAAGGATGACGTATCCGCAATTTCTAAGGTGTCGTCTACCTGCATAGCACCCGTAAACGAAGACGTTCCACCAACTTCTAGATTTCCACCAATATCTACATCGCTTAAGAAAGATCCAGTTCCGTCATTATGAAGTTTGATCTTGACTGCGGGACCATTCCATATGGCGAAACTCTGACCGTACACAAAGGCATTCGCATCGATGGTCATGTCACCACCGAAGGACGACGTGTCCGCAATTTCTAAGGTATCGTCTACCTGCATAGCACCCGTAAACGAAGACGTTCCACCCACTTCCACAGTTCCTGCAATTTCGATGTCACCGCCAAACGAACCGTTACCGTTGGTCTCAAACAGGATCGTATCATTGTTGACACTGATGTTGGTCGTCGCGTGGACGTTCCCGTCGATGCCTCGTAGAAGAGTAGACTGTACAACTTCCTTGGTCAGATCGTTGTAGCCCATGATGTTGATTGTGTTACTATCATCAGTTTGTATGGGTGCAATAACGAGTGTATCTCGTCTAGTTGATTTCAATATCTGCCCTGTGGCGTTTATGACTATAGAATTAAGAGTCTGGTTACCTTCTACGGAATCCGTTAAATTCTGTGCCTGAGCACCGATCGCGATGGAGTTGTTACCTATATTAGTCCCCGTGTTATTTCCTATAGAAACAGACGTACCACCTGGTGCACCAGTTCCCGCATCTTCACCGACCCGAACAATAGTACTGGTTACCCTATCACTTAAATCCGTGACAGTGGCTTGTAACGAGGTAATGTCACCATAATTAACAATCGCACCAATATTAGCTTCCAATTCTTCGATACGCCCAACATTTGACAGTAATTCAGTTTGTATGTTTGAAACGTTCGAAAATGTACCACTAAGGATAACAGCATTAGACAACTGGTCTGCGACTACACCATCGATGCGCCCAATATTAGAATCTATGATTTCCTGTAAGACGGTTATATTCGAAAAATTGTTCGACACGATGATACTGTTGGAAAGGTGTACTTCTTCAAGTACTTCGATACGGTCAACATTGTCAGCGTGATCACTTTGTAACGTCAGGAGAAGTGGGCTATAAATATTTTGTATACCACCCCCGACAATTACACCCCCCAAAAAGTTCTCCAATTGTAGGATATTACTCTGTGCGACAGTGATGTTCGAGAAGTTGTTGGTAGTGAAAGCTTCTAAATTTGACGTTCTCGTGAAGAGTTCCCCCGTGTCACCAACATCGACCGTCGTAGCACCCTTGGCGATGACCGTTCGTTCACCGCTATCATCGAGAACGTTGTAGACGATTTCTCGAACTTGGGGTGTTTTACCAACCATGGTTTACTATATTAGTTTCCGAATAAAATTCCGGCCATTCCGTCCTGGATACGCAGCACGTTATAGTTCACAGCATAAACACGAATGTCTTCACCTGTTCGCTCAGTACCGAGAACAGCATCGCGAACCTGTAGCCGGGCATTATCTAAACGACTGAAGTTACATGAACCGGTAGACTTATAGTCTGAAGCGTTCGTACAGAAATGGTATGCATAGTACCGAGTATAGAACGGTGTGTTGTACAATTCATGAAATGCAGAAATACCAAAGTCGGAATGAAAATAGTTTTGTACTGTGTGAAAATAGGTCGGTGTCATAGCCTCGAAAAGATGTGTACCGTTCAACAAAATATCGGCAGAGTCAAAGGTGAATCGATCTTCGATCACGTTACTGGATTTTGTGGGTATCCCAAAGAAGAGTGACTTTACTGGGTGATTGAATTGAGAAAGATCATAGTCATTGTAGCCTGGTGTGAGCTTCTCCTTGATCGTCTGTGTTTGTGTGATGATGAAATCCAATTTGGTCGATGTAAATCGTTTCCGTTCTGGAGCATCCAAGTATACGTAGTTACCATACAGCTTAGCGGAAAAGGGTATGTCCATATTCTGTTGGAAGTTTACTCGTACTTCCACCTGATGATATTGAAGAGCCACCATGGGAATGTAGGAACTTTTGTTGTTGAAAAAGAAGGTCAATGGGATAAAGTTCGTGTTGTTGACGGAACACTTATTGTTAATCTCCTGAGACTTTGTGTAGGTATCTGCAAGGTAATTCTGATAAACGTCACTCATAAAGTCAAAGGGTTGAGAATCGACTCGTTGACCACCGATGTACAGATCAATCGTCGAACCCTGGAACCCTTCAACGAGGTTCGTACCTTCAAACCATAGACCTGTGAGTAGATCACCATTCGTGGGAATGACACACGAATCTTCAGCCAGTGAAAACTCTTTAATGAGTTTAGGAGCCTGAGCAAAGTTTGTATGTCTCGTATACTTTGACGTGAAAAGGGAGGTTCCTTCACCACTCATGTAATAGACATCTTGAGCACCCTTGGAAACAAGTTGAATGAGTGCACCAGACATATCTATTAGATGTGTAGATTATAAAAATTGACACTTACCCTGAAACGGGTTCACTTCTTCCTTGTCCTCGACTGCGTCGATTTTGAAACCACCTTGTTTATAGACTCGCAATCTTTTCTTGTACATGGCAAACAGTATAGACCAGTGGTCGACGATGTCATAGATGTGTGGATTGTTATTCTTACCGGGTGTCTCTCTCATGACACGTCCTATAGACTGTTGAATGTCAGACTTGGGAGTAGCCAATATGACTGTATCAAGAGTTGGAATGTCCAAACCTTCGTGGGCTTGACTGAAAGTTGCGAAGATGATCTTCTTCTTCGATGATGCTTCGAGATCAGCTTCTTTCATACCCCCCATGTAGAGACCTGAACTTTTCGGAAAACACTGATGGAGAAATTCACAATGTTGTCGTCGATCGCTTAGTACCAGGAGTTGCCTGGTCCCCTGTGAAGCCTTTTTTACTAGACTGACGAGCATCTTGTTACGATCTCTATGTTCGACAAGTTCCGTGATCATGTTGACAAGTGACAATTGTCCATTTCGTGTACAGGGTGGTGGGTTTTTAAACATTGGACACTCATATTGAACGGAAAAAACTTCAACTTGTTCTTGATTCTGGCGTTCAACTGCGAAAAATGTTGGACCCATGAACCAATGAAGCACCTTGCTTAGACCATCCTTTCGGACAGGTGTTGCGGACAGGCCAAAGATATGACGAGGACACATCTTGAAGAGACTTTGACTAAAGACCTTAGCACAGATGTGATGAGCTTCATCCACAATGACCGTACCGATACTATCAAAATCACTGAAGGAATACTCTTTGAGAGACAATGATTGGAGCATCGCGATGACAAAGTCGCATTCGACTTCCTTTTTATTTTGTTGAACAACACCGATGGTTGCTCCTGGACAAAACTGTTTGATACGTTCACGCCATTGATCAGCCAGAAACTGTTTATGGACAATGATCATCGTTCTGTATCCGAGTGTACACGCTATGGCCAAGGATACCGTCGTCTTCCCATAGCCACATGGTAAAGAAAGGACGCCATGGCCTGCTCGAATTGCTGCCGCATGTGCTTCGTTCTGGTGCGTTGCGTCTCTGAGCTTTCCGGTAAACTTGATTCCGGTTTTGGTGGGAGCTGGTCTTTTATCTTGTGTAGGCACATCAGTTCCGTAGAATCTTGGAACGCAGATTCCACTCTTAGCTGTTCGGTAAACTTTGAAAGGTGGCGGAGGAAATCCGTATTCATTGTTCACGAGTGGCCTTACCGTAAGTTCCTTTTTAATTTCTGGTGTTGGACTCTCTAGGATAAGTCCAGTCCTTGTGAGGACCGCCATGAATTACTTATTTAAAGGGGACAAACTTTAAATGAGTAAATGCCTGTTGTCGACGTTGAAGAAAATATTAAGAAGCTTCGCATGAACATTGAACAACTGACCCAGGAAGTTTTCAGGCTTCAGGGTATGCTCCAGACTTTCGAGGGCTTCAAGAAGGGTGGTCTGACGACAATTGATCTTCCTCAGGACCCCACTGAACAAGATGAGAGTACCCAAGAAAAGCCTGAGTGATCACCCACATTCCATACACCCTTGAAGTTTATGTCAACATTGACTTCGTCACCCCTTATAAGAGATTGAATGGGACGTCCCTTGACTTCACACATCACCCTCCTATATCGGAACGGAACCTTTACGGTGAGAACTCGACCATCGAGTGGATCATCGACCCTTTTGTTGACGAGTAGATACCTCTTCGATGTATGCATACGTTCGATGATCTCTGCGACTTTATCGGGAATGATGAACCTGATGTACTTTTTGTCATTGAAGTCATACATGGGTTCATGAACTTTGGCTACGAACTTCATGACCTTCTTCTATATACCAATAGGATAAGTAAAACTATAAGCAATATGATGATGTGTGTAATCATGAAGGGTTCGTAGGGTCGACGAGTTCCGAATTGTTTGTGACAGAACGATCGTCCTACTTCGATGGCTGCTTCGATGCTCGAGTAGGGTGTGTTTCTAGGGGACATCATTCCGCACATGGCAACCTTTTTGGATTTTCCAAAGAATGGAAGTTGTCCGTTAGGGTTCAAGACACCCGACGACTGATCAAAGACCCATTGGGTACCTTCCCATGAGGCTCCCCATCCGATGCGGATTTCTTTTGGTTGTACGAGACCGAGTTGGTCGATGACCTTTTCGACCAACTTCTCTTGATCCATCTGTACGATTTCTTCCGTGATGTTACAGATGACACAAGATATTGTCTTCTTGTCTGGAAGGACGATGGGTTGAAGTCGAAGTTCCGTATCCAGCACATACTGTAAGTCGCTGGGTATATCCATCTCTTCGTTGTACTCCAGTATGACATTGATGGCACCATAGGTACTGGGACCAACCTTCTCCTTGGCTTCTTCACCCCAATTGTTCTTCATGAGTTGAAGGGCCGGAGTATTGTCAACGGCTAGAATCAAAAGCCCTTCCTTGACAACCATCCCACTCTTGAACTGGGCGGCGAAGCCATTGTCGAGATAGATGACATCTTGAAGTTCTGAACCAAATTGAAAGCTAACACCCTTGTCGATGAGTGCCTGTTGCATCGCGTCGCACATCACCTTTCCGGAAACTTTTTGTGTATAGGGCGAAGAAAGTCCGACGTGATCGAAACTTTTGACAAACTCGTAGGCTGTCATGACATCCCAAGTCACACCATCGATGATGAGTGTCACAGCTTCTAAAAGTTTCTGCCCCTTTTCAGAAAGTTCTCCGACGGCATCCTTGAGTGACATCTTTTTGTACTTCCATGGCAAGGTCAGCACCTTGATGGCCAACCCCGCGAGGGTCATGTAGTCCTTGGCTGACAGGTGTTCACGGATGATGTCACCATTCTTCGTTTCCACCTTTTCAAAGATGTCATCCCACTTGATGCCCATCTCCTTGAACAAACTCTTCGTGTTGATGAAGGCACGATCGAATACGATTCGATGAGCATGCATATCTCTTGTATCTACGGAAGGTTCCCACCACGACCCACCTGCTGAAAGTTTTTTGTCGTAGACGAACACTTCATGATCTGTGAATTTTTTAAGTTCCCACGCGATGGACATACCCGTAGGACCCGCACCGACGATGTGAATCTTCATTCTACTATTAGGGTAGATATAAAATATCCCGTGTCGCTGCATAGAACACCAGTAGTACCAAGGTCAGCCATGTCTGTAAATCCATGTACCCCCTACCCCTATACAGGACAAAGAGGTTGAGAAGTATGTGCATGGGTACTACCTCTCGTCCATACTTGAGATAGAAACCAAGTGTTGCAGCACCACTTAATATGAGTGCATTGGTGAAGGATGACTGTGTAGGCTTCCATAGAAACCAAGCGACGTAGAGAAGAGCTACATATGATATGAATATGGATCGTCGTAAGAACTCGCGTGGTGTATCGACGATGGCAAGTTTCTTACCCTGGACACTATTCGCTATCCAGTGAGGACCCAATACGAGATACGATACATACAGAATAACAAATACCTGCCACATTGTTAGTTTTACTTAAGAATAAAAACTTCACGTACAATAGAATGTTATGTGTTGCTCAACATGTACCAGTCAAAGTTCCAAGTAGGAAGTTGAAAACCTGGAAGTTTGCTGGTAAGTTCCTATGGAAGAATGCTACTGTACAAAATAAATCAGAACTTGGTCGCTGGACAAAGGAGGAACTCCTCGAACTTGGACCAACCTTTGTAAAATTAGGTCAAATCGCTTCGACGAGAGGGGATCTCTATCCACCAGAATTTACAAAAGAGTTGGAATCATTACAAGATGACGTCCCTCCCGTGGAATTCGATACCATTGTAGACTACGATATTTTCAAGGAATTTGACCCTGTACCATTTAAATCCGCGAGTATCGGCCAGGTCCATATGGCCGTACTCCAAAACGGTCAAAAAGTTGTTGTAAAATTAAAGCGTCCGGGGATCCTGGATATCATGAAAGAGGATACCGACAATATACGCGACATTGTACACTTTTTAGAGCGGGTGGGTATCGACACGGGGAATAGTTCAGGGAGAGTCCTCGATGAGTCCATCGAGTACCTATTGGGTGAAGCGGACTACAAGCAGGAGATTGAGAATGCCCTCGAGTTTCGAAAGAGTATGAAAGAAGTTGATTGGGTAAAGGTTCCTAGGATCTATAAAAAGTATTCGAACGATGAGATGATTGTTATGGAATATGTACCCTCCACCAAATTAACTGAGATTACAGACAAACGAGTGAACAAGAAGAAGATTTGTGAAGCTCTCATCAACTCATATGTCATTCAAACTATGGATAACGGCCTCTTCCACGCTGATCCACACCCGGGGAATCTTGGGTTCTCGTCAAAGGGGAAACTTGTATTTTATGACTTCGGTCTACTTGTACCACTATCAGAAGAACTCCGAGATGGGTTCACTAAACTCTTTGGTTTCATAATCATGAGAGACACCACTGGTATAGTTGATACTTTAGTCAAGTTGGGTGTGATCGTTCCAACTTCTTCGGATGTTTCAGATATTGAACTGTTCTTTGAAACTATACTGGGATACCTGGAAACCCTAGATGGTTCTGGAATCGTGAATGATGATCTCGCCGCACAACTTGCTGTCGAGAAACCGTTTGTCGTTCCCAGTAGTTTCGTGTACCTCGCCAAAGCCTTTTCGACGATCGAGGGTATTTGTCTCAAACTGGACCCGGATTTCAACTATTTCACCTACCTGGAACCCCTCATCCAACAACAAATCATAGAGTCTGTGGATGTTGGAGACATATTCATGAAAACGACAGAAATACCCGGAACCATCAGTAAGATAAATACAGCCGTGTCAGGTCTTCAGAAGTCGAGAGGGTCTATGAAACGGTCGATGGTCAAAACACAACAGGAAATTAGACTCGTCCAATACAGCGTGGTGTGTGCTCTATTGGCTGAGAGATTCGGTGACAATCCACCTTTGGCAATGTTTTTTGTTTCCTGTACCCTGTGGTTTACTTTTCGTAAAAGTCGATAGACTTTTTGCCACTCTTCTTGGGCTTATCATCCTTCTTGATTAGCCTGTTATGCTCCTCAAAGTACCCCTTCAGACGACGCTGTTCATCACGGAAAATATCAGAGAACTTCTCTTTGATCTTTTCCACGTCCGTGTCACGTTCCTTCTGGATCTTCTTACTCAGCCTCTTGAACCCCTTGTTCCTCTTCTCGGCAGCGAATACAGTCATCGTGTTTGTAATGGCAAGCATTTACTTTGTATCGACATTTAAATTCTTAAGTTTCTTCAGTCTGGCGACACGACGAGGCTGGCGAGCTTCTTCCATCTTCGCTGCTGCCGTATCTTTATAGTTAGGTGCTGGTGTTTCTTTCTTCTTGGGGTGTTCAATCACCTGAACATACCCCAGTTTACGGGCAAGCACAGGACGTCGAGACACTTCGAATAGACACAGGGTCGGGTTTGGGTTGATAGCGCACATTTTGTTCATCTTGTAAGGTACTCATTCCGGGGATTTTATTTTTAAGTTCAAACGCCCTAACTTCTCCTGAAACTCGCGACGCTCCCCCGGAGACTCAATCTCCTTCCCGGTGGCTAAAGCCTCAATCTCGGGGCCAGTCAACTGCATCGCATTCACCCTGAAGTCCATGAACGCCTCCATAGTAATGGGGACGAGAGGCTTCACGAGGTCGAAGATGGCTGTGGCATAGTCTCGAATTTCCTGTTGGGCATGGGCATCCATGCGGAGGTGGAGGTAGTGGAGGAGGTTGTGTAGGTTAATTTTCCAGTAAAATTCGGTGTAGGTCGATTGAGGGAGGGTACCACGAGCCTGTTCGCGACAGGCACCATTCTCCAAGAGTTCCTCATAGACATCAAAAGACTGACTCAGCTGCTGAGCCACTTTGTTGTCGAGGTCACCCTTAAGTTCAACGACACCCTCAGAACCCTGATGATTCACCTGGGACTGACCACGGTACGTATCGGGTTCGTAGTATTCCTTGGGAACCACTGAATACCGAGCAGACAACTCATTCACACTGGCGGTGCGGTGTCTAAGATGTTGTCTGGCGATGTATATGGGCATTTTGATGTGAAATTTGAAGTCGACCATTTCAAAAGGGGTTGTGTGCCAATGACGTAAGAGATAACGGATGAGACCACGGTCTCCACGAGAGGTTTTGGTACCGTCACCGTAGGAGACTCGAGCTGATTGGACGATCGACGAATCCAAGTCTTTTTGAGGCATGTGATCCACGAGACGAACGAATCCATGATCGAGAACCTTTTGCATTATAGATATCTATCCGTTCAAATCTTTAATAATCACAACTCTCATCAAATGGAACTTCTCCACAAAAATCATAGAGCTCATAAAGCTTCTCTTGGGTCCTTTCGAGTTCAATTCTCGTGTCATTCATGGCATCCATGGCTTCATCCACGAGTTCCAAGAATGTATCAAGTTCGTCGAGAGCTACACGATGGGTGTTCCTGTTAGGCTTCCTCGTGTGAAACGCAGACTTGAGACGCTTGTTGTTCTTGATAACCTTATCGATGTGGGGCTTGTTGGTGGCGGCGGACATGTGGATGGAGAGAGACATTTTTCTATTTCAACTCTTTGACAAGTTCACTTAGGTTTTTGTAATACCTATTAAGATCTTTTTCGAAACGTTTCGTTGTCATATGTTTCTTGTCATTCAGATAGATCCATGCCAGGTTTGACTTTGAATACTTTGTTCTCTTCTGGTTTTCGTTGGGTCGACGAGCGACCAGTTTGGTAATCTTCTTCTTTTTCGTGACCGGTTTGATTTCAACTCTGTTCACGAAGGAGAGTGCTTGCATGACAGTGTCCGCAAGATCATCCTTCTTCTTCGATTTGATGAAGGTATCGAGCCAATGTGCATTCACATCATCTTGACGTATGAAGGCTTCGCATCTTTCGATCGAAACCTTCTTCCTCTTGTTGTATTGTGCCTTACCGGGGCCGGCAACATCTGGAATTTTGTGGCGAGCATCATATAGCATTGTCTCAGCCTCGGGACACTTGATGATGAAGTAGGCATGTAAGAAATGCATGACCGATACCATCTTCTTATTACGTTCGGGTTGCTTTTCTATGAGAACTGTCTTCGCATCGAGTACCCATGGACGTTCATCAAGGTGTTTTCGAAGTGAGACATAGACACCGTCGGCGTGTTGTGGTGGTACACCCGAAACATCCCATTGGACCACGAGGTTTTCACGATCCTCATCGAGCAAGCACATCGCAAGATTCTTTATACCAACATCGATACTAAGGATCATTGGTATAAAGGATTAGTATCTCTTTAAATGTTTATTTATTTCCCACCCAGGAAACTCATCGCAACAACGGCGAAAACAAGAATGAGACAGAGGACCGAAGATAGGGACGACAGCCAAGAGTTGTTGGTTACGAAGGATACGAAGTTGAATCCACCCTTCGCGACATCCTTGGTAGCTTCAGCCGCCTCATCGGCAACTTCTTTGAGACCTCGAACGACTTGACCTGTTTCCTTTACAGCTTTCTGTACAGCCTCGAAAGGGTTGAGTGTGTCATACAACATCATCGCAAAGACTACACCACCCGTTACGTAGAGACCAGTCTTCATGAGACCTTCTTTCCCCTCTTTCGTACCCCGGACGAGATTATCTGCTTCCGCCTTGGTAGCATCATTTATATTTTTTGTACCACTCTCGACGCTTTCAGCAATTTCGTCAACGTTCCCACCCTTCACAGCAGCTTTTCCATTATCCACTTGTTTGGGACCGAAACCAACCTTCTGTCTAAATGCTGACATGTTATTACCCAATCTATTTCCCAAACTTTTCACACCATCCTGAAACTTTGAAGCCATTGTAGGTGGTTTAAGCTTTGCAGCCAACTCCGGGTTCAATCCACTGATGTAGTCCGCGTCGAGTTTCTTTCCGATCTTGGCTAACTGAGCATCATCCAGTCCTTTAAGAAGATCTGTCATATCAGATTTTGACAGACTTTTTAAAGAATCGGTAGGTATGTCGTCCAATGTTTTTAAAAAATCTGTTGAACTACTGAGACCTTTAATCGATTTTAGGTTCGACACGGCATCAGCACTAAGTCTTCCGAGGCTAGCCGACATTTACAATGTACTGAGAAAAAATAAATTATACCATATACGAATTCTTCTGTTTACTTTCTTCTGACTTTTTACAGGTGGGACCCTGACCTCTATACCCGGGTTTACAGGGCTTATAACAGAGTGCAGCATCCTTCTTTTTACCCTCGGGGCATTGGTCAGGAACCGTTGCGTTACCGGCCCTAGAATACCTGTTCCGTGGTTTATCACAAAATGCAGATCCGGCTGCACCCGAACGGAACGTGAATCCCGGGAGACACTCTTTGTTACACGTCGTTCCGCGAAATGTGTACCCATCTCGACATTCTTTTCTTTGATAGAAGCACGCCTTAAAGGGGTTTGAACATTTGTTACCTGGTATGTACGCATGAATGGGTTGTAGGCACGTGAATCCCGTGTTTCTTGTATCATCGGGACACGTTCCTTCACATTCGAGGGCCGACGACTTATAGATTTCTTCACCATTGGGTCCCGTACGACACTTTGGGTAGCAGAGTTCACCCTTACGTTCTTTATCTGGACCACATATCATGGGTGTTCCAACACCTCGACCGTATGTATCCTTGGCAGCTGCTATACCTTTATTGATCCATGGTGTTAACGCTGCAAAGGGTAGAGTAAGTGTGGCCAATGCTATACTTCCAGCATCTCCCGAATTCCACGCTTCTATACGGTTATCCCAATCTTCCATATAGGTGCGTGTAACAGTCTTCCCGAGTATAAGTTCAGCTTCTTTCTGACCGGGTCTTAATTTACATTCGTTTCCCTTGAAATCCAAACCCAATCGTTTACAATAATCATTCGTGAAGTCACAATCACCTCTCTCTGTATTGAACCTGACACCATATACTGCAGGGTTCAAACGTTGGCTATGCTTCGTTGAGCGGAATCCATATTCACAATCTGCGATGAGCATACCATATGGCATGGCCAGGGTTATAGTTTGTGAAAGTTTCTTTGGTGTGACGTTGGGGTTGTTCTCACTCCCCGGGTTACCCTTGTTAAGTACTCTATAGGTATCAGTATACATTGCCACCATCGGTGTATAATCCTCGGGTAGTTCATTGGGGGGTTTTCGTTGAGGATTGGAATACAGCAAATGTTTTTCTTTCATACGTTCATTATATTTATCCGCACCCACCTTGGAAAGTGTCACACCAATCCGAGTTTTCGTGGACATGAAGGACACCCTCTGTATTTCACTTTTTTTACCCTTACTCACGTAGAAATCATACACAAGAGTGTCTCGTTTTTTCGTGTTAGCGAGTGCTTGCTCCATGGCTACGTCAAATGCATCCAAAACCTTCTTATCTGTTGACGGTTCACCCTTCAACATAGAAGTGAAAAATTGAATCATCAAATCCTTTGGCATAAGTTCTAAGGCATCGGGTAAAAATTCTATTAACAATTTTTCCTCTAGTTCCTTGTTATACTTTGGGTACGCAACCGTCAATGGAAATGTCATCGGGTACGACTGTCCCGCTTCTACTAACTGTTTCTCAAGCATAACATCGACTGTATTCCTTTTACGTCGTATGAGCTCGTTTGCTGTAAAATTGTTATAACCGAATGGATCAGTTAAATCTAAAGCGATTGTAAACACCGCCGTCGCTACTGTAGCCGCTATGCACACGGGACCACACGCTGTCGCGAACGCCAGGCGAGTACCAAATTGTGAAGCAACCTTAGTACCAGCTTGTGCTCCCATACGTGCACCAGCCTGTGCACCAGCCCGTGCACCAGCCCGTGCACCAGCCTGTGCACCAGCCCGTGCAGCCTGTCCACCAGCCCGTGCACCAGCCCGTGTACCAGCCTGTGCACCAGCCCGTGCAGTCGCTCCTGACCCTGTACGAGCCAATGTCTGACCCATCGTATTCGCACCTGTTAAAGCATACATTCCCATATTTGCACCAGCTATGATAACATATTCGGCCAGTACTCCGCCTATGATACTTATCGCCAGATCGGGTGCCATATCAGCTAATACATCTAGGGATGACTGAGCCTTGGGGTCTTTGAATTCGCAACAACCATTCGACATGGCTTGCATACCCTCTGGACACGCACCGTCTGCACCGACCGGAATCAGGCACATCTTTTTAGCCTCTTTGACAATATCATCCTTCAAAGCATTACCATCTATACCAACCTGGTTTCCAAGTTGTGTGAGACGATCGTCTTGTGTACTGATGTATGACTTTACATTTCCACTGGGTCCAACCGAGGTGAATAGATTGAACCCCAGTACTGCACCAACTGATGACATCGACGAACTGATCATCAGAACGATGAGCAACAGAATGATGGTTGTCCCATTATTCTGATTATTATTCATCCTATTTAAAGGGTATATTTTTTTACTATAAAGATGTGGTGCTGGTGGTGTTGTCATCCGTTCGAGACAGAACCATTACAGCTTCCCTATAGTTACGACGATCGTCGTAAAAGATTTACAACACTGGGTAACTTCTGTTCATGGAGTTGTATGAAATCCTACGCCCTGGATAAGTATGGTGTAAATAAGGGGAGCATCATCTGCGGAAACATCACACTGATGCGGAAGAGACTTTATGGTAAATTGGAGTCCATTAAGCGAGCACCCAATCGTTACGCATTGAATGTTTTTGGGGGTGACCTAAGCATCGAAGAATTTCGAGAAAATGCAGTTGTAGACGCTATTATACCCAACAAAGTTATAACAGAACCCATGAAGGATAATACAGTACCATTTATTTCAAACGCTAAAAAGATGAATGAAATAAAAAATACGAATGATGGTTTAGTGCTCAAGCGTTCGAAACCACTTCAACGTAATCAAAATAGTTTAGAATCGGCGTTGGGCCTGGTCATTAATCCTCCTCGTAGCCAGGAGTGACGCATCTGTAGATGTAACGCATATTGGACCCACTCTTTTCAGCTGCGAACCCTTGAAGGAGTTCATCATCATTGCACGCGATCGCACCTATGTCCTTTAGTACCTGTACGGGATTTTTGGCATCGTATGTCTTGTAGGGTGACAACGCAGTTCGAATCTTCGCAGGACCCTTGAGGTTGATACAGTCGTACTTGTATCCGGCCTTCGTTCCGGAACTGTTCTCGTCAAGGACGAAACCCACGAGGGCTTGGTTAGAAGAACAAAGAGCCTGGGCCCCATGTATATCATCAATAGTACCACTGCGAGACGTGACGTAGTTACCGACGTTTCCAAATTTCAGTTCACCGGGGTTACTGATAGAGGAACAGTTAGATGTATAGACATCACCATCACTGACAGAAGTGAAAATGAAACTTCTCAAGGCTGTCTGATCCTCACCGTCGAGACCACAGTTGACAGGCATACCCGTAAGGGCAGCTATATTACTAGTAGGATCACCAGTCGATACATATTTATTAGATTCTTGATCTAATAGAGCATCTTCCGTATCGATGATAGACATGTCGTCGTCATCACCGTTACCCTGGATGACGAAACTTTCCGACGCCATGCTTCCTCCACCCATCAACCCCTGCGTTTCAACAGGGGGTGTGTAAACGGGTTCGGGCTCTTTCTTCTTGATTCCCAAGAACTCCCATTCGGTTTGGATACCATAGGCGATGGCCGCCGCAGAGCTACCCATCGACCCCAACAGGACCAACGGCAAAATAGCGTTAGACATTTAATATACCATCAGATTTTTTTTATGTGACCTGGGACATGTTACATCAACTGATACGAGATGACATTCTGGACAGTCGTGGTAGACCTTTGTATTTCTCGGAACGAGTCTATCTTGTGAAAAAAGTATGAGATCCTTCACAGTATATATGCCGTATTCGACCATTGTTTCAAGTGTGGGGAACTTCATCCTTTTACTTCAAACAACACAAAGCCTTATTCACCTTTAGCAGAGCCGCGAAACTGTCCACCATAGAGGGGACCAACGTCTTGAGAACCATCTCGAATTCGGTATCCTTGTCCCCTGGTTCAATGTCTTCGATGATCTTCTCGATGATACCAATGACGAGTTCACGCTTCTCTGGACCCTTGAGCTTCTTGAACTTCGCAGCCTCGAGCATCAAGCGAGTGACGATAGGAGGAAGGTCGGACTTCTGTACACCATCCTTCAGATACTTCTCCTTGATTTCGTTGTAGCACTTTTCAACACTCTTGACATCGATCTTTCCTGAGAACTTCGCGAGTAAGACTTCCATTTATGATAAAAAAATATTTATATTTGGTAAGATGGAACTCGATGCATTCGTGGCGATACTCATCGGTATCTACCAAATGTGGGACAACCTCAAAGAAATCATAGAAACCAGAGAGGTTCTGGTCAGTAAAAAAACTGCATTACTGAGTCTACTCGCGGGTCTACTATGGTTCTCCTATCACTATAGAACAGGAATGAACACCACGGCTACGATCACAATCCTGGGATTGATTGTGAACCTCTACATTTTACACGTCATCTACTTAAAAGAAAGGAAGGATAAGAAGATATAATGCAGTGCCTCACTACTGCTTCCAGTGTTAGACCACCTGTTGTCCCCAAGAAGTCTTCCAAGAAGCTTCCCATGAAGACGATCGGTCGTCCCAATGATTATCTTTCTGTTGCTGAGCGTGTTAATGGGCGTGCAGCCATGATCGGGTTCACTTCTGCGGTGATTGACGAAGTGATGACGGGTAACCCTCTCAGTACCCAGTTTCATGATAACATCGGTCTTTCTGTCGCTGTTGCCAGTCTGGCGTTTCTCGGAACAGCGGCGAATCCTAAAGATGAGGGCTACGTTCAAGGGTTCTGGAAGCCAGAGACGGAGTTGGTAAATGGTCGCCTGGCGATGGTAGGTATCGCGTCACTTCTTCTAACAGAGTCGATCCACCCCCTTGTCCCACTCTTCTAGATATATAACCTATGAGGTCCAAAATATATAGTTTTTCATCCATGGATAGTGTTCCTGATCTACGCATCACGTAGATCAAGATCACCCATAGGGACATGATGGCTTCCTTCATGCTACAGTCCTAGCCGATAAAAATAAACCGGTGAGCAACACGATCGTGTGAAGACCCAACGAAAAACGAGACCACATCACTTTGAGTTGATCCTTTACGTTACACTTTCGTGTCAGGTCGACGGCCGCCAACGAAACGACAAGACCCAAGATGCCGTAGAGTATCATGAACGCACCTGTATCGTTGTTGAACATCTTAGTGAGTACGAGGGTCAATGGTATGGTGAGGGCAGCCACCAAACTGTGGGACATGTACTTGAACAACGTGTCGTACATCTTCTTACCCTTGACATCACTGCACCTCGAATACACGTCAATGCTGATCGACGTCGTGACCATGTATATGAGGGACAATACCAAAATAACAAAGACAGAGATGGCCGGCAACTCAATGTCTACACTACCATTCATGACACCTTTGGCCGTGTTGTAGATTTCTTCGTATCGAGACATATCTTGTAGTATCCTGATATTTTATTTAAAGATGTGTACGTAAGGTTCTTTAATGGTGAAGGTAACATTCGCTATAGGTGTATGTAACGAGGCCAGGGAGTTGGATGACCTTTTACATTTTCTCGTCAATGAGCAAGATGTCATCAATCATGGTGACGAAGTCAACGTCGTAGTCGATTCCAAAAACGTGACACCATCTGTTCGTTCGGTATTAAAACAATTTGACACGGTCACGGTGTGTGAACACCCACTCGATGGTGATTTTTCAGAACATAGGAATTACCACATCACACAGTGTACGGGTGATGTCATATTCATGTTGGATGCTGACGAAATTCCTCAAGTGAAACTCATAGACGTCGCGAGGAACTTTGACCAGGGGGACATTCTGTACATCCCACGAATGAACATCTGTCCAGGATATTCTGAAGAGTGGTTGAAAAAGCATGGCTTCAAAGTCAATAACATAGGGTTTATTAACTGGCCAGATTTCCAAGGGCGTATTTTTAAAAGGGTGCCTCATGTACGATGGTCTGGCAAGGTACATGAAAAACTAACTGGTTCAGAAAAGGTTGTGGGGTTGGCACCCGATGTTTCTAATGGTCTATGGCACATCAAGAACCTGAAGAAACAGGATCGTCAGAATTCATTGTATGACACCATCGTTTAAAATCTTCTTCCCCAAATTCTCCCGGATAGTCCCAAATCTTATGGATACCAACGGGTGACTTTGGTGGATCAGCATCTCGAAGCTTCGTTTCGGCGGCAAAGTCGTAGGCGACTTCCTTCGATGGGATGTTCAATGTCGTGTCGAAAGAAAAAAAGACGTCGTCGAGTTTTTTATTTTTGTCAGTGTTCTCGATACAGTACTGATAACACGGCAACACTTTACGCAACGAGAAACCACCGTTACCTATGCGAGTGTGTGGTGTATCACCGATGTCTTCAGGCTTTTTCCATGAACAGTTACTGTCTATGACAGCTTCTCTCCACGGTGCTCCAACATAGTCATATTCGAAAAATCTTTCATCGATGGGTTTGAAGATATAGGAATCCCATTGCATCAACAACAGATGAGTCGAAGTGAAGCGACTGTACAGCTCCGGCGAACATGAGAAGGTGTTATATTCATCGACAGACTGGAGAGCATCCCATGTGATCGTAACATTGGTCCAATCCTTGGTCCACTCCTTCATATCCTTCAAGTTTCGAGGAGAACATATGATATGAAGCCCAACGTTGGTACCACCATATACGTGAGCGATGTTCCATAGATTAAACTTTGTCATTGGTTTTCGATCTCCTTCGATGAATAGGACGGTCAGTTTTTCAGGGTGTTGACACCATATCTTTTGTTCGGGTGTGGGTTCTTCCAACGATTTCAGATGTTCGAAGAACCACATCTGATCACATATCTTTTGTATACTTTAACCATCGTTTAAAATCCTCTTCTCCAAATTCCCCTGGATGATTCCATATTTTATGGATACCTATGGGTGAAATGGGTGGTTCTATGTCGATCAGTTTATCGTCTACCGAAAAAACATACGCAATCTCTTTTGGTGGAATATTTAAAGTAGACTCAAATGAAAAAAATACATCTTCCGGGTGTGTTCTCTTACCAACATTTTCTATGCAATACTGATAACATGACAAAACCTTTCGCAATGAGAAACCACCATTTCCTACACGAGTGCCATCATATTTACCGACACACCAATAACCACGATCATTTATGATGGTATTTTTCCATGGTGCACCTATATAATCATATTCAAAGAAATGATCATCGACGGGTCTAAATATGTAAGAGTCCCATTGCATCAATAATACATGTGTCGATATGAAACGTGTGTAAAAATATGGTGAACATAAAAATGAAGAATACATTTCTATAGATTGGAGAGCATCCCATGTGATCGTAACATTGGTCCAATCCTTGGTCCACTCCTTCATATCCTTCAAGTTCCGAGGAGAACAGATGATGTGAAGTCCAACGTCCGTACCACCGTAGACATGAGCAATGTTCCATAGATTAAACTTTGTCAATGGTTTTCGATCTCCTTCGATGAATAGGACGGTCAGTTTTTCAGGGTGTTGACACCATATCTTTTGTTCGGGTGTGGGTTCTTCCAACGATTTCAGATGTTCGAAGAACCACATTTACATTTTCAGACACTCATAACTTTAAATCAGATGGTCATAGTCTTCTCATGTCCGACACGGAGGGTCGTATTCACAATTACTTCAAAACCAGCATCTTTGAGATTCTTACAGAAGGCGACATCCTCAGAACACATATCTTTCATTCCATCAATCTCAATGAGAGGGTAACTAAAGTATGGATACTGCATCTTCTCTAGAACTTCCTTACGACACGCGAAGAAGCCCATACCATTATACGCCACGGAGATGTATTTGTCTTCTTTTTCAAGTTCGTCAGCTTTCATGAATTCGAATGATCCGTTTTTCTTGAAATAGTCCACGTCCCACTCCTTCACACATGCGAGATGTTTCATATCCTGCATTCGATAGAGACCCGAAACGACTGGGTACTTTTTAGTATCTTCGATGAGTTCTACAACCTGTTCAGGCGTAAAAACGATGTCGGAGTCGATCGTGAGCCACACGTCATAGTCAACCTGACCACCAAATGGTTTCTGGTCAGCACCTCGAAGTACATCGAGACCCAGCGTCTTCATTCGTGAAAACGTGACAAAGCTCGAATATTCGTTCGTGACCATGAAATCGTAGCCCTTCTTCGTGAGGGTCATGAGTGTCTGTGACCAGTTCATGAGAAAGGTTCCAGAGAACGTTCGTCCCGGGAGTGCAAGTATGACTTTCATCTCTTCAAAATACTGAGTACTTCTTTAACCGCTGGATGACGAACGATATC
>Ga0208542_1000173_pt1 | contig 28872 bp, 29 predicted proteins | sample DEB08_DNA_3_FD_185495 | JGI IMG/M metagenome (GOLD analysis project Ga0208542, IMG submission 185495) | Aqueous microbial communities from the Delaware River and Bay under freshwater to marine salinity gradient to study organic matter... | ecosystem: Environmental > Aquatic > Marine > Coastal ... | reverse complement strand
AGGTCGTGATAGTAGGTGAGGACTCCATAGACCTCAGCGCGAGTCACGTTCAACGTGTCCGCGATGAGGTCGAGCGACTCGTCGGGGACATAGCCGAACGTCTCTTGCAGGACTTGAAGAGCGGGGAGCACCAGGCGTTGGTGGGGCGCGAGCGCTGTGAGCACGACCTGCGCCTGCGATGCCGACCAGGGGGCGTGACCGGACACGGGCACTGCTCCTTCGCGAAGACGGCGGATGGCATCAGCAACTGCTGCGATGTCCTCTAAGGGTAGGCGACACGGCACGCGCGGGAAAGGGGGTACGCCCCCTAGGCTGGCAGCGAATACCGAAGGGAGAGTCCGCATGGGATCCACACAGCGCCGGCGCGTCGTGCACGTGCGCGAGGGCGCTGCCCACGCCGCTCCCGACGCGCTCGCCCTGGAGGAACCCCTAGAAATCGAGGTCGATGGGGCCACCGCCTCGACAACGATGCGCACACCGGACCACGATGTGGAACTTGCGCTCGGTTGGTTGGTCTCCGAGGGGGTTATCGCCCATCGCGACGATATCGCCGAGGCCAAGGAATGCTTCGATCGCGCCGGGGACTCAGACGAGGACGAGGTACGCCGGATCGTCCAGGTCCGTGGCCGCCTTCCCCTTCAGGTAACGCCTCGATTGCATGCCACGTCCAGCGCGTGCGGAATCTGCGGCTCTGACCTCATCGATCTCACCCAACGGACACGACGCTGGCCACTTGACACCGACGACACACGCTTCACGCTTGAAGCTGTGCTCGCTCAGCCGGAGGCACTCCTGGCCGCCCAACGCGGCTTCACTGCCTCCGGTGGTCTGCACGCGGCTGGGCTCTTCGACCTCGACGGCGAACTCGTCTGCGCGCGCGAAGACGTCGGGCGTCACAATGCCGTCGACAAGGTCATCGGATGGGCGCTCCTCGAAGACCGCCTGCCACTGCGGGGACACTCTCTGCAGGTCAGTGGACGCGCATCGGCGGAGCTGGTCCACAAGGCCGTCGTTGCGGGAATCCCTCTGCTGGCCTCGGTGTCGGCGCCGACGACCCTCGCAGTCGACCTCGCACGCGAAACCGGTCTGACCCTGGTCGGCTTCGTCCGAAACGGCAACCTCAACGTGTACTCGGGCGGGCAGCGACTCGGGATCGCCGCCGACTAGTCAACGGGCGATGTCGTCACCCGTTGACGTCGTCACTCGTCGATGTCCCGCAGCTCGGCCAAGAGGTCGAGTCGCACATTCGATTGCGCCGCCTCGTGCGACACACGCGCGGGCGGCGCCGGACGTGAATCCAGTTCCTGTGTCGCCACCGATCCCTCTGACTCACTCAACTCTGGCGCGTACATCCTGATGAGATCGAGGTCAGCGTCTGCCTGCTCGGGATGGACCCGAAGTTCCGGAGCGATGTCATCGAGAGAGGAGGCATGGCCAGCTGCCGCCGCGAACCAGTCCGGGGTGCTCGACCGCAGGATCGGGAAGTGTCGATCACCGGCTCCGGTCGCGATTTGGTCGAGGGGAATGCCCTGGCGCAGCGCGACGAGCGCAAACGCCGACTGTGTCATGGCCGCATAGACCGTCCCGGCCTCCACTAGTTGCCCCAGCGGAAGAGCCCGCGCTTGCGTGCCGCCTCACCACCGGGATCGGTGGGCAGCGTCGGGGCCGCCGGCACTTCACCGTCATCGCTGTCGACGTACGACTCGGCAAGTTCGGCCTGGGGCAGACACGCGCGAGCAAGTTGGTTGTAGGCCGGACCGAGGAGCGGGTGGTTCACCAACTCGTGCATACGGTGAAGATTCATGGCGGTAAGGACGTCCTTCGTCGCCAGCGGGATCACACCGACAACCGGCACACCGAGACCCGCCGCGAGGATCTGCTCGCGCTCCATGCCGACGTTGGCGAGGGACTGGTTGACGATGATGCCGATCTTGTCGCGCGGGATTCCGAGGCCAGACTCGTCGACGGGTGCGGTGATCTCGCGAAGAGCACGCGCCATGCCTTGCACCGCGGTCGAGGCAAGTGTCGTGACGAAGAGGATCTCGTCGGCCTCCTTGAGCGCCACATCCGCGATGAGTGGATCGAGGTACTGCACCGAAGTGTCGATGACGACCACGTCGTACATCCGCTGCAGGCTCCGGACGATGGCGCGGTAGAACTCAGGGCCCACCGTGTCCGCCGTGCGCGGACGGATCGGCGCGAGGAGGGTGTCGATCCCAATGTCCTCGGCGGGCACGAGATTGCGCCGAATGCGCTCCTCATCCCAGACCGGCTGGACCCGGATATTCAACGCGGTCGGCATGAAGCGGCCAATGAGGGAGGCCACCTGGCCGTCACGGGTGTCGAGGTCGACCAGGCAAACCGATAGAGGGTTGCCGGCTTCGCGGGAGGCTCGCGCGATGGTCGCCGCGAGCAGCATGGACGCCGTCGACTTGCCCGATCCACCCTTGCTGGACGTGACGGTAATGGTGACCTGACCGGGCAAGCGCGGCCGGCTCAGTAGGTCCATGCTCGCCGCTGCCGGGTAGCCCGAGTCGGTGACGACGTCACCCTGGGGGTCGGGCTCAGGCATGCCCGTGATGGGTGGCAGCGATGGCACGTTGGATCCGGGGGCTTGCACGCTGGCCCGCCGCTCCTGCAGCAGGTCGACATCGCACTCCGGTGGCCAGTCCTCCGGGAAATCGACAAACTCATTCGTCTGCGCGCGCACCGCATCAAGGAAGAGGCGACCACCCTGCTGCGCGGGCAGCAGGTGATAGGTGAGGTCGCTCTCCGACAATCCCTGCGCCGAGGCTGCTGCCGCGATGGCATCCCGCAAGGCATCAATGTCTTCGGGTTTCCACACCACAACGAAGACCGACGCACCCGCATTGGCCATGGCGACGATGGCTCGTGCTGTCTGCGCGCGCTCGTCGGACCGGTCGTCGCCGAGGGCGTCGGAGAAGACCAGGATGCGTGACTTGACGTCGAGCTGGCCGGTGGAGAGTGCCTGCCACATCGACGCGACATTGGGCTGGCGATCCTGCACATTCCACTGCGCGCCAGAGGAGCGGAGAACTTCGTGGATGACCGGTTCGGCGACCACGATCACACCGGGGGCGGTCACCGCGTTGCTCCAATGCCGGCGGGCCCGTACAACACGAATTCCTTGCGGGCTGCGGGCGACTCATCGGCGAGTCCCGGGGGGCCGTCCGTGTGGGTGTCGTCCACGACGGGGTCGGCCGCGAAGAAGTTGGATTCGACCGGATCCTCGTTTACGAGATCAAGATTGGCCAGGATGGCCTGCTGATCAACCTGTCCGAATGCCGAGCGCTTCGCTTCAGGCATCGAGCGCCTCGGTCGATTCGAGGAGCGGGGCCGCCTCGTCGACCGCGGCAAATGCCACGAGCGTGCTGTGCGTGTCTACGCGCAGGTCCAAGGCTTCCAACGGGATATCCGCTGGGATGCCCTCATGGCGATGCCACTCCATGGACCAGTCCACCATCTGTCCGGTGGATTCCGCCGACCGCACGTCCGTGAGGTAGGGGTGGCCGGAGGGGATTCGCGCCTGGACAGTCGTGCGTAGGGAAGCAGACCAGTGAGGGGGCAGCTCGCAGAGGATCTCCACGAGGAATTGACCGTCACCGACCGGGGCCACGGCGCTGACTCGACCGCGGCCCTCGCGTACCAGGAACTGCCGACCGGCCTGGTCGACATCCACCCAGGAGCGCAACGGGACGTCCTTCCTCGCAGCATGCGGCAGCCGCCTCATGCTTCCGCTTAGGGTATCGGCTCAGCTCGCCTCACGCCGCCCCCTGAGCGCAGGTGGATTATCGAGCGTTCGGGGCACCGAGGACCGGGCTCGTGGCCACGTGGCCCGGAGCCTCGTCAGTGGCGAGCAGCCAGGCACCCTCGACTCGGCGCAGGAGGGAATCCACACCCTCACCCGGCTGCAGCAGGGCCACGCCGGCATTGGGCTGGGGCTCCGCCAGTCCCGAGACCAAACGCCGTACGACATCTGCCGCCGTGGGTAGATCGCCCACACCGGTCAGCAGCAGCACGACGCGGTCAGGGCTCCCCCGCCAGATCCAGATCCGGTCTCCATCGCGCAGGACGGCACTCAGTGACTGGGCATCGACCTCGGCACTCCACGCGCCGTGACCGGCCAGAAGGGCGAGCCCATGCCGTTCGCCCCGACGCTGGGCACGCTCGAGCCACACCGATAGCTCCGGTCGAGGATCGAAGTCGGCGATGGGCGGTAGTGGCGCGTCACTCACGGGACCCCCAGCATCTCGGCATCTGCGTCATCCGACGACTCCGCCCCAGTATGCCGCGGCGATGGGCTCACCGACGAGAACCCCGATCAGCGTGCCGAGCAGAAGGAACGGCCCGAAGGCGATCCGAGAGCCGCGCCCAGCCCGATGCGCAATCATCAGCGCGATCCCCGCGAGGGCACCGACAATGAAGGCGGCCAGGAGACCGACGACCGCGCTGCCGAGGCTGATCCACCCCAGCAGGGCGCCCAGGGAGGGCGCAAGTTTGACGTCACCGAGGCCCATTCCTCGCCCGCGGCTCAGGGCCCACAAACCGCCCACCACCCCGAGCCAGATCACAACACCCCAGGCCGCCGCAAGCCAACTGCCCGGATCGCCGAGGAGTTGAGCAAGAAGCAGGCCGGCCGCGGTCACGGCGAGCATGGGCAGCGTCAACGCGTCGGGCAGTCGATGGTGGTCGACGTCGATCATGGCCAAGCACAGTCCGACCAGTCCCCAGGCCAGCAGCAAGGGCAGCAGACCGAGCCGATCGGCCTGCCAGGCCCACCACCCGAGGGCGACGAAGAGGATTCCAGCGGTGAGTTCCACGAGCGGGTAGCGAGCGGAGATGTGCGCACCGCACGCTCGACAACGGGCGCGCAGGAGCAGCCAGGAGATCACCGGGATGTTGTCGCGGCCGAGGATCTGGGCACCGCACGACGGGCATGCCGAGCGAGGGCGGACGACGGATCGACTCTCGGGCACGCGGGCGATGACGACGTTGCCGAAGGAACCGAAGATGAGACCCAACCCGAAGAGCAGAACGGCGGCAAAGGCCAGGGTTGCCGCGTCACTCACTTGCGCGACTCATTGATCTGCTCCGGGGTCCACCAGACGCCTTCACGAGGCACGCCCGGCTTCGCGGTCGCCCGCGTGACCATCCCCGCCTGCAGGAGGGCGGCGATGATGTGCACCGCCTCAGCGCGGGAGAGTCCGGTGAGTCCGGCGAGTTCGTCGGCGGACATGGGCCGAGCGAGCAGGGCGAGCACTCCGCGCACCACGGGCATGTCGAGCTCCGGGGCGACCGGGAGTCCTGACGCGGCGAAGGTCACGCGGCCCACCGGATCGGTCAAGCCAACGGCCGTCCAGGTCGACTCGCTGCGATGCGCTCGCACCCGCAGGGTCTCGCGCAGCGGTGTGACTTCGACCGGGACAGCGCAGCGAATGTCCGTCACTGTCGCGTCGACGATCCCGCTCGGTGGATAGTGCTGAAGGGCGGCGACGGCCGACAGGAGGTACTCCAGGTGGATCGTGTTGAGTTCCTCGGCCGGCAAGGTCCCATCGAGCACCGCGAGCCGCACCTGTTGGGCGTGATCATCGGGAGCCTGGTCCCGGTATTGCCCGGCCTGCTCCGGTGTCAGCCGACCAGCCAACTCCAATCGGGCAAGGATGTCCGGATCCCATCCTTCGACCTTGGCCGAATAGACACAACCGCGGTAAAGGTAGAGCGAGGCGGGGGCCGGAGCGACGAGGGCAAGGCGGCCGGTGGTGCGTGCCTGCTCATGCTGTTCAAGGACACCGAGCAGGTCGAATCCGCTCCCGTGATGCAGCAGCGTGGCCATGGCTCACCCTTCCTCGACTCGTCTCGTGGACGGTATCGGACCGTCGCTGAGGGTCCTGTGCGCTGTCCACAGGGACTCCCGAACGCGACCAGCTAGTGCAGGAGGTGCTCCGGAAGGCCTTCTTCGTGAAGGGGGCACCGCGGTGCCCCCGCGTGATCGACCGTCCCCGGGTGGTAGCCGGGACGGCCGGTGCAGCCGGGTCGCTTCTCCTCGGCGTAGATCCGGCCGATGCCGACGTAGGAGTCCAGCCGCGTCACCTTGGCCGCCTTTTCCGCGGCCTCCGAGCGATTGGTGATCTTCAGAACGTGCTCCGGCACGACGCACATGACATCGGTCGCCGTCGTGAGGCAGAACTCATAGTTCCGGACGTCGAAGTCGCCGGCGACCAGCTGCTCGCCACGATCGGCGGTGAGGACGCGGAGGGAGCAGTGGGTTCCGACGAACTCGCGCACGTCGACGCGCTCACCGGTGGCGAGGGTGAACGTGTAAGCAAGGGATCCGGCGTACGCGCGGTAGCCGAGTGAGGGGTCGTAGGCCTTGCCGACGTGCTCGCGAATGTGCTCATCGGCTTCTTCGAACGTGGTTGCGCTGCCTTCAATCAGCAACCGAGGGGTGCCCTGCTGCGGCACGATCATGTCGCCGACTTCCCAGCGATAGAACCGAACATGCCGCTTGCCTTCCTCGACCCCGTCGCCGCTGAACTCCTCGCCACGGATGGTGGCCACGAAGTGGGGTGTCAACCAGGTCCACTGCAGTACGCCGGGCATATCCGTGAAGTGCCACGGGATCGGCGTACCGATGTCCTTCACTCAAGCCCCTCCGAATCGATGCGGGAAGTCGCTCGTTCGACCGCCGCAGAGACGGTCTTGGGGAGCACTTCCAGCGCACGGGCGACGTCCGCCTTGGACATACCTTCCCAGTAGGTGAGGTAGAGCGAGGCCAAAGCCATCGGATCGGGGCCCCGCGGCCCATCCATGACGGCGGCGAGGATGGCGCGGCTGAGCACGGCACTGCGCTCGTAGTCGATGGCTGCGTCGTCGGTGTGGCCATCGGCGACGAAGCGCTCCGCCTCGTCCTGACCTTCATCCGACAGCGAGGCGTAGTTGCGCATCGCGGACATCGCGGCGAGGGATTCATCGCGCTGACGCAACTCGGTGACGGTGATGCCCAGGCGCTCAGCGAGTTCGACTTCTGTCGGTTGGCGATGCTCGTCAGCGACGAAGGCGTCGACGGCGCGGGATCGGTTGAGGCGATCAGCGACCGCGCCCCGGCCGTAGGTCGCCCGAGCAAGATCATGCGGCCAATTGCGCATCTTGCCGATGAGGAAAGCGAGGTAGTTGACCCGCCCGAGTTTGCCTTCACGGTCGGAGTCGTAGCGGTCGGTCATGTCGCTCACGAAGAGGTACATCATCGATCGAACGTCATCGTCTTCGACAAGGTCAAGGTCGGCGACGAGGCGACGGCGTACCTGGCCCATACGTGGGTAGAGCCAGTCGACGGCAGCGGCTAGGAGACCACCGAGTAGTCGGGGTTCGATCTGGTCGAGGTCGCGGAAGGGGACGCCAGCCTCGACGCGGGCGTTGAAGACTTCGATATCACGCTCGGCGCACCACGATTTGATTTCCTCACGGGCGTCGAAGCCACGGCCCTCGGGGACCCACACGCGGCACAGGCCATCACTCCAGCGCCGGCTCCAAGCCGACATGCTCAGGTCAGGCAGGAGTAGGGCCGGATCGAAATTGTCGGGCGAATCCCAGAACACGCGATCCGCGGTGAACACGGGCGCCTGGGCAAAGATGTCGATTTCGCTGACGCCGTCGACCTCGAGATCGGGGACGCGCCGAGGGTCGTCCAGACCCTCCTCCGGTGACTCCGCCATGGGTGTCAGCCGACAGTGACCAACTCCGTGGCAAGTTCAGCGAGGAAGGCATCGAAGTCGGCCTCGCGTCCGCGGACCATTGCGGCGGCGGCGAGGGCTTCGGGCGAATCGGCAAGGGGCATCGGGACCAGAGCGGGGTCGGTCGACGCCATCTGATCGAGAAGATCGGCAAGTGCCACAACGGCGGATTGGCCAACCGAGCCACCGGACTTCATGTCGCCGATCTCACCGAGGCCGATGGCGAGAGTGAGGTGAAGGCGGGAACCGGCGAGGTCCAGGCCAGCGAGGCGAACCGGCACACCGGGATGGGCCGCCAGGATGGCGGCGGCGCTGCGGGCGGTGGCCGCAGCAGCAGATCGAGTGGGGGCCAAGCGAACGGCGACCTCAACAGAGGTGACCATGCCGGCGTCCATAGGCATCGGCGTGAGGGCCATGGCCACTCCTCTCACTGGATCGGTGCGGATCGGGCGGAACAACGTCTGAGTCTAGCGGGGTTGCCGTGCGGTGTCGCGGGCCCGAGGTCCCCCGAACGGCCGATGTGCTGGTGGGCCGTCCCTCGAAGGGACGGCCCACCAGCCGGAGATTTCGGGTCAGGCGCCCGGCGGGTTGATTTGCGTCGCGCCAGCGGGGGCGGCGGCACATCCACCGTCGGTCGTCGTGGACTGCAGACCACCATTGAGGGAGTCGTAGGTGTAGTTGACACCGGCCTCGGTGTTGCAGCCGTAGAGCAGGAATCCGCCTGTCACGGGCTCGTAGTAGAGCTGGTTGCCGGGGCTCAAGTTGATGGTGTTGGGATCGGCGAGCACGGTCGCGTCACTCGGGTACGACTGATTCGTGACGTAGTACGTCTCCACGACCTTGGCCGCCTGGTTCAGATCGGACTTGACCGAGGCGTCACGCGCCGAGTTGCGCTGGTTGGAAAAGACCGCGATGGCGATGGCGGCGAGGATGCCGATGATGGCGATGACGACCAGGAGTTCGATGAGGCTGAAGCCCTCTTCCTCCCGGCCCCTCTTCAAACGATCTGACAACATGTTCACTCCTGTGTCTGTGCCCCAGGCGGGGTGCGGCCTTCGCCGTCAGCGGAGGTATCGGACCGAAGCGATGCCAACGCACCTGGGGTGAAAGAAATTTTTGGCGTCCGACTATCGAACGGGGCGACCGTCCCTGACTGCTAGCTGTCCATGAGCTCGTAGATATTGAAGATCGGCAGGTAGAGCGAAATAACCATGGCGCCGATCGTGATGCCCAGACCCACGATCATGATGGGCTCGATAAGCGAAGTGAGCTGCTCGGTGGTCGACTGCGCCTCGGCGTCATAGAAGTCGGCGATCTTGCTGAGCATCGCATCCAGTTCACCGGTGTCCTCCCCGACCGCGATCATCTGCACGACCATGGCCGGGAAGATGTCGTGTCGCGCGAACGGTGCCGCCATACCGCTACCGGTGCGCACGCTCTCCTTGACGTCTTCGATGGCACGAGAGATCACCACGTTGCCTGAGGTGTCCCCCACGATGTCGAGGGCCGTGAGGATCGGGACGCCGGCGTGCAAGAGCGCGGAGAAGTTGCGGGTGAAGCGAGCCAGCGCCACCTTCTTCATCAGGCCACCGAAAACCGGGACCTTGAACTTGAGCGGGTCCATGACATCACGGACTTCTGGGCGATTGCGCACCCGGCGATACGTGATGAAGAGCGCCAGCAACAGGACCGTCAACGGCAGCATGATCATCGGGTTCGTGATCGCGCTGGACAGGCTCAGCATGATCTGAGTCGGCAGCGGCAACTCGCCGCCGAGCTCGGCGAACATGTTGCCGAAGATCGGGACGATGAAGAGCAGCATGCCCATGACGATGACGAAAGCGACGAAGCCGACGGCGATGGGATAGGTGAGCGCTGCCTTGATCGTGCCGCGCAGCTTCACATCGGTCTCGAAGATCTCCGCGATCTGAAGCATGGAGGAGTCGAGGAAGCCACCGGTCTCGCCGGCGCGGACCATGCTGATCATGATGGGCGGGAAGGTGTCGTGCAGGGCAAGCGCGTCGGAGAAGGACAAGCCCTGCTCGACGTCCTGGCGAACGTCAGTGAGCCGCTCCTTGAGCGTCGGATTCGGTGTCTGCTCGGACAGGATCGTCAGTGCTCGCAAGATCGGAAGCCCAGCCGCCAGCATCGTGGACATCTGGCGCGTCATGATCGCCAGGTCCTTCTTCGTGACGCGCTTAGGCGTCAGACGAATCTCCTTGTTGAGGCCCTGGCCGAGCATCTCCACCGAGATCGGTGTCGCACCCTGCTGCTTGATGACGGAGAGCGCCTCGGCCTCACTGCCCGCCTTGACCTTGGACTCGACGAGTCGGCCGCCCTTGGACCGAGCCCGGATGAGGTACTCAGTCTGTGCCATCGGGGACCACTCCTAGGAGTTGATTCAGCTCGGCCAGGTCCGAAGCTTTCTCCTTAGCGGTGTCGTAGGTGATGGCGCCGCCCTCGACGAGTTCGGCGAGGTTCTGATTCAGCGTGTGCATGCCGAAGCGAGAGCCGGTCTGCAACATCGACGGGATCGACTGCAACTTGCCTTCGCGAATGAGGTTGTTGACAGCCGGCGTGGAAATCATCACCTCGGTCGCGGCCACCCGGCCCTTGCCCGACGTGGTCTTGCACAAGGTCTGGCACACCACGGCTTGGAGCGAGTTGGCCAGCTGCGTGCGCACCTGGCCCTGCTGATCTCCGGGGAAGACATCGATGATGCGATCGATGGTCGACGCCGCCGAACTCGTGTGGAGGGTGCCGAAGACGAGGTGGCCGGTTTCGGCAGCGGTGAGGGCGATCGAAATCGTCTCCAAGTCCCGCATCTCACCGACGAGGATGACGTCGGGGTCCTGGCGCAGGGCCCGCTTCAGCGCTTCCCCGAAGGAACCGGTATCGCGGCCCACCTCGCGCTGGCTCACCAGGCTGCGCCGGTGCTGATGCACGAACTCGATGGGGTCCTCGATGGTGACGATGTGTCCGGCCCGCAGCCGATTGGCGCGGTCGATGATCGCGGCGAGCGTCGTGGACTTGCCGGAGCCGGTCGGACCTGTCACCAACACAAGTCCGCGGGGCAACAGCGCGAAGTCAGCGAGGATCTCCGGGAGTTTCAGACTCTCCAGCGGCGTGATCTCCCAAGGAATGGCGCGTAGCACCGCGCCGACATTGCCCTGCTGCTGCATGAGGTTGACGCGGAACCGAGCTGCCCCGGGGAGTTCGTAAGCGAAGTCGAGTTCGTGCTCCTCCTCGAACCGCGCACGCTGACGCTCGGTGAGTACGGCGTACACGCCCTGACGGATCTCCTGATCGCTGAGCGCCGAATAGCCGGGGTAGGCCTCAAGGTCCCCGTGGACGCGCATCATCGGCGGGGACTTCACCGATAAGTGCAGGTCCGAAGCGCCCTTCTCGAGCAGGCCAAGCAGAAGTTCATCGATATTGAGGAAGGAACCGACGTCAGGGGTCCGCGCTTCGACGCGGATGCCCTCATCGCGCGGCGTGGGCGGGACCGCCGGGGCTTTGGCTAGCCCTGGTGCCGCGGCGGAAGGCGTGACCGGAGGAAGCGGCGGTGCCACTGGTGCGGACGCCGGCGGGCGGGCTGGTGCGGCTGCGGGCGGGCGCACCGGAACGGGGGGCGGCGCCACCGGCAGAACCGGTCCTCCGGGCTCTGCGACCGGCAAGGACGGCCCGGATGGATCGAGCAGCGGGAGGCTGAAGTCGTCGGACTCGCTCATGCCACCACTCGCAATACCTCGGAGATCGTCGTCATGCCTTGGGCCACCTTCAGCCAACCATCCTGGCGCAGCGTGCGCATGCCATCGGCGACGGCCGCCTCGTGCATCGTGGAGGCACCGGACCCACGCAACACAAGATTGGTGAGATTCTCGCTTAGCGGCATGACCTCATGGAGGCCGATCCGACCGCGGTATCCGGTATTCGCGCAGTGCGGGCAGCCGACTGCCTCATAGAACGTCGGAACCACACCCTCGGGCGTCTCGAAGCCGATGGCCGCGAGTTCACGCGGCGAGGGCTCGTACTCCCCGCGGCAGTGGTCACACAGGCGGCGAGCGAGCCGCTGGCCGGTGGCGCAGGTGAGAGCGGAGGCCACGAGGAAGGGCTCCACACCCATCTCGGTGAGGCGCGTGACCACGCTGGCCGCGTCGTTGGTGTGCAGGGTGGTGAGGACGAGGTGGCCGGTGAGAGCGGCCTCAATCGCGATCTGCGCGGTCTCCTTGTCGCGGATCTCACCGATGAGAACGACGTCCGGATCTGCCCGCAGGATGGAGCGCAGAGCGGAGGCGAAGGTCAGGCCCGCCTTGTTGTGGATCTGCACCTGGTTGATGCCGGGGATTCGGTACTCGACCGGATCCTCGACGGTGACGATGTTGATCTCGGGGCGGTTGATCGAATTCAAGGTGGCGTAGAGCGTCGTGCTCTTGCCCGATCCGGTCGGGCCGCTGACGATGAGCATGCCGTAGGGCCGCTCATAGGACTCGCGCCACTTCGCGAGGTTGGCGTCGGAGAATCCGAGTTGCGCCAGCGCGAGGGTGGCGGATGAGTTGTCCAGGATTCGCATGACGATCTTCTCGCCCCACACCGTCGGCATGCTGCTCACGCGCAGGTCGATCCGCTGCGTCTTCGTCTGCACCGTGAGGCGGCCGTCCTGCGGGATGCGACGCTCGGCGATGTTCATGTCCGACATGATCTTCAGGCGTGAGATCACCGCGGACTGGATCTCCTTGGGCGCCGGAGCCATCTCCTTGAGAACACCGTCAATCCGGAACCGGATCCGGATGCTCGTCTCGGTCGGCTCGACGTGGATGTCGGAGGCACCGTCGGTGATCGCCTGCAGCAAGAGCAGATTGACGTAGCGCACGAGGGGCGCGTCGGACTCGATGGCCACCGGATCAAGGACGTCGACCACGCCCTTGTCGATCATCATGTCCTTGACCAGTGCGCCAAGTTCGGCCTCGGCGCGATATTCCTGATTGATCCGCCGGGTGACCTCGGACTTCATCGAGCAGGCGAATTTCACCGAACGCCGAGTGATGGCCTGGAGGTCATCGCGCACTCGCCAGTCAGCCGCCGTCTGGGAGTCGGTGATGACGGTGAGGATGTTGCCGTCCAGCTGGTAGGGAACGACGCCGTACTTGCGCGCTTGATCACTCGTCAGGAGGGCGACCGCCTCCGGATCGAGGATGACGTCCATGGCCTCGACGTACTCAAGGCCGGCGGCCTCGACGGTGCAGCGGATAAGTTCCTTGCGATCCACGGCGCCCTGCTGGACGAGGACGTTGAGAACGGACGCCCCGCCAGCCTCAGCCGTCGTGCGCGCGGCCTCGATCTGATCGCGGGTGACCAAACCCCGTTCGAGAAGCACATCGGTAACCGCCATCGCGCCTCCCGTCACTGTGCTCTGCTCGAGGATAGTTGCTCCTGCGTCATCCCGGCCTTGCGAAGGGCGACATGTAAGTCGGAGGCACTGGGCACGACGCCCTCGGCATCGCTGACGTAGATGTCGCCCGCGAGGGCAAGTGTGACGGCGTGCGCCTGCATCGTCTGCATGCCGTGGAATTCACCCTCGGCAAGCACGTCAGAGATCGTGGTCTCGCTATCCGGGTCGCGAATGACCTCGCGTAGACGGCCCGTGGCTTGCGCGACCTCGCAGACCAGGCGCCGACCGCCACCGGACTTGGCGGCGACCAGGCGCTGGGACACCACTCCGCGAATGGTGTCGGCGAGCACGTTGCGGACCTGACGCTGCTCGGCTTCCGGCACGAGGTCGAGCATGCGATGGATGGTGTCACTGACGGAGCGAGCATGGACACTCACAAGGACGAGGTGGCCCGTCTCAGCCGCGCGCAGCGAGGTGCGCAGCGTTTCGGCGTCGCGGACCTCGCCGACCACGATGACGTCGGGATCCTCGCGCATGCCGGCGCGCAGCGCGCTGGCAAAGTCCGGAGTGTCGGTCGGCACCTCGCGCTGGCTGATCGACGCCTGGCGATCGTGATGAACGAATTCGAGGGGGTCCTCAACGATGAGGATGTGGCAGGGCCGGGTGGCATTCACCAGGTCCACCAGGGCTGCCAGGGTCGTGGACTTGCCGGAGCCGGTGGGGCCGGACACCACGATGATGCCGTCCTTGACCGCGGCCCAGTCCCTCATGGATCGAGGCAGGCGCAGGGAGTCCCACGGCGGAATGTCCTCGGGGATGAAGCGCAGCACCTCGGCCCACGATCCGCGCTCGCGGTAGGCGTGCACGCGAAACCGTCCGATACCTGGGAGCGTGAGACCGGCATCGCGCTCAAAGGGCATCGGCCCGGTGGGGTCGAGTGCGCGTCCCGATCGGGTGAGCGTCTCCATCACCATGGCGTCTACCGTCTCTCGATCCCAGGGGGATTCCCCGAGGCGCTGCAGGACGCCATGGACACGCACCATGGGCGGCGCGCCAGCCCGGAGGTGGAGGTCCGATCCCTCCTGCTCGACCAACCATCCGCAGAGGCCCTCAAGGGTCGTGGGGGCGACCGCTGATGCGGGGGTAGCGTGGTTCGCCGCTGCGGGCGGAGCCACCTCGGGCGCGGGCGGCGTCACCGGCACACTCGTCGGCGCAGTACTCGGCGGCGAGGTGGGCAGCTCCATACCCCCTAGTTTCGGACCGATGAGGGCCCAAGCGCCAGCGGCATCCCCGCATCCCCTCCTGATGCCCGATATCGTTCGGGGGGCAACTGGTCATGGTCGAGAGGCGCTGGGGTGAGGGACGACAAGATCCGCCCCATCGTGGGCCTCGATATCGGCTCCACCGGGCTGCGCGCAGCTCAACTGGGGTGGGACCGCAAGGCCGGTGCCTACCGGGTGGAGCGGATTGCCGACCAGGACCTGCCCCCGGGCATCGTTGAGCACGGCGTACCGGTCGACACCCGCCAACTGGCCAAGGCCCTCAAACGACTGTGGCGTGCGGGGCGATTTCGCACCCGGCACGTGGTGGTCGGAGTTCCCGACAGCACCCTCCTCACTCGCCAGGTGGACCTGCCCTGGATGCCGCCGACCGACTTCGCCGCAGCCTTGCGCTATCAGGTGGAGGACGTCCTCCCCGTCGACCCGCAGACGGCTGCCCTCGGTTATCACGTGCTCGCGGAGGTACCCAGCGAAGGGGAAGCCGCAGGGTCCAATGACAACAACCGCATCCTGCTCGTGTCGGGCGATCGCACGGCCATGGAGAATCTCGCCGACGTCCTGCGTCGCGGCGGGCTGCAGGTCGACTCGGCAGACTCGACTGCGCTGGCCCTGATGCGGGCCGATCAGAACGGCGTACTCCGTGACGGCACCGGTGTCCGCGCCATCGCCGACCTGGGTGCTAACCACCTGACGGTGTCGGTCATGGACAACGGCCAACCGGTGCTGCTGCGATCCATCGCGGATATCGGTGGGGCGGCGGCGACCGCGCAGATCGCCGACAAACTCGATCTGCCCATCGCCGAAGCGGAGGACCTAAAGCGCCGCATCGGACTCAATGGTCCACCGCCCGAGGTCGCACCTCTGCCGGAGTCGAGCGTCTTCGGCGCCCTGCCATCGACAGGAGCACGTCAACTCGATGAACGCGCCGAAGTCGTCATGGGCGTGCTGAACTCCTGGGCAACCACGGTCGTGAGTGAACTTCGCAATTCACTCGATTACTACCGTCGAGCCACGCCGAGCTCCACGATCACCCGACTCACTCTCGTGGGCCGCGGGATGGATCTCGACGGCATGACCGAGCGCGTCGCCACACAAATCACCGTTCCGCTGACGAAGCGTGGGCCGTTTCTCGGGCTCGAAGCGGTCAAGTCCGCGAGCAAGCACATCCCCGGGGACACCCGAATGGCCGCTGCCGTCGGACTGGCGATGGGTAGGCCGCGATGAACATCACCCTCGGGAAGAAGAAGTCTGACGACGAGGTCCACGAGCCCTTCGTCGCGACGCTCCCGCGCATCGATCTGCTGCCGCCGACCGTCAAAGAGGGACAGGCCCTGCGCAAGACCCGCAGCCTGCTGGTACTCACCCTCATCGCCGTGCTCACGCTCGGCGCACTCGTCTGGGTGATGCAGTCCTCGACGATTAGCGAGGCCGAGGATCGACTCGCTACCGCCCGTGCGGAGAACGAGCAGATCCAGGCCGATATCGCCCGGCTGGCCCCGATCGGTGCCCTGTTCAACCAGATCGAAGCCCAAAAGCAGCTCGTCCAGGACACCTTGAACTCCCAACCGCGGGCTGCGGCCGTCAACAACCGGCTCGTCCAGGCTGGCGAAGAGGTCGGGGGCAGGCAGCCGGTCAAGTTCACCTCCATTTCTGTTGCCTACCGGCCCCGGCCCGCGCCGGGCGACGTACCGAATCCGTGCCCCAACCCCGCGCCGTTCGACACCCAGGTGGCGATCGGCTGCCTCACTTTCACCGCGACGGCCGAGTCCCGCGAGCAGGTGGCGGCGCTGCTCCTAGCGATCGAGGCTGACCCCTTCTTCATCGGTCCCTATGTCGGCTCGACCAACTTCAGTGGCGAGCTCGTCAGCATTTCGGGCACGGCAGCGGTCTCGACCGACGCCCTCGTCACTCCGCTCACACCGGAGGAGATTGACGCCATCCTCGCTCCTCCTCCGGTGGATGAGTCATGAGCGCCAGTGTCCGTCGCACCATCCTCATCGGTGCCCTCCTCATCGTGGCCATCGCGGCTGCCGGTTGGCAGTTCCTGCTCTCCCCCAGGCTCGATGAGGCGGCCACGATCAACGCCGAAGCCGAGCAGGTCGAGACGGCCACGTTGAGCACCATGGCCAAGTACACCGATCTGCGCCGCAAGGCCGAGGAGCTCCCCGCGGCCGCGCAGGAAGCGAAGGTGCTCTTCGCGTCGATGCCGCGTGAGGCCGATCTGCCTGACTTCCTCAAGCAGATCACCAAGGCCGCCGAAGAATCCGGCATCCCACCGCAGGACATCACGACGCTCACCACTGGACTTCCCGCACCGATCGATTCGGGTGAGAATCCGGCCGTTCGACTCGGCAGCATGAGCCTGTCCGTCACCGTCAAGGGCAGCCTGGTGGAATTCCGACGCTTCCTCGACGCCCTGCTCGAACTCGATCGCTCGATCTTGATCACGTCCACCAATGTGACGATCTCGCAGGAGGATGCTCAGGCCTCCACGATGTCGGTGCAGGGCACCATGTTCGTTATGCAGTCTCCGCTGGATGATCTGCTCACTCAGGTGGAAGAACTCGTCGCGGAGTTGGACGCGAACTAGATCGGTGCGAGTTGCGTGCGCAGTCGCTGCGCATCCGCGTCATTGAGCGCACCGAGAATCGTCATACGTACAGCGGCTACCGCCAAGGTAAAATCGGCGGGCAAAGCGGCCATCTGCGAAATTGCACTGCTGATGAGTGCCCATCGCGCAATGACCGACACCAACAGCGTGTCGCCGGTGGCGGCTGCCGACTCAACTAGGTACGCCTCAGCGCTCGCGAGGTCGGATGCGTACGCCTCGCGAATGGCGCCGTTCACATCCGCCTGCACTCGCAGAGCTTGGGCGATCTCCATGTGTTCCAGTGCCTCGAGCCGCTTGGCCTCGGCGAACCGCGGGGCGGTAAGACCACCGGTGCGTTCTGTGCCATACGACGCCAAGGCCTCCGCCGTCGGCGCCTCGATGCCGTGCAGGTCGATGACATCGAGGAGTTTGCCGGCGAGTTCGTCCGCGATCGCGGGCGGCAGCAGACTGAGCAAAGCGTCGCGGCAGCGAAGCAGCCATGCCTCTGCTGATTCGCTCGGCTGCGGAGTCGGCATCGGCCCCGGCATGGCCTGCTCGAGGACCGCGAAGAAATCTGAAGGCGGTCGACCCGATTGCTCAACCACGACGGCGCGAACGCCCTCTGCTGCGTCCGTGATCAGAGCGGCCCAGGCGAGCAGGGTGGCCTCTATCGGCCGGTCATTCGCCGCGGCGGACGCGGCAGAGGTAAAACGGGCGACATCGTCAGTCACGCCTGGCCCTCCTCAACCGCAGTGGTTGTCCTGCGACTCCCCGCGAGACTAGCCGGACCGGCTACGGACGGCTCCGCCACTAGGGGAACTTAGGCAGGTCTGTCACCAGGTTGGGGTTGACCTCCGAGAGGCGGACGATTCGGAAAGGCTCGCGGAAGAGGTCGATGAATCCCGGAGGGGCGAGGCCTTGAGCCATCCGCTCGTCGTAGTAGATGGAGAAACTTTCGTACCCATTTGAGGAGTTGTTGGCCTTGAAACTCACCGGGCAACGATTTGACTGAGCAAGGGAGCCCACGACCTTGAGCAGGCCCAGTGACGGGAATCCAGATAGGTCGTAGTCCATCAGGCCGAAACATCCACCCTTGATCACCATGGCGGCGTCGACGGCGAGGTTGGTGATGTTGTCCTGCGCGGTCGACCAATCCCAGGGGTTTCCCGTCACGGAGCCGGAGTCCGGCAGGTAGACGTAGACCGTGGCCAGCCCCGCGTCGTCCGCACCGGGGAAGAGAGCGAGGAGGTTCTCGGATGTCTCGGGGGGCACGCCATAGAGATTGTTTGCGTCGCCACCCACGCACGGCACCGCGTAACCATCAGGAGCGCACCACCGCCGGTCCGCGGCGTCCTCCAGGCCTGGCCCGTACCCCGCCAGGTCGGCATTCCACAGTTGTCCCGTCACGGCAATGCTGGCCGCGGACACCACAGCGAGATCGCCCGCGTAGGAGCCCTCTAGGTAGGTCGTGCCGCTGGAGCAGGTGCCCATGGCGGGAATCTCGTCTCCGCCCGTGTAAGCCCACGGGTCATCTGGCTTGGTGCTCTTGAGTGGAAAGCCCACCACGCTCCTGGAGCGCCAGGGCGACACAGAGGGCGGGAAGGAGCGGGTCTGTTCGCCCGAACTGGGCCGGACGAAGGGGTAGTCGGCCGGAGTGCAGGTAGGTGAACCCTGATCCGCGTCCTCGACCAAGAACACACCGTTGAATCCTCGGTCGAGCATCTGACCGTAGTCCAGCACGATTGTCGGATCAGGAGTCGTTGGCGTGGCGTTCGCCGAGCGCTCGAAGGAGGCCGTGACTCCTGCCGAGTCCAGCGCGCAGGCGGCACTGACAGAGTCGTCTCGCGTGTCCGGACTCGTGACGTAGATGTAGTTCCCCGCGGTCGTCATATCGAAGCGGATCCGGGTAGGACCAGAGAAGACGCATCCGCTCTGGCGGGCCAGCGCCTCATAGGCGCTCAACTCGTCCGGGAGCTCGAGCACCGTGTCATAGTCGGGGTTCCACGGGGCGTTGAAGAATCCGTCCGCGTCGGCGGTCCCCTCCAGGGGGATCTCGATGTCCATATAGGCGTTGTTTCCAGTCTGACGCACCCGGTCCTCGAGAATCCATCGATGGTTAGCGGGGCAGTCCACGTTCTGACCGTTGACGATGGCGCCGTCGCGACAGGCACTGGTGACCGCGGCGCTGAAGACACTTGCGAAGGCCGTCGGATCCTGATTGTCGACGTCGAAGTACCACACGTCGTTTGTATGGGCATTTCCAATGATCCGGTCGGTGTCGGAGATGCCGTAGTAGATGCACCTACTTGAGTTGCGATGCAGCTGGGAAGACGAGACCGGCCGGTACCAGGCCTGATCGCACTCTCCTTCGTCCGGCGTTCCCTGCTGACTGTTGGGGTTTCCGTAGACCTCGGGAAAGTCAACCGGAAGAGTCTCACTGCCGCTGACGTAGCCGTAGTCAAGACTCGTTCGCTTTGCCAGCACCGCGTCAACTGTGCGGATGGTATTGCCCACTCGCCCACTGGAGCGCACCTTGACACGTCCGGGTGGTAGGTCGGGATCATCGATCACTTCGTAGGCATAGAACACGTTGGCGTTGGACGCGTCACCGACAGTAAAGGGAACCCACTGCCAATCCGCCGGATTGCTGCCGTCGCGCAGGGGGTCCACTTCGGCGGTTCCGACTCGACTGACCTTGTCGGGACTTCCCGCGAGGGATAGGCGGGCCTGATACTCCGCCACTCCGGCCTCCGCGGCGGCCAGGGCCTGGAAGGAGGCTTCGTTGTTGCCCGATGGCCTGATCGTGGCGACGACAGCCTGCGCGATGAGGAGCGACAGGACAAGGAGTAGTGCGCTGCCTACCAGTGCCATGATCATGGCCACACCAGAGTCGGGACCGGCTTCCTTCGAGTACCGCTTGAAGTGATTCATCGTCGGTTCACCAGCACGATTCCCTGCTCCGTGAATATCCCGCCCTCGTCCCTGAGGGTGACGACCACTTCACGTAGCTGAGACTGGAGGATGGTCGTGTCATCGGTCGGACATACGACAAGTGTGTCGTCCGCGATGGAAGCATCCGCGCACAAGTACTCGAATTCGACCGTGGGTTGCCGTCGCGGTCCGGTCGCGATCAATACTCGTTCGGAATCCGTCCCGGGTCCGCTGACGCGACTGACGACCCCCTCTGGAGAGTTCTCTACCGTGACCAGATACGGCGCATCCTCGGAGTCTCCGAGCCCGGCATAGGTTCGGAATGTGAAGGTGCCCGTCTCCGCGACCAAGAATGGGTCGGCGTAGTTGGGCGGATCAATTTCATCGGCGTAGCGGACTGCTCTCGAGATCCACAGCATGGCGTTGCGCTGATCCTGCTCGGTGTCGGAATACGCCCTAGTGTCCGCTATGCCGCGGAAGACAGCGGTCATGCCACTTCCCACCAAGATCATGAGCACGCTGAAGACACCGATAGCGACCAGCAGTTCAGTCAGGGTTGTCCCGTCATCCGAACGAAAAATCATGGCGCCACCACCGGGCATGCGGGTGCCAACGTCCATGGCGCCTTCAACGTGATGGCACCTGGAGTGTTGTCGACGGATGCCCGGACGTACACCGAGTCGTCGACGACCAGAGTGTCGTCGAGCGCAATGGTGTGGCGCGCGACGACAGTGCCACCGAACAGCGGCTTGATCGTGAGAGACACTCCGTCGGAGATGACGCTGTCATCTCCCAGTTCGCCGCTCCATGGCGATTCCGCAGCGACGAGTTGCCAGGCCGCCGCAAGGATGCGGGTCGTGACGTCCGTGTCATCGTCGTTCGCGAGCGTGTTCGCCCGGTTTCTGACCTTCTTCGCGATGGTGAAGGTCTCAGCCGCAACCCCGAGGTCGAGGTAGCAGGGAGACGGCGTGGCGGCGCCGAAGGAAACGGTGTCATCGATCGTCGTGTCGTCCGAGACGGCCGCGAAGATCCAGTCACCGGTCGGCACATTGAAGGGGAACAGGCCGCCGGCCGGTCCGGTCGTGGAAAGAAGCTCGAAGGGCTCCAGCCCCTTGCACAGAGGGCTCAGCGTCGTGTCGTCAAGCAGAAGCGTGGCGTCGTCAACGAGCACGTGCCGCATCCACAGCGTGTCATCCTGCGGCGCCAGGAGTTGAATGAGGTTGCCCTCCAGCGCCACGGCCAAGGAGTCGTCGGCGGTCACCGGGAGTGTCACCTGCCGCCGGCCAGCATCGGGACAATCACCTAGCCATGCCTGGTAAGTATCCGGGAAAAGGGAGACCGGTTCGCCTCCGAAATCGGGTGAGATGGTGGATAGGGCAGGGACAACGACAATGGGGAACTTAGAGACCGGGAGCACGGCGTAGGAATCGTCCACGGCGACAAAACGCACGCGACCAGGTTTGTCGAGAACGAACGCCACTGGGGTTGCGACTCCGGCATCGACGGAGACCGTGACCGTTGCCGTTTCGTCGAGAGTTGACGTTCGGTACGGACTGCCCGAGCCCTCTTGTCCGACATCCACGACGTAGTCGGCGCCGGGAGTAAGAAGGTCCACAAGGAGGCAGCCTTGAACGTCGGTGGGACCCGTTGCGACAACCGCCGCACCCGTTGAGATCGTCACGGCGATACCACCTACGCCAGCCCCGGCGGAGTCGATGACGCGGACGGCGATACTGCCCGGTTCATCGCCCTGCGGTTCGGGCCTCAACCGAGGCACCACGCCGTCGATCACTTCCGGGGCGGTCAAAGTTCCCCCGTCGACCGTCACTGTCGCCAACAAGAAGGTGCGAGTGGAGAGTTCGCTTCCCTGCACGCACGGATCGACGTACTGGCTGATGCTTCTCCAGGCCGCGGTGACCGTCGCGGTGTACGGCGAAGCGACGGGGACGCCGATGGATGCCGCCCCAAGGCTCGTGTCATCCGTTGCCGCCAGATCCACGAGCAACGCATCCGCACCCTGGGCCTGCAGGTCCTCCAGGATTCCCCGGGCGATGGAGGCGGCCTGGACGCGATCAGCGTTCTCCCGGACGGTGTTGAGAGCGGCGATGAGGGCCGTCAGGGCAGCAGCGGTCACCATGACGAAGATCGCCACGGCCACCACGACCTCGACAAGGGTGAACCCCTCATCCGAGGCACGCCTGCTCACGACATCGCCTCCCTCGGGCTAGTCCTCCGTACGACGTATCGGACCATCCTGCGCCCACCGGACGCCCCGCGAGGTCCACCGAATGTCCGTGAAACGGCGTTACAGTGAGGCGTGACCGCTCTCGGGGACGCCGTACGCCAATGGGGCGAGATGCTCATGCCCGCCGTGGACGCCCCTCGGGGCAGCCGGTCGGCGCGTCGAATTCACCTGCGCGTCGGATCCTCAGGCGCCCTGATGGTGGTGATGGGCCTCGCCGCCACTGCCCTCCTCGTCGCAGCCGAGGTCACCCGCAACTCGGCGGACCTGGTCCCCCTCGCGCTTGGAGCTTTGCTGGCCGCCATCAGCGTCTTCGCTCCGCCCGTGGTCTTCCGCACTCGCAGCCAGGTGGTTACCGAGCAGGTCCTGAGCAACCCGCTCGCCCCTCAGCGACCCTGGCGGGCGAGCACGCTCACCTTCGATCCGATCATCCCCGGCGCCATGATCGGTGCGCTCACGCTTCCAGCGACGGTGGTCGGGGCGACCTTCAGTGTCGCGCTCCTGCTTCGAACGATCGTGCAGTCTCGCCCCCGTCCGCTCGACCCCAACGCGCGCTTCCACTCCTTGTGGAACGGTTCGCGTGCGGCCATCACGGCGGCGGCGGCCTTCGCGATCGTTGCCGGACTGAGCACATCGGTCATGCTCACCATCTCCCCGGTGCCGCTCCTGCTCGGCGCCCTGGTGGCCATGTCGGTGGGGCTCATCTTGAATGCGCTCGAATGGTGGATGGAGGACATCCACGAGCCGTGGGCATTCGCCCGCGACTCCGCCGACACCCGTCGTATCGCGGTCATCGTGGTCGGCGCTTCCATTGCCTGGCTCGCCGCCTTGACCCTGTCCGTGGGGCAGTGGATCGAGCCGCGCAGCCCCGAGGTCGCTGGCATTCTCGCCGCCGACGGCGTCTTCCTCGCCGCCTGGCTCATCATGTGGGTGGCGTCGGTGAGCCTGTGGCGTGCCGATGCCCAGCGCACCTTGCGCCGCTGGGGCCAGCACCAGGCCGACCTGCTGGGCCGCATCGCTGACGGATCCCTGGAAGCCGACCTGGCTCGCCGCGCATCCCTGGCGACGACCGCTCGCATGGCGCTGTCCATCTTCGGGGCGACCAATGTGCTCGTCACCCTGCGCCGACCCGACGGCGACGTGATCCGCTACCAGGCTGCGCGAGATCGCTACCGGGTCAACCCACCGATTGATCCGCGCGCCTTCCCGGTCCAGCGGTCACTGCGCATCCCGATCTACACAACGCCCGGTCACGTCGACGCCTCGGACATCACCCTCGCCGGTGCCATCGGACCGGCGCGCTACATCAGTCGGTCCCGTACGGTGACCGAGCACTTCCACCAACTCGCCGCGGCGGCACTTCTCACCCCGATCGTCGCCTCCCAAGATGATCGGCTCGCGTCCGCCTTCGACGATCTCTTCGGCACCGAGCTGTGGCCGACCACGGAGGCCCTGGAGCAGGCCTACGAGCAATTGCGTCAGCGCACCGACTCCAGCCCGCAAAGCCGCTCCCTCCTCATCGGGGTCCTCGCTATCGACGCGTTCGGCGCTCTCACCGGCGGTCGCTTCGAACATGCCGCCACCGCCCAGGTCATGCGCCTGGTGCAGGGCTACAGCGGGTTCACCGGTCACGAGGTCTTCACCGCCTACGAGGGCGGGGGGCGCATCTGGGTGGCGTTCGGCGCGGGGCCGGTCATCCGCAACGGCATCGGCACCCTTCGCGATCTGCAGCGTCACATCAACGAGCACGGTTCGGTCTCCGCCGCACACAGCGACCTCGGCGTACACATCGAGGTCTCCCTGGGCTACGCCGTACAGCAGGTGGACGACTTCACCCTTTCCGGTCTGATCGAGCATGCGCGCGGGCGCCTAGAAATCGATCAGAGCGCGCGCAACCCCTTCGAGGTCGACGCGGTGATGTCGCTCGACATCACGCCCGAGGACATCATCGGGGGCGGTGCACCGACGCAGGCGACCGCGATCGACGTCCATGCAGCACTGCGCGATGACCTCCAGTCTAACGATGCCGCTGAACACTTCCCCACCACCTACACGCCGCTACTGGCTCTGGCGGGGGACCACCTGGTCGGCGTATGGCTCGAGGTCGGTTGGGCCCGCGAGTTCGGGTCGCGCAGTCTTGCCGCGCCGAGTGCCTTCTCGTCCGTGGTGAACCGTCAGCCCGAACTCGCCGCCGATGCGGTGCGCGCCATGCTCGCGCGTGCCGCCGCCGCCATGAGCAAAACCGATGTCGTTGAGTTGCCGATGCTGCTGCCGCTACCCGCAGTTCTCCTGCATCCGGAGATCGGGCAGTTGGCACTACCGAATCTGCTCATTCCCACGCTCGACCGCGCGCAGTGCGCACGCCTGGTGGCTGTCTTCGACACCATTCCCAACGGCGCCCAGCAGGCGTTGCGCGCCCTGTCCGATCAGGGCGTGCGCCTGGCGGTCACGGCGAGTGCCGCGGCCACGGCCGACCCGATTGACCTCGATGGGTGGCAGCGCTGGGGCGTGATACTCCCCCAGCACATGGTCGACGAGGTCACTGGTGTGGACTGGCTGACGATCCAGCAGACGGTCACGGCGATCGCCACCCATCAGACCCGGCTGGCCGCTGAGCAGTCCAACGGCAACGCGGCTCCGAGCCTGCTGGAGCACGGCATCGGCCTGTCGTTGCGGCGCGACCTATCCTCAAGTTCGCTTGCTGATGTGGTCAACGACGATGTCGCGTCACGCCCCTGATGCACGTACGAGGTCGCGGGTCGACACGACCGTCGCGAATTCACCATGCAGGCTTGCTGCGGTCTCACGAGCCAGGTCGTCGGCACTCACCGTGACACCGTCTGGCCCCTCTCGATCGAAGGTATGCGTGGCATCGAGGACGAAGGTGACGTCGTACCCGAGATTGCCCGCCATGCGCGCGGTGGTCTCGCAGCAGTGATTCGTGGTGACTCCGCAGATGGTGAGCTGTGCGATGCCTCGGTCGGTCAGCCAGGCGTCCAGGTCAGGCTCACCGTAGAACGCAGAGTTGACGTTCTTGGTGATGAGAACGTCACCTGCGATGCCGGGCCGCAGATCGTTGCCGGGTTGACCCGGCCGAAGCGGTGAACCGGCGGTCGTGGAGTCATGGCGGACGACGACGATGGGTGCTCCCGCTGACCGCCACAGTTCGACCAGCCGCGCGATGTTGGCCTCAGCATCCGCATTGTTTCGCCGCCCCCAGGCCGAGTCATCAAAGCCCTGCTGGACGTCGATGACGAGCAGGGCATGACGTGAATCAGGCTCCATGGGCACGCCCCGACACTACTGTCCGACTATGCGACTCGAACTCGCCCTCGACGTCAACGATCCGGAGCGCATGATCGCCTTCTGGTCTGCCGTTCTTGGGTATGACCTCCCCGAGGAGGACCGTTTCGACACGCCCGACCGCGTGTACTGGTCCCTGGTCGATCCGAGCGACCTCGGACCACGGCTGGTGATCCAGCGAGTGCCGGAGCCGGTGACCGCGAAGAACCGCTTGCACATCGACCTGCACGTCGAAGACATCGAGGTGGCCGCCTCACGTGCCGTGGCACTCGGCGCAACTCGAGTCGACCGCGAGCCAGTGATTGAGGTCGGCACATCGTGGATTCGGCTGCTCGACCCCGAGGGCAACGTGTTCTGTTTCGTGAGCGAGAACTAGCACTCGATGGTGCTTGTCTGCTAACCACACTTTGCCGCACTCTTCGGTCATGTCGATCGAGGTCTCCGCATTCGCCGGCCGCGACCGCAGCCTGGCCGGATTCATCCTGTCCGGTCGTTGGCCGGAATCGACGCGCGAGTGGACTCAGTTCCTCGCGGTCGCTGTGCGCTTTGCCGCGATGCCCGGACTGCTCGGCACCACAACGGTGTTCCGGGCGATCGACGAGGTGCCGGAGGAGCCTGATCCGGACGCTGTCGGCCTGGTGACCGCAGCGGGTCCGGTGCTCGGCGACGGGGCGCCACGACCAGGGCAGTTCGCCGATCCGCAACCACCCGCGATCCTGGTGCTGCATCCGCCGGCGGAGACATCACCGAGCACGCCGGAGGCCGAAGGCGTGGCGTCGGGTTGTCTGCTCCTCCCGGGGGTACCCCACCTAGGCTTAGAGCATCGGGCCGGTTGGGTCGAGGCCGAAGCCGACGGCACCGTGACGCGACTGGTCAGCCGCGTAGGAGTTCAGGTCACGGACGATCCTGACCTCGCGGTCCTCGCCACTTTGTGCGCGTAGGCGTTCAGGCCGCCTGACCGTCGCCGTTCGATGCGCCACCGTCGGACTCGCCACCACCGACTTCGAAGATCGCGCGCACCCGCGGCAAGAGATTAGTGATATCCAGGAGTGGAATCGCCGCGACCAGGGGTTCCTTCGCGTCCGCAAAGGTGTTGTTGACCTCAGGCTGCGGCTGAAACCACTCGGCCGGATCCTCCGCAGCCGCCCCCATGTAGTTCACCCAGGCGCGGTTGTGCTCGAGGTAGGCGTCCTGTGCGACGCGGATCTTGTCGTGCCACGGCAGGATCGGTACGTCGGCCACAGTCAGACCGGCCTCGGCAATGGCGAACTGCCCGTCCGTCGCAACCTCACCGAGTCGATCGAGCAACTCGGCTCGATCGGCATCCGACAGATCCTCGGCGTCGTACTCGTCGAGCACGGCTGAGAACTCGTCCTGCGTAGCCTTCATCGCCGACTCGGACTTCTCCACAGCAGAGATGAGCAACTCGTCCTCCACCGTGCGCGCGGTGAGATCGCTAATCACCGCGAGAGACGCCAGGGTGAGGACGACGAGGGTGATGATGCCGAGCGTCCAGATGAGCCCCGTAGGCATGCCTTGGCGGCGGCGGGGACGTGCGGGTTGCCCGGCTTCGAGAACCTCCTGGGTCATGCCCCCATCCTGCGCTACGACTACGGTGGTCGCCATGTCGGCCGCCCCTACGAGCACCTGGACACCGCCCTGGCGCCCTGATTACGACGCTCGCGTCGCGGCACTGCGCGCCGCATACGACGCTATCCCCGCAGGGGCGCCGGTCCGTCTCGCGAAGCGCACGTCGAATCTTTTCCGTCAGCGCGCGGCCACGGCCACTCCCGGACTTGACGTGGCTTCCTTCGACGGCGTTCTCGAGGTCGATCCGATCAATCGCACCGCTGAGGTGCAGGGCATGACGACGTACGAGCACCTTGTCGAGGCGACACTCGCCTACGGCCTCATGCCCATGTGCGTGCCGCAGCTCAAGACCATCACCCTGGGCGGCGCGGTCACGGGGCTCGGCATCGAGAGCACGAGCTTCCGCTGGGGACTGCCGCACGAATCCGTGATCGAGATGGACGTGCTCACCGGAGATGGTCGAGTACTCACAGTGAGCGGTCGCGAGGACGACCCGCACCGCGACCTCTATTACGGCTTCCCGAATTCCTACGGCACGCTCGGCTACGCGCTGCGGCTGAAGATCGAACTGCAGCCGGTGCTGCCCTATGTGCGCCTGCGCCACGTGCGCTTCAACACCGCGCAGGAGATGGCCGACGCGATGGCGCAGATCACCGATATGCACGAGTGGGAGGGCGTGCCGGTCGACTTCCTCGACGGAACCGTGTTCTCCGCCAGCGAGCAGTACCTCACCCTCGGCCAGATGGTCAGTGATCGCGGCGGTCTTGTGCCGAGCGACTACACGGGCATGGACGTCTACTACCGCTCGATCCAACACAGGCGCGAGGACCTGCTCACCATCCACGACTACATCTGGCGGTGGGATACCGACTGGTTCTGGTGCTCGCGCGCCTTTGGCACCCAGAAGCCGGCCATTCGTCGCTTCTGGCCCAAGGACAAACTCCGCAGCGACGTCTACTGGAAGATCATCGCCTGGGATCGGCGCACGAAGTTCTCCACCAAGATGGATCGCCTGCGCAAGCGCCCCGCACGCGAGGAGGTCGTCCAGGACATCGAGGTGCCGGTCGATCGACTCGCCGAGTTCCTCGACTTCTTCCATCGCGAGGTCGGCATCGAGCCGGTGTGGGTCTGCCCCCTCAAGCAACGTGATCCGCAGGCGACCTGGCCGCTCTACGAATTCGATCCCACGGTCACCTACGTCAACGTGGGCTTCTGGTCCACCGTCCCGCTCCCCGAGGGAGTTGGCCCCGAGGAGGGCCGGATCAACCGCCTCATCGAGGCCAAGGTCTCCGAGCTCGACGGCCGCAAGTCCCTCTATTCCTCGGCCTTCTACTCCCCCGAGGAGTTCTGGTCGATCTACGGCGGTACGGCGTACGAGGGGCTTCGGGAGTCCTACGATCCTGCTGGTCGGCTACTTGACCTATATGACAAGGTTATTCGCCGTCGATAGTTTCGCGTCGAAAGAGGGGACCATGGATCTCGCCACCGCCTTCGCCACCGTTGTGCCGGCAGAGCGGAGGGTCGGCTTCAAGGCGTACGACGGGTCGAGCAGCGGGCTCATCGGTGCCGACGTCGTCCTCGAGATCACCAACCCGCGGGGCGTCCACTACATTGCCGCGTCCCCCAACCAGCTTGGTCTCGCACGCGCCTACGTCACCGGCGACCTAGAGATCCACGGTGATGTCTATGAAGCGCTCAAGCGTCTTTATCCGATGCCGCTCGATCATGTGTCCGTTGTCGATCGGGCCAAGCTCGTCAAGAGATTCGCTCGCGAGGCCCTCGTGCGCCCCGAG
>Ga0208542_1000169_pt1 | contig 29135 bp, 45 predicted proteins | sample DEB08_DNA_3_FD_185495 | JGI IMG/M metagenome (GOLD analysis project Ga0208542, IMG submission 185495) | Aqueous microbial communities from the Delaware River and Bay under freshwater to marine salinity gradient to study organic matter... | ecosystem: Environmental > Aquatic > Marine > Coastal ... | reverse complement strand
TGTACCATTATTAGTTAATGTTGCACCACTAGGGATAATAAAGTTATCTCCGCTATCTCCTAATGTAATGTCTGTTCCTGATCTTGGTGATATTTTATTTACTTTTATTTCACTCATAATTTAATATTGCAAAGCAACTCCTCTTATTCTAGCTTCTTTAGTTCCACTAGCTTGGTTAGCAAAATTTAATCTGTATTTAAGTTGTGTTCCTGCTGTCACAGCTAAGTCATTTACTTTAGCCATCTTAATACCAGTAGAAAAATTAGGTAACGCACTTAATGTAGCTGTACTCCAATTAGAACCATTATCTGCTGAAAGTTCTAAAACTATATCTGTGTTTAATGCGTTAGTTCCAGCATTGTCTTGGTAAGTAATAATAGCACCCATACTAGATACACTTGATGGTGCTGTTATTGTTGTGCCTGTGAAGTTTCCTGTGGCATTAAAGGTAGCTGTTGCAGTTGCAATAAAAAATTCCCATTCATAATTATAATTATTATAGTTTGTTGTAATCGCACTTCCTGTTTTGTCTATAAATTGCAAATAACGATAAGCAGTTGTGTTACTCCAACTAAATTCTTGAGGATTTGAACCACCCCAAGATTGACCACTTAATAAAGTAGTGTAAGTTATATTATCGTTTGAACCTTCCCAAGACCAAGCAGAACCAGCTTGAAAATCAGTATTTTGCATAATAAATTTAGCACCTTGATAAATTGCTGAATTACCTGAACCTCTATCAAATCTAATAAAAACTCCTGTTTGAGAAGCACCATTTTGTAATACTAAAAGTTGACCAGATGTAATTCCATCTACTAAAGCTGATATTGCTGGACTTCCAGTATGTAAAACTCCATTAGTTGTAACTGTGTAAGTTGAAGTTCTATCTCCACTATCGTAACTTGGACTACCTAAAGTTACAATTTCAGAACTAACATACTCACTAACATTTCTTGAAGTGTTAGTAGTCGTATCAATTCCTGTGCTATCTTGAAACACATCTACAAAACTAGAGTTAGTATTGTAAGCAACTCTGTCCGCATCACTAGCTTGTCTTAAAGCAAGTGTAGAAATATCATTAATAATATTATTATCGTCAAAAACTGCTGACGCAGGTAATGTTACTGTACTATTAGATGCATTTAATGTTGCACCTGAAGGTATTATTATAGTTTTTCCTGAAGCTCCAACTGTTAAGGTTGTACCTGATTGTGGTTCTATTGCATCTACTTCTATTTTACTCATTATACGATTACCAATGTTCCTGTTACTGTTACTGTGTTAGTGAAAGTTACTGGTCCTGCAAGAACTGCAGACTCAATGATCATATTTTTATTATCTAATATCTGTGCGTGATTATAGATTTGCTCAGATGCAGGTTTATTACCTATGTAAATAATATTATATAAACTATCCATTTTATTCCTTACGCACTAATTGAATCTACAACACTAACCCAAACATCAGCAGATGTAGCAGTATCTGATTGTACTTTTAATACATCAGTATTCTGCATCACAAATTTAGCACCACCTGATACAAGTTCTATTGCACTTGATGGAGGTATGCTTATATCTTTTGCGATATATCTGTCTGTAGATCCTGTTTCGGAAATCCAAACTGATATACTTATTGCTGAAGTTAATATGTTAGCAACTCTAATTCCAATTACTGCATCATTTGAATTTGCTGTAAACACAGTTGTAGCACTATTCGTAGCTTGAACTGCATATCTAGTAAAATCTTGTGCCATATATACTCCTTATCATAATGCAATAGACATTGCTACTGCAAATCCTTTTGTTGCAAAAGAAGTTGTATCAACTGCTTCTACTGGTGACCACGATGTTCCATCGTAATATTTAATAACATTGCTAGTCGTATTAAAATATAAAGCTCCATTAATCAAGGCATCACCATCGTTATCTAAAGTTGGATCGCTAGCTTTAGGTCCTAAATATCTATCGTCAAAATTATCATAAGATGCTGCGGCACTTGCTGCTGAAGCTGCTGCTGATGTAGCACTATTAGAAGCATTGGATGCTTGAGTAGTTGCTGTGCTTGCAGAACTAGCTGCGTTACTAGCTGATGTACTAGCATTGGATTCTGAAGTTGCAGCATTACTAGCTGATGTACTAGCTGCTGTTGCATAATTACTTGCGTTAGTTGCTTGTGTTCCTGCAGTCGTAGCAGAGTTAGCAGCATTAGTAGCTGATGTAGAAGCGTTACTTGCAGAAGTAGAAGCTGAACTAGCTGAACTTGCAGCAGAGGTAGCTGAACTAGATGCCTGTGTAGCTGGTGCATCCCAAGATGAACCATTGTAAAACTTAACTTCGTTAGTTGTAGAATTATAATATATTGATCCTTCAACTAATGCGTTTCCATCATTATCTAATGTAGGATCACTAGCTTTTGTTCCTAAAAATCTGTCATCAAAATTATCGTAAATAGTTTCTACTGAACTTAAAGAACTAGCAGCACTAGAAGCAGAAGAACTAGCAGAAGATGCGGAGCTTGCAGCATTGCTTGCACTAGTTGCAGCAGCACTAGCTGAACTAGCAGCGGCTGTAGCTGATGAAGTAGCTGTTTCTGCGTCTACTAATAAATCCCACTTAGCACTATCTGTGTTAGTTGAGATGGGTTCTGCACCAGAGGATGTGTGTCCTGTGTTACATAAATAAATGTTTCCGTTTGATGTATCTTTTACGATGTCTCTAGCAGCATAAGTTTCGCCAGATGACCAATTACCTTGGAATGAACCTAGCTCTTGTGAGACTACTAGTTCGCCAGCAGAATCGAAACCTAAAATCTTTCCTGCTCTGTTAGAAGCACCTACTGTAAATTCAGTAGATGACATTGTGTTAGTTCTTGAAATTTTTATTGAACGATCAACTTCCTCTTGGATTTGTTGTATCGCCATCATTGAACGATCCAAACCCTCTTCGTGTGATTCCGCAGGGAATGGATCATTAGCAATGTAATCTATTGCCTGTGTTTGCGGAACTGCTCTTCTAATCACTACGGTTTCAGTTGCTGAAGGAATGTTACCAGCAGTGAAAACTATAGTACCGCCAGAAGCAGAACCAGCACCAGTTACGGTGTAGTGTGTTGTTAAGGTCTTGACTGTTTCAGTTCCTAGTGAGGAACGAATGATGACTTGCAAATCTGAGTCAGCAAAGATCTTGAATGTATAGTTAAATGTATCAAGAGTACCATTACCTAAGTATGAGTTCTTTACTGTAGTTGAAGATATTGTCATATTAACTTGTCTATATTATTTTTCCTGTTCTATTTCAACATTATTATTTATATAATCTAATGCTCTTTTAGATTCTTTAATCATTAATAAATAATGATGATCAATTAACTCCCTTTTTTCATCTGGAGTATATGCTTTGCTATTATAAATATTTCTAATAACTAGATTTAATTCACTAATAGCATCCTTTACCGATATTAAATATAATTCGTTTTTATCCTCTATTTCTTGTCTTATTTTTAGAGCCTCTTTAAATTCACCTCTTTTTTCTAATGCAGGTATAGCCTGAAACTTTTTATTGATTTTATCATAAGCCTTATAAAAATCAGATATATATTCTGAAGAACCAGAAGGATCTCTTAAATCAAAAGCTCTAATAAAAGGTATTGCTGTTAAATTATCAGTTGGTTTTATTGGATCTTCAATCATTCCAAATTCTATTAATGCTTTATCTACTTCTCTAATTACATATCCACCTATACCGCCAGTCCATTGTTTTATAAAGTTGTCAATGTAAATTGGATTGTCTAACTTAGTATAATCTCCTACTAAACTATTTATAGTTTTACTAATTAACTTTGCAGTTTCAGAAGTATAGTTAGTATATTGATATTGAGATGGTAAGTTTTTATCCATATAATAAGGAACAAGAGGAGTATCTTTAAACAAACTATAGTTAAAAATTGTTTCTCCAATAGGTAATGCGTATTGAGGAATAGGTAATACGTTTTTTACATTTGACCATAAGAAATCTTTTGTAAATCTGTTAAAGTCATTTGGATCTTCTTTAGACCAAAAATCTAAAAATTGTTCTACCCCAGTTCCAAATACAACTCCTGGTTCAAATGGTTTTGGAATTTTATAAAGTTTATCTTCTGTTGCAATAATCCAATAATGATCTTTAACCCACTCAGGTAATCTTTTTACTCTTTCATCATCTCTATTTGCAAACCATAAATAAATACTTGGAAGTATAATTCCTCCTGTAATTAAAGTCATAGTTCTACCTGGTCGTTTTGAGAAGGCATCATAAATTTTTGCATAACCTTGAAGTCTAGCATTAAAGAAAGCAACTATTTGATTTAATCCTCTAATCTTTGTTCCCATTTTTGCATAATCAATCGTAATATCTCTTGATTCAAACCCACCTCTTTCTATTGATTCTCTTTCTGATAATCCTAATTTTTTAGCTTTGTTATAAGATTTTTTAAATTCAGCTATCCTTGTCATATTTTCTGATAGTTCAGAAATAACTCTTAAAATTTCCATAGGATTTTTTAATTTGTTTCTTATTGGTCCTTGATTTAAAATATCAAAAGCTGGTTTATCATAAACCTTTCTATCTAAAGAAACTAAAGTAGACTGCATACCGCCTGATCTAATCCATTTTTGATATATCGCTTGAGATTTTTTACTTATTCCAGTTTTACCAAGTATTAAAGTTCCAAGTCCTTCAAGAGAACTCCATATAGGAACAAAGCCTGATTTACTAAATATAGTTGCTGAAACAGTATCTCTTGCAATGTTTGCAACAACAAAGTCTGGAGATAAAGTTGCACCTGCTCTTAACCAAGAAGCAGGTTTACTTAGATATTTATTAATCATACCCATTTGTCTTGGATCAAAATCTTTCATAGCTTCAGCTAATTCCTTACCTACTTCCCATACTTCAAATTTTCCATTACGATAAACACCTACTGAGGTTTCATCAGGTTTTAAAAATTCTGTTCTAAATATTCTAAAATTTTCAATAGCTTTATCAGATATAAAATTTTCAGAAGTTGAATCTAAAATTTTTTCTAATTCTTTTCTTTCTAATTTTATTGATTTACCTTTTGTTTTTTTTAAATTAATATCTGGGAATGCTTCTTTATTTTTTTCTATAAAATTAAAAAATTCTATTAATGCTGCATTTCTTTCTGCAAGTTTAACAAGATGAAAAGTATTTTTATAAACTGTTTCTATTGGATCAAATGTGTCTAAACCTTTTGCATCCTTAATTTTTTTTAAAGGATTTGATACTGAGTTTGTATATCCAGTTTCTCCTTTTTTAGCTTCAATAATTCTTGAAAATGGAATGTAATTTTTATTAGCTTCAATCATATTATTGAATGCTTCTTGAGATATTAGTCCTCTTTCTTTTATATATTCCAATAATTCTCTTTGATAATTATCTAATTCTTTTGATATTTTTTCATACTTATTAATTAATTTTTTATTACTAGCAACTTCTCTTGCAGCTTCTAAAGGGAATCCTGAATTAATACCACGTTCCTCTAACTCAATAACTCTTTTAGCTATTTTATAATTATTAAATTCTGCATAAGATTGTTTACTTTCTGCAATGGGTTTCATAATTTGAATAAAAGATTTTCCTTTATTATTTAACCCTCCATCTATTGTTGCAATTTCAATAAAAGTTCCAGCACGATAATCCATACCTACTAAAGTTCTAAATCTTTCATATATATTAAGTATTCCTATTGGGTTTTTTTCTTTATCTACTCTTCTAAGTATTTCTAAAATAGGATGAAATCTATCCAATAAATTTTTAGTTACTAAATCTTTAGCTTCCTTAGTGGTTGTTTTCTCTTCTATTTTATCATATCTTGTTTTGTCAAAAAGTTTTTTTTCAGCGTTAGTTTCAAAAATAATTCCTTCTTTAAATTTATCTACTTGAACTTCAGATCGTACTTCTTCTTTTATTCCATAACCTCTTGGATGTTTTATGTTAGTGCTAGACGTATCTTCTAAAATAGTTTTATCAGATACCATATCTTGATAATGTTCTAACGCATTTTTATCTGCTACTTTTATATTTTCTACTGCTTTAGTTATTCCTTTTCCTGCAAGTCCTAAAGTTCCAAACAATATAAATGAATCTGTTAATTGTTCTTTACTTGGTAGTTCTCTTTCAATTAAAGCTCCAACTGTTTCAAAACCAACAACCTGACCAAATAAATTTGGAATAAAACCTTTACCATATTTACCCATTAATCCTGGAACTTTATAAGCAGCATAAAGTTGAGCTGCTTCTTTTGCTCCAGCTTTTATTCCTTCTTTAGTAAATATTTCAAACCATTCAGAAAAACTATTTACTTCATCATTTTCTAAGGCAGTTAAAAAAGTTTTTCTTAAACTACCACCAACAAAACCAGCTCCACCAACAGCAAGTCCAGGTGACCTAGCAATTATTCCTGGTATTGAACCAACTGCATATATTGGTAAATCCTTAATTATAGTGGCAATGTTTTGAATGTTTCTTTCAATAATACCAGTATCATCAAATTGAGGTTGAGTGTAAAGTTCTGGAGTTATTCCATCTGTTTTATATGCTTCATAAAGATCATATATTCCACCACCCCAACCTCTTTTCCAATATTGTAAAGGTTGAAAAACATCACCAACTAATTTTTGTTTCAATGTTTCATTGTTAGGATTAGTTTTTTCTATTTCATTAAGTTGTTCATATACAGATTTTTTTTCATTTTTAATTTCAAAAATAACTTCATCCCAATAATCATATATAGGTTGTTTGTTTAATGGTTTATAACCAAACTCATTAAGTATTTCATTGTCATTAAATCCTGCACCTTCTAATTCTAAAATTTTTTCTTTTTTAAATGATTCTATTTCTTCATTAGAAAAACCAGCATTTTGAAAATTCTTTATTTGTTCAGCAATGGTTTCCATTACATTCCTTTTTGTTTTAAGAATTCTTTATACTCATCAGATTCCAAATATTCTTTTGTAGTTTGATTTTCTTTTCTTTTTGGTGGAAGGATTATTTGTTGATCTCCCTTTTCTTTTTTTAATTTTTGAATAACATTTTTAAAAATAAAATTAGAATCAGGAATAAACTTTTTAATATCTTTACCTATAAAAGATTCACTTGTAGTATCTAATAAATCATCAGGTGTTTTTCCATTTTTTAAACCATCAATGTATCTATCATACATAATGTATTTAAAATTACTTAATCTTTCTTCTTTAGAATCATCAAGGTCTTGCAAGGCAATAGGACCAGATATTTGATATTTAAAAATATTAACAAAATCAAAAAATTTTTTATGATTAAATTTAAAATTTTCTTCATTTGATATAACAAAAAGATTGTTTAAATATTGTAAATCTTTTGTATTGATACTATCTCCAACCCTTTCAACTATACTTTTTGATGTTGTTTCTCCATCTAATAAAAATTTATCTGTAATAGTATTTATCTTATCTTCTATTATCATTTTAATAATGGATTCATTTTTATCAAAGGATGTTATTTTATCAGTTTGTTTATTTACATATTTTTCATTTAAAGATGAAAATTGTTCTACAATAGCAGGAGTGCTACCAAATAATTCTTCTATTTGTTTTTGATAAATTCCTTTTTTTTTATTCATATTATTAATTATTTCTTTAGATTTTTGAGCAACATCCATTCTTGCAATTTGATTATTTGCTAAAATTGTAAATTGCATATCTGTTTTCATTTCCCTTGCTTTTTTAGAAGCAAAAGAATTAAATTCAATTTTTTCTTGTTGAGATAATCCTTGATATAAATTTTGTAAATTTTCATTTCCACCAAAAGTTCCTTTTTGAATTTCATCAAAAGCTAAACTTAATTTGTTAGGAGAATCATCAGGAGATAAATTTAATGAATTAGTTAACACTTGAAACTTTCTAAGTTTAATTTGTTTATCAGCTTCTTGTGAATACTTTATAATTTCTTCAACTTTTAAAGAATCAAAAAATCCTTTTTGTACTGCTTCTTTAAAAGCAAAAGGTTGATTGACTGACATAGATTCAGCTAAATTATCTTGACCAAATTTTATATATGATTCATTTAATATTTTTTTTACTCCATCGTCATACTTAGGATTATTATTTATTCTTTTAGAAATTTTGTCTTTATAAACTTCTAGATAAGATGGACCAACTTCTTTTAAAATTAAAGTTTCTTTTGAAACTAAATCTTCATCTATGTTTTTTGCTTCATCAATTTGTTTAAGACGAGATCCTTCTAAAGCAGAAACTTTTAATACACCAGCTGTTGCATAATATTTTTTTTCTAATGCTTTTTTTGTAAAATTATCTAAGGTTTGAAATTTATTATTTTTAGCGTAATTAAATAAATTATTAACTTGTTGATCGTGTAAAGAAGAAGCATCATTAGGATTGGGATTATTTTTAGTTTCGCTTTGAATTGTCATTAATCCTTTTTGGATTGTATTTCCACGACTGTCTTTTTGATCTACATATAAATCATTTAATATTTGAGTTGCTTTATTATCAGCTTCTAATTTTCTTTCTTTGATATATTCTTCTGTAATAAAATCAGAAACAGGTTGTAATGCTGAAGCAGGAGTTGCAAAAGGTGAAACTTTTATTCCAGATTTTACAGAACCAACTTGTTCTGTAATACTTCCTGTTGCTGTATATGTTGGTATCTTTGGCATTATACTCCTCCAGACATACTAAGTAAGCTAGTTCCAGTTTTTGCTACTGTTTGTATTTGTGCTAACCTAGCTTCTTGTTTATAAAGTTGACCTTGTATTCTTGCAAAGTTAGCTTCTTCAAGTTTACCTGCTTTTGCTACATCCGTATTATATCTAAGAAGTTTTCTTTGTATTTCTGCTTCTGTTAAATTTGCTATATTAATTCTTGCTGATGTTCCTGTACCAGTCTCAACTCCAGACTTAGCAAGATTAGTTTCAGTCTCACCCTTTAATTTAACAATTTTTTTATCAAATTGAGCAATATCAAATTCTAATTTTTTATCTAATTGTTGAGCTTCTTGTTCAGCAACAACAGCATTTCTATTTTGAATTGCTTGATTGTATTTTCCCATAGCACCTTGTTGTTGATACTGTGCTACACCTAATGCTCCTACTACCGCCATTTGCCAACTCATTAGAATATCCTCGCATATCTGAAGTGATCTGAACCATCAAAACCATAATGTTTCATTAATCCTTCGTTTTCCAAACCTAACCATTTAGCAAATTTTAGACCCATTTTAAAGTCTGCTCTTACAGCAGTTTGAACTCTTTTAATCTTATGTTCCTTTGCTAATCTTGCAAAGTTTTTCTTGATGGCTCTCGCAATCGGTAATGGATGTTGCCAAACCTTATGACTAGCAAGCACCCAACCTTCAGCAACACCATCCCAAATGATCTTCATTCCAGCAGAAGTTATAGGTTCATCATTAATCATACAAGTATAAGCTAAACCTTTTTCTTCTAACTGCATTGCTTCTCCATCAAATTTTGCATCTTGATCCATCAGAACGTGATTCATTTGATTGGCTAAGATGATCTTACCGTGTGTTGAAACGTATGGAACTATGTTTACCATTTTATCCATCATTCGTTATTAGTTTAGGGTATAACGATAAAACCGTTAAAGGTAAAGGTTGATCTTGTCTAACAAATATAAATCCATCTGTTTCATAGTTTCCTCTAAATTCTACTTCCTTATCTCCAGTAAATACTCCAACACTACTATCCATTGGATCAGCAGAAGATCTAAAAGGTATTCTTTCCATATTGTTTAAGTCTGGTCCTACTTCAATTCCTAAACTTTCATATAACCTAACTGTAATCTCATATATTCTTTTAGTCTTAGATTGAGATGTTCCATTTTGTGAGCCTGCATCTAATCTCATTGTTTGTAGTAATGAAGTGTAAGGCAAGCCAACTTTAACTTTAGTTGATGAACGGTTTAATGTAATTGATCCTGAAGAAACCGTTTTGTTAGGATGTGTTGCACCATCAGCAAGTATTGAAACCGTTTCACCTTCTAAGTGATCTAAGCCTGAAATGTTTAATGTTGCAGAACCATCATAAACTAATTGTGAATCTAAAAAGTTAAATGAAGTATCATCAGCTTCTGCAAAGTCAAAGTTATTAATGTATTCAACGTATCTTTTAGTTGAACCATTAATCGTTCTTTTGATGATAACCCAAGTTTGATATTCCGTATCATCAGTTGGAATGACAGCAACGCTTTCGCACACTGCATTACCTGAATTAAAACTACCACCAAAGATGTGTCTGTGCCAAGCAGTGACTTGTTGTTCTCTTTGGTAAGTCAAGCCAATGAGTTGACCATCAGTTCTAACCATCCAAATGATTTGATTAGGTTCTTGTTGATATGCCATTTGAGTAATTCCAGTTTCAGTAATGTGTTCTGCAAGTATGGTCATATCTGGAGCAAGGTAACCATCAACGTCAAAGTTATAAGCTAGTTCCCTAACTTTTCTTTTAGCACGCTGTAAGAATAAAGTTGCGTTACCTGCTGCAATGGCATCAATGTTAGCTGAACCATTGTTTGATTGTTTCTTAATTAAAATGTTAGTTGGAGTAATCGCAACATCTGTTCCTCCACCTGATACTGTAAATTCACCACCAGCTGTACCAATGATTAAAGTTCTTGTTGCAGTCATAAAACGAATGGCGTTCACTTGGTTAGAAGCAATCGTATAAATGATGGCATCATCATCTGCTACCGTACCGTGATAGTTATCATCCATATTTTCATAGTCACCTGATTTAGAAAAGAATAATGTTTGTGGTTGTTCTCTAGTTCCTGCGAATACTAATCTTTGTTCAAAGAAGGTTACGCAAGAAGGATGACCTGTAGTGTCAGAGAAAGATCCTAAAGCAAAATCTGTATCTGCAGAAGAAGAAGATGGAGATACAACACAAGTAGCTACAACTGCTGTTGGTGATGTGTATGCTGTAATTTTATAATGACCATCTTTAAAATGTACTAATCTTCCTACATCGGTACTTAACCATCCTTGATTACTATTAACACCAGTTGTGGAAGATAAAGTTAAATTAGCAGAAGCACCTACTGTTGTAGAATTAGGACTTAAAGTAGTGGTAGTTATGTTGTGATCTTGAAATGGTCCTTTAGTAAATTCAACTTCAGTTAAAGTCCAAGACGTATGACCTGATCGTGATAGTTTCATTACTTCGTGTGAAGGATGACAGATGTACATTACGTCTGCTGATTGAGCATATTTAATTTCAAATAATTGTGATTCTAAATAAGGAGTTGATATTTCATAAGGTAAGCCACCAGATAATATCTGACCATTGTCTTTATAAAAACGAATGTATTGATCACCAAACTCAAGCATATAAGTTTGTGTCGTTGAGAACTCAAAAGGTATTAATCTTGTTTTCTTAGTAGAGTCTTTTACTTCTGCTACGAAGCTCGTTCCTGATCTTCTAGCCGCAGCACCGTGAGGATAAACAATCATATTCTCCAGGGTCTTACAGCCTGAAGCATACTTAGTTAAATCATTACGACCATCTAATCTTGGAGATAGTTCACCGCCAGTGAAGTTAGTTAGTTGTACCGCAACTCTCGCCATTTATTAATACCTTGAATTAATAAAAGAGCCAGCACCTATTACGTCTGATTGACCGTTGTTAGGATCTAAGTTTTGTCCTTCGGTTGCATCAACGAATCTTGCTTCTCTTAATTTATCTTGAAATAAATTATACATATTTGCTGCCATTGGATTTGATGACGTGATGGCATAAGCAATGTCCGCAGCTAATGCAGCAGATAATGTTTCTCTTAGTAATTCATCGTATTGATTTGGATCTTCTATTCTAGAAACGTATTGTATCTTTACGCTATCGTTATTGGCTAAAATTTTTCTTCCTTCTATCTTATAATCGTAATCGTAATTTAATATTGTTATTACCCTTAGACAATCAGCAGGTAAGGTAAACTGATATGAGAAACCCCAACTAGGAGCAGCTACGTCTCTTGCTAGTTCAACTCTCTTAATTAAACAATTCCATAAATGAGATCTAAATAAACTATCTCTAACTTGATTATATCTTGCATTGCAAAGTCTTGCGTTCTTAGAATCTTCCGTAAGTGAAATGATGGTTGAAGCACCTAATTGATTTAAAGCTCCATTACAAATGTCTACTACTGATGCCATATAAATTCCTTTTAGTTAGTGGGGGATTGCTCCCCCACCATCATACAAAGATATTAGCCTTCGTATGCTTGTATTTTAACTACTTTGTCTTCTTCCATTCTAGTAGCACCGAATGCAGCTGAGTAGTAAACTTGAGTAGCGTAACCTTTGTCAGCTCTCTCATCTATTCTTGCAGTTACATCTTTTCCTACAGCTAATGCAATACCATCGTTTACGAAAGCAATACAGTCTCTGATAGAAGACGCTACAGCTAATCTGTTAGATACAACGAAGTTGAATCCTAAGAAAGAATTAACATCGCCAGAAGCTAGAGCTTTAACTACGTTGTAGTCAGAACTTGTTACTTCTGTAGTTCCTAATAGATCAGTGATTTGTTTTGGACCTACAACAATGTATCTAGGTAATGAAGGATCTACATCTGATAAATCTAAGATTTCTTTTGCTTCTCTTAGTTTAGCGATTGTCATTCTACCTGTACCAGCTTCAGCAATAATTTGTGATCCAGGAAGTGCTACCGAAGTACCACCAGCTACACCTGTATCAGCTGAACCTGTTGCTGCAGTAATGATAGCATCATCCATTGCTCTACCCATAGCATAAGCAGCAGCTAATGCGTATGAGCTAGTTGGATCTACTAGCATTCTTACTTTATCTAAATCATCTATTAAATCTGCGAATTCATAATCCACAAGAGATACTCTTCTTCTTGAATGAGGAGTGTCAGCTTGAGGAGTGTCAGAATGTCTAGATGATCTTACTGTTGCAGTTACAGAACCCACTTGGTCGAAAAATGCGTTCTTACCTACAACACTTTCAAGTCTCACTTTATCTCTTAAAAGTGATCCTTTTTGTTGTGACAACATTTGAATGTTAGAACTATATTGTTCTACAAATGCTGTTGTTATCTGAGTTGACATAATTGTCTCTCCTGTTGTTAGTGTTAATGTTTAAAACAATCAGAGAGGTTCTCCATCGTGTGACAGGCATCTCTTGGATTTAAGGTCTTTTAGACCGCAGTCTGTTTCCTGCTGTCAGTAAGGTTCGAGTTACGAATTGTCTTACCTTTAACCCATTTATAATATTCTTCACATATTGGCAAGGGGTTAGATTTTTGTAATTCTGAACCACATTCAATGACGGTTCTAAGTATTTGTAATCTAACCTCTTGTTCAGTCATATTATTGTTTCATCATCGTTCTTAAAGTAAATACTTGTTGAACGACTTTATCGTGATCAGGATGTGCTTTATTCCAATAAGGACCAGTTCTATCATTAACGATTGAATTGATTTCTTGTTGATAGTCCCTAGCTTGAGAAACATTTTCGCTTTCCGTACTTATGAAACTATCTTCTGAAAGCATATTTGCAATCTTAGCAAAGCCTTTAATGATCTCAGGATTGTCTCCTAGTCTTGAACCATCTTGTAATTGCAAGTCTAATATTTTTGTATCCATATTAGCTTTAGCTAAAGCGGCAGCTTTATTAATGTTAGTTTCGTAATTGCTACCCCATTCTTTTCTTAGTTCAGCTTCAGAGTTAGCTTGAGATGTTTCTAAGTCTATTTGAGATTGCCTAGAAGTTTGTTCCAAACTATTCTTATAAAAGTCTAAGATGCCTTGAGCTTGTTTATTATTCAAACCTAACTTGTGTGCATTCTCAGCAAACTGTTTTATGGCAGTCTCTTCTAATGGCACACTTTCTGATTTAACATCTAGTTTATATTTATCAGCAGACTCAGGTCTGCCTAACTTAGAATAGATTTCATTCCATTGTTCTTCAGTAGAAGAGCTTGATGGAACAGGAATCTTATCTGCACCAATCATAGAAACTGCATTGATGTAAGATTTAGCTAGTGCATCAATCTCAGTAAATTTTTCTATGTTTGGATTTTTCCTATATTCTTCAGAGATTATTTCTTTCCAGTTCTTTGAAGTTTGAACCGTTGAATTAATCGTTGAAGAGGTTAAGTTAGGTTGAGCTGTTTCTTGTGTTGTATTATTTTCTGTAGGCGTACTTGTCGTTTCTACAGGCGAAGCTGGTTGCTCCGTTATCTGCGTTTGTTCTGACATTTTTATTTTCCTTTTTCATTATCATTTTGTAGCATTGCTTTAATGAATAGAAGGATGCTACGTTGTCCTTCCATATATGCACTTTCGTGACTATCACCTTTAACATTGGTAGTAGAAAAAAAGTGGCATCTTTTTTCCAAATCACTCATCACTTGCTTGCCTTCAGCTGTGTTAAAAGTAATTTGATAATTCTTTTTTAGATCGTGAATGAATTTTTCAAGATCGTCTTGTTTTCTTTTTGCTTCACCCATTATTCTTCCGTGGCAACTAATGCTCTAGCTTCATCAGGTAAGGCTTTTGCTAGTGGAGCAATTTGTCCCCCAGCTTGAGCAACTTGTTGAAGTTGTTGCATTTGCATCATTTGTTGTTGTTGTTGTTCTTTCTGTTGTCTCTCAGCATTAAGTTGTGATTGTGGTTTTAATATTTTTTGTGGAACACCTACGATGTCTGCTAAGTGTCTAACTAGTTTATCCATATTTATATGATCAAACACAGGTGCTACATTAGCCAATGATCCCATTATTTCAATAGCTCTCATTATGGATTGTAACTCTGTGGATTTCTGTGCTTTCGCTAATGGTGATACATATTCAATTTCAATGTCTTTGCCTGCTAAGAAATCAGGTGCAGGTCTAAATTGATTCTTTCTAAGTAAAATGTTGAATGCTCTATCAATCAATGGTTTCAATAACTCTGATTGTAATCTTCCTAATACTGGTCCAAGTAATCTCATCTTCTCTTCGTTTCTTTGGATGACTTCCGTAGCAGTCATTTGTGGACCTTGTTGCATCATTAATTGATTAACATAGAAAGCATTTCTAATTGCGTTTCTTCTTTGCTCTTCCATATTTAATCCTAATGGATTATTTGCACCAATGTTCAAAGGTTCAATTCTATCTCTTGTACCTGATCTATAAAAATTTAATCCGCCTGGAACTGTTCTGACTGGCAAGATGAAACCATCATCAGGAACTAATAGAGGTGGGTCAACTTGTTTTTGTGCAGCCTTGATTGTAGTCTTAGACATTTCATTTAACATCTTCACGTCAGGTAAAGCTGTCATTGCTGGAGATCTACCATAAATTTCGTGTGATGCTTTTAGGTATCTTGGTACTACGAAAGGAAATTCCTTATAACCAGAAACTGATAATTCATCTCCGCTTGCATAATCCATATACACTGATGCGTATGGCATATTGCTCTTGTCTTGTTTTTTAGGATTGAAATCTGATCTTGGATAAACAGCGTGTAGTATTTCTACTTCTTCATAAGGATCTTTTTGATTTTTCATTAAGATGTTTGCTGAAGCCTTGTCGCCAAATTTTTGATAAGCTGATCTAGCTGATAGTTTAAATTTTCTAAAGATCGTATCAATTCTTCCTTTGTCGTTTTCAGCTATGTACATTTCATTGATGTGTCTCGTTGAGAATTTAAGTAAGTCTTCTTCATCTTCATCAATGAACATTGCGGCTGTACCAAACGTAATTAGGTCGTGATACAATTCAAATATTTCTTGTTGGAAGTTAGATCTGTTAAACGCAGTATACATTACGTCAGTTGCTGACTCTAACCATTCCTTTGCTTCATCCTCACCATCCATATCTTCTTCCTTAAACCTTAGTGCGAACCAAGGTGTAGAAGGATTAGTTAGCATTCCGTGTAATGATGCAGCTAATAGTTCTAAGGCTTGCAGTGGTGATGAATCAAAAATAAGTTCAGTTCTCTTGTCGCCTTTGGATCTAGTTTTAGTAACGTCTGCCTTTCTTGGCATCATATAGTCTGCTACTTCTTGCCAATGAGCTTCCCAGTTTTGACGTTGAGATTTTAGTTTGTCAAACCGTTTAAATAAATTTTTAGTTAAATCTGTTTTTGCCATTATTGTCCTAATAAACTTTTTGTACCTAATGTCAAAGATTGTTCTTCAACACCCATTGGTCCAGTCAATATGGTTGCTGACCTTCCCTTACGTTTAGTTTTTCTTGAATCAAATCCATCCATACTTGTTGCAGATGATTGAGAAACTTCTGATTGTGTAGGTGAAGTAGGTTTAGGAATATCTTGTACCTTTTGTTGAATGAAAGGTTTTGTAATTGCTGCTACTGCTCCCATACTATCCTCCTAGTAAAGTTTTCTTTTCAACTGTTGCTTCTTCCATCTCAGTTAATGGAGAAGTTAGTATCGTTGACTTTCTGCCTTTTCTTTTTCTTTCCTTCTCTGCTTGCTCTGCTGCTATTCTATCTTTTTCCTCTTGTGATAGTTCTGCACTAGGTGCAGGTGGCAAAGGTTGCACAGGCGGTAAGGAAGGCATCTTTGGTGAAAATATTGAACCCATAATTATAAAATCCTATATTCGTTATCTGCTACCTTTTGAGGTGCAGTTTGTTTATCACTTAACTCTTGCAAACCTACACACAAATATCTCATTGAGTCTGCAGCGTGGCTACTCCAATCGTGTACAGGTTTACTTCGGAACATACGATTTTTATCAATATATTTCCGATGGTAATGTCTTAACGCATCTATTAACTTTTTGCAATGGTCAACATCAATCCAACATCTAGGTAATGTCATCGTGGTTGCGTGTATGCCATCCTCTAAAGGTATCTTAGGTACGACCTTAAATCTTATGCCTAATTGATAAGCAACTTCTCTTCTAGTCTTACCATTGCTAAACTCCATTACTTCAATATCGTGTGGTGCATAGTGATCTTTGTAAATGTAATCTTTATTTTTAACGACTTCAGCATAGTGTGGCATTCCCTGACCTCGTTCTTCATAGTAGTCAATGATGTTTATGGCTTTGCCTAGTTGTTGAAAGAATATGATTGCAGTATGATCTGACACTCCAAGATCCCAAGCAGTTGAGACTGGCAATGATGGATCATAAGGTACTCGAGTTATTTGCTTATTATCTTCCATCTTGGCAAGCACATCATTATAGATTGATCCTTCAATGTTCGCTATCCAATCGCATTCAAACTCTTGTAAGTATTTTTTATCTCCCATTACTTCTTTTGCTTTTGCTAGTTCCTCTTCATCTACGATCTTTGTTTCAGATGCTTTAGCTTTGTAGGAAAACCAATCGTCAGCTCCTTGTGCGTGCTGATAGAGTTCGTAAAAATTATTATTCATTCCTTGTGGCGTGCCTATGAATACGCAGTAACCTTTTCTATCTGAAAGTGCAGGTCTAATGATTTCAGGAAAAAGTCTTTCATTGACATTGGCATACTCATCAATTACGCATCCATCTAAGTAGATACCTCTTAACCCATCTGAGTTTTCAGAACCTAGTAGTGTAATTCTACTTCCATTAGGAAGGTCTACCCTTAACTCAGTTTCATTAAATCTTGTGTGCGGAATCTTTGCAGTAAATTGTTTCATATAATCCCAAGCTATTGACTTTGCTTGTTTGAAGGTGGGTGCTATGTAGGCATACCTAGGATTCTTGTTCTTAGATAATAATGCTGATCTGATTAAATGATTAATCATACAAACCGTCTTGCCAAACCTACGGTGGCAAACCAATACATTCCATCTATGCGTATCTATTTGCTTATGAAGATAGGCTTGGTGCTTTCTTGGGGTATAGGGTATTTTAATATCCATTAGTGTATTCTTTTTGAAACCATTTCATATTCATCTGCGTGATAATCAAAATCCATCTTAGCCATTGCATAGTGTGCAAACATTTCAGCTGTTTCGTGGTTATCAAATCCTAATACTTTAATAACTAATGTCTTAGTCTTGTCTTCAATGTAAACAATGCAAGTTAATCCTTCAGCAGTATAATTCCACATACATACTACATATAGTAATAATTAAAATTATTAAACTAGGAATAGGTAGGCTTGGCAGTGTGTAAAAAGGGGTGGGTTGTTTTGAGGGGGTGGGTGTTTAATGATTTGAAATTGTGTGTGTGGTTCAGTGTGGCTAAAGCTGGCTAAAGAAAGCTAAAGCTAGCTAAAGGTGTCCTCAACTCCGATGTATATATATATAATAATTGGCGGCTTGTTTATGGGTCATAGGGGGGTAATGCATCTAGAAAAATATGTTGATCTCTACAATATAACCTTTTTATCGTATTGATAAATTATGATTATTGATACCAATTCCAATAACAATTAATTATCACCAAACCAATTTGGTATAATATAAAAGTATCTTGATTGTAATATATTGTAATATTACTTGACCGAAGTAATACACATTTAAAAATTCTGCGTTGATGTATTAGAATAGCAACATTTCAACAATCTCAACATTAATAATTATTTTAATTATTCTGCTTGACATCTATTATAATAACCATTATGGTTAAGACATAAACAACTAACAAAGGAAGTAAAAATGATTACATATTCAACAACAACTTTTCATTTTCCAATTAAAAGATGTGAAATTGATTGGAATGGAAAAAATACTTTCAAATTATGGTCGATTGATAATTTTGATTTAAGAGATCATTCTCCGCTTTGGACAGTAAAAAACTTTAAAATTAAAACTTACAACCAAGCAAAACAATTTGCAATAAATTGGTTAAAACAATTAGAAACAAAATAAAACTCCCTTAAACCCCTGATAATTAATTTTATTGGGGGTTTTTTATTGCTTAAATTTTACCTGCGACAATTTGTCCAAAATTAATTTTATTTTATTTGTTGACAATAATTTCATAATAAACCAATATGGTTATAAACAACTAACAAAGGAAAAAAATGACACAAGAAAAAACAACAATTTATCAATTAGAAAAAAACTTAATTGATGAGTTAAACGACAATAAAAAAGAAATATTAGAAAGCGAATACCCTAGCGATTTAATTACAGAATATGCTGATAGCTGGATTCCAGTTTATAATTCTGATTTAATTGAAGCATTAAGTGACGATCCTAGCTTAGCTTATGTTGATGAACGAGGATTATTACCTGACGATCCTAGCGTTCACGACATTATAAGAGTAGCTATATATGAAAGACTTATTGCAGTAGCTTATGAATGGTTGAATGAAAATGAAAATAAAAAAGAGGTAGCATAAATGACTATGATAATATTAGATACAATCGTAAGATTTATACCAATAGTATTTATTGCTTGGATAATGTTTAAAAAGGGGGATAGATGCTAGAAATATTAATTGTATTAGGTAGCTTATTTATATTAAAGTTAATGGGTGTATTTATAATAACAATATAAGGGGAAACTATGAAAGCCAAATATATTTTTAAAATGATTGAACAGTTAAAAGAAAAGTATGGTTTTAATTTTAAGAATGTTGAAACCTTTGAAGATGTAGAGACTGTACTTGAGGATAAGGGGTTTCAATTCTATGATAATAGGGTCATAGATTTTTTTAAATACAAAACAAAGGGGGAATAGATGAAATTAATATTAATTATAATTGTACCAATATTATATTTTATTTATGATCAAATAAAAACGAGAAGGGAAAAACAATTAAATGAACGATTACAAAAACATCTATTCAAGTATTACAAATAATCAACAGAATTTGAGGGAGTTAATTCGTTTAACTTTCTTAAATCTTATGAGTGTCCAGGGTGTAGCAGCTAAAACAATCATAAGAAACTATAACAACAAACAACAAAGGGGAAAACAATGAAAAATGAATTAATAAGTTTTGTCATAGACCATTTAAAACATTTTAAATGCTATCCGTTGGAATTTGAATATAAAAATAAGATTTATAATTATAATAAAATTATAAATATAATTGAAAATAGAAAAAACAAAAGGAGAAACGATGAAAACAATGTATGAATGTAAAAAATGTGGAAGTCATAATGTACAAATCCAGAAATGGATTGATGCTAATACCAATGAAATTTTAGATGATACTTATGAAACTCAAAATGGTTGGTATTATTGTGATAACTGTGAGGAAAGCGAGCAAGGTTTAATTGCAAAGGAGGTAGCATAAATGAAAAAGAAAAAAACAAATAAGAAAAAAAAACTAACTAAGTTTCAACAAGCAATGAAACAAAAATTACAATCAAGATTTTCAGGATTGAAATTTAAAAATGTTGGTGATGGTATGACTGAAATATCTTTTAATTAATCTTTATTGTTAGGGGGTACATCAATGGTATCCCCTGACACATCAATCAAATCATTTGAGTTATCCTCCCAACTAATCTTGATAGTACTGTCAGACCTAACATCCAACTTTTGCTTATCCTGAAATAGACTCGAAATCTTAGGGGAAAGCCACTTTAAAAAGTCTTTCTTTTCTCTAATAAATAACAATTCATTCGGTGATAAGTCCATATGTTCAGAGTTAAAGATGTCTAACATCTTCTCGACTAAAACTTTAATCCCTGTCTCTTGTGCTTTTTCAAACTCAGCTTTTACTTTGGGATTTTTTTCTAAGAATGTCTGCCATTTCCGAGAGCTGATCCCCAATGTATTTTTGATTACTCGGTGAGAAACTTCTTTTCCATCTGCGATAGTGTCGAGTATAGTATTTAGTTCTATATCCGAAACGACTAGATCGTTGTTGTTCCTCGAGGATATATCTTTTGATTTCGTCATCTGTTTTATGTTTAAAGTTCTTTAAGTTTTTTAGTAGTTTAATCTTATTCTCAATACTTACATTATTATTTTTAAAAAGTCCTTTGTATTTCCTAGTCTTAGCATCTGTGGATTTTGTTTGCTTATGAAATCTACAAAGAAAACGCCTAGAAGTAGGCGTGAAGTACCCTTTAGCTCTACACCGCTTACCGCTTTGCTTTGAGGTTGCTTCGCAGTAAATCTTTTGACCTATTCTGCCTGCCATCGTCTCTTTTCCTTTTCTCTATTGCTCTTTGATAAGCAAAGTTTGTTTTCTTTCTAATGTTTTCCAATATCAATTTACTTGGTAAGTCCACGAGCTTCTGACCTTTCTTAGATTGAACCTCTAATGCCGCCTTACAATACAAAATATTATCCTTTTCTTTAATAGCTTGTTCAAGTCTGGCAGTAGGTAGGGTAGCTAATTTATTAATAATGTCATCTTTCGTAGCCGCCTTATTGCTAAGCACCTCTCTAACAATGGTAGTTATATATGTAGTGTTGGATATAGTGTTGGATATAGTATTATGTTTTATTAATGTCTTTAAATTTGAAACATCATTGTTTAATTTTGCACCATCATTGTTTAAATTTGAAACATAACCATAAATAAACTTAGGCTCTATCTTGTATAATAGGGTTGAAGATAACCTTTTAATTTGTATAATCTTTGCTTTTTTTAATTCTAATGTAGCTCTGTATATAGTGGTTCGTGATAACCCAATCATACTAGATATGGTAGATTGTCTAGGATAACATTTACCTGTCCTATTATTAACAAACTTTAGTAAGCACATTAAAAGTGACAGACAATTAGACTTATATGTGTCAGGAATTTGTTTAAACTCTGGACTATCAAATAAACTAAAAGGTATTCGTATATGTGGTGTGTATTTTTTATTCATTAACTATATGTTGTGTGGTGTTGCCTTTATGCAACAGTCCTTATGTTCCTCTTGTAAATCATATAAAACATTGACCCATTGTTCCTCATTCATTAACTCATACTCTGCATTAGAAAGCCATAGACGCTTGATCCTAAAAGACAGGGTGTCATTACCCACTTTCTTATAAAAAACTAAAAAACTAGGTATCTTTAGGCGTCTAGCAAGGGTGGAAACGAGGGTGGTAGCCTTGTATTGTTGTCCTTTATCATAACAAGTCTCAAGGATTGCCAAAGGTTCATAGCAATCAGGACAAACCTCTATGCTATCAACATCTATCATAGCAATACCATCATATTTTCTATGCCAATCATTATAAACACCATTGGAAAATGCGTAGGTGTAGCGTGCCATTAAGATAGATCTTCCTTTTGTTCTAATTGTAGCTCCTGAAATTCTATGATTTGTTTTAGCGTATCAATTTCTTTCTTTAGAGTTTCAATTTGTTTTTTTAGTTTCTTAATCTTACCTTTGTAGTCAGCAAACATATCAATGTCTGTCATTCTATGACCTCTATTTTTTTTATTACACCCATAGGAAAGGTAGTAACTCCGCCTACATCCATTCCTAATTCGTCAAATGAATATGAGGTAAACAACCATAGCTTATCCTTTGTTTCTTTCCATATCCAACCAACATCATAACAAATAGCTATGTCCTCTTTCATTATTTCATCTTCAGCTATCCAAGATTTCTCAGATGATTTAATATCCCACCAAGTAATCTTAACTAGCTTATGATTAAATGTTGTTCTTTTCCCAGTACTGCTCATAAAAATCCTGCGGTGTTACCTGTTGATTAGTAGCGTCATAAATCTTTTTCATTATGACTGGATGAGGTATTCGTTCACCCTTTGCATAGCGATTAACATTCGTTGCAGGATTTATGTTTTGTATTTTAAAATGATCTGCGGCTTTGGCATAGGAATATTTATTATCCTTGATCCATTTTTCTAGTTTCATTGTTGTCCTATTGTTATTGTTTTGTTTGCCGATTATTACCAAATAAGTTATGAACAATCAAATAAAAAATAGCTATAGACAAAGTGGATAAACTTTGTTAGAAAAACTTAAAACAACATTATGACAACTCAAAAAAATAAACTTTTAAAGGTTATGAAAACCTTGTCAGGTGGTGAGGGTTCAGATCATTTCTCTCCATCCCAACTCTTACTTCCAACTCCTAAGTGGATGATTAATTATTTTTGTTGCACTCAGGCAATGAGAAGACAATCCATTGCAAGTTATAAAATGCACTTTGGAAATTTAACAAACAACACAGTACAAAAATTAATTGCAAAATATTTATTCGTTGGTGATAAGAAAATAGAACTAACACCAAGATCAAAGGATGAAATCTTTGCAGAGGAACTAGAGCAAATCAATCAACAAGAGATTAGAGATGACAAAGATAAATGGTCAAGAGAAAATATGATTGAACTTGCCAAGCCTTGCATCGAACAAACATTAAAAGCAGTAAAAGAAATCTTTGGTCTACAAAAATTACAATGCGAAAGATACGTTCACACATCTCCTGATGGTTTGTTGATGGATATTCTAGGCAGAATAGATTACGAGTCAGATAACTTATTTGCAGAAATGAAATCGAAACCGCCTTACGTTAGAGCAGGTAAAAATGGATTTAGTTTATACACTCAAAAATTACCTGAACAACCTGATGAAAATCACGTGGCACAAGTAGCTTTCTATTGGAAGGCAACTAAAAAAAGACCTTACCTATTTTATGTTAATGATAAAGAATATAAAATCTTTGATTACACCAATGAGAAACTAACCTTTGATTATTTAGATTATGTTTATGATAAGCTAGTCAAGAAAGCATTGATGATACAAAGGTTATTACTTTTATCTGATGGTGATCCAAAGGTAATGGCACAGTATGTGGAAGAACCTGATTACAATCACCCTTATTACTATAAGGATTTAACACCTGAACAAATTGAAATTACAAAACAATTATGGGGATAATAAAATTACGGAATGGGAGCATCAACTTTCTGAGCTGCGGTGGTCAGCTACAGTCATTTCTTGCAGATGCTCTCTCTTTAAGTTCATTAACAAGGAATGACAACCACCACTAAAAAAGGAGCAAACAACTATGATTGAAAAAATAAAAAGAATAAACGAACTCTGTCGTAGGGATGGAGTTTACATTAATCAAAATGGATTAAAGACAGTTTCGCTATGGTCTAAGATAAAATATTTTAGACAAGTAATGGGTAGTGATTATGGTTTTGATACATCCGTCTTTGAACACGAGGAATATTACATTGCAAAATGTAAGATCATTTCTTATGACCCTGAAAGAACATTAGCAACAGGTCATTACAAGCAATTCAAAAAGAAAAATGGAACTTACATACAAGGTGCTTTGCCTATGGCAGAGAGCTTTGCAATATCAAGAGCTTTAAGTTTCTTTGGTATACTAGATAGTGACATCACTTCTAAAGAAGAATATGATGCACTAAACATTCCAGTATCTAAAGAAGTTAAAGACGTTACTCAAAAGAGTAGCGTACCAGTAGATCAAATTGTTAGTGAGATGAATAAAGCACCTCACATAACTAGGCTAAAGAGCTTACGTTATCATAAATATAAGGAACAATTTGAGTCTGCTTTAAAAAATCATCCATCAGTTTATAGGGATCTAGATGATGTCTATCAAACTAGAATGGATAATATAAACCAACAGGAGAAAATATAAATGGAAAAGTTATATATAAAACTTATTCCCAATGCTGACAAACAGCCAGGCGATAATCGACCTAGCTTTGTCGCACCCATCAATCCTAAGTCACCGCCAGGAAAAACTTGGCGAGTGTCTGCAAACATAAATGGTGCTTGGTATAACCAAGCTGCATTTGATGATGTTGCGGAAGATGGAACACCAACTGGTGGTATCAATGTCGTATTAACACCGCAAGATAATAGCGGCTCGGCAGGATCATCAGGTGGAAGTAAGCAACAATCTTTTGCACAGAGAAAACCTTATGCAAAACCTGCGGCTTATGGTAATAATAGACCATCAAGATACTAATCAACGAGAAATATCTTGATCATCTAAGGCGTGGGTTTTAGTCATCCCCTTGACTTCCAATAGTTGTTTTCCTACGCCTTAGACCAATAAACAATATGAATAAAAAAGATTTACAGAAACAAATTGGTGGATCACACTATAAGGACAACTTTAAAATTCAACCCATTGAATACATACAAGCTAATCGTATGGAATTTGCCGAGGGATGTGTTGTTAAGTATGTATCAAGGCACAGATATAAAAATGGCAAAGAGGATATACTTAAAGCCATACAAAATTTAGAGTTCATATTACAAAGAGATTATTCTAATTGACCAAAGAGGTTATTTATGACATACATTAGATATAAAAATGGTAACGCAAACTTTACTTACATAGAAAAGTTTGATGATGCCGAGAAGGCTGCAGACCCAACAAATGTTGGTGAGTTTGTAGAAGTAAAAATCAATGACGTTAAGATTGATTTTACAAGAGTAAAAAAAGAAGATGATACAATTAAAAAATCGTCTGCAAAAGTTGAGAGATCTTCAGGAGAGAAAACATCAGAAGTATCTTGAGACAAAAAGAAAGATGGAGAAGTATCAGTCAGATAGTTTTAGATTGATATGGAAGATCGAGCAGACTAAAGATAAACTTATAGCTCTTTAATTAGAGCGTGTATCAATAAACAACAACAAGTTGTGCAAACAACAATAGGAGGTCATACGCTAAATGAAAATAATAACTCAAATTAAGACTGCATTAAAAGCACCAATGTATACAGAACTAACAGAAAGAGAACTTATGCTCTATCGAACTGGCTTTAAGAATGGCTATCGAATGGCACAGCAAACAGGTCACGCAAAGTTAGAAAGAGAGATGCTGAAATTAAAGTACAAGCAAGATAAGTACAATGAGAAACACAAGAATGATGATAACGTAGTTAAGAATTTTACTAAGGATTTGTTTTATAAAGTTGTTCATTGTGTCTGTAAACAATATAACATTAAGCCTGATGATTTGCTAGGCATTAGAAGATATGAAGAACTTGTTAGAGCTAGAAGTATATTGATTAACTTGATGCTTGAAACCTATGCCATATCCTTGTCACAATTAGGAAGGTTTATGAACATAGATCATAGCACAGTAATCCATCACAAGATGTTAAAGCTAGAACAAAAGAGATTTTGGAAACTAGATAAAACTATTCACGAAGAATTTACTAAGTTAAAAGACGAACTAACAGTAAGATAATAATGTGGGTTGGCTTACGAAAGCCTTGTGCCTGATACTGAACCCACTTATTAACCTTTCATCAATAAGGTTTTAAATGACTTACCTGATTTCTTTTCCATTCCTTTTAATTTCTTTTTCTTCATCGTAGCATAGAAAACAGATTTACCTTTCTTAGCTCCGTATTCTTTCTTCATAGCGCTCATCATCTTCTTTCCTTTTTTAGTTAGTGGCACGATTGTTTCTCCTGTTAGTTTTGCTATTAATTTTGTTAACATTGATCATCTTTTATATTTAGCAGCTGAGTAATACTGTTGCTTCCTTTGTAAAAAGTTTTCGTAATGACTAAAGTTGCTTGGTTTATTTTTAACAGATATTAAATATTTGTCAAAACAACTATCCTCTAGTTGTATGTCATCACAGAAATACTTTCCTTCTGCATTGATGATCCATTCACCATTCTTACTGTAAAGAGTTTTATTACACTCATTACATTTACCTACCTTTAAGTTTAACTTTGTTCTGCTCCAGGTTTTTTTTGTTACCATATTTTATTTGTAATCATTTATGATTACCATTTCTTACAGGACCAATATCTTGCGGTTAGTTTGTCAGTTGCAGTAGCACATTTATGCCTAGCTCTAAATGATTTACGTCTAGCAGGATCAGACTTCTTGATGGTCATATTGGCATCACCAAATCTAATGAGTCTAATCTTATCGCCTGACTTAGCAAGAACTGAAAACTTCTTAGTCTTAGTCCTATCATTCTTAGGCTTGTTATAACCTGAAAATTTTTCGCCTCGATATGTGATTGCCATAATGTTATTTAGTTATACCAATTTTATACTGAGGATCATACCATAATACTTTCCATTGTACAGATTTTTTAAATTTGTTTTGCTTGGCATAAGTCTCAGCTTCTTTTCTTGTTTGCCAAACCTCATTAGTAAAGAAATGCCAACGAGTTTCCTTATCGTTATATATCACAATGCAATACATTATTTACCTTGTATTATTTTTCCTATTGCTAATGTACCGTCAGCATTTTTAATTAATTCAGCTTCTACTTCTCCGCACATAAATTGTTTATTATCCATAGACATATTTCTAGTTGCTTCTCGTTTGTGTTTCAAGCAATCAGATAAAGATGTTTGTATTCTATGCTCAACTAATTGACCATTAATAAATAAACAAAGTGCTATGACAATATTCATTTCATACCTCTTAACCAATATAATAATAAAAAAATAATAACGATTAATAAACTAATGAGATCCATTTAACCTCCAATATTCTGTTACTTGTTTCCATTCGCATTCAGCATCCTCGCAAGTATAATCATACTCTTGAAAAGTACCAGCATTAATGGGAGTTTCCATTTGAAAATTTAATATTTCTTTGTGCATCTTTTAATTTCTCAACATCTTTCTTTAACTTTTCAATTTCCTTTTCAAGCATATCAATCATCACACCTGTATGAACATTCTTATCTAATTGTTCTTGATGTTTTTCTATTTGCTTGGCTGCATATTCTAATAACATAAACTGCTCTTGATCGACTGGTTTCTGTGTGGATGCAGCTAATAAATCTTGTTCGAATAGTTGGTTCTTAGTTTCTAATTGATTAAGTCTTTCAATGACACCAAAGGCAAACCAAGCAGAAATAGCAACTGCAATGACGATACTGATTAAACCTTTCAATTCTAAACCTATCGATGTATTTTCAGAAATTTTCATAATGAACTATTATAATTTACTTGCAATAAAATCCATAAATTAAATTACCATCTTGAGTGTACCAACCTTGGTCTTTACCAAAGCCTTTATAGTCTGCTAATAATTCTATTTGTTTTTCTCCAAGCTCAATGCAATCTTGTGGCTCATCAAAAGTAAAAGACATTGGTCCATATAAGGTAAGGAGAACCAAAGTGAACTTCATCTGCCTTGACCCTTGTATACCTTATGTGATCTTCGCTTATGTTTATTCATCGTTGACCACTTGATCTTAACTGGATTAGAAGCAACAGAAGTATTTTTACTAATGGGTGTATGGATAACCTTATCCATATTAAACTTCTTAGCCATTATTTTTTTTTCTTTTTCTTCTTAATCTTCTTACCAGTTTGCTGAGAGAGAAGGCTAGGCTTCTTCTTGCTGTATTGGTTAACGAACATTGTTGTTACTTGTTGGCTCATTTTCCGTTTGTCTTTATGATGTCGGTTGCCTTTAATCCATAGATCGCAGCTACTACTGAAATCCATAAACCTGTCAGCCACCAAGGCATCTGTTGTAATTTATCAAAAAAAAGATCCATCTTTTTTTCTATTTCTGGATCTTCTGCAAACACTGAGTAAGCAAGCATAAAGATGGGTGTAGATAGAACTAACAGAACGAACTCATCTTTCCAGTCTCCCTTCTGATGCTCGAATAGTTTACCTGAATATTCTATCTCACCACGTCTCATCTTCTCAGCGTGAAGAAGTTTGGCTTCTGATAAGGCTTCCTTAGTCTTTTGTTTATCAGAGTATAACTTTGCAGCAGTTTTAATTCCTAGTCCTAATACATTTAACCACATAAATTTACCAATGTTTGTATTGTGTTTTATTATCATCATCCTTGTAAGCAATCAATGACTCCTTACGATTTAAATCAGATGAGTAAGAGCAATGAACCCACCCTGATGATGGCTCTCCCTCTTTGTAGAACTCAAGGATGAGCTGATCCCAAGTCAGATTATCTTTAATCCACTTAGCAAGTTCTTTATTATCTACCCCTGGTATTTCAAAGTCAGCAGCTGCGGATTTATTATCTGCACAGTGTTGACTGTTAATGCTTGAGCCTATCTCAATGCAAAGCTCGGCAGTGCGAAAACCAGAACTAATGATCAAGGGTTTGTCAAACTCACTGCGTATGGGTTGTAAGATGTTTACTGCTAATGCTTTTAAGTTTTCTATTTGAGTAGGTGAAGGATTATTATTGATGCCTTTTCTCGTGGCTACCTGAGATTTGATGAGTTCATCAAGAGTAAAGTTAGCTGTTAGTTTCATTATAAAAGATCT
>Ga0208542_1000167_pt1 | contig 29175 bp, 29 predicted proteins | sample DEB08_DNA_3_FD_185495 | JGI IMG/M metagenome (GOLD analysis project Ga0208542, IMG submission 185495) | Aqueous microbial communities from the Delaware River and Bay under freshwater to marine salinity gradient to study organic matter... | ecosystem: Environmental > Aquatic > Marine > Coastal ... | reverse complement strand
AGCGGCTGCTTCGCGCTCAGTTCTTGAGGCGATAACTTCGCCCTTATAAATCCAGACCTTTACACCTAGGCGACCAAATGTGGTGTGAGCCTCTGCAAAGCCATAATCAATATCGGCTCTTAGGGTGTGAAGTGGAACTCGACCTTCGCGATAGAACTCAGAGCGTGACATTTCTGCCCCACCAAGACGTCCACCACATTGGATACGAACTCCCTTTGCTCCTGCTTTAAATGCAGTCTGCATTGCCTTACGCATTGCGCGGCGGAAAGAGACGCGAGCTGCTAATTGCTCTGCAACTCCGCGCGCTACTAGCTGGGCATCAATTTCAGGATTCTTAACTTCCAAGATATTTAACTGAACTTGCTTGCCAGTTAATTTCTCAAGATCAAGACGGAGACGATCTGCCTCAGTTCCCCTGCGTCCAATCACAATTCCAGGACGAGCGGTGTGAAGATCGATACGGACGCGCTCACGAGTACGCTCGATTTCAATGCGAGATACTCCAGCCCTCTCCATGTTCTTCTCCATCATGCGACGGATCATCACATCTTCTTTTACATAATCTTTATAAAGCTTCTCGGCATACCAGCGAGACTTGTACTCAGTGGTGATTCCTAGGCGGAAGCCATGAGGGTTGATTTTTTGACCCATTTACTTCGCCTCCTGCTCTGTAGTTTTCTTAGCTGCTGCCTTTTTGGCGCTAGCTTTCTTAACTGGAGCTTTCTTTGCTGCTGCAGGTTTTTCATCACTAGCAACTTCACTAGCTGCTGCAAGAGCTGCCGCTGCTAATTTTCTTGCCTGCTCTTTTGTTGGCTTTCGATAATTCTTATCATCAGATAGAACTACTGAAATCTGTGAAGAGCGCTTCAAGATCTGATAGCCACGGCCCTGCGCACGCGGGCGATAGCGCTTCATTGTGATGCCCTCATCAACTAGAGCCTCGGTTACCCAGAGCTCTGAGGCATCTCTAATTGCAGGATTTTTCTGCTTAGCATTTGCCACAGCCGAGTTAAGTAGTGAATAGAGATCTTCACTTACTGCAATCTGTGGTGAGAACTTAGCAATTCTTAGCGCCTCATCAGCTCTCTGGCCGCGGATCATATTTACTACGCGACGAGCTTTCTGAGGAGTTACACGAATTGAGCTAAGTGATGCTTTAGCTACTAAAGGAGTATTACTCGGCACGGGTCACCGTCCGATCTTCTTGTCTGACGTGTCCTCTAAATGTTCTTGTTGGTGCAAACTCGCCGAGCTTGTGACCAATCATTGCCTCTGTGACATAGACCGGAACATGCTTGCGTCCATCATGGACTGCGATGGTGTGACCAATCATTGATGGTGTGATCATTGAGCGACGTGACCAAGTTTTAATAACTGTCTTGGTGTTCTTCGCATTCTGTTCATCCACCTTCTTTTCCAGGTGTAGATCCACAAAGGGACCCTTCTTCAAACTACGTGGCATTTGGTTTCAGGGCTCCTTATCGGCTCTTATTAGCTGGACGACGACGAATGATCAATTGATCACTAGATTTTTTCTTACGAGTACGAGCCTCAGGTTTACCCCAAGGTGAAACAGGATGGCGACCTCCAGAGGTCTTTCCTTCTCCACCACCATGAGGGTGATCAACTGGGTTCATAACAACACCACGAACTGTTGGACGACGGCCTTTCCAGCGCATACGTCCTGCTTTTCCATGGTTAATATTTGATTGCTCAGCATTACCAACAACACCGATTGTTGCGCGGCATCTGACATCAACATTTCTAATTTCGCCAGATGGCATACGGAGCTGGGCATATGGACCATCTTTTGCAACAAGTTGCACAGATGCGCCAGCAGATCTAGCAATTCTTGCTCCCCCACCTGGGCGAGTTTCAATGGCATGAATCATTGTTCCAACTGGAATGTTTCTTAGCGGCAAGTTATTGCCAGGCTTAATATCTGCAGTTGGGCCATTTTCAATCTTTGTTCCCTGCTCAACGCCAAGGGGTGCGATGATGTAGCGCTTCTCGCCATCAGCAAAATGCACAAGTGCAATGCGAGCAGAGCGATTTGGATCGTATTCAATTTGTGCAATTACTGCAGGAACGCCATCTTTATCATTACGCAAGAAATCAATGACGCGATAGGCGCGCTTATGTCCGCCGCCTTGATGACGAGTTGTGATCTTGCCTGAGGCGTTACGACCACCGCGAGAATTAATCGGACGAATAAGTGACTTCTCTGGAGTAGATCGGGTGATCTCAGCAAAGTCGGAAACGCTCTGGCCACGAGAGCTCGGCGTTACCGGTCTTAACTTACGAAGTGCCATGTCATATCCCTTTTCTTATTAATCCCATCGCCTATTACTAGGAGACAGGGCCTCCAAAGATGTCGATGCGATCTCCAGCTGCGATTTGCACAATCGCGCGCTTTGTATCGCTTCGCTTTCCAACTCCATAACGAGTGATCTTGCTCTTGCCCTCACGGTTCATTGTGTTGACTTTAAGAACACGAACTTTGAAAATCTTCTCAACTGCAATCTTGATCTCAGTCTTATTGGCATCAGGTGCAACGATGAAGGTGTACTTATTCTCATCGAGCATGCCATATGATTTTTCTGAAACCACAGGAGCAATTAAAACTTCGCGATGATCTCTCATGCCAAGGCCTCCTCTAACTCTGATTCAAAGGCTCTTGCTGTAACGCTTTTGCCTTTGCTTGGACCTGCAACAAAATCAGTGATAGCTTTTTTAGAAAATACCAAGTCATCAGCAACTACAACATCGTAGGCATTTAGCTGATCCTGACGGATTAGATGTAAATCTTCTTCATTGCGAAGTGAGCGCCATGAAGCCTCTTCGCCATGAGCTAGAACAACAAGTACTCGGCGACGATCAGAGAATTGACGCACTGCAGCGATAGCAGCTTTGCTATTAACGCTTTCAACAATGGTTGAAACGATATGGATTCGCTCATTTCTTGCACGATCTGAGAGAACGCCAGAAAGTGCTGCCTTAATCATTTTCTTAGGAGTGCGCTCATCGTATTTACGAGGAACTGGTCCTTGAGCAACGCCACCATGGCGCTGATTTGGAGAACGAGTTGAACCCTGACGAGCTCTTCCTGTTCCCTTCTGCTTGAAAGGCTTCTTACCACCACCGCTAACCTCACCGCGGTTCTTTGTCTTAGCAGTTCCAGCTCTTGCAGCATTTAGCTGAGCTGTAACTACTTGATGAATTAGTGGCACATTTACTTGAACATCAAATATTTCTGCAGGAAGATCAAAGGTTCCAGCCTTTGCACCTTTTGCATCTTTTATTTCAATTGTTAGCGACATCTTTATGCACCTGCCTTATTAATAACTTCACTAAGAGCCTTCTTTGAAGCTGAGTGAATAAAGACCTGCGCCCCGGTTCTTCCAGGAATTGCGCCTTTAATAAGAATTAGTGATTTCTCAACATCAACAGCTTGCACAGTTAAGTTTTGAACTGTAACGGTCTCAACGCCCATACGACCCATCATGCGCTTTCCTTTAAATACGCGTCCAGGTGTGGTGCGGTTACCGATAGATCCTGAGGTGCGGTGTTTTCTCTCAACACCATGGCCATCGCCAAAACCACTGAAATTGTGGCGCTTCATAACACCAGCTGATCCCTTACCCAGAGATGTTCCTTGGGCATCAACAATTTCGCCAGCTGTGAAAATATCTGCTTTAACTTCTTGTCCAACAGTGTAGGAAGAAGCGCTAGCTGTTCTTAGCTCTGCGACAAACTTTCTTGGAGTAACTCCAGCTTTAGCAAATTGACCAGATTCTGGCTTGGAAACTTTTCTTGGATCAATTGCGCCAAAGGCCAATTGCACAGCTTCATATCCATCTTTTTCCAGAGTGCGGATCGCAGTCACAACACATGGACCTGCCTGAACAACCGTTACCGGAATTGCTTGGCTATTTTCATCAAAGACTTGAGTCATACCGAGCTTGAGCCCAAGGATTCCCTTGATAGCGCTGCCCTTTGATTGAGTAGTTGTCATAGTGAGGTCCCCTTAGAGCTTAATCTCAATATCGACGCCAGCAGGAAGATCAAGACGCATCAAGGAATCAACTGTCTTAGGAGTTGGATCGATGATGTCGATTAAACGCTTATGGGTGCGCATCTCAAAATGTTCGCGGCTATCTTTGTATTTATGTGGCGAGCGAATAACGCAATAGGTGTTCTTCTCAGTAGGCAGCGGAACTGGGCCTGCGACCGTTGCCCCTGTGCGCTCAACTGTTTCAACGATTTTCTTCGCTGAAGAGTCAATCACCTCATGGTCATAGGCCTTGAGCCTGATGCGGATCTTCTGTCCCGCCATTTTCATTCCCTCGCTTCTACTTAAGTGCTTCTTGTTTTAAATGGGGCGCTTGTCGCGCCCCATTTAATTACTTCTTTTTTCTCTACTTAACGATCTTTGTTACACGACCTGCGCCAACAGTGCGTCCACCTTCGCGGATAGCAAAACGCAGACCCTCTTCCATTGCAACTGGCTGGATTAGAGTCACAGTCATTGCAGTGTTGTCACCAGGCATAACCATTTCGGTTCCTGATGGAAGTGTTACTACGCCAGTTACATCCGTAGTGCGGAAGTAGAACTGAGGACGGTAGTTGTTGAAGAATGGTGTGTGACGTCCGCCTTCATCCTTTGAAAGGATGTAAGAAGATGCCTCAAAGTCAGTGTGTGGTGTAACGCTGCCAGGCTTACAAACAACCTGTCCACGCTCAACATCTTCACGCTTTAGACCACGAAGAAGTAAACCAACGTTTTCGCCAGCTTGACCTTCATCAAGAAGCTTGCGGAACATTTCAACTCCGGTGATTGTGGTCTTCTGTGAATCTGGACGGATACCAACAATTTCAACTTCTTCGTTGACCTTGACGATACCGCGCTCAATACGACCAGTTACAACAGTTCCTCTACCAGTAATTGTGAATACATCTTCTACTGGCATCAAGAATGGCTTATCAACTTCGCGTACTGGCTGAGGAATGAATGTATCAACAGCATTCATAAGTTCCATGATCTTCTCGCCCCATGCAGCATCTCCTTCGAGAGCCTTGAGTGCTGAGACGCGAACAATTGGAGTGTCTTTTCCTGGGAATTCATATTTAGTTAGTAGATCGCGGACTTCTTCCTCAACTAGACCAAGGATGTCCTCGTCATCAACCATGTCAGACTTATTAAGAGCGACAACAATTGATGGAACGCCAACTTGGCGAGCAAGGAGAACGTGCTCCTTGGTCTGTGGCATTGGTCCATCTGTTGCAGCAACTACGAGAATTGCTCCATCCATCTGAGCTGCACCAGTGATCATATTCTTGATGTAGTCAGCATGGCCTGGACAGTCAACGTGTGCGTAGTGACGCTTCTCTGTCTGGTATTCGATATGTGCAATCGAAATGGTAATACCTCTAGCGCGCTCCTCTGGAGCCTTATCGATCTGATCGAATGCGCTTACCTCATTGAGGTTTGGATATTTGTCGTGCAGCACCTTGGAAATCGCAGCAGTAAGAGTGGTCTTACCGTGGTCGATGTGACCAATGGTGCCAATGTTTGCGTGCGGCTTTGTCCGCTCGAACTTTGCCTTTGCCACTGTGGTTTCTCCTTCTTTATTTCGTTATTGGATTTGACTTACTCGCCGCGAATCTTCGCGATGATTTCTTTCGAAACCGCAGCTGGAACTTCAGCATAGGAATCGAATTGCATGCTGTAACTCGCGCGGCCCTGAGTTCTACTGCGCAGATCTCCGACATAGCCGAACATCTCCGAGAGTGGAACTAGCGCCTTTACGATGCGAGCACCGGCTCGCTCATCCATGGCCTGGATTTGGCCACGACGGCTATTGAGATCGCCGATGACATCGCCCATGAAATCTTCAGGGGTGGTGACTTCAACGCTCATCATTGGCTCGAGCAATACCGGACCGGCAAGTTTTGCCGCTTCCTTAAATGCTGCGATACCAGCAATCTTGAAGGCCAACTCCGATGAGTCAACATCGTGATAAGCGCCATCAAGAAGAGTTACTCGTACATCAGTTAGTGGATAGCCAGCAAGTGGGCCATTTTGTAGCGCCTCTTGGCAACCATCATCAACAGAAGGGATGTACTCCTTAGGGATACGACCACCAGTTACTTTATTTACGAATTCATATCCGCCTTCAACAGCTCCAACTGGAAGAGGCTCAAGTGCAATCTGAATCTTTGCAAACTGTCCAGATCCACCGGTCTGCTTCTTATGGGTGTAATCATGGCGAGCTACTGGCTTTCTTAGAGTCTCGCGATAAGCAACTTGTGGCTTTCCAACATTTGCTTCAACTTTAAATTCACGCTTCATGCGATCAACAAGAATTTCTAGATGGAGCTCGCCCATTCCACCAATAATGGTCTGTGCGGTCTCTTCATCAGTTCTAACATGAAATGTTGGATCTTCTTCAGCAAGTCTTTGAATCGCAACGCCAAGTTTTTCTTGATCGCCCTTGGTCTTTGGCTCAATAGCAACATGGATAACTGGAGCTGGGAAATCCATTGACTCCAAAATCACTGGCTTATCAATATCGCAGAGGGTATCTCCGGTGGTGGTGTCCTTAAGACCCATCACAGCGATGATATCTCCGGCTGAGGCTTGCGGAATCTCTTCTCGCTTATTGGCATGCATGCGATAGATCTTGCCGATGCGCTCTTTGCGATCTTTTGTGGAGTTTAGAACGCCGCTTCCAGCCTCTAATACACCTGAGTAAATTCTTACGAAGGTTAGTTTTCCAAGGTGTGGATCGCTCATAATCTTAAAAGCAAGTGATGAGTAAGGCTCTTTTGGATCTGGCTTTCTATCAATTTCAACGCTCTTATCGCCCATCTTGGTTCCCTTAATCGCCTCAACATCAAGAGGTGATGGCAGATAGCGAGTAACGGCATCAAGCATTGGTTGAACGCCCTTATTCTTAAAAGCAGAACCAGTTAGAACTGGAGTTAACTTATAAGCAAGAGTTGCTCGTCTAATTCCAGCGATAATTTCATCTTCGCTTAGCGTTGCACCTTCTAAATACTTTTCCATAATTGCATCATCTGCATCAGAGAGAGTTTCGATTAAAGCAAAACGAGCTGCATCGCACTTCTCTTTTAGATCTGCAGGAATTTCTTCAATTACATAATCTTCACCCTTTTGGGTCTCACCTCTCCAGGTGAGGGCCTTCATAGCGATTAGATCAACAACGCCAATAAAGTCACCTTCAACTCCGATTGGAACTTGAAGCACAAGAGCAGTTGCACCAAGACGTGAACCGATCATCTCTACGCAGCGATCAAAGTTTGCACCGGTGCGATCAAGTTTGTTAACAAAACAAATACGAGGAACGCTGTATTTATCAGCTTGGCGCCAGACCGTCTCTGATTGTGGCTCAACACCAGCAACGCCATCAAAAACTGTTACTGCGCCATCTAGAACTCGAAGTGATCTCTCAACTTCAACTGTGAAGTCAACGTGACCAGGGGTATCAATGATGTTGATGGTGTGGCCTCGCCACTCGCAAGTTGTAGCAGCTGAGGTAATTGTGATGCCTCGCTCTTGCTCCTGCTCCATCCAGTCCATGGTGGCTGCGCCCTCATGAACCTCACCGATTTTGTAGTTAATACCAGTGTAAAAAAGGATGCGCTCTGTTGTCGTGGTTTTACCAGCATCGATATGGGCCATGATGCCGATATTGCGCACCTTGGCTAGATCAATTGCAGTCGCTGTCGACATATTAACTACCACCTATAGTGTGCAAAAGCCTTATTAGCTTCTGCCATCTTGTGGGTGTCTTCGCGCTTTTTAACTGCAGCGCCGAGGCCATTGGAGGCATCGATCATTTCATTTGCTAACCGCTCTGCCATTGATTTTTCACGGCGCAGGCGAGCGTTATCAACTAACCAACGAAGACCAAGTGTCATAGAACGAGCTGCTTTAACTTCAACCGGAACTTGATAGGTAGCTCCGCCGACTCGGCGTGATCTAACTTCAACTGCTGGCTTTACATTATCTAGAGCTTTCTTAAGAGTAATAACTGGATCTACCTCAGTCTTAGCGCGGCAATTCTCTAGCGCTTTATAAACAATCGCCTCTGATGTTGAGCGCTTGCCATGAACTAAACACTTATTAATAAGTGCTGTAACAACTGGAGAGTTATATACCGGATCGGCAATAACCGGAGATTTAGCAGCAGGGCCTTTACGTGGCATTACTTCTTCTCCTTCTTAGCGCCATAACGAGAGCGAGATTGTTTACGATCTTTAACACCTTGAGTATCAAGAGAACCGCGTACTACTTTGTAACGAACACCAGGAAGATCTTTAACGCGACCGCCACGAACTAAAACAATGGAGTGCTCTTGCAAGTTATGTCCTTCGCCAGGAATGTATGCCGTTACTTCCATACCGCTAGTTAGGCGAACACGTGCAACTTTTCTTAAAGCTGAGTTCGGCTTCTTTGGCGTTGTGGTGTAAACGCGTGTGCAGACGCCACGACGTTGCGGACTTCCTTTAAGACCCGGAGTTGTTGTCTTATCTGACTTATCAACCCGGCCCTTACGGACCAACTGCTGAATTGTTGGCACTACTTCATCTCCATCTCGCTTATCCGACCCACGCGGTCGGGTGTGTCGCTGCTTTGAGCGCAAGGGCGCGAGGTTATAGGAAAGATCTGCTGCAGGTCAAAACGGGTAAGTAAGCCAAACACGCCGATTTTTTAAGGGCAACACGCCGAGCAAAATACCACTAGCCTTTACTTATGGCAGGCAAAGTAAAGGCTAAGAAGGTAGGCAAGAAATCCACAACTGCACGCCCTCGTCGTGGTCGGGCCACCTCCTCTCGGGTAAGTTCCAAAAATCAGATCACAATCCCCGTGGAGGTACTTCGAGAAATGTCACTCAAGCCTGGCAATCGTGTTGAGTTTCACCTTGATAAGAGCAATCGATTAGTAATTACACCTGTCGAAAGTGAATGGCTCAAAACTATTGATGAAGTGCTTGGCAGCATGACCGGAATGTGGGATGGCTTTGATTTGAGGAAAGAAAGAGACGAGTGGGACAGCAAATACTCTTAGACTCTACTGTTGTGATTGCGGCATTAAGCGCTTCGGATGTGCACTTTCGCAAAGCTCAAGAATTGTTCGCCACTACAACGCGTTCTCGATGTGCAATAAGCACTATTTCGGTTGGCGAAATTTTAATTCGACCATCAGTTGCGGGTGAAGAATCAGTAAATAAATTCCTTAAAGGCTTGGAAAGATTAGTCTCAGAAGTGATTCCATTACAACAAAACCATGCACAGTTAGCGGCTCAAATTAGAGCCAAACATAAGATATCTTTTGTAGACGCTATGATAATCGCAACTTCCATACTTGATAACCGTTCACTCATATCATTTGACCGCAAGATGACGGGAATTTATGAACGTATTAAGTAGACCTAAGTTGCGCGGCATGATTCATCTAGTTATGTCCCCACTAGCACTAGTTGCTGGGCTGGTTTTAATCACAATTACAACAGAGCTTCGAGGAAGAATTACTCTAACGATATTTACTCTTACTGCAGTCTCGCTATTTACTTGTAGCGCTATCTATCACCGCATTCCTTGGGGGCCTTCAGCCAAAGCAATCTGGCGCAGAATCGATCATGCCAATATTCCTCTTCTAATAGCTGGCACCTACACCCCTTTTGCCATCTACTTATTAGATAAGAGCCAAGCGGTAATACTGCTCTCTCTAGTCTGGGGCGGGGCTTTACTCTCTGGAGTATTTAGAGTCTTCTGGCTTGGCGCTCCGCGCTGGCTCTATGTGCCGATCTATTTAGCCCTTGGTTGGGCTGCGCTTATCTATCTGCCTGACTTTTATAGAAATGGCGGGCTTATTGTCTTTCTCCTAGTTGCTTTTGGCGGCATTCTCTATTCACTTGGGGCGATTATCTATGCTGTTAAGTGGCCTAATTTTTCTATTAACTGGTTTGGCTTCCATGAGTTATTTCACGCCATGACCGCAGCTGCATTTATCTCACACTTTATCGCTGCAATTCTGGTTATAGTTGGATAACTATGAGCGTACATATCGGAGCAGAAAAAGGCGAGATCGCAGAGCGAATCCTTCTTCCTGGAGATCCATTAAGAGCTAAATGGGTTGCTGAGAATTATCTAGAAAATGTTAAACAATATAACTCGGTAAGAAATATGTTTGGCTTTACTGGAACATATAAAGGAGAGAAAATCTCAGTGCAAGGAACTGGTATGGGGCTTCCCTCTGCCTCTATCTATGTCACTGAGTTATTTAATGAATATGATGTTCAAGTCGCGATTCGAATTGGCACTGCGGGCGGAATTCAAGATAAGACTAAGGTCGGCGATTTGATCCTTGCAATGAGCGCATCAACTGATTCCAATATCAATAGACGAATGACCAATGGACTTGATTTTGCCCCGCACGCTGATTTCCATTTACTTATGGCTGCCTATGAAGCATCAAAGAAGTTTGAGCGAGTTCATGTGGGAGGGGTTTCCTCGATGGACTTTTTCTATGATGAGACTGATTCTGCGAAGAAACTTGCCGCCCATGGCGTTTTAGCACTTGAGATGGAGGCAAGCCAGCTCTACTCAATTGCAGCGAGAAAAGGGCGCCGCGCGCTAGCAATTATGACTATCTCAGATCATGTCTTTACTCATGAAGCGATGGATTCAGAGGCAAGAGAGCGCACCTTAAACGATATGGTTGAAGTCGCGCTCCATGCAGCACTTAAGGGTTAATTACTTAAGGCATTACTAAGCCGCCATCAACTGGAACTGTAATTCCAGTGACGTAGCTTGAGGCATCACTAACTAGCCAAATAAGAGTAGCTGCTAGCTCCTCTGGCTCTCCAAGGCGACCAGCTGGAGTAAACATCTTTAACATCTCAACCATATCTTTTGGTAGCTCATCACTCATCTCTGACGGAAAAAATCCTGGCGCAAGTGCATTTACGCGAATCTTCTTTCGCCCGGTCCACTGCGCTGCCAGATCTCGAGTTAATCCAATGAGCCCAGCTTTACTTGAAGCATAGGCAGCCTGCGGAAGTCCTTGAGGTTTAATTCCAAGAATGCTTGAGATGTTTACTATTACCCCGCCATCTTTATTTGCTCTAGCAAATGCTTGAGCCATCCAATAAGCCCCCATCAAATTAACATCAATTACATTTCTAAATGCCTCTGGTGTTTCCCTAGTTGCTGGCACTGCAGTTCCAACGCCTGCGTTATTAACCAAGATATCTGCTTTGCCAAATTTCTCAATTGCAAGAGCAATTAAGGCATCACAATCCTCTGGATTTGTGACATCAGTTTTTTTATAGGCAAATTTTCGCCCGGCAGCTTCTACTAACTTTCCAGTCTCTGGCAATCTCTCCTCGCGCCGAGCGCCTAAGACAAGATCTGCTCCGGCCTCGGCAAGTGCCTTAGCAAAGGCAACTCCAAGACCTGATGAAGCTCCAGTAACAACAGCAACCTTGCCATCAAGGCGAAAGCGATCAAGAACACCCATTTTCCCTCTCCTAATTTCGAGCAAGTATGCGTACGGTATAGGCATGAACTTTAGCCTCACTGACAAGGCCAGCAAATACGCGGAGAAACTTCAACTTTTTATGGATCAGCAGGTCTTTCCAGCCGAGGCCACTTATTACAGCCAGCGCGAAGAATTTATGAAAGCTGGAACGCCACATAAGTTGCCACCAATTATTGAAGAGCTGAAACAAAAAGCTAAAGCGCAAGGGTTATGGAATCTCTTCCTGCCTCATCTTGACCATGGTTTAAGCGTTACAGATTATGCAACCCTTGCTGAAATCACTGGTTGGTCGCCCGATATTGCTCCTGAGGCAATTAATTGCGCAGCTCCTGATACTGGAAATATGGAGCTGCTAGATATGTTTGCAAGCCCGCAGCAGAGAAAGCAATGGCTTGAGCCGCTTCTAGCAGGTGAGATTCGATCTGGCTTTGCTATGACTGAGCCTGATGTTGCATCAAGTGATGCAAGAAATATTAGAACCAGTATTAAAAGAGATGGCGATGATTACATCATCAATGGCGTTAAGTGGTGGACCACTGGCGCTATGGATGAGCGATGCAAAATTTTAATTGTGATGGGAAAAACTAATCCTGAGGCAGATGATCATCATCAACAATCGATGATACTGGTTCCAATTGATACTCCGGGAGTAAAAGTAGTTAGAAACTTGACTGTCTTTGGATATGTGGATCAACATGGCCATGCCGAGGTTTCATTCACAGATGTAAGAGTGCCTACAAGTAATCTTCTAGGAAAAGAAGGTGAGGGCTTTGCTCTTGCTCAAGCTCGCCTTGGTCCGGGCCGGGTCCATCACTGCATGCGAGCTATTGGAATGGCAGAGCGAGCGCTGCAGTTAATGATTAAGCGAAGCCTTACTAGAACTCCCTTTGGAAAAGAGTTAGCTCGCCAAGGAGTCATACAAGAATGGGTTGCTAAGGCGCGTATTGATATCGAGCAGGCTCGCCTACTTGTCTTAAAAACAGCGTGGATCATTGATAATCAAGGGGCAAAGGCTGCGCGCAAAGAAATTGCTGCCATTAAAGTAGTCGTTCCTAGAATGGCAGAGGAGATAATCAATAACGCCATTCAGGCTCATGGCGGAGCAGGTGTAAGTCAAGATACTCCCCTTGCTGCAATGTATGCCGGAGTAAGAACTTTAAGAATTGTTGATGGGCCAGATGAAGTGCATCTACGCGATGTTGCAAGGTTAGAGCTCAAGTCCTATTTGCCATGAGTGATCTCACTCCGGTTAGAGATGAAGATGCATTTGATATCGGCAAAGTTCACACCTGGCTTGCCCCATATATAGCTCAAAGTGATCTACCAGAAGTTTTCCAATTTAGATCTGGCGCATCAAATCTAACTTATCTACTTAAATATCCTGATCTAGAGTTAGTCCTTCGCCGTCCCCCAGTTGGAACAAAAGCAGTCTCTGCCCATGATATGAAGCGAGAATTTCTAATCCAATCTCGTCTCAAGCCTGCCTTTGAATTAGTTCCAAATGTAATTGCGCTCTGCGAGGATCATCAAATTCTCGGCTCTGATTTCTATGTAATGGAAAGAGTTAAGGGCGAAATATTTCGAAGAGATGTTCCAGAGACGCTAACAAAAGAAGATATTTCCATCATGGCTGACTCTCTAGTTTCCGGTCTTGCCAAGCTTCACTTCGTCGATGCCTCAGTCCTAGCAGAACTCAATAAAGGGCAAGGCTATGTAGCTCGCCAAGTTGAGGGTTGGTCAAGAAGATATCGAAACGCACTAACCGATGATGTTTATGATGGCGAAGATGTAATGGCCTGGCTTGATGCTAATAAACCAGATGATGTTGGCTCATGCATCATTCATGGCGATTGGCGGATAGATAACATGGTCTTTGATCTAGGCAAGAAAAAGCTAGTCGGAGTGCTGGATTGGGAGCTAGCCACAGTTGGTGATCCGCTTATGGATCTAGGCTCCGCCCTTGCTTATTGGGTCGATAAAGATGATGAGCCAATGTTTGCCTCACTTCGTCGTCAACCTAGCCATCTTGAGGCAATGCCGACACGAAAAGAATTCATTGCAAAATATCTCGAGTTAAGTAATAGAAAATGTGATGACTTCACATTCTATGAAGTCTTTGGTTTATTTAGATTAACCGTGATTATCCAACAAATCTGGGCTCGATATAGAGCAGGTCAGACCACAAATCCTGCCTTTAAAGGATTCGGCATGGGAGTTAATATTTTGATTAAGCGTGCGCAAGGATTGATCTCATGAAAGCTGGACGGATCACAATTTCGACGAGAAAGTTTGAAGTAAAAGAAATTCCAACTCCCACCGCTGGCATTGGAGAGGTTCGCATCAAAGTAGGGGCAGCTGGAGTCTGTCTCTCTGATGTTCACTTACTTGATGGCACTCTCTCTCCTGGTTATCTAAAAGGTGATGAGGTAACTATTGGCCATGAGGTGGCAGGAACCATTGATCAAGTTGGTGCCCAAGTCTCTGATTGTAAAGTCGGAGATCGAGTAATTGTTATCGCTGGAGAGCGAAATGTTGCAAATCAAATTACAACTCTAGGTTTTGATTACGATGGTGGTTATGCCGAATATGTAATCACTAAAGCCTCGCTTATCGTCAAAATTCCTGACTCACTCCCCTTTGAAGAAGCTGCAATCATCCCCGATGCAGTATCAACTCCTTGGGCTGCGATTTCATCAACTGCAAAGATGCAGAAAGGTGAGAGCGCTGCAGTATTTGGAATTGGCGGCCTTGGAATTCACGCAGTTCAACTTCTTAAGATTGTTGGTTGTAGCAAAATAATTGCTATTGATCCTCGCCCGCAGGCCCGTGAAAAAGCCTTAAAAGTAGGGGCCCACTTCGCTTTTGACCCAAGTGATGAAGAGCTAAAAAAACATCGGGGCCTAAACGCGGTCTTTGATTTTGCCGGAGTTACAGCGGTAAGAAAGCAGGGACTCTCACTACTTGGCGAGCTGGGTAGATTGGTAATTGTTGGAATCGCTAATGAAGCAATCACTATTCCAAATGACATGGCTTTTACCTATATGAGAACCCAGCTTCTAGGGCATTATGGATCTGAGCGCCATCACACCGAAGAACTTGTCGATATGGTTAAGGATGGAAAATTAAAGCTCTCGGATTCAGTAACTCAAATTCTCTCACTTGACCAAGCAGGCCTTGCGCTAGAAACACTCGAGAAGAAAATAGGAAATCCAATTCGTATTGTTTTAAAACCTTAAAAAAATCCCCGGCCGCTATGGCCGGGGATAATTTTTAAATTATTAACTAGCGATTTTCTCCAACTTGGTAATCATCAAGGCGAACTGCCTCTCCTGATCCAGTGGTATCAAATGGCGCATAGTCATACTCTTCATAAGCTGCATATACGGCAGCCTTTGCCTCTTCAGTAGGTTCAACTCGAACGTTTCGATAACGAGCAAGTCCTGTTCCTGCTGGGATGAGTTTTCCAATGATGACGTTCTCTTTAAGGCCAAGAAGTGGATCACTCTTTTCAGAAAGCGCTGCATCTGTTAGGACGCGAGTTGTCTCCTGGAAGGAAGCCGCTGATAGCCATGATTCAGTAGCCAGTGATGCTTTGGTAATACCCATAAGTTCTGGGCGACCATTTGCAGCCTTGCCACCTTTCTGCACCGCTTCGCGGTTAGCAGATTGGAATCTTAGGTGATCAACTAATTCACCTGGCAGTAGATCGGTATCTCCTGGTTCTAGAACAGTGATGCGGCGAAGCATCTGCTTAACCACGATTTCAATGTGCTTATCGTGAATACCAACGCCTTGAGTGCGATAAACCTCTTGAATTTCATGGACTAGATGGGTCTGGGTTGATCTTGCTCCTAGAATCTTAAGTACTTGCTTAGGATCAATTGCTCCCACAACCATCTGTTGACCAACGCTTACCTTCTGACCATCTTCAACTAGAAGTTTCTGACGACGAGTAATTGGATAAGCCACTGCTTCTGAGCCATCTTCTGGGGTAACAATTATCTTCTTGCCCTTAGCATCTTCAAGGAAGCTAACAACTCCAGCAGTCTCTGCAATTGGAGCCACGCCCTTTGGAGTGCGCGCTTCAAAGAGCTCAACTACGCGAGGCAGACCATGGGTGATATCACCTGAGGCAGTTGCTGCGCCTCCAGTATGGAAGGTACGCATTGTTAACTGAGTTCCTGGTTCACCAATTGATTGCGCTGCAATGATTCCCACTGCTTCGCCCACATCAACTAGCTTGCCTGATGCCATTGAGCGGCCATAACACTTAGCGCACTGTCCGACCTTGCTATCGCAGGTAAGAATGGAGCGAACTTTAATCTCGCTAACGCCAGCATCAATTAACTCATTGATTAAGCGATCGCCAAGATCAGCACCTGATGTAACGATGGTCTTGCCATCTACCACTACATCATTTGCAAGTGTGCGGCCATAGATTGAAGTCTCAACATAATCATCGCGGGTTAGTTTTCCAGCAACGATATTTCCAATCTTTAGAGTTAGACCGCGATCGGTTCCGCAATCCTCTTCTCTAATGATTACATCTTGAGCCACATCGCAGAGGCGTCTGGTTAGATAACCAGCATCTGCGGTGCGAAGAGCAGTATCTGCAAGTCCTTTTCTAGCGCCATGTGTTGAGATGAAGTACTCAAGAACTGAGAGTCCTTCACGGAAGTTAGATTTAATCGGACGAGGGATAATTTCACCCTTTGGATTTGCCACAAGTCCGCGCATACCTGCAATCTGGCGAATCTGCATCATATTTCCACGGGCTCCAGAGAAAACCATCATCCAGACTGGATTTGTTCTTGGGAAATTATCTTCCATCTCCTTAGCAACTTCATTTGTTGCTTGAGTCCAGATCTCAATTAACTCCTGACGGCGTTCATCATCGGTAATTAGACCCTTCTCATATTGAGATTGGACCTTATCGGCCTTTGTCTCATAGCCCTCAAGGATTTCAAGCTTTCTTCCTGGAGTTACTACATCAACAATTCCAATTGTTGCTCCAGCTCTAGTTGCCCAGGTGAAACCAAGTTCCTTCAAGGCATCTAGTACTGCTGCTACAACTACCTTTGGATAGCCTTCAGCTAAATTATCAACGATTAAACCAAGTGCTTTCTTAGTTACATCGTAATCAACATATGGGAATGACTCAGGAAGTACTTCATTAAAGATTGCTCTTCCAAGAGTTGTCTCTTTTGTTACTAGCTCGCCATTGATATTGACGCGAATCTTTATCTTGGCTTGTAGTGAAAGGCTATTTTGCTCATAGGCCATTAGACCTTCTGAAATTGAAGTAAAGCTACGTCCCTCACCCAATTGCTTCTCACGAAGTGAGGTTAAGAAATAAAGACCTAGCACCATATCTTGGGTTGGCGCAGTTAGCGGCCTTCCAGATGCGGGAGAGAGAATATTGTTTGAAGAGAGCATCAGAATGCGAGCCTCTGCTTGAGCTTCGGCAGATAGTGGAACGTGAACCGCCATCTGATCACCATCGAAGTCTGCGTTAAAGGCAGTACAAACTAGAGGGTGGATCTGAATTGCTTTTCCTTCAATTAGTTGTGGTTCAAATGCTTGAATACCAAGGCGGTGCAGAGTTGGTGCACGGTTTAGTAACACTGGATGTTCAGCAATAACCTCTTCTAATACATCCCAAACTACAGATCTGGAACGCTCAACCATACGCTTTGCGCTCTTGATGTTCTGGGCATGATTTAGATCAACTAAGCGCTTCATTACAAAGGGCTTAAATAACTCAAGTGCCATCTGCTTAGGCAGACCGCATTGATGAAGTTTTAGCTGTGGACCAACGACGATTACCGAACGACCTGAGTAATCCACGCGTTTTCCAAGAAGGTTTTGACGGAAGCGTCCCTGCTTTCCTTTTAACATATCGGAAAGTGATTTAAGTGGACGATTTCCAGGACCTGTTACTGGGCGACCACGACGACCATTATCAAATAGCGCATCTACTGCTTCTTGAAGCATACGCTTTTCGTTATTGACAATAATCTCTGGCGCTCCAAGATCAACTAGTCTCTTCAAGCGGTTATTACGGTTAATAACGCGGCGATAGAGATCATTTAGATCAGAGGTAGCAAATCGGCCGCCATCTAATTGAACCATCGGACGAAGATCTGGCGGAATAACTGGAACGCAATCTAGAACCATTGAAGCTGGCTTGTTAGAAGTAGTTAGAAATGAGTTAACCACCTTAAGGCGCTTAATGGCGCGAGTCTTCTTCTGTCCCTTGCCAGTTTCAGCTAAAACATTTAGCTTGTCGAACTCGGCTTGGAGATCAAAGGTTTCAAGTCTGCGCTGAATTGCAGCAGCTCCCATATATCCCTTGAAGTAGATGCCATAGCGATCACGCATCTCGCGATATAGATTCTCATCACCTTCAAGATCTTGGACCTTTAGATTCTTAAAGCGAGTCCAGACCTCCTCTAGGCGATCAAGTTCTTTTTGAGAACGCTCACGAATATTTTTTAGTTCGCGCTCGCCAGCTTCTCTCACCTTACGGCGCTGATCAGCTTTTGCTCCTTCATCTTCGAGCTCTGCTAAATCATTTTCCATCTTCTCTTGGCGAAGAGCAAGATCGTTATCGCGCTTGGTTTCAATCTTCTTGCGATCTGAGTTGATCTTCTTCTCTAGCTTTGGAAGATCTTCCTCACGCGCCTCCACATCAACTTCAGTGATCATGTAGGCAGCAAAATAGATAACCTTTTCAAGATCTTTTGGAGCAAGATCTAGAAGATAGCCAAGGCGTGATGGAACGCCTTTGAAATACCAGATATGAGTAACAGGGGCTGCAAGTTCAATATGTCCCATACGCTCACGACGAACCTTGGCGCGAGTTACTTCAACTCCGCATCGCTCGCAGATAATTCCTTTGAATCGTACGCGCTTATATTTACCGCAGTAGCACTCCCAATCCCTAGTTGGTCCGAAGATCTTCTCATCAAAGAGACCATCTTTTTCCGGCTTTAGGGTGCGGTAGTTAATGGTCTCTGGCTTTTTGACCTCACCAAATGACCATTCGCGGATATTGCCTGCAGAGGCAAGTCCAATCCTTAACTCATCGAAAAAGTTGACATCTAACATATCTATTTCTCCCCCTGTCAAACTTCTTCTACAGAACTTGGTTCAACTCGTGACAAGTTGATACCTAGCTCTTCGGCTGTTTTAAATACTTCTTCATCAGTATCGCGCATCTCAATAGCAACACCTTCAGATGAAAGTACTTCTACATTGAGACAGAGTGATTGCATCTCTTTTACTAGAACCTTAAATGACTCAGGGATTCCAGGCTCTGGGATGTTTTCACCCTTAACAATTGCTTCATAGACCTTAACGCGGCCTAGAACATCATCAGATTTAATTGTTAGTAGCTCTTGCAAGGTGTAGGCAGCGCCATATGCTTCAAGGGCCCAAACTTCCATCTCACCAAATCGCTGTCCACCGAACTGAGCTTTTCCACCAAGTGGTTGCTGAGTAATCATGGAGTAAGGACCAGTTGAGCGAGCATGGATCTTGTCATCTACTAAGTGATGTAGCTTCAAGATATACATATAACCAACAGTGATTGGCTCGCGATATGGCTGACCAGTTCTGCCATCAAAGAGAATCGCTTTTCCTTGCTCTCCAACTAAACGATCACCATCAGCATTTGGAAGAGTTGATCCAAGAAGTCCTGTGATCTCCTCTTCTCTTGCGCCATCAAAAACTGGTGTTGCTACGCGAGTTCCAGGCTCTGCAGAGAGTGCGCCAATTGCGCCTAAACGCTCTTGCCATCCTTTATCCGAGCCTGATACTTGCCAGCCGCTCTTTGCAACCCAACCAAGGTGAGTCTCTAGAACCTGACCAACATTCATACGTCCTGGAACACCGAGTGGATTAAGTACTACATCAACTGGAGTTCCATCAGCAAGAAATGGCATATCTTCAACTGGCAAAATCTTGGAGATAACGCCCTTATTTCCATGGCGTCCTGCAAGCTTGTCACCATCTTGAATCTTGCGCTTCTGTGCAACATAGACGCGAACTACTTGATTAACTCCGGCTGCAAGATCGTAGCCATCATCGAGATCAAATATTTTTACGCCAATTACTTTTCCGCCCTCACCATGAGGAACCTTTAGCGATGTATCGCGAACTTCTCTTGCCTTCTCACCAAAGATTGCGCGAAGTAGGCGCTCTTCAGGAGTTAACTCAGTTTCACCCTTTGGCGTAACTTTTCCAACCAAGATATCGCCTGGAACAACATCTGCTCCGATGCGGATAATTCCGCGCTCATCAAGGTCTGCAAGAACTTCCTCAGAGACATTTGGAATATCACGAGTGATTTCCTCTGCTCCTAGTTTGGTATCGCGAGCATCAACTTCATACTCTTCAATATGAATTGAGGAGAGCACATCATCTTGAACTAAACGCTGGGATAAAATAATGGCATCTTCATAGTTATGACCTTCCCATGACATAAATGCCACAAGTAAGTTCTTACCCAGAGCCATCTCACCAAGTTCAGTGCTTGGACCATCAGCAATAGCTTGGCCGGCAGCAATCTTTTGTCCTTGGCTAACAATTACTCGCATGTTGCGAGAAGTTCCTTGATTGGAGCGGATGAACTTATCGACGTTATAAGTATCTTCCTCGCCATCATCGGTCTTAATAACGATTAGATCAGAGGCAACTTCGCTTACTACTCCGCCTCTAATAGCAAGAAGTACATCGCCAGCATCTACTGCTGCGCGGTATTCCATACCGGTTCCAACCAGAGGTGATTCTGCGCGAAGTAGTGGCACAGCCTGACGCATCATGTTTGCTCCCATAAGAGCGCGGTTAGCATCATCATGCTCAAGGAATGGAATCATCGCAGTTGCAACCGAAACCATCTGGCGAGGAGAGACATCCATGTAATCAACTTCTTCAGCTGGGATGTATTCAACTTCTCCGCCGCGGCGACGAACTAAAACTCTCGCTTCAGCAAAGTGGTTATCCTCAGTAAGAGGAGCATTTGCCTGGGCAATGATGTGTTCATCTTCTTCATCTGCAGTTAAGTAATCAACTGCATCTGTAACTTTGCCTTTAGAAACTTTGCGATATGGCGTCTCAACGAAACCAAATGGTGTGATGCGAGCATAAGTTGCAAGAGAGCCAATCAGACCAATGTTTGGACCTTCTGGTGTTTCAATCGGACACATGCGGCCGTAGTGAGATGGATGAACATCTCTAACTTCAAAGCCCGCTCTATCTCTTGAAAGTCCGCCAGGTCCGAGTGCTGATAGACGACGCTTATGGGTAAGACCTGAAATTGGATTGGTCTGATCCATAAACTGTGAGAGCTGCGATGTTCCAAAGAACTCTTTAATAGATGCAGTAATTGGGCGGATATTGATAAGTGTCTGCGGAGTAATCGCTTCAACATCTTGGGTAGTCATACGCTCTCTAACAACACGCTCCATACGAGAAAGGCCAACTCGAACCTGGTTTTGAATTAACTCGCCAACAGTTCTAAGGCGGCGATTTCCAAAGTGGTCGATATCATCGATCTCAACGCGAACCTGCTTACCTAAATCAATAAGAGTCTCGCCTTTATGAAGGGCTGCGATATAGCGAATTGCTCCAACGATATCGTCGATAGCAAGAAGTGATTTACCAAGATCAAGATCTAGGCCAAGCTTCTTATTGACCTTAAAACGCCCTACTTTTGCTAGGTCATAGCGCTTAGGGTTGAAATAGAGGTTTTCAATAAGGGTTTGTGCAGCCTCTTTAGTTGGTGGTTCACCTGGACGCATCTTGCGATAGATATCAAGCAGGGCTTCATCTTGAGTTGAAACGTTATCTTTAGCAAGAGTCTCTTTAATTGATGGATACTCGCCAAACTCAGCAAGGATCTGATCATTGCTCCAGCCAAGTGCTTTAAGGAAGATAGTAACTGATTGCTTACGCTTTCTATCAATACGAACAGCAACAAAGTCTTTCTTATCAATTTCAAACTCTAACCATGCTCCGCGGCTAGGAATGATTTTTGCTGTGAAAATATCTTTATCAGATGCCTTCTCAACTGTTCTTTCAAAATAAACTCCAGGAGATCTAACTAGCTGTGAAACAACTACGCGCTCAGTTCCATTGATAACAAAGGTTCCGCGCGGAGTCATTAGCGGGAAATCACCCATGAATACGGTTTGGGATTTAATTTCGCCAGTTACATTGTTAGTAAATTCTGCGGTAACAAATAGTGGTGCGGCATAGGTAATGTCACGCTCTTTGCACTCTGCAATTGTGTATTTGGAAGGTTCAAAGCGATGATCACGGAAGGAGAGTGACATCGAGCCTTGGAAATCTTCAATCGGTGAAATCTCTTCAAATATTTCTTCAAGTCCAGAGGTCTTAGGAATTTCTCCTCGATCTGGTCTTTCATTCTTACCAAGTCTCGCGCGCCAGGCATCATTGCCAAGTAACCAATCAAAGCTCTCAATTTGCAGAGCTAGTAGATTTGGAACTTCTTGTGGTTCGCGGATCTTGGCGAAAGAAATGCGGTTAGGAGCTGTTGATTTCGTTTTCGCGGCCAAGAGTTTTCCTTCCAAAGTTAGTCACTACTTCTTTAAGTTTTTTGATAACTCTTAAATCTCTTCGTGCTCGCACAGCAAACGTAAGGCCTCAGCCGCTATATGCCTGACCTGTGATTTTTGAGCGAGGGGGCAGGATAGCCCTTGCGACACGCCGCTGTCTAATCAGGGGCAGGGCTCAATAAATAGCAAAGCCCCCCTGTATAAGGGGGGCTCGCTTATCAAAGAACTTACTTGATGCTGACCTTTGCGCCAGCTGCCTCAAGGGCTGCCTTTGCCTTATCAGCTGTTGCCTTATCAGCTTTTTCAAGCACGGTGGCTGGAGCTGAATCGACTAGATCCTTTGCTTCCTTTAGACCGAGGCTTGAGTTAAGGGCGCGAACTTCCTTAATCACCGCGATCTTCTGTGAGCCGGCTTCTTCAATTACTACTGTGAATTCATCTTGAGCTGCTGCAGCTTCTCCGCCACCTGCTGCCCCGCCCGCTGCTGCGACAGCAACTGGCGCTGCGGCAGTAACATCGAATTCAGTCTCAAATGCCTTTACGAAATCTGAGAGCTCAACAAGAGTCATCTCTTTGAATTGAGCTAATAGGTCTGTGCTACTTAGTTTTGCCATTTTCGTATTTCCTTTTCTTTAAGCGTTCTCTGTTGGTTCTACTGGCGCAGAAGTCTCTGGTGCTGCTTCAGCAACAACTTCCTCGTTTGTTGCTTCAACAACTGGCGCTGCTTCAGCGACAACTTCCTCAGTTGTTGCCTCTGCAACTATTGCTGCTTCTGCAGCGGGGGCAGCCTGCTCTGGCGCAGCAGGTGCTCCAGATTCAGCTTCTCTCTTAATACGCAGCGCATCAAATGCTCTAGCGGCTTTTGCCATAGATGCTTTCATAGCGCCAGCAAGCTTGGCCAAGAGAACTTCGCGCGATTCAAGATCGGCAAGTTTCATGATTTCAGCTGTTGTTACTGCTTTTCCTTCAAAGATTCCACCCTTAATAATTAGGAATGGATTTTCCTTCTGGAAATTCTTTAAGCTCTTTGCAGCTGCAACTGAATCACCTTGAACGAAGGCAACAGCAGTTGGGCCAGTTAGTAGTGAGTCAGCGACCTCTACTCCAGCCTCTTTTGCAGCAATCTTTACCAAGGTGTTTTTAGCAACTTTATATTTAGTGCCAACACCAAGTGAGCGACGTAGCTCTTTAATTGCAGTCACGGTTAGACCGCGATACTCGGTAACAACAGTTGCATCGGCAGACTTAAAGTCTTCAACCAATTCAGCAACTGATGCCGCCTTATCAGAGCGTGCCATCTAGCTTCCTTTCTATTTATATTCCCCAGAAGAAGTACCTACTGATTGGGTGATAAATATAAAAAAACCCCGACGCATAGAGACGCGCGGGGTAATCCGCTCGAACCTATGCGGGTTGTCTTTCGACATTTACTTCAAACCTTGCGATCTGAAACCAGCAGTCTCTGGTGAGAGGGGAGATATTAGAAGCAAAGGGGGCTTTAGGTCAAAATCAAGCGTATCGGCTACGGGAATCGAACCCGTGCCTCTCGATTCAAAGTCGAGCGCGCTAACCACTACACCAAACCGATACGTGCGCAAATGCTGGCTTGATCTAGAACTTTAGATATTTGAAATTGCTCAATTAGTGGATAACTCAAGGTTGTTAAAAAGTTAAGGGCCTCAAAGTCTGAGGCCCTTAACTTAATCGATTCATAGCCGATACCAGGTTTGAATAGAGTCAAACCAACTCATGCACGACAATCTTCTCACCTTTTTGAAAATGCGCAATAGTTAAAAAGAAAATTGATGATCACTGTCAGTATATCTTTTTTTCAACTCAGAGAATTAGTGGAGGTTAACGGCTAGGAATTAAAAAAACCCCACCACAGTTAAGTGGCGGGGTTTCTTTAAAGAATTATTACCTACTCAATCGCTGGTCCACCTTCACGGGCATAGCTTGGATCAAGAGTCACACCAGGTCCCATAGTTGTTGAGACAACTGCTTTTCTAATATAGCGACCCTTGGATGAAGCAGGCTTTGCGCGCAAGATCTCATCAAATGCAGCTGCATAGTTATCAGCTAGCGCCTCTGCGCTAAATGAGGACTTACCAATAATGAAATGTAGGTTGCAATCTTTATCAACGCGGAATTCAATCTTTCCACCTTTGATATCGCCCACAGCCTTTGCAACATCAGTTGTGACAGTTCCAGTCTTTGGATTTGGCATAAGACCGCGAGGTCCTAATACCTTTCCAAGGCGTCCAACTTTGCCCATTAACTCAGGGGTTGAAACAACTGCGTCATAATCAAGACGGCCCTTATTAACTTCTTCAATTAACTCATCGCCGCCGACAATGTCAGCTCCTGCTGCTTTAGCCTCTTCTGCTCTTGGGCCAGTTGCAAAAACTAGAACACGGGCAGTCTTGCCGGTTCCATGTGGCAAATTAACCACGGAGCGAACTGCTTGATCGGCCTTTTTAGGATCAACGCCGAGAACCATTGAGACCTCAACTGAGGCATCGTATTTGGTGACATTAGTTTCTTTAACCAGCTTCATACCAGATAGTGGTGTGTAGAGCTGATCTTGATTTATCTTCGCCGCTGCTGCGGTGTATTTCTTACTGCGCTTCATATCTTCTTCTCTTTTCCTTAGTTGGAAGTAGTGGTAGTAGCGGACCAGCGCGGTCCTCCCACGACTTATTTTTTAGTTGACGATAATTCCCATTGATCTTGCAGTTCCTGCAATGATCTTGGCGCCCTGCTTAACATCATTGGCATTTAAGTCATCTTTTTTCAAGGTTGCAATATCTTCACATTGCTTCCAAGTAACTGATCCGACTTTATCCTTATGTGGAACTGAAGATCCTTTTTCTAGTCCTGCTGCCTTAAGTAGTAGACGTGAGGCAGGAGGAGTCTTAGTAATAAAGGTAAAGGAGCGATCTTCATAGACAGTAATTTCAACTGGAACGATCTCGCCTTTTTGCTTCTCAGTGGCAGCGTTATATTGCTTAACAAAGTCCATGATGTTCACACCATGCTGACCAAGGGCAGGACCCACTGGTGGCGCAGGTGTGGCAGCTCCAGCTTGGATCTGCAACTTGATAAGTGCTTGGACCTTCTTTTTCGGTGCCATCTTCTTCTCCCCTTTTATACCTTTTCTCTTTAAATCTTCTGAACTTGGTGGAATGAGAGCTCAACCGGAGTCTCACGGCCAAATATTGAAACCAAAACCTTTAGCTTTGCCTGCTCTGGCATGATCTCGGAGATCGATGCTGGAAGAGTGGCAAATGGGCCATCCATAACAGTTACTGACTCACCAACAGTGAAATCAACAACTTTAATATCAGGCTTCATCGTCTTCTTTAGCTCTCTTGGCATCAGCATTTTTTCTGCCTCAGATAGCGGCAGCGGGCTTGGATGATGAGAGTTTCCAACAAAGCCAGTTACTCCTGGAGTATTTCTCACACATGACCAAGACTCATCAGATAAATCCATACGAACTAATACATAACCAGGATAAACATTGCGCTTAACCTGCTTGCGCTGACCATTTTTAATCTCGGTGACCTCTTCTTCAGGAACTTGGATTTCAAAGATGAAATCCTCCATATGAAGTGAGGTGATGCGCTGCATCAGATTGCCCTTTACACGCTTTTCAAAACCAGCATAAGAGTGGACGACATACCAATCTCCGCTCTTTGCTGCTAACTCGGCGCGGAATGCGGCGACCTCAGGAGATACGATCTCTTGAACTTCTTCCTCTTCAAGTTCAATATCTGTATCTACTGCTACATCACTTGCTACTACTTCATCAGTAGCGGCAGTTAATTGCTCTTCGCTCATCATCCCTCCTTACCTTCTTACTCGCCGAATATGAAGAAAACTAATTTGGTTAAACCTAGATCAAATACTGAAACGACTGCGATAACAAAGGCCACGAAAACTAGAACTACTCCGGTATATGTGGTCAACATATTTCTAGATGGCCAGACCACCTTACGTAGCTCATTAATAACCTGGCGATAGAACAGGGCGATGCGAGAAAAGAAACCTAATTCTTTACTCTCTGAGTTCTCACTCATTTTGCATCCTTCCTCTCTCTTTCGTTAACTTCGTTACTTCTTACAACTGCGCAGGGCAGGAGGGACTTGAACCCCCAACCGCCGGTTTTGGAGACCGGAACTCTGGCCAGTTGAGCTACTGCCCTATATGGCGCTTTCGAACATGACAAAGCATGGACTTTTCATAATCAGATTTTTTTAATTACCCGATCAAGCAAGCGCCAGGATGGGCAAGTGTAGGTCAGGTCTACCCAATAGGTAAAACCCGCATGAAAGGGGGAGAGAACTCGCGCTCACCTGCGCCTGTGAAAGACTTACCGCCTATGAGTAAGCCTCGAATCTCTTCAAGAATTGCCGCTATCGCAGAGTCGGCGACCTTAGCCGTTGATGCCAAAGCAAAGGCCCTTAAAGCTGCCGGCCGGCCAGTGATTGGCTTTGGCGCAGGCGAACCAGATTTTCCAACCCCGGATTACATTGTTGAGGCAGCAGCTGCTGCAACAAAAGTAGTTGCTAATCATCGCTACTCACCAACTCCAGGACTTCCTGAGCTTCGGCAAGCAATAGTTAATAAAACAAAGCGCGATTCAAATTATGAAATTAGCGTTGATCAAGTTCTAGTAACAAATGGCGGCAAGCAAGCGGTCTATCAAGCATTTGCTTCAATTATTAATCCTGGCGATGAGGTAATTCTCCCCTCGCCTTTTTGGACCACATATCCAGAGTGCATCAAATTAGCTGGTGGAAAAGCAGTTGAAGTATTTGCCGATGAGTCACAAGATTATTTAGTAAGTATTGAGCAGCTTGAAGCAGCAAGAAGTGAAAATACTAAAGCGCTGCTCTTTTGCTCTCCCTCGAATCCAACAGGATCTGTTTATTCAGTTGAGCAAGTTAAAGCAATTGGTCAGTGGGCCGCAAAGCACGGCATCTGGATAATTAGCGATGAGATCTATGAACATCTGCTCTATGACGGAGCGAGCGCTCCTTCAATTCCAGTTATCGTTCCTGAAATGGCCGATAAGACAATTATTATTAATGGCGTTGCTAAAACATATGCCATGACTGGCTGGCGAGTTGGTTGGATGATCGGACCAAAGGATGTAATTAAAGCTGCTACAAATCTGCAATCACATCTTTCATCTAATGTTTCAAATGTGGCGCAAAGAGCTGCAATTGCCGCGCTCGATGGTGATTTAAGCGCAGTTAAGAAGATGGGTGAGGCATTTGATAGAAGAAGAAAGCTAATCGTAAAACTTCTAAATCAAATCCCAGGAATTTCCTGTCCGATGCCAAAAGGAGCTTTCTATGTTTATCCCTCTGTTAAAGGTGTTCTTAACAAAGAGATTAATGGCCGCACTCCAACTACTTCTGCTGAGCTTGCTACGATCATATTGGAAGAGGCCGAAGTAGCAGTTGTTCCAGGTGAGGCCTTTGGACCATCTGGATATATCAGACTCTCTTATGCCACATCAGATGAAGACATTATTGAAGGCGTGACAAGAATAAAGAAGCTACTTAGCTAACTACTTTCTCCTTTTAACCAAGGTTATTAGCCCAATAACTAGCGCAAGAACAAGGGCTGAAGTAATTGGAATAGGCGAAGAGCTAGGAATAGAAACTACCTCTTCTTTAATTGGAGCAGAGATTGCAATCGGTGATTGAACTTCAAATCCATAACTATCATCAATGACATGGCCATCTTTTGAAACCACTCGATACTTAACGCTATAACTGCCATTGCCGTTAATAGAAAGTCCTGCGCTAATTCTTGCCCCAGATACTTTTGAATCTCCTGAAACTAATTCTCCAGCTGCATCAAAGACTTCAACGCTATTGGGATCATCTTGGCCAATTACCAATAGCTCTTCATTAAAATCAAGAACTATCTCCATAGGAAAATCCACTAAAACAGATCCACTACTTGGGCTTGCGCTAACTAAAGAGCTATGGCTATAAGAAGGGCTTAGCGGTAAAAGAATTAGAAGGAGTGAAAGAAAGAGCTTTCTCATAGATTTAAACCAACTAGAGCAACTTCTACCTCTAGCAAGATTCCAAACTTATCCTCTACTGCCTTTCTAGCTCTTCTAGCCAGCTCTAATATGTCATCTGCGCTAGCACTTCCAGTATTAACAAGTGCTAATACATGCTTACTAGAAATACCTGCGCCATTATGGCTCTCGCCTTTTTTTACTCCAGAATTTTCCATAAGCCAGGCAGCAGAGGTCTTTACTCGCCCATCTTCTTGGGGCCATCTAGGCGCGCTACTTGGCAGCTTCTCGGCATCTTTTGCATCTAATATCGGATTGATAAAGAAAGAACCAGCAGACCAGCTATTGCTATCTTTTTCATCAAGGAGCATTCCTTTAGCAGCTCTTAAAACTAATACTGCTTTTCTTAGCTCTGTAATTAATACTCGCTCGCCTAATTTAACATTTAGATAATTGGCAAGTTCGCTATAAGTAATAGGAAGGCTCATCTCGCCCTGTCTTAATTGGAAAGTTACTTCAAGCACGACATATCGTCCATTACTTCTCTTAAAAATAGATGAGCGATAAGAGAACTCACACTCTGAGTTAGAGAAGGTCTTATAAGCGCTCTCTTTCCTATCCCAACATCTAACCCTTGCTACAACCTCTGAAATCTCATGGCCATATGCGCCGATATTTTGAATTGGAGCAGCCCCCACACTTCCTGGAATTCCAGACATACTCTCAAGACCAGCAAAACCTTTTTCAATCATAAATGCGACAAATTCATCCCAGTTCTCACCAGATGCAACGCTAATCATTCCCCCACTACAGGCATCGATAGCAAAGGTATTTCCCTTAGTTTCAACGTGAATTACTGTGCCGTTAAATCCAGCATCAGAGATCAAAACATTAGATCCCCCGCCCATTATTAATACTTCATCCCCTGCGCTATCTGCAGCTTTAATGGCTTCAACTAGCTCACTCTGACTTGATACGCG
>Ga0208542_1000162_pt1 | contig 29399 bp, 28 predicted proteins | sample DEB08_DNA_3_FD_185495 | JGI IMG/M metagenome (GOLD analysis project Ga0208542, IMG submission 185495) | Aqueous microbial communities from the Delaware River and Bay under freshwater to marine salinity gradient to study organic matter... | ecosystem: Environmental > Aquatic > Marine > Coastal ... | reverse complement strand
TCTAACATTTTTTTATATGATGGAACATGCCATAAATTATTAATAACTATATTTATTTCTTGTGATCCTATTTTATTATTTTTTAAAATCTGTTTACAGCATAGATAACCAGTTTTAGCATCATTTACATTATACGCTGTTATTGCATTAAAAAATTCAATTCTATCATTGTAAAAATGTTTATTTATAAATAATTTATCATTTAAATTAATATTACTATTATTGTAATCTTTGTATTTATGATATAGGGCATTTATTAATAAATATTGACTGGACTCATAAAAATATTCAATAGCAATTGAAACACCTTCTATTCTTTCTGAGTCATATTCTACCGTTTTTAATAAATATGTAACAGCATTTTCCATATCATGTTTATCTTTATACATTATTCCGATTTCTAATGCAGCATAATACAACTCTTGATTCCAATGATTTTTTGTTGAAAGTAATTTTTTATACCATTCTATCGATTTATCATGATATTTTACACCAGCATCTTTATAACTACGCGCACAATAAAACGCATATCTGCCAGATAATCCTTTATTTGGTAATAATAATTCTTTTTCATATGCCTTTTCTAATATTATTGCGTCATCATAGTATTTTGTAGGATTATTACTTCGACTACCAGAACGCCCAGAAACAACATGATAGTCACCTTCTATTTTTCCATAACTACTTACTGGTTCAAGATTTGATAAAAATTCGTGTAATACTCCTTTAAACTCCCACTTTTTCTTATTATTTATTAATAGTGGTCTTACATATTCAAAACCTTTTCCGATTTTTAACATATATCCATCTAAAAAAATATTATTAGGATTTGAAAAAGGTAATACTAATTTTCCTTCTATACGATCATCGGCATCAAATATGAATAAATAATCAGTTTTACCGTAAGCATGTTGTAGTGCTTTTGAACGATTATATCCAAAATCTCTCCACTCGTCATTAAATATCTCTCCTGGAATACATTTTTCATAAAAGAAATCCTTAATTATTTGTCGTGTATTATCATTTGAACCAGTATCAGATATAACCCAATAATCAAAATTAATATTATTTAATAAATTTGTTAATGTATCAATTATAACTTTTGATTCATTTTTTACAATCATATTCAAACATATAGTTGGTTTTTTATGATTTGGTATTATATCTGATATACTAAACATCATTTAAAATAATTATATTACTTATTATTTTAATTATTTTAAATCATTATATATTACATATTATATATTACATATTATATATTCACCTCATCTTCATTATAATGATAATTACTTTGATTTAAAATCATGTTATCTATATCTATAAGTTCATCTATAACATTTTTATCATTTTTTTTATATTTATCTATAAATCTATAAATTCTATTAATATCTAATTTTGTTATTTCATATGTTTCTAGTAACATATACAATTCTTCTTCTTTATATATATTTCTAAGTTCTATAAATAAGATAAACATATCTTTCTTATCTAATGATAATTTTTGACATAATTCTTGAGTAAACAATGAGTTATTATACTCTGTACTATATTTTGTTAAAACCTTTGTAAATCGTATTTCTGATAGTTTTTCGTCAATTACTAACTTATCAATATTTTTATTAATAATAAAGTTAGTATAAAATGTTTTCATTAATGAACTCATTTCATTAAATTGCCATATTTGTTTTTGAAATGTGATTCTATCAATATAATCAGAAAAACAAATTTTATTTAATATTGAATTATATATCAATATAGATTTATTAAATGGTATTTTATTCAAAATATCTATAATATTTTCATGCCATAATAATCCAACAATTGTTCTATCTGTATCATTCATTATTATAGAATGTTCATTAATAGAAAAATTATTATTGAATATTTTTTGGGTTGTTTCCTTAGTATCTTCATTATATGATTTGCATTTTAAGATCGTATCAAATAATTTATCATTTAAAATATTATTATTATTCTTATATAAATTTAGTAATACATTTAGTTTACGTAAGTCGTATTGTAAGTATTTTATTAATTTTTCACTAAGATAATCATTTATATTTTCAAAATTCTGGTTAATTATGGTTTTTATTTGAATATAAGTAGGACTTTGTAATTCAAACTTATGACATACTTTTATTAGTTCCTTTATTTTTTTATCTACATGAAAACTACTAATACATATAATTGGTGTTAAAGATAGTTCTTCCCCCTTTTGTTTTTTTGTTTTTTTAGGTCTTATTAATTTTATTAAAGAATTAATGCCTCCTTTATCTCCGTTATTCATACCATCTATTTCATCCATAATAATCGCAATTGATTTTGTTTTTTTACTTAAACTACCGAATACATTTTTATCAGACATATTATTTTTGGCAATATTATCAATTACATTTTTATTTCTAACATCACCAGCGTCATATTTAATAACATCATAGTTTAACTCTTTTAATATATTAGTAACAAATTGTGTTTTTCCACTTCCAGGTGCTCCACAAACATAAATTCCTCTCTTAATTAATAAATTATGTTTGTTTTTTTCAAAATCTAATAATGTATCTTTTATAGAGTTTGATATACTTTCTCTATCTAAAATTTTATTATAATTAATATAATCCATTAATAATAATGTATTAATGTTTTTATATATAAGAATGTTTTTATATATATAAAAAATTATTAAAAAAAAGGTCCTTTATCCCTTTTTATTCTTTTTTATTATTTGATAATTTATTTTAAGGTATTAACCTTGATGACTGAATTACTACAACTCAACTAATGTAAGCATATTTTTTTCTTCGTTACTGTATGGGCTGAATAATTCCAGTCCCGCTTCTTTCAAACTTGGCATGAACCGCACAACATAGGATATCATTTCGGTTTCGGTCTTCAGCTTTTTTTTCTCTAGAAATTGGGGGTGAAAATTCAAACTAAATTCTGCTACGCGGTCTCGCCAATTGACCATATGCATTTTTGAATACATTGGTGGCATCTGTTCTAAACTGAGTGGGAACACGCCTTGCTCGTCAATTATTTTTGACATTTCGGTAGCAGTGAACAATGGGCAACTCGGGTTGCTTGTAATGCGATACTTCATAAACAAGCGATAAGTATCGGTTTTTATTTTTGATGGCGTCACCGCGTGGACGAGTTTTTCGTTGAAAATAATTAGGTGGTTAGGTGGTACGCTTATTTTTTCCTTTTTTGAGTTGTAAAGAGGTATATCAGCTTTGGTTATCTTCGCAAAACCAGAACCAACATTGTCTTCCATATGGGTGCTAGGAACACAAGTGAAATATTGTGTGTTCGTTTCGTCTAAGTTCACCCAGCCACCATAGATGCTATCTCCTGGCTCACCGTGTATCTTCTTTTTTTTATCCACATTGGAAATGTCTCGGTGCCACGACTCAGGAGATACGGATGTGCCTGGTTCTCGTTTCGCAAAGCGGTCTACAATACCTTCTAAGTATTGACCTTTGAATGTATTTTTAAATAATGGGTGCATGTATTTGAAAATAGACAAGCGCAACTTTCGCACTTCTTCGTGATGGAAACTTGAGGGATTTCCGAATGCTCCAAATCCACCCATCACATACTTGGTGGTATTTTTATCGGAACGAATGAACTCTTTCTGTTCAGACAGGAATCGGGTACAGTTGAAACTTTTACGGATGTGTTCAGGGTAAGGTATCACTGCGACGCCTCTCTCCAACAGTTGTTTCATATAGTCAATGGTGCTGGTGCTGGACTCGGTTTCTTGTGTGGGGGTCATTTTAGCTGAGTTGATTATTAATTATATTGTATAAAGTCGGTTGGGTTACATATACTTATCATTAAAAAAGTATTTCAATTTTATGAAAATCATTCATTTTAGATTATTAATTTATAATACAACATCATTTTTTACTGTAAACCACAATCATCATACGCGTATGTTGATACCTTATTATCATTACATTCATTATTAGATATTAAATCTGATATTTCAAATGCTTTTGCTTCTTTTAAATGTGGCACTACCATTGTCTTATGGATTTTATCTATTTCTACTAAAAATTCACTATTATACAACGTTAAGTAATCTTTCCAATATTGCGGATTATTTTCATAATTTTGAAATTTGCTCAATTCAAAGCATTCTATTTTTGTTTTGTAATCATTAAGGAGTTCTTGAATTTTTTTGTAAATTTGTTCAGTACTGTTGTTCATGATTTATGCGTGTATTAGACTTATTTTATAACTTGTTATTCTATATAAAATATATCAATTTTTTACACCTTTTTACATTTTAGACAAAAACGGCATTTGAAATGTAAAAAGGTGTATAATGTTTCTCTTCATATTTTATGCATGTGTGTGTGTATATGTGTGTCTATTTTATAATTAAAACCATTTTTTAAGTTCTAATTGTTTATCATTTGTGCTTGACATAATAGGCATTGCTATTGGTACGACTAATGTACTAGCATCTCTTTTATATTTCATATATCCATCTGCTTCCCCATAAACTTGATTAATAGCATATTTTAATACAATTTGATTTAGATCATTTATTTGTCCTGGTATATCCTCGCATAAATTTTTAGAGTTTTGCAAAAATATACTACGCATAATTATTTGTAACTCATCAAGTGATTGCTCTCCTACTATATATTGATGATTTGATTTATTATAAACACCAGCACGTATTCCATTTTGTATTATTTGAATATTTATACCACTAAAAAATGCTTTTGATAATTCAGTATCATACCAATTACCATTCATTGCATCTCTATAAGAATATTTAGTGCTATTAATTGGAATACGGTCACTCATACTAAAGCGTTTATCAATATTTGGTCCTAGTATATTAACTCTTCCATTGCTATCTTGATGTCCGCTACTCATTTGTTTAATTAATTCCATATATAAAACTACATAGAAAATTTATTTAGTTAATAACGAACCTACATAGTTAAAGTATGTGTAATTTAATTATATGTAATTTTAACAATATAATATTTTTTGTATATAATATTTTTTGTATATAATATTTTTTGTATATAATATTTTTTGTATATAATATTTTTTGTATATGATATTATATAAATCTATTATATACAGAATATGTTTCAAAAAACTGTTAGTATTATAGCGGTTATTATGTTAATTATTTCATTATCTTTTATAGGATTAGCATTATACCGTCAAAAATATAATCCAGAATATCCTCCTGTTGTTCCTAATTGTCCTGACTATTGGGATGCTTCTGGTAACTTATGCGTAAACTATCATAATTTAGGAAGCGAAACTTGCTTTGGTGATATGGATTTTACTACTGCTCAATGGAGTGGGGATTCTGGATTATGTAGTAAATATAAATGGGCCAAATCTTGCAATTTAACATGGGATGGTGTTACAAATAGACCAGAGTTATGCGATTAAACATTAAAAAATAAGTTTTATTTTTTAATTATTATAAATTAAATTTAATAAGTTATAATTTTTACTTATTAATTTTTACTTGTTAATCTTAACCGTTTTTTTTACTTTTGATGTTTTTGACGAGATTACAGAATTCTTATTTTGCTCATTTTGGATTCGTTCAATAACTTTTACATATTCTTTACGCAAATAATCTAACTCATTCAACCATATTTGCTTTTCTGTTGTATTAACGAGTAGTTCCAATTCTTTATTTTTACGGTCTCTTTCAGATATAATCTTTTCAATATTTTCTTCGGTTACACTATCCATCGGCAATTTTACTAAATACTTATAAGTTTCATCATCATCTATCATATCGTAATCACGTGATTTCATAATAGTTGAAACTTCTGCTGTTTTCTTTTTACGAAGATCAATAACATCATCAAGGACTTCGCTAATAAATCGTCCCTTATTTGATAACATACACGCATCCTTTTTTAATGCATCTACTTGATACTTTTTACGCTTTACATAATACTCTTTCCTTACCCTCATATAACGCATAATTAACTCATTTACATTATCACATTTAATTAATTTTTCTTTTTCATCAAAAACGTGCATATTTGTTGTTGTACGCGTTGTGTATAATTTTAATAACTTTTCTAAAGCTGTACAACTTTCATGTTCTACAATACTATCTTTTAATTTGTTTATAACACCAGAGGCAAATGTAATAGTAATATCTACAGTGGTATCAGTGCTCATATCAATATAATCCTTTACTTGTGCTTGTGATTTTTCGGACTTTTCTTTCTTTACAGATTTATTATATTTTTGTTTATTATCCTTTTCTTGTATTTGAGATGTTACAGAAGGTTTATAATCAATTAATTCTTCTATGTATTTTTTATAATCATCGGTCCAAGTTCCAATAGGAAGTTCAGTAATTCTAACTTGTTTATCTGATAAAATTTCATAAACACCTTTAATTAAATACTTGGTATTATTTTCATTAAGAGACATAATATTACCTTTAAAACCACTATAATATGGTGTCAACTTAGGTAAACTATCTTGGATTGTTTCAATAGTATTGTCTTCGCATTCATTTATTAAACAATGCTTTACATAGTCAATAATAGTTAATGGGTTGTAATTAAGAATCTCTGTACTAAACCCAGTTCCGATTCCTTTACCACCGTTTACCAATTGCATTGGAATAATAGGAACATAAAACATCGGTTCTACTTGTGTTCCATCATCTTCCAAGTAAGATAATATAGGATCATCTGTTTCAGGAAAGATTAACCTTGTTAACTTACTTAACTGTGTACAAATATATCTTTCAGAAGCAGCATCATCTCCGCCCTGTAATCGTGTTCCAAACTGACCATTTGGTTCTAGCAAGTTAATATTATTTGAACCAACAAAATTTTGGGCCATATTAATTATAGCGCCATATAAACTTTGTTCCCCATGGTGATAACGACTTTTTTCAGAAACAGCACCACCAAGTTGTGCTACTTTAACTTCATTTGTAAGACGTCGTTCTAAACATGTATATAAAATTTTACGCTGACTTGTTTTAAGTCCATCAATTCCATTTGGAATAGAGCGTTCGCAATCATACTTGGAAAAGTGTATCATTTCTTGGCTAATAAAGTCTTCATATGGAACGCTTTCTTTATTTGTATCTAGATAAATATTACGGTCATAATTTTCTAACCATTCTTTACGATCATTCGCTCTTTTTTTGTTGAATACCTTATCAATCGCGTCATGACTAATTTCACCAGTGCTAACGAAATTCACTATCTTTTTATTCGCAAAATATTCTTTAAATTCTTTTCCAGTGCTTGTACCTAACCCCTTATAATACTTGAAATTCCAACCTTTTAATGTATTATTTTGATGACTTTCCTCTTTCCACTTTTCATACTCACCGTCATTATAAAATAACTTTTCTTGATTACCTTTACGTGCTTTAATAATCGGAGTATTCATAAATCCAATGAACCCAGGAATAGATAATAGTGTGTTCCACTCTGAGTCAAACAGATTTATACATAATCCTTTAATATGACTACCATCTAAATCCTGATCAGTCATAAATAATACTTTACCATAGCGTAAATGTTGCGTTGCTTCTTCTGATGTGTATTTTTTACCAGCTTGTAATCCTACAATTTGTTTGATTTCATGTATTTCTTTTACTTCTGAAATACGTTTTGCTGTTTCACCACGCACATTAAATAACTTACCACGAAGAGGATAAACGCCAATCGTATTGCGGTCCGTTGTTGATAGACCACTCATAATACCAGCTTTAGCTGAATCTCCTTCGCATAGAATTAACACACATTTATTACTGTTTGGTCCACCTGCGTCATTTGCATCCACTAATTTTGGGATACCACGCACGGATTTACTTTTTACTCCATCTTGTTTTTTAATATCTTTATTTGTTTTTACTTCGGTTAAGGCACATGCAGCATCCATAATACCTAACTTCGCTGCCTTTTCAATAAACTTATCACTAATTTCACATGAAGACCCAAAACTGGAAACAGGTGTATTCATATAATCTTTTGTTTGACTATCAAACGACGGATTTTCAATAACACAACGAACAAACATGAATAATTGTTCTTTAATGGTATTTGGTTTAACATCGATCTTTTTTTTTTGTTTAATATAAGACACCATTTTTCGTAAGAACTGGTTTAATACATATTCTACGTGTTTACCACCTTTACTTGTAAATATACCATTTACAAATGAAACTTGTGTAAATTCTTCTTTAGGTGCCATACAAATAACATATTCCCAACGTTCATTTGCTTCTTCATGAACACGATGGGTTGCTGTTTTATCACCTACATAGTAATCAACATAATGCAAGAAACTTTTTATAGGAATAATTTCACTATTATACTTTACTTTTACTGATTTATCTGTTACCGCAGCCAAGTCAAGAACACGACGTTTAAATATAGATAACATATCATCAGTTAATCCATTTAACCCCATACGTTTATAGTCTGGTTTAAAAGATACTTTTGTATATGGTTTTTTTGTATACTTTGTAATTGATGCTGTTTTAATAATATCTAAGTTATTTTCAAATTCTTGTGTATATTTTAATTTTCTATTATGATCTACAGTTTCAATAGACGCCCATGTTGACCAAATAAAAGCCAACTTAATTCCAAATCCATTTTTCCCTCCTGTTGTTTTCTTCTCTTCTTTATCATAATTTGTTGATGTTCTTAGATGAGCAAAAATCAGTTCAGGAATCCAAATATTTTCCGTAGGATGTTTCGCGACATCAATACCATTTCCATTATTACACAATGTAATAATTCCATCTTCCTTATTAATTGTTATATCAATCTCTGTTACAGGAATCATGTCATCTCCACCAGTTCCTTTATCTATCATATCACGCATTCTTACACTTTGATCACGAGTATTAACAATTGCTTCATCAAATATTTTATATAAACCAGGAACAATTGATACTTGTTTATCTATAATTTTACTATTATCTGTATTTTCATCGCCAACTAATACAAATGTATCATAATCAGTAATAGTCATACTTCCTGTATAAGTATCAGGAGTATCTAATACATGTTGTTTATCTGTTTTTTTTTGATATTTTTTAGCTAACATTGCATTTGTAAAACCAGTATTACTTTCATTCATAATCTTGGATGATGCTTTTGACGACGACATTATTGTATAGTGATGTTGTATATTTACATATAGTTATCTGTATAAATCATTTTTCAATTTTATTATTTATTATTTATTATTGTGTTTTTGTATACTTATTTGTATCTTTTATATTTTTAAAAAAATTATCATTATATAAGATTATAATGACAACTAACTTTGACAATAGTTTTAATTTTCTATATACAGGGTCAGTACAACAATGGACAAAACCAAAGGAGATTGGAACTATTTATTGTAGGATATATGGACCTGGTGGTGGTGGTTCAGCGATTTCTCCTGGAGGTGGTGGATCATATATTTATACAAAATATAATTTTTTAAACAAGGATATCTCATACAATGTTTTAGTAAATGTAGGTTCTGGAGGAAAATCATCATCAATACAAACAGGCGGTATTAGTTTAGGCGGACAAGGAACACAGACCGATGGTGGTAGTGGAACTACAACACAAGGTTTATATAGTGCTGGGGGGGGTGGTATGACTAGTATTTGTTATTTAGATAGTTCTGGAAATACTCCTATTAAAATTATTGCTGGTGGTGGTGGTGGCGGTGGCACTAATATTAATAGTTATGGTGGTGTTGGTGGAAAGTTAGGTGGTTTAGGTGGTGGATTGGGTGGCGCACAAGGAGGTAATCAAGATTTATTAGGCGATGGTGGTATCGGTGGAACTAATGGAGGAGTTAATGGTTTTAATTACATAGATACTAGTAATAATGAGTTATATTCATTTATAGGGGGAGGTGGAGGGAATGGTGGTTCATTTGCTGGCGGTGGCGGAGGCGCTGGATATGGTGGAGGTGCTGGTGGAAAAGGCGGTGGTGGTGGTGGTGGTGGTAGTTTTTCAAATGGAAATACTATATATTATCTCTCTGGACAAGGTAGTGCTGGTGGCACAATAAACAGTTCTGGAGAAGACGGACGTGTTATAATTGGTTGGTTTGAAGAAATTCCTGTTAATCCTCAGACAATTATACCGATGTTTATGTTGGATCCACAGCATACATCACAAAGTGTGTTTAATGCTCCATATATATTACCTTTATCTGAAAATATTACTAGAGTAAATACTAGCAGTTCTACCTATCCATATTCACACTCTATTGTTATTGATCAAGATAAAGAAATATATTTTATATCTGGTGATGGTTATTTATATAAGTATGATCACAATTTTATATTTCAATGGAGGTTCAAAGATAATTATAACTTTATAGGAACGCCAACAATTACAAATACAGGAACTATATATGCTTGTTCTTCAAATAATATTATATACGCTGTTATTGAAGAAATTACTAATATAGAAACCACAGGAAAAGTTAAATGGAGTTTTGAATTAGATGGTAATTGTGTTGGTTCCCCAATGTTAGATATAAGTTTTAATATTTATGTTGGAACAACAAATGGTTCTGTATATAAAATTATTGATAATATTGTAAGAGGCATACCAATATGGAGACACCCATCTACCGCACATGGTTATCCTATTATAGGAAGTATTGCTATAGACTCAGATTATCATACTATGGTTTATAGTGCGAAAAATAACACTACAAATACTTCGTATGTTTATGCAGTTGATGTTTCTAATAATACGACTATACCAGTTTCATTATGGTCAAAAAATATTACAAATGATACTTTTAATTCTCCATCGATTAGAGTGAATACTGACGTATATATTAATACTCAAAATGGTAAAGTTCACGGATATAATGTTTTAAATGGCAACCCACTTTGGACACCAACAACAATTGATGTATATGATACTAGTTTATCTAATATTGCTGTAGGAAATAATGATTACATATATTTTACATCAAAAAATAGTTTGAATGTGGTAAATAGTTCTACTGGATTACATGATTGGAAATATACATTTGATATATCTACAAATAATTTACTCAACTCTATACCAGTCATTGATATAAGCAATAACGTATATTTTGGTAACAATAATGGGTTCTTATATTGTATAAATGGAGAGAATAGAACATTTAATTGGCGTTATCAAGTAAATGGCGCAATTCAATCAACTCCTGCTATTTCAAATAACAATACTATTAAATTTTTAGCAAATGATGGAAATCTATATGATTTTAGTGGTAACGGAAATCTACCAACACCAACTACACCAACCGTGCAAATGTTTATGTTAGATAAAAGACATACTGGTAAATCTTCATATGCTGCTCCTCCAACACAACCAACAATTCAATGGTCTTCTAGTGTTAATATTAATTCTGGAAATTTATATGTGTTACCTACAGTTGTTATTAACTCGGATAATACTTCCTTATATTTAGGTTCTAATGATGGATATTTATATTCATTAAGCACTACGGATGGTAGTGAAACTTGGAAATTAGAATTAAGTAGTATTGATTCTTCGTTAACTATAAATGCTGGACTACAAAAATCACTATATACTAGTCCCCTTATATCTAATGATGGAACCATATATGTTGGTTCTAATAATGGATATTTATACTCGGTTAATCCAAATGGAACATTAAAATGGTCCTATAACATAGGTTATCCACTTCAATCATCTCCGATAATTGATAGTAGTGGTTCTATTTATTTTGGAGCAAATAATAAAGTATATTCTATTTCAGACAATGGTTATAACAAATATTCAAAATGGATTTCACCGTTTGACGCAAGTGGTATTGTATTGTCTTCTCCTGTTTTAGGAGAGAATGGAACATTATACTTTGGAACAAATGATGGGTTTGTTTATGGAATAGATAGTAGAACAGGAACATTTGAATGGAAAACCGATACAAATATATCAGCACCAGCAGGAGCAAATCCAATTTATTCATCACCTTCTATTGATTTTAGTAATAATATAGTTATAGGGAATGGGTCTTATATGAATGGCGAATTATACTACTTAGATGGTTCTAATAATGATGGATCTATATTATGGAATGACACATATGATGCTAATATAGGTCCATTCTATAATACTGTTGCTATTAATGATACAACGGATACATTATATTTAAGTACAATTGCGTATGTATATGCAATCAATCGAACTGATGGAGCAGAAAAATGGAAATTTAGAAAAGCAAATTGTTATTATACAACTCCAGTAATCGATTCAAATAATAAAATATTATTTTGTTCTGTTAATGCGCGCACGAGTTATGGACACTTACATTTAGTTACAGATAATGGAGCAAATTATATTGAAGAATGGTCTATAAAAATATCAGACACAGATAAAGGAAGATTATCTCCACCAGTAATTGGTAGTGATGGAACAATATATGTAAACTCAACTTCTAATAAAATTTATGCTATAAACATATAAACGCATAATATATAAATGTCATCTCCAATATCAAAATATTGTAAATGCCCTGTATATCATATAGGAAATTTACCATTTAATGGAAATACGGTTAATTCTAGCATAACAAATTCAATTAGATATTCTCAACTAGTGCGTTATAGAGGATATAATTATGGTTCGGTAAGAATAATACCAAATAATATAAATGAATTTGGTTATAGTAGCGGAGGACCAAGTGGATATGGAGATACTCTAAGAAATTCATTTTAATTTATAAATTAAAATTAAATTATAAAAAATTATATGAAAATATAATATTTAGCTATTATATTTTCTGGTATTATATTTTCTCATTATCATATATAAATGGTTAAAAAGCACATGAAAGCGGACGATGGTAAATACCACATTAACGGTACTAAGTTTGAATTATTGGAAGGGTCTCGCGCTCAAGTGTGGCACGGAACCGCATACAAAACCCCTGGCGGTTTATTGAAGAGCAACTTAATGATGAACAAACACGGACGTATTGTTTCTAAGCGTAAACATACCACAGCCAAGAGAGATAAACGTTTAGTCAAGGCTGGATTTTTAACCAAGAAGGGGAAATTCGGTTTTATTAAGAGTTCAGGCACTCGTTCCCGCAAGGCACGTAAGTAAATTATATAGTTTTATTTTTAATTAAGAAGAAGGCAAACTGGCCAATGCTAGTTTAATCACACCCAAACTGGCTACATTATATTTAACAATAAGTGGTAAATTATTCTCCAAATAAATTTCTATTTGATTACATAGATTAGTACATTTAATAAAATAACTCAAATTTTTCAAGGAAAATTCACCTTGAATAATTTTACTTACTTCTTGTTTTTGAATAAACTCCATCGCACCATCTGTTTCGGCACGTCTAATCTCCGCGTGTGCGAATCCACCAGTGCATTTAAAAATCAATTCAGCACCATCATTAGTAGCAATCGATTTAATCTCTATCTTATCCGAAATACACGAGAGATCTCGAATAATTTTTTGAAAATCAACCGAAGGCAAATTAATAACCGAAGAAAATTTCACATCAGGCACGTCCAACTCTTCGTTATCAGGTTCAATTAAACGGAGTTTTTGGATTTTATGTTGTTTAATCTCTCCATTCTCAAATTTTAATCCTAGAAATTGAACGATTCCATCCATATAATCTGCTTCTTCAATGTAAATTGTAAGTGTGTCGTCATTATCAATTGTATTGATTAGTTTAAATAGATGAAACATATTCACTCCAATAATAATCTTATCCATTTTACATTCATACATTTCGAAATTTTGTGCTTCTAATGAAAGATGGGCCAAAATAGTATGTGATTTGTCCATATTAATAATTTTAATTCCACTGGGTGTAAATGTGATGTTGGTTTCTAGAAGAATATCCTTTAGAGCCGTCATTAACGTGCGAAATGGCGCAATTTGGACTGTTTGAATAGTCAATATATTTTTACTATGATTTTGCGCAGAAGAAGAAGAACCGGTAGATACAGACATTAAAAAGGATATATACTAGTTTATAGGGTAAATCTTTAAATTAAATTTAATGCGTTATAATTTAATTTAAATTATTGTTTTATTTATAAAATACAATTTTATAGTATTTATAATTATATATAGTATTTATAATTATATATAGTATTTATAATTATATATAGTATTTATAATTATATATAGTATATACCAAAAATGTACAAACACACTATGTATATATTTAAAATTCTTATTATTATAACAACACTACTTAGTTTGTATATTTTGTTGGATAGAATGTATGAAGGAAATATGAGTTTAGTAAATGCATGGAGATTTCCGATGTTATTGGCTATTTTGATTGAGTTGTATATGTAATAATATAAATGTATTAAAGATAAATTACGTTTAATACATTAGTTACAAAAAAAATATATATGAGCACACCAGAAACAAATATACACCATTTATTAGACGCACTTATTGAAAAATATAAAAGCAATGAGTATGTTTATGGGCGTCTTGTTAATTATATTGAACATTTATTGCCTACTGCTTTAGAAAATGATACCGCTCTACAAAAGCAACGTGAAGAACGCCGCAATCAATTAAGTGCAAATCGCGACGAGTTCACTACACGTTTCTTAAAAAAGAACAGCTATTATTATAGTGCTCAAACTGAATTGTTCTTGCATTATGATGGACTCCATTTTATTATTCATAGCGAAGACGATATACAGCATCAAATACTTACTACCATTTCTTCGGAAAAATGTTTGAGAGATTGGAAACATAAAGTAAATAAAAATATTATTAAACGTATCAAGGATAAATCACCCTTACGAGCAATACCTGAGTCAGCGACCATTCAGTTTGTTATTAATCAATTATGCCCTTCTATTTTTCCTACAAGAAACCACGCCAAATATTTTTTAACTATTATTGGCGAATGTTTGTCTTCTAAAAATGATACAAATATGACTGACAATAAGGAACTACCAAATAATTCGAACAATACTACAAATACCATCATTTACATTATTCCACCATCACTAAAAGATATTATTAGAGAGATTGGGAATCAATGTTATACTTATTTTGGATTACCTAATATTTTCACAAATATTAAATATAAATATTATGATCATAATTATAAGGATTGTCGTTTATTACATATTGAGCGCTCTTATGGAAGAAAAAAGATTGAAATACCAACACTATTGATTAAACATATGCTTGATTTTTTATGTGTAGCCGCACACTATGGAACACGTTATGGCACTTCAGACACTTTCTTAAATCATTGTACTGAAACAAAATTAGTAGATCACTCTTATTTTCTCTCAAGAAACACACCAGAAACGATTGTTTCTAAATTTATCGACAAGACATTGACCTTATGTGCTTCATCGTCAATTGATACTAAAAATATGATATTTTTATGGAAACATTTTTTGGATGATATTTCTATACCTAATATTATTTTTTATGAATCATTGAAATCTATTTTGAAAAATATGTTAAAATATGATGATGAAAAAGATTGTTTTACTGGTATAACAAGTATTCATCTTCCTCTAGTCTCTCAAATTGTTAAATTTTGGGATGAAACAATTATTATTTGTAATGATAGTGAATATAATGAACTTGAAATCGATGAAGTATGTGTTTTATTTAAACAATGGACACCATCATCTAATCATAGTAAAAATATTAATGATACTCTAATCATAGATTTAATTCAACATTTTTATCCTGATATAGTGATTGAAAATAATAAGTTTATATTAAATGTAAAAAGTAGACTATGGGATAAACGAAAAGAGGTTATTGATAGTTTTAATTTATTTAAAAAAGATGGAAATGATATTGTAGATATTGAACATGTTATGGAAAATAAAAATTCAATATCTTATCAAACAAATCCTTACGAATATTATTGTGATCAAAAGAAAAATAAATATAACTTACTTGTTAGTAAAGATTTTTATGAAAAAATTATATCAGAATTAGAATTAGATTTGAATTATGTTATGGTGATGTAATTGTAATAATTGATTGAAATTATATATAATATAGTATTACATATGATTTGATATTTTATATAATTAAGACGATACATGTGTTTTAAATAAACAACCTTGATTAGTAATACCAATATTATCTATAATAATTGATGGATTTTGATAATTACAGTTTGATAACCAAATTTTAATTATACAAAAGTTTTTTTTAGGGGAAATTGTTATACCATTAATTACCTTTTTTACATTCATATTTTCTGTTAAAGTTTCTCCTACCAAACTATATGATAAATTTTTCCAAATTGAAACAGCAGTTTTATTATTAATTTTATATGAAAAGCAACCTCCTTTTACATTCTTGGGGTCTTCCCACATTGGTTTAATTCCATCACGCATAATAAATAACATGCAATTTGTAATAATTTCATTAGGTAATGATTCAATTAATATTATAATTTCTTGCATAGTATTAAACGTTAATATTTTTTTATAACTTTCAATAGTCCAATTTGTATCATGCGGCAAATGCGCCCATAGTGTCCATTTATCATATAATTTACACAAGGTAGAATTACTTGGTTCTTCTAAGGATAATTGGGTATCCATATTTTTATTAAGTATGGAATTATCCATATATATTAATATTATATCAATTTTTTATATCCTTTTAATTTATGTTATTAATTATTCTAACTTACTTACTTGTATAATCTTAATCACCTTTCCAATAAAGCATTTTTGGATTTATGTATATTTCTATGTATTTTCATTATTTATATTTACAATCTTATAACCATCATTTTCTATTAGAATATAGCATGTATCTAATAATGTTATGTAATTCATATTATGATCTATAAATGAGAATGTATATTCTTCATCTTTAATATCTACACCATACTCTTTTTTAATAACCCATCTAAAAAAAGTACGATCATATAATGCGTTTCCTGGTATATGAAACTGATTATGTCTTAAATCAATCTTATAGATTTTTTCATTATTATTTTTAAAAGATAAAACCATTGTTTTGAACTCTATACATTTTGGTGGTTTTATAAAACTACGACTAACAATATCTTTATGATTTTCATAAACGATGTAACAATTAGTATATGTATCATATTTATCTACCTCTTTTATTGGAACATTTTGTATTATGACGTCGTATTCTATATTAAAGTCATTTGATTTTAGTTGTTTAAATAAAGATATATTAAGATTAAACCTATATTTTTCTAAACCATCTTTGATAAAAATAACTTCTTGCTTATTATTATATATAAAAGAGTAATTTTTGTATTTATACCATTTGTTTGTAATAAATACTTCAACTTTTGATATATATTCTAATATAGTCCAACTATAATTATAAATATTCCTTTTTACAGTGTTATTTACTTTAAATGAACCAAAATAATTAACTGTATAATCAAATGTATTTTGTATTTTTTCAAAAAAGGGTGAGTTTTTTATTATATTCCAAATCATATTTATTTTTAATATATAAAATAAGTTTAAATTATTTTATATATATTATTTTTTAATAATATTTTTTAACTTTTATAAATTAATTAAATTCTGCAACACCATTTACAAATTTACCTACTAAATCACCGACATCTTCATCTTCTTGAATTTTATAAATATCACCATTTTGTTCGTTTGTTGTATAAAAATCACCGTGTCCCTTAATTTCTACTATAATAACTTCTTCTGCTTCTTCTTCCTCTGCTTCGCTTGCCTCTGCTTCGCTTGCCTCTGCTTCTTCTTCTGCTTCTTCTTCTGCTTCGCTTGCCTCTGCTTCTTCATCTGCTTCGCTTGCCTCTGCTTCTTCTTCTGCTTCTTCTTCTGCTTCGCTTGCCTCTGCTTCGCTTGCTTCTGCTTCTTCTTCTTCTGCTTCGCTTGTCTCTGCTTCGCTTGTCTCTGCTTCGCTTGCTTCTTCATCTTCATCTGCTTCTGCTTCGCTTGTCTCTGCTTCGCTTGTCTCTGCTTCGCTTGCCTCTGCTTCTTCTTCTGCTTCGCTTGCTTCTGCTTCGCTTGCTTCTTCTTCTTCTTCTTCTTCTGCTTCGCTTGCCTCTGCTTCTTCTTCTGCTTCGCTTGCTTCTGCCTCTGCTTCGCTTGCTTCTTCGCTTGTGTATACTACATCACCATAATTACTATTTACAATTTTATTTTTAGCATTATGTTTAGTATGAGAAGATATCTCATTGTAAATCTCTTTTTCCAAAACATTACAAGTATTTTTCCTTTCTTTTACTTCTAATTTTATTCTACTTTCATAGTCTGCATTATTCTGTTTAATATTATTTAATTCAAGTTTTAACAATTTATTTTCTTCTTCAATTTTTTTGAATTCAGGCATTTCTCTTAAAATAGATTCAATCATTTGCATTTTATTTCTGTCATCAATCATTATTTTAAATAAAGGAGATAATCTTTGTTTTATACTTTTAGTAATATCATTATTAATAGTATTAATAATATTTTCCATATTATCGCACATTTTTCTTTTTTAGTGTATAATTAATATGTTATAATAAAGTTCGTTTAATATGATTTAGAAATTATTTAAATTAAATATATTATAAAATGGATGAGAAAAAAATGAATGAATTGGTAAACATTGTTTTACGCCAAACTGATTATACAGAAGAAGTTGCCAAACAAAAATTAATAGATTTTAATAATAACCCTCTATTAGTTATTCGAAATTATATGAAACCAGAAAGTTCTAATAATATTAATAAGAAAGATGAAACATTTATATCAAAAAATCAACAAACATATAAAGAAATTAGAGGTATGATGGACAACGCAGCAAGTAGGTATGAGTTTAATAAACGTGTTTCACAAGCACAAGCACAAGCACAGGCACAAGCACAAGCACAAGCACAAGCACAGGCACAAGCACAAGCACAAGCACAAGCACAGGCACAGGCACAGGCACAGGCACAAAGTAAAGAAACCACAAATTTAAGCACAATAATAGAATAATAACTTATAAATAATATAATAAAAATTAAATAATATAATAAAATATATACTTTTATATATATTTTATAATGGATCACAATAATGATTCTGATAATAGTCTTATTGTATATGAAACGTTAATAAAGGATAATTTTTTTTTTAATTATATAGATGATTATATATATTCTAATATATCTCATTATAGTAATTTTAATACAAAATATATACCATCTATTATATACATATTATATAATTTACTTATTATAGACGATAATTATGTAAATATTATGAACACCATACAGTGTGTAGATGAATTCAAAGATTTATTTTATAAATTTAATAGTTATATCATATACAGAATAAAAGAAATAATTAATTCTCAAAATATAAAAAATAGTAACTTTAATGAAACAGAATTCAAAGAAATATATTATATTTGCTTAGAGTTACTATTAGTAAACATTAAGTTTAATAATAATAAAAGAATATGTTGTTTTCCCTTTAATTCTTAAAATTAAAATTATCACAAAGTATATCTGACTTTGTTTGTTTTGCTTTACGTCTTAATTTAAATTTACTTGTTGAAGCATTTATTGAACCATTACTTATCATATCATCATTATCCTCATGTAATTCTGGTAATATACGAGATAATGGTTTATCTACAATCATTAACAATCTTTCATTCTTTAACAGTTTTCTATATTCTTGAATAGAAAGATTACCATAATATTTATTTAATGTATAAAATGGACTAGGTGCTGGTTTAATATTTTTTTCATAATTATATATTTTACAATAAATATGATTTAATAAATGATATCTTTCAAATTTAGTTGACGTATCTATTGATTCTTTAAATAAAAAAGCGCATGCACATTCTGGACTACAAAAACACCCATAACAATTATATGTTTTATTTAAAACATGTTTTGGTATTAAAATCATAGGATTATCAAAAGCGTATGTACACCAAAAACAATCTGGTTTTTTATCATTTATAGTATTTGTATGTAATTTATATGTTAAATCCTTTAATTTACTCCACAATACTTGAGTTTCATCTACTTCCTTTTTAGAATCTTCTAATACTACATTTTCTTGGTGATTTTTATTTAAATTACAATCTTCTACAGCTGAAGATGAATTGTATATGTATGATTTATTTTGTTCATAATCGTTTATACTACTTATATCATTATTAATTACACTATAACCTAATTCATTTGTCTTTATATTATCAAACTGAAAAGTTTCAACTGATTGAACGTTTGGTTCATATTCTATGGTTGACATAAATTTATTTTTTGTTAAATCTTGTTGCCCACATTTTAAATGTAAAATTATATTAGGAACGTGTAATGTATTAAATACATTTGACTGGTTGGGTTGAACTATTTTTCCTCCTTTTGGTTTTCTTCCTCGTTTTTTTGGTATTTTTTGTAAATTTTTGGTTTCATCTGTATTAACATTTTGCTCTGTATTTTCTGTATTTTCTGTATTTTCTGTATTTTCTGTATTTTCTGTATTTTCTGTATTTTCTGTATTTTTTTCAGATAATATTATTTTTTTACTAGTTCTTGGTTTTCTTGGTTTTTTTTCTTTTATTTCACTCATTGTTATTTTTATACATCAACGTAATTTAAATAGTTTTATTTAATACTTTAGTTTTACAACTTTTTACATTTCAAATAAAAAAGAAAGTTAAGAAAAACTATTTATAAAAATTGGCGTTTGAAATTTAACAAGTTGATAGTGTTTTATAGCATTTTCTACAAACTGGTATATAACAATCTGAACCAATTACTTCTACTTCACTTTCATTACTTAATCTATGACTAAAAATTGCTGGTCTTTTTTTACAATTACTACAAAATGAATGTAGCATTACAACATTATCACTAATTCTCTCTAATTCTAACCAATTACCAAACTTATTACGCATAAAATCAGTATTTAATCCACATACATAAACATTTTTATAATACTTTTCTACAGCAATAGTAACCCATTCTACTATATCACCAAAGAACTGACCTTCGTTTATTAAAATTGCTTTTGAAACCATAAAATTTTTAATATATTTAAAATCTAATTTATTCGCTATTTCGTCACTATCAGTAAGTGGGATAATATCATTTAACCTTAAGGCCTTTATACAAGGAATCATTATTTTATCATGCGAAGATAACATTTCATCCGAATAACGATTGTCTTTGGAATAGTTAATTACCATTGTTTGTATATCACAAAATTTATATTTCTTATATATATCCAGAATACGTGTTGTTTTTCCTGAAAACATTGGTCCTTTAATTATTTCCAAGTATCCACAATCTTCATAGATTTCCATGTTTCCAGCCATTTAATTATAATAATAAATTATATTTATAAATCAATTTTTATATAAATATAACTATTGATTTATAATTAATAAAATACAATGAGCAATAATATGATACCATGGGTAGAAAAATATAGACCAGTAAATATAAATGATATCGTATTAAGTAATTATAATCATACCATTATTTCAAGAATGTTAGAAACAAATTATTTACCGAATATTTTATTATACGGACCACCTGGAACTGGAAAAACAACAACAATTATTAATTTAATAAATAGTTATCAAGAAAAACATAATCAACTAAATAAAGGATTAATGATACATTTAAACGCATCAGATGAAAGAGGGATTGATATAATACGTAGTCAAATTAACCAATTTGTTAATTCTAATTCATTATTTCATAATGGAACTAAATTTGTTATATTAGACGAGGTTGATTATATGACAAAGAACGCGCAACAAGCACTTAAATATTTATTAAGAGGTTTCAATAGTAATGTTCGTTTTTGTTTAATATGTAACTACATTAGTCGCATTGAAGAATCTTTACAAAATGAGTTTATGTCTATACGTTTTAATCAATTACCAGAACATAAGATTGTAGATTTTTTACATAAAATAACAATAAGTGAAAAAATATTTATATCTATTGATAAACTAAAATCAATACAACATATGTTTAAATCAGATATTAGAAGTATGATAAATTACATACAAGCAAACCAAATAGATTTAAATAATAAAGAAGTTATAAACGATGATGTATGGGAAGAATTAACTAATATTCTTAAATGTAAAAATAACTATACTAATGCTAATACATTTATTTTTGATATAAGTAAAAACTATAAAGTTGATATTAACCAATTGATAAAATACTATTTTAATTATATCATATATAATCATTCAAACTTTATTAATCATTCTTTTATTAAATTTACAGAATTTATTACTCATTTAAATGATCAAAATACACATCATATTGTATCGTATATAATTCCAAAATTACATTTATTTTTTACTTCCTAAATATTCATATTTTATTGGACTATCACCTAGTCTCTTATTTAAACGTGAATTCCATATACTTGGTGGTGAATTTTGTAAAGGTCCAAAACACGAATTTTTTGTGCTATATTGGTCACTTGTATTATTTGTTTTAATTGTTATTATATCCATTGGTGATGATAGATTATGATTATCGTGAATCATGTATTGCTTTTTTATATCTTATAAGAAAATAAATTCATTTAAACCTACTTAAATAAATTGATTTAAACCTACTTAAATAATAATATATACATTACGTCTTATTAATATAATGGATAATATTGAAAATGCTTGGTCTTCGTTTTGTTTAGATGAGAGTCATTATGAAACTGATAATAGCGGCGATAACAATTATGATATTAACAATGAAGATACAATCAATGATGATATACATCAATCAACACAATGTTCTTGTTTAAATATTTCAACAAAAACCAAAATTTCTTATTTAAATTATCCCATTGACCTATATGATACTTTTTGGAAAATACCGATCACTGAATATTGTAAACCATCGGAAGGTGTTATTAAAAAACAAATGAAATTTAACTCTAATTCACAAGAAGAAGTAAATGATATATTAAATCATAAAAAGCATTATTCTGTTGTTGATGATTATATTATAAGTCAGGTTTATAATACTGATGGAAGAAATAAATTCAAAGATATAAGAAAAATAAGTATTGGTGTTTATAAAAAAGATATTATCAGTTATAGATCTAAACAAAAAAGCGCATTTTATAATTGTTTTGTTGTAATTTTAAGATTATTACACAATGGTATTTATAAGGAACTTCACGTTAAAGTGTTTAATACAGGCAAATTAGAAATACCTGGTATTCAAGATTCTAGTATTTTAAACAAAACATTATTACTTCTTGTTAATATATTATCTCCTTTAATCAAAAAAACAGACAATATTCCGCTTACATTTTTAAATGATAGAACTGAAACAGTTATGATAAACTCTAACTTTAATTGTGGTTATTACATTAATCGCGAAAATATGTATAAATTACTTAAATATAAATATAAAATTAATAGCAATTTTGATCCCTGTTCCTATCCAGGAATTCAATGTGAATTTTATTATGATATAACAAAGAAGTTAGATGAACAAAATGGAATTTATCAACAACATAATGATAAAAATAATAAAAAAAAGAAAAAATTTTTAAATAATAACATTGTAAAAGTATCTTTTATGGTTTTTAGAACTGGTAGTGTTTTAATTGTTGGAAAATGTTCTGAAGAAATTTTATATAATATTTATAACTTCTTGTGTAATATATTTACAATTGAAAAACAACAAATTATATCATCTAACATTAATATTAAGACTATTACAGAACGTAATGAAGTAGTTAAAAAAGTTCATAAAAAAATTATTTATGTTGAAACCAATTAATTATATTATTATTGTATTCATTCTTTATTGTATTAACCATTTTATATAATTTGTAACTGATTGATTATATAACATATTTTCAAAATTCTTATTTATTTTTTTAAGATATAAATCGCCTAATGATATTTTGATATGTTTATATTTTTTGACATATATACGTATATATTCATATATGTGTTTATTGTAAACAAAATTATTATTATTTACTTGTGGAAAATGATTTATAAATATCATTATGTTATTTATTTGAGTATCCATTATATCTTCGTTCATTTTATTTTCGTGATACTCAATATCTAAATTATCATAAAAACTACACATGCTTATTGCTATATTTGTTAATTGAACGATTACCACTGTTCCAAACCCATTATGTATTAAATAATTAAATATATCCTTGTAAATTAAGGTTATTTTATTTAAATTTTTTATAGTTTTATCTATATTTTCATTCTCTATACTTTTATTATTTATTTGTATATATGATATTGTTTTTTTAATTGTAAATGTTGTAGCGTTTACTGATGATATGTTTAAATCATGCATACTATTTTCTTCTATTTTTTCAATAAATTCTGTATAATATATTATTCCCTTTTTGGTGTTTTCTATTGCTTCTGATACATTTAATGTTTCCCTCAATGTTATTAAAAATATATGTGTTAATGTTACAAATCCATTTTGTAATAAATACAAATAATCATTATCTTTATTCTTAAATTTTTTATTGCTTATATAATGTGTTAAATATTCATTTAATACGTTTACATATTTTGGAAATATATTCCATGAATTTTCCATATAATATTATATATATTTTATTAAGCTTTAAAAGTATTTAAAGATTTTAAATTGGTTAATATATATAATGTCCGAAAAAACAACATTTACTACACCAAGTAATCAATGTATGCAACACGCTGTTAAAATTGCGGTGGTTGATGATAAACCAATTATGCTCGACTACTGGGCTCCTTCACAAGAAAAGAAGGTTCTTATTGGTGTTCGTGAAAACTCCGAAAAGTTGCTTGTTAAGAGTGAAGATGAATATACCTCCCCCATTGAGAAAATTTTTAAGGTTGAAAATGAATATATTATTGCTACCGAGAATTCTCTCTATATTGTAAGTGCATCCATTCAAACCAAGCGTATTTCTTAATTTTTATTTTGATATTATGTTATATTATAGTATAGTATAAACATAATATGAAAACTTATACTGTATATATTTTTTTATTGTTTATTTATATTTTAACTTCTTATTTAATTATTGATTATCGTTCATATGAACACCCCAAATCATCATTAATAACTAGAATTATTTTATATTGGATGGCGTTTTGTATTTTTATTGGATTATATGAATTTTTATTATATTTTAATACTGATTATATTATTTCTTTACCAAAAATGAATAAATATACTCCTAATTATTGGTTTGAAAATGTTAGTGTAAAGGATATTTTTGACCATAAATTCTGGAGTAAAGGTTGGCGTGAATATGGTGAATATTGTGATTCACGATATATTAAACCTACAAACTTAATTCATTATATTGAAATAAGACACGCAATAACTGCTTGTTTTTACATTTATTTCTTATATTACTATTTTCGTTATAATACACTCAATAATTTTTTTATAAATATATTACTTATTTTATTGCCAAGTATTGGATTAATATCTACTATCATTTATTTTATAACATTATACTTTCATTTGAAAAAAAATCCTATTAAAAAAGGCACAAAATTTTGGATATACCTATTAATAAATGTTCCTTGGCTAATATTTCCTGCACTTATTTTATACAATGGTGTTAGCATGATAAAACCCCCAAAATAAAATCATAAATTTATATATAAACACTATTCACGATATTTATATATAAAATGTCCTTTGAAACATTTCTCTTACTAATTCTTGTTCTTGGATTGGTGTATTGTTATTATTATGATTAATTCATAGCATATCTAATCGTCCATTCTCGGGCGTTTGCATCATGCCTTTCCTTATTGGTTTTTAACAAATCGGCAATTTCAGATACTAATGGATCATTTGGATTTGGATCATCCATTAATGAACAAATACTTAATAGTGCTTTACTAATAGTTAAGGCTGGGCTCCAATTATATTTCAAAATATCTAAACAAATAGCACCATATGAACTGATATTGCAATGGTATATCTTTGTTAAAAATTTAATTGTTGGTGACTTAAATGGATAATCAGGTTCTAACTTAATGTTTAATTTAAATACACCACCTTCGTATGGACTACCTTGTGGTCCTAGAATTGTCGCATGCCAATTATATAAATTGGTTGGAGTTATTAATCCTGCTGAACAATTTTCTGGTGGATTTGTTTCTAACTCTTTTAATTCTTTTTGTATACGTTTAACAACAGACATATTATGATGTGGAATTATATTTATATATATGAAGTATTTAACTTTATATATATTTAATTTTTAATTTTTAATTTGTTTTTTTACATCTTCAACTTGGTCTTTTTTGTTTTCTTCAATTGCATCACTTTATCCACCTTTTTCTTTGTTATATTTTTACCGCTCATTTTGCCATTATGAACTGTAAATTCCGTCCACGGTTGTTCTGGGCGGTCAAGCAAATACGGTTCTTGCTCTTCCCACACAATATTGTGTTTAATGAATTCTTTCTTATCAAACGGTGTTCCACACGAACTACCCCAACGCGCCATAAAACTCATTTTTTTAGCTAACGTCGTATCACACACTTTGCCATCTAATGCTCCACGCGGTTGAAATGGTTTGGGGCGTCCTGGATCCGACATAAACGCTCGGTCATCTAATTCATAATGACTGCAGCACGTTCTAGACGAAGGATTGATTTTATTCAAGTAAATATCATAGTGGTCAGCCATAATTTCTTCGGCGATTTTAATATCTATCTTACCTTTATGCTGCTTCATTAATTGGGTTAAACGCACTTTACGTGCTCCTTGATGCCGACGGATGTCAAAATGACCGACGTTTGAGCACTCTAAATTTCGGATACGCGGGTCATAAGAACCATTAAATCCAATAAAATATCCATCCTTCTTCTTTTCCACATTCACATACTTCAATCCTAATTCAACACGCATAATCGTATTCGTATTCGTATCACCAATCAACCACGCATTCGCATAATCACCGCTATTGTTGTGAACCAAATATTCTTTGATTTCATCTAAGGTTTTTCCATATTGCATTGCCGTGCGGATGCGGCAGCAAATTGGATCTTTTAGTTCAAATTGATTAAATCCACCAATCGTGGTTTCAGTTCCCATAAAACCATAACTGGTAACGTAGAAATCAGTTTCACTGGAAATATTACCAGGCGCAGTTTGCATGAGAATACGGGCACCTTTGGTCGGTTTAATATCCAAAATGTATTTGAAATGTTGCCCTGTCATAAAGTTATCAAACGTATTGTGTCCACAGATGATTTTTCCATCTTTGGTATAACTACCGACAGCCATAAAACCTGTACAGTGGTCTGCGCCTGCCTTTTGTTTTGCTAATGCATTAACTGCCTTTCCTCCGCCTTCACCATGTCCTGCCGACCCTGACTCTTCATTAAAAAGATCGCCATATTTTTCATTTAATTTGGGATAATCTTTGATTATTTTAGGTAAAATAATTAACAACGAATCAATACTCACAAAACAATTCCACATTATCATTTCATCTAATGAGATCTTGCATCCACCTGCATTTGCTCCTTTTGTAATAGCCACGATTTCTTCATACAGTTCAGGGTAATTGGTCTGTATTATCGGTCCCCAAATTTGTCCAACTACATCACTGAACACATCGCGCTTTATTCCATAATCTTCATAAAAGTTGAATTCTAACATTTTAAATATTTCTTTTAAATCTTTCGCAACCAAATAACCGTGCGCATACCCACGTTCGCTTGGCGAACCTTTCACTGAGAGATAGGTCCATCCATTTGTTTCATAGCGTATTCCATTCTTCACTTTAATCATATATAGTTTAATTAGAATAAAAATATATATTTTTTATATATATTTACATCTTTTTAATCTGAAATGTATCACCTATTTTAATATTATTCCTTTTACAATATCCTGCGTTGACTTCTATTGCAATTGTATATGGTTTTGATGATTTTATTTTGGTCAAAGATAATGGGGTCGTATTCTCTCTTATATCCACAATTGTATCCTCTTTAATAAAAAGAATATCCAAGGGTATATATGTATTTTTCATCCAAAAATGGATTGATTTATAATGAGGCATCACAAAGAGCATTCCTTTATCTTGGTTTAATCGTTTTCTAAACATCAATCCTTTTTCTATTTTTTCAGGAGTATATGCGATATCGACATTTAAAATAACATTGGTTTTATTAAATTTTATTACTCCTTTCATGTATATATAATTTTAATATATATAAAATTTTATATATTAAAATATTAATATTTCAAAAAACGTAAAAAAAAACGATTCTGGGTTTGACGAATGTTTTTCCATTTTGGACATTTATAAATGTCCATTTTCCAATAGTGCCATATAATATATGAAAAAACCTGAAAAAAGTGACTTGTGACTGAAATGCTCTGGTTTTGGTTTTTTTGTAAAAAATGTTGTGATGATAATTTTTTTCAAAAAATAAGTTTTTTTATAAAAGTATTTCGGCATTTTTTTATTAGCATATATATATGATAAAAATTGCTAATAAAAAAATGCCGAAAATTCCAAAATATTTTAAATGTGATGAATGTGATTTTATATGCTTTAAAAATAGTAATTATGAAAAACATTTATTAACCAAAAAACATATAAATGCTAAAAATGCTAATTTAGAAAATGCTGAAAATGCCGAAAATTCAAAAATAGAAATAATATGTTGTTTATGTGAACGTTCATTTAAACATGTATCAAGTTTGTCTAGACACAAAAAGAAATGTAAATTACAAGAAAACGTGGTTATTGATAAAAATAAAACAATTAATTCATTAGATGATTTAAAAAATATGGAAAAAATAACTAATTTATTTATGGAAGTAGTCAAAAGCAACAGTGAATTACAAAAACAAACAATAGAAATGCAACAACAAATGCTAGAAGTATGTAAAAATAACAATACCACTATTAATAGTCATAACAAAACATTTAATATGCAAGTATTTTTAAATGAAAAATGTAAAGATGCGATGAACATTATGGATTTTGTAAATTCAATGGATTTACAACTCTCGGATTTGGAAGAACTTGGCGAACTCGGTTATGTGGAAGGCATCTCGCGTCAAATGATTAGGAAACTAAGTGAATTGGATGTGTATAAAAGACCCATTCATTGTAGTGACTTAAAGAGAGAAACCATTTACGTCCGTGATAACGGTGTCTGGGAAAAAGAGAATATTACTTATGATAAACTAAGGAAAGCGATTAAATACGTAACCGCAAAGAATGGGTATTTGTTGGAACCTTGGCGCGATGCGCATCCGCAATGCATGAATACGCAACATCCGTTGAACGACGTATATGTACAAATTATGAGCCAGGCCATGGGAGGTAGAGGCGAATTTTCTGATAGCGAAAACAAGATTATTAAGAAAGA
>Ga0208542_1000159_pt1 | contig 29617 bp, 37 predicted proteins | sample DEB08_DNA_3_FD_185495 | JGI IMG/M metagenome (GOLD analysis project Ga0208542, IMG submission 185495) | Aqueous microbial communities from the Delaware River and Bay under freshwater to marine salinity gradient to study organic matter... | ecosystem: Environmental > Aquatic > Marine > Coastal ... | reverse complement strand
TTTGAGAACATTCTCAAGATTGCATAAACCATTGTATTTCCTCATTTCCCACTGTCCCATTTTAACCCTGTGAATAAGTCCAGTTTGGGGTATTACGGGACACCAACAGCGCGAAACGCGGGGGGGGCAATGAGCCGCCGACAGGCGGCGAGAGAGAAGGGGAGGGAACCATATAGGAGGGAGAGGATAAGAGAGTCTTTGTATTTTGTATTTAAGAGTTAAGAGTCAGTATTGGTATTGTACTGATATTGCCTCTACACAGCATTATCGGTATAAGCTAGTCGTCATGGCTACCGGCAATCCGTCCGCTACCCCATCCTCCCGCAAGTCTCGTAAGACCAACAAACCCGCTCATAATCGCAAGCTCAACGAGCGCAAAGTGCAAGAGCTTGCCTCTCTCGGTGTCTGCCCTGCCGATATTGCCAAGCACCAAGGCGTCGATCACTCGGCTGTGTGGCAATTCCTCAAGCGCAAAGATATCGAGCGCAAACAGATCGAGCACTATAAGGCTGATCGTGCTGATCTATTCGCGGCACTCCAAGGCAAGGCCCTCGCCGTTCAGGAGCAGGCCCTTGATCATCTACTGGGGGATGGCGTTTTTGCCTCACTCGATGATAGGGCAAAGGCGAGTGTGCTCAATACCGTCAACAACATATTCGGGACTGCATACGACAAAGAGCGGCTTGAGCGAGGGCAATCTACCTCCAACGTCTCGATGATGGGCAAAATCATGGCTACGGCAGTAGAGCGCGCATTCACTAGCCCGCAACCTGGCGATAAAGCGCAGAGTCGCGCTCCTAAGTTGGGAGCGGGACATGAGCCAGAGCAAGCCGAGGCGATGCCGGCAGCGATTTCAGTGGAGGAAAATGCCGGGGTACGGGGGGACCAGCGCGTTGAAGGTGTCGATTAGCTCCCGCCCCCAATATCCTCGAATTAAAAACGGGGGTGGGGCGTTAGCTGAGGGGGGTGGGGGGAAAATTTTCATGATCCAGAAAAGGGGGTGTCTCATGGGAATGCTGGTATTGGTGGGAGTGCTGGGGATGCTGGTGAGCGGGTGCGGATTGCAGTGGCAGACGAAGGAGGATGCGCCGGTGGGGAATTACAAGAAGGTGCATCATACCATCACGTTTGAGACGGAGCCGTTGTGCGTGGGGTCGTGTAATCCGCAGGCGAAGAGTTGGTGAGTGATGGGGAAGCGGCCCTTTTTCAGTATTGAGAAGGCGGGGGTGCCGAGGCAGCGGCGGACGCGGGTGGAGTTGCCGTTTCTGCCTGAAGCGGTAGCGGAGTTGTGCGTGGTGGTGCGGAAGCGGAACGGGGATGTGGAGGTAGCGGGGCCGATAGAGCAGCGGGAGGCGTGCGTGTCGTTGTTGCGGCAGGGGATGGGGAAGGTGATGGCGTGGCATGAGCGGAAAGCGAAGGGGGATATTGAGGTCCACCAGTTTATACCGCCGGGGATGACGGAAGGGGGGTGAGGGGACGATGGCGAAGGCGAAGCCGATGAAGCGGGCGGGGAAAAAGAAGGGGTGCTAGGGGATGGGGCAGGGGGTCACGAAGCGCCAGGAAGACGAGGCGGTGCGGTGGGTCGAGGAACCGATCCATTGGGCGCGGACGTTCGGGGGGGCGCAATTTGATCCGTGGTCGGGCCAAGAGCGATTTTGGGTGGAGTACGGGAAGCTCCTGGGCGCGAAGATGAAGCGGTACAAGGGCGTGCCGATGACGGACGAGGAGCAGCGGTACGCGAAGAAGATCGGCATCTCGATCATGGCGGGGCAGGGCGTCGGGAAGGGTGCCACGATTTCATTGTGCGGGTTGCATTACCTGTTTGCGTTGCAGGCGTACCGGCCCAAGGTGGTGTGTACCGCTCCGGCGGGGCCTCAGTTGCATTCGTCGTTGTGGCCGGAGTTCGGGGCGTGGATTCAGCGGAACCCGATCCTGGGGGAGATTTTCGAGAAGCAAAGCAACCGGATTTTCTTGAAGGAAGATGGGAAGCGCGGGGAGGCATCGAGGATTGAGCCGAGGACGGTGCAGCCGCATGCGAACCCCGATGAGTTGAAGGTGGTGCTGGCGGGGATTCATGCGCTGGGGGTCATGTATCAGATCGATGAAGCGAGCGGGGTTCAGGATGCGGTGATGGAGCCGATTGAAGGCGGCATGACCGATCCGCTGTCGATGGCGATTGTGATTTTCAACCCGACGAAGCGGAGCGGGTTTGCGATGGAGACGCACCAGCGCAATCGGGAGATGTGGGTGTGCTTGCATTGGGATGGGGAGGACTTGCGGCGGGAGAAGCTGGAGAAACCGGCGCGGTTCGGGTGGTTCAACGAAGACGCCCAGGTGCAGTTGGCGAAGAAGTACGGGAAGGATTCGGACTTTTACCGTGTGCGCGTGAAGGGTCTGCCGCCGAATCAATCGAGTAATACCCTCATTTCGTATGAAGCCGTGATGGATGCGGCGGAGCGTGAAGTGGTGCCGCTGCCGGGCGATCCGCTGGTGATTGCGGTGGATGCGGGCGGGTGCAACGGGGGCGATCCGTCGGTGATTGTGGTGATGCGCGGGCGGAAGCTGATGAGCCTGAAGCAGATCGAGTATCAGAATACGACCCAGTTGGCGCAATCGGTGGCGTGGGAGTTGAAGCAGGAGTTGATGAACCTGGGGGATGAGCAGGAATGCGCGATTGGGGTAGACTATATCGGCGTGGGGCAGGGGGTGTACGATCATTTGGTGAACGTCCAGCAGATTCCCCGCTGTTATCCGATCAACGTCAGTGAACGGGCGCTGGACCCGCAACGGTTTCACCGGCTGCGCGATCAGATTTGGTGGGAAGCGCGGGAAGCCTTCATGGAAGCGAAGACGCCGTGCATCGCCTACCCTGACGACATGGGCCGTCCGGTGATCGATGACGAGCTGGTGGCGGAATTGACCTCGATCCGGTGGGCGCCGGTCGAAGGAAAGATCAAAGTGCAAGGCAAAGGGAGTTCGTCGGGGATTCCCGATGTGCCGCCGCTGACGAAATCGCCGAACAAGGCGGACGCCTACATCATGGCGCTGTGGCTGTTGAATCATCATTGTTCGATCATGCCGCTGGCGGCACGGTTGCATCGGCTGAAACGGCAACGGGGCGTGTCATGGCGGGTGGCGTGATGGAACGAGAGTGCCGAAAGTACCATGAAGCCATTCATAGTCAATATCCCTGTCCAAGATGCCAACGGTCATTGTCGGTCCAAGACTACGAAAATGCGATGATGGTGACGCTGAGTTTGTGCCGGAGACAATTACGCACCCTATGTCCGCCGCGATGAATCAGATGGTTCTCCCCAAAAACGCCGAAGAGGAAGAACTGTTGGCGCTCTACCGGCAGGTGCGGGGGAGTTACGTGGCGATTTGCCGGGTGCTGGTGGTGCGGGGCGTGCTGGCGGAAATGCCGAGGGACCTCGAAAAGCCGATTAAGGTGCATGGATGATGGCAGCACATCCTTGACACTAGACCAGGAAATATAGTATCGCTACAGTAGCGCCGTTTCCCTCCTGCGAGGCTCCCGGTGCTGCGGGGCGTGGGTGGCGTTCTCTCCGAATACCTCCGATCTCATCGCAGCTCCCTCCAAAATTCTGCAATCCGAATTGCCGCGTGAAGACGACCGCACGGTTGTCCGCCGAGCCATCGGCATGTTTCAGGAAGCCGTGCGGAATCCGGTCATGCGGACCTGGCGCGAACATGCCTCGCAGTGCTACCGCTACCGCGAAGGCGACCAATGGACAGCGGCAGAGCTGGAAGAACTGCGGGAACGCGGGCAACCGGCGACCGTCCAGAACGAAATCCGTCCGTACAGTGACCGGCTCATCGGGCAATTCATCGCCACTCAGCAAACGACCACCTTTCTAGGCCGCAATACCCCGTCGGACGATGAAACGGCGGCGGTGATTGCGGACCTGGACCGCTTTGTGGACCAGGATAACGGGTATGAGTTTTTGGAACCGGATATTGCCAAGGATGGCATCACCGGAGGCTGGGGCTGGCTCCGTATCGATGTGGGCGAGAACGAATTAGGCCAGCCGCGCATTTACGAAGAGGTCGAAAACCCCTTCTACATCTTTCCCGACCCGTATTTCAAGAAATCCAACCTCGCCGACTGCAAATACATCTGCCATAGCAAGTGGATCGACCTGGAAGACGCGATTGCGCTCGCGCCTGAGAAGGAAGCCGAGATCACCAAGGCGGTCTATACGCGGGATTACCTCGTTGACGGGGATTTAGGCATCGACCCCGCGCTACGGAACGACCCGCTCATGGTGTTTATGGACCCTGACCGGGACCGCGTGCGTCCGGTGGAGTTCTGGTACCGGCGGAAGATGAAACGGTACCAAGTGTTTACCCCGGACGGGCTGACGGCGATCACCGTGCCGATTGGGAAGGACGCGCTGAAGCAGATTCAGAAGGCGGTGCCGAAGTCGGCCTACGTCACGAAGCCCAAAATCGTCGATCAGATGTGGTGCGGGATGTTTTTGGGTGGTGTGTTGCTGTTTCACCGGCAATCCCCGCGCCAGCACAACACCTTTCCCTGGGTGCCGTTCATTGCCGACCGCAAAAAGAACGGCGAACCGTTCGGGCCGGTGCTCAATGCGATCCCGATTCAAGACGCGATCAACAAGCGCAAGAGCAAAGCCCTCAACATGCTGTCGAATCGGCGGATCGTGGCCGAAAAGAACGCCGTCGAGGACCCCGAAACCGCGCAAATCGAGAACGCGAAGGCCGATGGCTACGTGGAAGTGGCGAACGGAGCCTTGGCGAATGGCCGCGTGGTCTTCCCGAACAACCAGGACATTGGGGCCGGGCAAATGCAGCTCGCGCAAGCCGAAGAAGCGGCGTTGCCGCGGGTCTTTGGCGTGCCGAATGAGAGCATGGGGCATCCGTCCGAGGTCAGATCAGGCGTCGGCATCGCCAAAAAACAGGCGATGGGGAACCTGATTCAAGCTCCGCTGTCGATGGCGATGCGCGAATTCCGTTTTGCCAAGGCCCATCTCAAGTTTCAGCTCATCAAAGAGGTCTTCACCGAGGAAATGACCTTCCAGGTGACGGACGATCCCAACGCAGCGCGAGTCGTGGCCCTGACCAAGGGGCATATCCAGGCGATCAAGGAGCGGATCTATGACGTAGTGGTGACGGACACCCCCGATTACACCACGTTGCGGGAACAAGAACTCGACATGATGTTCAAGTTGCTGCCGCAAGCGGGTTCCTTGCCGCCAGGGATGATGAAGCTGGCAATCAGCCTGACGAATTTGCGCGAAAAGAAGGCGCTCATGGCGTCGATCGATCAAATGACGCAGCGCCCGCCGGATCTGCCGAAAATGTCCATTTCCATGACCTGGGCCGATCTCTCGGACGAAGAAAAGGCGTTTATCGCCATGTCGTCGATGCAAAGCCCGGAGTTCGCGCAATTCCTGGCGCAACGCGGCGGCGATGCGGCGTGGCTGACCAAGGTCAAGGCGGACCTGGCGAAAACGCAAGTCAAAGAAGGCACGAAAGCGCAAGTCGAGCGCGGGAAAGTCGATTACCAGGCGGCGGCAACCGCGATGGATGGCCTATTGCGCTCCAAGGAAATCTACATGGCCGGACAGTCTCAGGCCGAGCCGATGACCGGAGGGATGAATGTCCAAGGAAATCAGAATCCCGCATAGCGAACTGCGGGACTCGCGGACCTGTTCGGCACGAATCGAAGAGGCGTTTCAGCGCGTGGGCCTCGATGCGCACCGGCATGAAATCGACGAACTCTATGACGATCATCACCGGGGCGAGCGCGTGGTGAAGATCCAGACGCCGAAGAAGATGGTCTTTTTCGGCAAGCACGGATGAGGAGCGACACATGGCCGATGTGAAAGTGCGGTACCTGGGCAGCAAGAAGGGGAAGATCGTCCTGTTGCCGGTGCCGTTTCTCTCGTTGAGCGACAAGGCCGGCGAAGTGCAGTTTGCGGGCAACGGCGCGGTGCAACCGATGCCGGAATCCGACGCGCTGGCGTTGGTTGAGATTGCCCCCACGCTCTTTGAGCTGGTGGCCGAAGAGAAGGCGAAGAAATAGCCGTCACCGACGGCAGAGGAGGACTGATGACGACCGCAGCGAGCGAGGCCCCGACCAACACCCCCAGTTCTGTGACGGCCCCGGCGTTCAGCGATTTTCTCGCACGCCGCAGGGACGCCGCGAAGCAGGCAGTGAAGGCCGATCAGCCCGTACAGACTCAAGCAGGCCAGTCGGAACCGGCCAAGGAGACGGACCAGCCCGCGCCAGAGGCGAAGGCTCCCGAATCCGAGAAGACCGACAAGAAAGAGAAGACAGCCGAGGAGCTGAAGCAGGAGCTTTCCAACCAGGCCAAAGCGAATCTCCGCTTGGGCAAGGAGAAGGCCGACTTGCAGAAGCAGATAGCGGAGATGGCCGAGAAACTGAAGGTCATCGAAGCGAAGCAGGATGGGACATATCAACCGCCCTCAGAGGAACAGCAGCAGCGGGAAGCGGTCTTGCGGGACGAGTGGAACAAGTTTGAACAGCGCAAGGAATCCTCAAAGGACGCGGCCATCAAGGAGTTCGGCGAGGATTACGTGCTGAATCAGATTTACCACGAAAGCGGACCCTACACGAAGCTCGCGCAAGAGAAGCCCTGGATGGTGCAGCGCGTGATTGCAGCGGAGAAGCCGGTGCATGAAGCGATTGCCGCCGTCAACGAAGAGGCGGTGCTGACGAAGTTCGGGCGGACCGAGGCGGACGTACTCAAGAAGGCGGAAGAAATCCTGCGCCCCAAGCTGTTTGAGCAATTCAAAACCGAACTCATCAATCAGGACGGTGGCGCGAAACCACCGGCCACAGTGCCGAGCCTGAATCAGGCGCGATCAGCGGGGGCCGATCCCCGGTTAGCCGGAACGGAGCCGGTTCGGACGTTCAGTGCGGGGAAACTGTTCCCTCACAATCGCGTCTAGCCTGATCGGGCACGGACGAAGGAGAGGAGAGCACCATGTCGTTTGTTGAAATTCTGTCAGGGGGCGCGATCACCCCTGAAGTGTGGGATAGCACCATCAATGAAGAGTATTTGCGGCAAGCCTTCTGGTCCCGCTGGATGGGCGAGGGCGATAGCGCCGTCATTCAGATCCGCGAAGACCTGACGAAGGCCAGCGGCGATGCGATCAATACCCAGATCCGCTCGCAGGTGATGGGCGGTGTCGTGACGGGACGGACCAAGACCTCCGGCAACGAAGGTACGATGGACTTCTACAACTACCGGCAGACCGTCGATGACGACAAGGTGGCGGTCAAGGCGGAAAACCTGCCCATGACCCAGCAGCGGGCGGCGTTCAGCGTGGTCATGGCCATGCAGAGCGGCCTGACCGACAAGCGCCGGTTGCGGACCGAGGACCGAATCACCACGGCCTTGTCTGACACCTCCACCGGGCGCGTGCGGGGCCGGTACCTGTATGGAGCGGTCGATTCCAACTGGAACGCGACCCATGCCACGGCCTTGACCAACCTCGACGGGACCGATGACAAGCTGAAGCTCACGCATATCGATATGTGCGTGCGGAAAGCCAAGCTCATCAGCGGGAGCGCCACGGCCAAGATCCGGCCCTACAAGGTCATGATCGGGGACAAGGAAGGCGTACAGGAATGGTTTGTGTACGTGGCCCATACCCTCGCCATTCGTGACTTGGTGAATGACGATGCAGCCTGGAAGAACCCCATGCTGCTCATTCCCCCGGTGTCGAATCCTGGGAACCCGCTCTTTACCGGAGCGCAGTTCAAGGGCGGCTACCAGGGCGTCCTGATCTACGAGTGGGAAGGGATTCAGACTGGCAGCTCGACCATTCAGTACGCGCACAACCTCCTCTTGGGAGCACAGGCGGGCATCATGGCCTGGGCGCAGTACGGCAAGACCACGGAAGAGTGGACGAACTACAAGAAGGATCTCGGCTTGGAGCACCATGAAATCAACAGCATTAAGAAAGTGGTGTTCGACCGGAACGCCGTGGATGGCAACATCAGCAACGAGGATGCGGGCGTTGTCCACCACTTCACGGCGGCGGTGGCCGACTAAGAGGGGGTGAACTATGGCCTTTAACAAAACCAGTCAATCAGCCGAGCTGCTTCAGATCGTCGGCGTGTACGGCAACCTGGCCTACGGGATGACAACCATGAGTTCAGGCGGTGGGACCGTGACGGTCCCGCAATTCACCGTCCTGCATGGCATCGTCGGAACGGTCCAGGGCGCAACGGGTGTTGGAGAAACGGTGGTCTGTACCGCCACATCCGGCAACACGGCGACCATTGAAACCGTCAGCGAAGCAGGATCTAAAACGGGCTCTTCGGTGGTCATGTGGATCGCCTGGGGCGAGGCGCGGCGATAAGCCCGCCAAGAAGGAGGAGACATTATGTTGCCTTTGCAAGAGTGGCACTTCCAGCTCATGGATGCCTCGAAAAACATCAACACCATGCCGACGATTGACGACGATTCCGGGAAATTGGTGGCGTTGACGGAAGATACCCCCGATTCTCCCACGGTCTATACCGATACCAACGGGACGACCTTGACGGAAACGGGTGGGATTGCGGTGCTGACCTTCACCAACGGGGCGGTTCGATTCTGGACTGCCTCGACGGTGACGGCGCTGGACATCTGCGGCCATACCGCCGATGGGCGGACCTTCGCGCTCAATAGTGTGAGTCCGAGCCAGCACATGATTCCGGTGAATCCAGTAATCGCCCATCAGTTGCTTGTGGTCCCGTATGGAGCGAGCGACAACAGCGAGACGGATACCGGCCTCAACCTCGCGTCGAACTGCCTGATTACCGCACACGATATTAAGTTGCGGGTGACGACGGCAGATTCAACGGAAACCCTGAATGTCGGCATCCTCGCGTCTGAAGCAGGGGGCGATGCGGACGGGTTCATTGTGGCCGGGGATGTCGGGACGACGGGATGGCGCGAACTGCTCCCGCAGATTACTGGCGGGACCACCATCGACTATGTGAGCACCAATTACATCGGAGCCTTGCTGTGTACCAGCATTGCGGGAGCCGATGCGGTGGCAACGGTCGGTGGATTCACGCCGGAAGTCTATCGGACGGACGGCACGGCCACCTCGATCAGCTACACGGGGTCGGCGGGATCGGATACGGCGGCGGGGTACGTCTACCTCAGCTACCGGAAACTGCCGTTCTAACAGGACGGATGGGGGGCGCGGTCTACGGGCCGCGCCTCCATAACCAGCCGCGAGGATGCGATGCAAACTGAAACAGACTTGTTATTGGTGGCGAAAGAACAGCTTCAGCGCGAGCTGAACGACTTGAAAGCGCAGCGGGCGGCGGCTCAAGGCGAGCTGGCGGACTACCGCAAGGCCATTGAGACGGAGCGGGCGCGATACGGAGTGGAGAAGAGTGAGGCTGACAAGAAGATTCAGGCGTTGCGGGCCAGCCATGAGGCCGAACAGGCCGCGATGAAAGTGACCATCGACAACCTGCATGAAGAAAAGCGGCTGGCGGAAGCGGGTCGGCGGACGGCGCAAGCGATGGCGCAGAAGCAAACCGAGGCGTTGGCGGAACAAGTGCAGACGTTGCGCGAACAGGCGGATCGGTTGCGGGGTCCGGTGCAGCAAATGACCGCCCAGCATCAGGATCTCGTGGCGAAATTGCGGCAAATCGTGCAACAGGCGGGCGCGGCGATTGGAGGGTAGGGCATGGCGACCGTAGCCACAGAATCCCCCGTTCCTTCCCATGCTCAGTATGGCGAATGCCGCCATATTAGCTGGACGTTAACGAACGGACAGACCGGCGATGCCGTGCAATTCACCGAGTTCTTCGATAAATGCGTGCAATTCTCAGGGACGTTCGGAGCGGGTGGCACGATTCGACTGGAAGGCAGCAACGAATTGACCAACCCTTCGACGTTCCATGTATTGACCGATGTGAACGGCAATACGATCAGCGTCACGGCGGCGGGCCTCTACCAGGCAGTCGAGACGCCCATGTGGATACGTCCCAGCGTCACAGCAGGCGATGGGACCACCAGCATTACCGCGCAGATTGTAGCGCGACGGGGGCGCGAGCGTTCCTATTAACCGAGGAGGCATGACGCATGATGACCGCGCAGGCAGGCATGACGGGAGGCGCACCGACCGTCACGATGGGCACCGGCAATCCCGAAGCGGAGAAGTATGGGCGCTTGTGGGGCGAGTTCCCGCAATACCGGACAGTCGCTCCTGGCGAGCAGGTGGCGGGCATCTTTCTGGACCAGGCAACGCCTCGTCCCGGTTCAACCGTCATCGACTTCGGCTGCGGCACAGGGCGCGGGGCTTTGGCCCTGGCGAAGAACGGCAAGCTCGATGTGACGATGCTCGACTTTACGCGCAACTGCCTCGATGAGGCGGTCCAGCAGGCATGCCAGGACGACTCCATCTCGATCCGGTTCCGCAAGCACGATCTGGAAACCGCCTCGCCGGTGACAGCGGAATACGGGTTTTGCACCGATGTCCTTGAGCACATTCCACCGGAGAAGGTCGATCAGGTCCTTGACCATATCCTGGCGGCGACCAGGCACACCTTCTTTCAGATTTCCACGGTCGAGGATGTCTGCGGCGAGTTGATCGACGCGCCCTTGCACTTGAGTGTGCATCCCTATGAGTGGTGGCTGATGCAGTTCGCCAAGCGCGGGTGTCTCATCCATTGGTCCCAGGAGCAGGCGTCCTCGGTCCTGTTCTACGTGTCGAGCTGGAAGGATGTCAAAAACGTCACCAAGCAGGGGCAACTGAACGTCACTGATGAGCAGATTCGGGCGAATGCCGCCGTGAATTGCGCGGCGGGGTGGGAGCAGGTGGTCCCGCATGTGAGCAATGATGTCGAAGTGATGTTGCTGGGTGGAGGTCCCTCGCTGAATCAGTACGTCGAGGAAATCAGGCAGAAACGGGCCGAAGGCGTCAAGCTCATTACCCTCAACGGCACCTATAACTGGGCGCTGGAGCATGGATTGACCCCCTCGGCACATATCATGGTCGATGCCCGCGAGTTCAATCAGCGATTCACGAAGCCGGTGGTGGACGGGTGCAAATACCTCATCGCCTCGCAATGTCATCCGAGCGTGTTTGACGGGTTGCCGAAAGACCGCACCTATCTCTGGCACACCATGGCAGAGAAGATCGAGGATCTGATTACCGCGCACTATCCCCTGTCCTACCCGGTGCCGAGCTGCACCACGGTCCTGAATACCTCGCTGCCGTTGTTGCGGATGCTGGGATTCAGGAAATTCCATCTCTATGGCTGCGATTCCTGCTTGGCTGAGGATAAGACGCATCACGCCTACTCCCAGCCGGAAAACAATTCAGACGTAATCATTCCGGTGATGGTGACAGGCGGGCGGACCTTCCAATGCCATACCTGGATGGCGGCGCAAGCGCAACAGTTCATCGAAGTCATCAAGTTACTGGGCGATGAAATCGAACTGGAGATTTACGGCGACGGACTACTGAAACACATCTTGGATGCGGGGGCGTCCATGTCCGATCTGGCAATTACCCCCACGGAGTCACTTACTTAACCAGCCGGATTCGGCAAGGAGGCAGTTATGGCCGCAGGAACATGGAAAATTTACGCGAAGGCGAAAAAGTACATCGGCAACGGCACGATCACGCTTGGCACCGGCAGCAAAATCTATATGTGCTTGCTCAAGTCTAGCGCGACGGCGTTGAACATTCATTCGCTCTCCACCCGTTCAACCTGGAACTCGCTCTCTGCCCAAGAGATCGCGGCGACCGGCGGCTATCCCGCCAACGGACGCACGTTGAGCCCTTCAGTCGGCAAATGGACGGTGGGCGCGAGCGCGTTGCAGTACAAGTTCACCTACACCACGGCTGGCATCGTGTTCACGGCGAGCGGCGCGACCCTAACCGGCATCCGGTTCGCGGTCTTGCGGAACAGCACCGGCGCGGGCACGGGCAAGCTGATTGCCTTCTGTACCTTGTCCAGTTCGGCCTTCAGCATCACCAGCCCGAATACCCTGACGATTCTACCGCCAGCTTCGGGCGTGTTCACACTGGCGTAATGATGGGGGACAACATGAGAATACTGGTATTGCTAGTCAGTCTCTTCTGTGCGGCGGTGGCTGATGCCGCGTCGGTGAATCTCGCCTGGAACGCCAATACCGAAGCGGACCTGGCGGGGTATCGTCTCTATCGTGCGCCGGGGGCCTGTGCCAATCCCGGCGCGTTTGCCCGCGTGCAGACCTTCGGCAAGGTTACGGCGGGCAGCGATACAGTGACAGCTGATGGCGTGTACTGCTACGCGCTGACGGCCTACGACACGGGCAACCTGGAAAGCATTTACTCGAACAAGGTGGAGGCGAGCGTCAACGCGGTCCCTCCCCAGGCCCCGACTGGCCTGAGCGTTGTGGCTCAGTAAGGGGCCGATGGAAGCGGTGGCTCTGTTACCTGGGGATTGAATGATGCGCCTAATCTTTGTTCTGCTGTTGGTCCTGCAATGCTCGCTGGTCGAGGCCGCGACCTACTACGTCGGGACATCCGGTAGCGATGCCAATTCATGCGCCACGGCGCAGTCGAGTACGGCGGGCAATCGCAAGCTGACGATTGCGGCGGGCGAATCCTGTCTGACCACGGCGGGGGACGTGCTGATTATCGGCAACGGGACCTATACAACGGGCGAGCTGAATTTCAACGTTAGTGGGACCAGCGGGAATCCGATCATCGTCAAGGCCGAGAACAATCTACAAGCGATCGTCTCGTCCACGTCCTGCAACATGGGGATCAGCATCAACGCCAGCTATGTCTGGTTTCAGTACATCCGCATCACGAACGACCCAAGCACAACCTGCACAGGCGGCGCGTCCCGCACGGCGCTACGTGCTTGGAACCAGGGAGGCAACACCCCGAAGTTATCGGGCACGCAATCTTCCGGCTATGTCGGATTCCGCGCTACTGGCGTGCAAATTGACGACATGCCGACGCTGAACGTCGGGCTCAAGACAAACCAAGACGATACGATTGTTGAAAACTCCACCATCCACATGGGTTTGGAAGCGTTTGACAATAAGGACAACATCTTCCGCAATAACATCCTTTATAGCGCCACGACCGGCGGGCAAAATTCCGCGATGAACGGAAAAGGCGGCGTCCGCAACCTGCAAATGTATAACAATGTCGCCCATCGCGGGCGGACCGATCAGGGGATTCTCTGCGGCGGGAGCAGTGCGAATATCTACCTGTGGGACCCGTCCTCTGGCTATGAAGCCTATAACTGCGTGGCCTACAACAACGTCATTATTAATGAAGGCAGCACGACAAACCCCGAACTGCTAGGTTTCTACGGCTGCAAAGATTGCACCCTGATGAATAATATCGTCATCGGCGGAGGCGGGGGCTTGTTCTCTGGCGTCGGAGGGGTGGCTGGCTACCCTCAGCCGCTCCCTGACAATCCACGAGTCATCAACAATATATTCGACTGTGGTGGGCTGGCCGCGATTGGCGGCTATTACGGCACGCAATCCACCGGCACCCGCGTCACAGACTCCAATATCTTCTACAACTGTACGGGGGTGCCGACAGGGACTAATCAACTGACCAGTAACCCGCTCTTTGTCAACCGCGCCTCCGACTGGCACTTGCAAGCTGGCTCGCCTGGGATTGGATCAGGTGCCGTGGTCACGATGGCCGCGTACCCCAGCGGCACGATTACGGTCAATACAGACTTCGATGGGGTGACGCGGGGCTATGGGGGGGCGTGGGATCGTGGGATCTATGAGTTCGGTGACTTGACGCCGCCCGCGCCACCGACAGGGATTAGCATTGTGCGATTCCGGCGCATGGGGAGCCACTAATGGCTGCGATTCCCCATACATTCACCGAGCGCAACACGGACGTCACGAACTCCACTTCTACGTTCGCGGCAGTGACGAGCATGGCGCAGGCGAGTGGGAACTTCACGGTTGGGAAGCAATACTTGATCGTCGCCACGGCGCAGGTTGGTCAATCCACTGCCGACGTGGTCGAGATTCAGCTCCTGCACGGCAGCACGGTCTTTGAGGGATCGCTCGGGAACTATGTTTCTGTGGTCGCGGGCAATCGGGTTTCCTGGCAGTATATGACCGTCTGGACGGCAGTTTCTGGTGAAGGGCTCGATATGCAATTCCGCCGTGGGACTGGCGCTGGCGGAACGGCCTCAGTCAATTTTGCGTCACTCTTGTCGATTCAGCTTGACGACTACCTGACGCAAAATACGGACTGGTATTTCAATGAATCCACGGCGGATCAGGCATTGACCACCGGCTCGACATGGTACGACGGCGGCACGATCACGTTTACCCCTGGAACCGCCTCGCAAGACTGGCTCGTGATCGCGCAATCCGCGCACACACGCACGTCAACGGCTGCCGCCCAGCAATCTCGCCTCAATCTCAATGCTGGCAGCGAGGTAGTGCCAAACATGATTCTCGCGATGAGTGGATCTGGGTCGATCGATGCGGAATTTCTCCCGCACATCTACAACCTCCCTGCGTCCAGCACGACGATTAAGCAGCAAAGTATGTGTACGTCTGGGGCGATCAGCACGCGGACATACAGCAATATTTTTGCGATGAACATGAGCAAGTTCGCGGCGTATATGTCGGCCTATACCGCAGCGGACTTCACCTATACAGCAACCGCCATTGCTACGCCCGATCAGCTCCAGACCGGCAACATTACCCCGACCGTGACGGGCGATGTGTGGATTCTCGCCTTCCACGGCTTCGATAAGGCTGTGGCAACCTACACCAATCAGTTCCGTGTGCAGGTGGACGGTAGCGACCAGCCCGCAGGCCAGACCACGGCGGCCTATGTGTTCAACGCAGGCCATATCACCAACAGCGCAGGCGACGAAGTGGTCACTGCGCTCTCGACGATGACCAGCCTGAATACCTCGTCGCATACGATTGACCTCGACGGCGCGGTGAGTAGCACGACCAGCAGCCCGTCCGCTCAGCAGCGAACGCTGGTAGCGGTGACGATGGAACTGGCTGCGACCGGCACGATTACCCCCACGGCTGGCACCAGCGCGTTGACGGGACAGGCGGGGCGCATGGATTACGGACTCCTCCCTTTGACGATGGTGAGGCTGGGCTAAATGGCGACAAGGGTTTATTTCCCTTTAACTGAAGCCGCGCCGGTCACTCCCCCCTCGGCAGGAGCCGAATGGGAACACAACAACGGCGTCACCCGCAAGCTGTTGCTGACGGCGGATTCGTCCACGCTCACCACGACGGCCTATGCGCCGGATGCGGCGGATCACCTCGTCGATAACGACTCCCTCCACCGGCAATATGTCAGCGATCCGTTGGCCGCACAGACGTTGAGCGGCAACGTCAAGGCGCAGTTCCAATGTTTAGAAGAACTCAACAACTGCAACCTGTTCCTAACGCTCAAGATTACGGTCTGTAGCAACGACGGATCTACCACCCGCGCCACGCTGCTCTCGATCACCCGCGACACGACGAATGAACTTGGGACGACCCTCGCCAACCGCAACTTTCCCTCCACGGCCCTGAGTAGTTATGCCTGTACCGCTGGGGACCGGCTGGTGGTTGAAGTCGGACTTGGCGGAAACATCACCAGCGGGACGGGAGGGACCGTCGGGCACAACGGCAGCATACGATGGGGCTGTAGCGCCTCGTCTGGCGACTTGCCGGAAGACGATACGCAGACCGGCACCACCTACCGGCCCTGGCTGGAATTCTCCAACAATTTCGTTTTTAACACATACATTACTCCCACAGCGGGAGCAGTGGCGGCCACCGGCAATACCTCGCTGGCCTCCATCGGCAGCTTCATCACCACGGCGGCGGGGGCCTTAGCCGCAGTCGGACTTGCGGCCACGGTCTTTGCGGGGACTGTTACCCCGATTACGCCACAAGCGGGGGCGCTCTATTTCGGCATCGCGGCTGATCCCAATACGACCATCACCCCCTCTGCCGGGAGCATGACCTTTACAGGGGAGGCTCCTCAGATTATCAACCCTGTGCTGGTGACGCCATCCGTTGGGAGCCTCGCGCTGACCGGATCGGCGGGCAGTCTCGTAGAAGATACTCGGCTGACGCCTGTGGTTGGGGCGCTGGCGCTAACGGGCGATACAGCCACGCTCCTGACCGATGCACGACTGACGCCATCCGTCGGCAGTCTCGCCTTGACTGGACAGGTATCAACGCTTCGCACTGATTTCTTCCTCACGCCTGCTGCGGGTAGTCTCGCGCTAACAGGGCAATCTTCGACGCTCTTGACCGATCAGCGCACCACGCCGAGCGTGGGGAGCCTGACCCTCAGCGGAAATTCGTCCGCCCTCGATGCTGGGCTGATTCCCACGGCTGGGGCGTTGGCCTTTACCGGCGATGCGCCGACGGTCCAGGAAAGCGGGTCAAGCAATTCCAATATCACACCCACGGCTGGCGGTCTCACCCTGACCGGTGGCAGTTCTCCGCAAGCCTGGACCGCGACCCCTGCTGTTGGGGCACTTGCTATCACCGGCGCAACCAGCAACCTGATTGTTGATACGCAACTCACGCCTGCGGCTGGTAGCCTTGCCTTCACAGGTAACACGGCAACTACCATCACAGATTCACGCTTGACTCCGGTTGTCGGGGCGCTGGCCTTCACAGGTTATAGCGCCACGCAAGGGCTGACAGCTTCGCCTGTCGCGGGGGCGTTACTCCTGACGGGTGACACCCCGACAGTGACCGTCGGTGGCAGCGCCATTTCCATCACCCCCAACGTCGGCATCTTGCGCTTTGGCGTCGATGTAGGTTCGCCAGAAACCACCCCCACGGTGGGCAGTCTCACGCTGACGGGCGGCACCCCTAGCCTGGTCAATACCTCATCGCCGTCGATCACCCCCTCAGCGGGCAGCCTGACGCTCTCAGGCAATACGCCGATCCAGGGCACGGTGGTTCGTCCAGCGGTGGCGGTGCTCAAGATCATGCAGTGGGCGGAAATCTCTTGGGCGGCGAATACCGAACCAGACCTGGCCGGGTACAAGGTTTATCACGGCACCAGTCCAGCGACCTATACCGAATCCGTGGATGTGGGGAACGTCACCACCTACGTCTGGAACGGATTGCCCTACGGCAACAACTATTTCGCCATTACTTCCTACGACACCAGCGCGAACGAGTCGGGCTATAGCGATGAAGTCACCACCGCCATTTCTGGCGGCGGCTGGCAACCGACCATCAACCAATATGGGCCAACGATTGTTCCTGAATCGGGCAGTCTGACCCTCACAGAGCAATGGTCAACGATTGACTTTGCTGTGATCCCCAGCGCGGGCGGTCTTGCGGTGACGGGCGAGAGCCCAACCCTTCAGGAAGGCGGCAGTGTTGAAGTTACCCCGGCAGTGGGGGCGCTGAATCTGACGGGCGCGACTTCACTGGTAGATGTGGGGATCATCCCAACCGTGGGCATGGTGGCCTTCACTGGCGGAACCTCGTCGCTCTCCGCAACCGATCACCAGACGATTCAGCCGACAGCGGGGGCGTTGCTCTTGACGGGACGCCGCATCGATTCAGGCACAACGGGATATGGCGGATGGCTCCGTCATCGGAGGAGGGGATAAGGAATGATTCTTGATCTTGTCCGAGTCGGGCAATCGGGACGCGGAACCTTCGGGGTGCTTCGCTTCGGGGCGGTCCCGTTTGTGCTGACGTTGGAGCGACCGTGGGCCGACAACCAGCAGAATATTTCGTGTATCCCCCCTGGCCGGTATCGGTGCGAGCGTGTCCGTTCTCCCAAGTTCGGCTGGACGTTTGAAGTCAAGCATGTGCCTGATCGGACGCATGTGCTGTTTCATAGCGGCAACACTACAGAGGATACCCACGGCTGCATTCTTGTGGGTGAGGAGTTTAGCGGAACCTGGGAAAAGCCGATGCTCGCAAGCAGCCAGCGCGGGTTCATGGAATTCCTGAATTGCCTGGATGGGGTCAACGCCTTTGAGTTGAATGTGCTTGATCCGCCTCCGGTGACGATTGTGCAGGTGATGGCATGAAAACCTATCAATGCCCCTATTGCGGGAAGGCGCTGAAGCATGATGAGGCGCATGGGCATGTCAGTTACCACTGTCCGAAACGGGCGAAGCGGTGAGGGGGAGGCAATGGGAGACACGGCATGGTCAACAAGGACAGTGAGCAAACACAGGAAATCAACGCGCTATTCTCACGGCCCTTCATTGGTGCTTGTAGCCTTATCCTTGTTCTGTGCGGGGTGGTTGTTGGGATTTGGTCAGCAGGCATGGAAAAGGACCTGGCCGACATCCGGGCTATCCTCAACGAGCGGGCCACGCTTGCCCCGCGTACTGCCGAGTTGGAGCGCCGAACGGAGGACCAGGAACAGCGTCTACGGGCCATCGAACGACAGACCTACCGGAACGGGTGGAAGTAACTGATGACACAACGAATGAAAGCATTGTGGCAATGGCTGAAGGCGCATGTGCGGCCACTCAAGATTGAGCGCGACCCAAAGGCCGATGTCAAAGGCGGTGCGGTGGGGTTTCGGTTTTGGTTTTAACCAAAGGGGGCATCATGACACTGAAGGCATGGATGATGGCAGTCGGAGCGGTCTTATATGCAGGACTGGCCTACGCGCAAGAGGTAGCGGCGGCGTCTGACCCGGCCTGGAAACCGTTGTTGGACATGGCGATTAAGAGCCTCGTTCCGGCGCTCTGGATGGCGGTCGGGCCGGTGGCGGTGGCCGCGATCACTAAGCAGGTTAATAAGTACACGATGGCCTATGTGCCGCGTGAATTGCAGGTGGTCCTTTCCGGCATTATCGGCGCGGTGGGCGCTGGCTTGACCGGCTCGCCTGAAATGGCCGTGACCGGCATGGTGGGCGGGGCCTCGGCACAAGTCTACGCGGCGACTCCCCCGGCCAAGCTGCTCACCGAAGGGCCGGCGAACTGATGGGACCGGAAGTCTGGGGACCAGTGGCGGCGGCAGTCTCAGCCTTGGTCCTCTTTGCAATCAAGCTCTATTCCGCGAAAGCGGAGAAAGAACGGAAGGCCGACAATGCGATTTCCAAGCGTGATCGTGATGAGCTTGAGCGCGGCATGTCTGCTATTGACGGGATGCGGGGAAACGAGCCCGTACCTGCGGGATCTGAAGCCCGCGTACAACCAGGACGGCACGATTGATCGGGACTCCTACCGGATCAACAAGGAATGGATGAAGCACATGCTGAAGGATTTGAAGGCTTGCTACAAGGACGCCGACTGATGCGGGTGCAGATTGCCGCCGTTCAGGTGTTACCGGATCGTCGCCGCGCTCGCGTGGTGAGTGGGGGACGATCACGGATTGTGGCGCTGGACCGGGTGCGTCCCTATCTGCCTGATGGAGCCATGACGGACGATCTCAACCGGCTGATTGCAGTAGAGGAACGGCATACGAGGGAATTGCTCACGCTAACCAAGGAGTATCGATGAGGATGTTGGTTGTGCTGGGGATGCTGGTACTGGCGGGCTGTACGACGGTGCATGAATGGGGCAATGGCCGGGTGGCGGTGCCTCGCGTGGTCGAGGTCAGGTCCCCGTTCGGGACCAACGCCGGTTTTGTCATGGTCGAGGATTGCGAAGGGCATGTCAAAACCGAGGACGGGTTGCAACCCCTCTTCCCTGAAACGGTCTATACCGATTGCCACGCCATGACGGGCTGGGTACCGATGTCGTCACAGGGCCAGGGCGGGCAGGTGGCTTCGGGGCTCTTGCAGTTCGGTGGATTGATCGGGATGGGGGCGCTGATGCCGGCCAGCCAGACGACCGTGAACGGGGTGAGCGCGACGCCGAATGTGTCAGCGGCATCCTCGGCGGGTGGCGGTCCCGCCTCTACGATCATCAACGGGGGGATTCATCACAAATGAGGCACGCGCTGGTGCTCTTGTGTCTCTCGTTCATCCTGCATCCTGAACACGTCAAGCGGGTGATCGACGGCGATACCTTCGTCCTGTTCCATGTCGGGATTACCGGCGAGGAGCGGGTGCGATTGTTGGGGGTGGACACGCCTGAGAAGGGACAGGCGGGGTATGACGCGGCCTCTGAATTTACGACGGTCTGGCTCAAGGAGGGACCGTCTGAACTGACCGCCTGCAAACGGGACAGCTTCGGGCGCTTGTTGGGTGGCGTGGTGCGCGGGCGGGAGAGTCTCAGCGGAGCGTTGATCGAAAAGGGGCTGGCAAAGGAGATGCGCTAACATGGCTGTAGGAACGACCGCCGATTTTACCGTTACGCGGGACCAACTCATTGCCTTGGGTTATCAGATTATTGGCGTACTTCCGCCGGGTGACACGCTGCCGGGTGAATTGCTTGATGTGGGGAAGCAAGTCCTGGGGCTGGTGGTACGGGAAACCGATGCCGCTGGCCGCTGGCGGTGGACCATCGATGTGGCGACCAGCGTTACGCTTGTAGCGAATACCTTCCGCTACACCACGTCGAATGGCCTACCGTCCAACATTGCCGAACTGGTGAAAGTCACCTATCGGGACAGTCAAGCGAATGACCGGCCTGTGACGATGCTGAAGGCCGAGGGCTATGAAGCCTTGGGCCGGAAGATTGAAACCGGCGATCCAGAATTTGCCTACCTGACAGACAATATCGTGCTGGCAAGTCGAGAGTTGTACGTCAACCCGATGCTGTCCTCCGTCAATACGCAATCCGTTGTCACTGGCACCGATGCGGTGGTCTACAAGTGCATCCAGAGCCATACCGCTTCGACGCTGAACAAGCCGATTACCGGCGCGAATTATAAGCTCTTTTGGGAAGCGGGCGGTTCAGGTCCGTCGGTATGGGCCGAGGATACGGAATACACGGCTCCGCAACAGTTGCGCCTGCTGTACCGCAGGCCGATCTTCGATTTCGATTCTGCGAGCAATACCCCTGATTTCCCGATCCAGTGGCCGCGCCTCCTGCTCTACAAGTTCTGCTACGACCTCGCGGACCATTGGGGCATCCCTGAGTCGGAATGCCAGAAATACATCACCAAGGCGCAAGGGGCGGCGAGCGATCTCTTTGTGAGCAATCAGGCCAAGAGCGGCAACCTGCATAACAAGGCCAGGTACTTCTAATGAGCGATCAAGCGAAGTGGCTGGATGTGCCGCTGATCGGGCAACCATATGAGAGCGTGGAAGACGAACAGCTTGACCAATGGAACTCCACCATTATCGATGGCGTGCCGGTGGTGGTGGAAGGCAAGCTCCATATCATGAAGCGGCCAGGGTTGACCGAATGGATTGACCTGGGCACCGGCCAGCCGGTAGACGGCCTCTATTGGTGGGACGCAGAAGAATGCGTGCTGGCGGTGAGCGCGGGACGAGTCTGGAAGATTACCGATCAGGCGGGCACCTATTCTGAAATCACCGGCTCCACGGCGCTCCGGTCGAATCAACTGGTGAGCTTTGCGGACAATGGCACCATTTGCGCGATGGCGAACGGCGGGAGCATCGTCCACACCGACCTCTCCACGCTAACGACGATGGCTGACGCGCAAGCCCCTACGTCTGTCACGCACCTAGCCTACCTCGACGGGTATCTGCTGGCGAATAACGGGAGCACGGTCCAGTTTTCCGATGTAACCGACATTACCTCTTGGGTGGCGTTGGACTTCTTTACCGCCGAATCGCGGCCCGATGCGGTGATTGCGCTGAAGGAAGGCTTCAGGGAAATCATCACACTGGGTCGGGAATCGGTGGAGTTTTGGGTGAACGACGGGCAAACGCCGTTTTCGCGGGTGTCGGGATCGGCGCAACCCTACGGTATTTCGGCTCCGCATAGCCTCGCCCTGGTGGGGTCCACTTGGATGTGGTTGAGCGACAAGCGGCAACTGGTGACGATGCAGGGGCGGCAAGTGCTGCCGGTGTCCAGCCCGTATGACCGCGTGATTCAGCGCATGACGGCGGTAGACGATGCGGTGGGCTATACCATGACCGTCGATGGCTTTCCGCTCTACGTGCTCAACTTCCCCACAGGCCGCACCACCCTGGTCTATAACTACATCACGCAACAGTGGCACAAGTGGGGCTACTGGGACACGGCCACGGCGGATTACCAGCGTTATCGCGGGCAAACCTACGCCTATGCGCGAAGCTGGAACTTCCATCTCGTCGGGGACTACGCCACCGGCATCATCTACAAGGCCAGCCGCCAAGTCTACACCGATAACGGGAACCCCATTCGCACGGTGGTCCGTACCGGGCATGTCTCGCACGGAGCAGAAATCACCAAGCGCAGCAACATCTTCCGTATCCGGTGCAAGCGTGGGCTGGCCGATGCGACGACGACCGACCCGCAAGTGATACTCCGTCAGCGGCGGGATAACGGGAACTGGGGCAATGAGCGGTGGAAGTCCCTCGGCCAGGTGGGACAGCACGAAATCACCATCGACTGGCGGCGCAACGGGATTTACAAGACCTGTCAAACCGAAATCGTGCATGCCGACCCAACCGATTTCATTTTGATCGGGGCGCATGAACAAATCGACTGGCTGGGGCGGTAATGGCGGAACGAATCAGACCAGTTCCAGCGGTATCGGAGAATAAGGACTTTCGGGCGGTGGAAGCCTTCTATCGTTCGATTGAAGCCCTGCTCAAGATGGTGGGCTCGACAACGACGGATACCGGCTCGATTGCATCTGGCGCTCTGGCTGAAGTGACGATCACGGTCAACGGGGCAAGGCCGGATATGGGGCAGACGGTGCAGGTAGGCTTGCCGTCGGCCATGTCTACGGGCTTGGTCCCTTGGGCCAATGTGACCGATGATGACACGGTGATACTATATCTATACAATAGAACAGGATCGCCGATTGCGCCAGGGAGTCAAACCTATTATGTGCGGGTGATGCCGTGACGCTGTTGGATGCGGTTCTGCAAGCCCACCATGACTCCGCCTTGCGCGGCAACTGTTCCCATCATGCGCTGGCCATGTCCGCCTTCGGGAGCGGCGATTACTTCAAGGCGGTGGCGGCGGCATTGCTGACGCTCGGCGGACTCCATGCCCCCTTACTCAAGACGTATGATCTGCTTGCCTCGCAAGACTGTCTTGATCAAGTCGAAGCGGCCCTAGCCGCAAAACAACGGATTGCGGGCTGGGGGAGCGAATTCGCCAAAGGCGACCATGACCCGCTGTGGGTGCCGGTGGCCTCGCTGCTGGTCAAGGAAGCGCCGTTGATCGCTCGCAAAATCACCACCATTACGAACTTCTTTCATGCTCGCGGGAAGAATCTCTATCCGAACCCCTCCTGCTATACCGCTGCGGCGGCGTTGGCGCTGGGCATTCCGCGTGCCGGTGTCGGGGAATTGCTGATCCGTGGGCGCTTGACGGCCTGGACGGAAGAATATTGCCGCATTCAACGGGAGGCCCCGGTTCTCGCATGACACCTTGGTTTGTCCTCTCTTATCCCCGCTGTCGTACCGCTTGGCTGTCCGTTTTTCTCTCCGGTGCGGGCGTCCCTTGCTTTCATGAAGCCTGGAAGCGCGTCAAGACCATGGCAGAGATGCGGGCGCTGATGCGGGATCAATGTGCGCCGGTGGTGGTGAACAGCGATTGCAGCAACGTCTTCTTCCTCGATGAACTCCGCATGCACTTCCCTGACGCCAAGTACCTCACGATCACGAACAGCGACGAGGCCATTCTGTCATCGCTGAAAGAGTCCTATGGCGACCTGGACTATACGGGAATGATGGCGCAGTACCGGGCGGCATTCTCGCATGCGAAGGATCTCCCCGGCGAGACGGTGGATTGCCGCGAGTGGGATCGGGCTACGTCGGCATGGCTCTTTGAGCGCATGACTGGGCGGGCCGTCGATACAGGATGGCTCGATCAAGTGAGCGGGATGCTGGTGCAACTGATGCCCTGGCAGATCCGCGAGGATATTCAGCGAGCGGCGGCGGGGGAGTTTGACCATATCGCCAGACGGATGAAGGAGGCAGCATGGGTGTAGGCGCAGCGATGGTTGGCGCGGCGGCGGTTGGTGCAGCCGGGAGCATCTTTAGCGGCATCATGGGGGCGTCGGGGGCGCAGAAGTCGGCAGCGGCCATGCGCTACGCGGCGGATAAGTCCGCCGAAACGATGCTGACGATGAACCAGCGGGCCAGAGAGGATACCTCGCCATTCAGACAGATGGGCCTCGGTGCGGGGAATGCCTACTGGAACCTGTTGAGTGGCGGCGGGGATGTATCGGGATTTCTCAAAGAGAGTCCGATGTTCCAATTTCAGAGCGAAATCGGGACGCGGAATATCAACCGGCAACTGGCCGCGAGGGGCCTCTTTGGATCAGGGGCGGGACTCGAAACGCTGGCGATGTTTAACAAGGGACTGGCGGCTGACGAAGGTGAACGGATTATGAGCCGCCTGTTCAACATGACCACGATGGGCGCGAACGCAGCGACGGGGCAAGCCACTCTCACGAATCAGACAGGCAACGCTATCGGCAACATGCAGGCGCAAATGGGTATTTCGCAAGGGAACGCCATTCAGACGCAATACAACGCGCTCGGCCAGGGTATCCAGGGCGGATTCAATGCGGTGGGGAACGGGATCACGAATTACGGCCAATATCAAATGTATCAGCCGATGATGGACAGCATGAGCATGGGTGGGTGGCGAGCGCCGACATACTACGGGAGCGCGAGTGGTGCAGGGACCACGGCGTTTCAACCGGCGGGCGGTGGCAACCCGTTCATCGTGAATACACCTGGCGCGACCTTTTAACGAGGGATTCAATGGGTGACTTGATCGACTTCGGAAAGTTCGCGCAAACCGCGATTGCCTTCCAGAACATGCAGCAGAACGCGCAGCGCATGGAACTCATGGGGGAAAGCAACGCGATTGACCGGATGCGCTTGGCGGACGCGCAACAAGCCCGCGAGCAGGCATGGAAAACCAATCAAATCACGCTGGGGACCAAACTGGTTGACGATCCCACGGTTTCGTTGCCAGACAAGGCGCGGGTCTATCAATTCATTGCAGGGGTGGCGGGATTCCCTGACTTGAACCCCGAACAACTCCTGTCTGCCGGTGACACGCTCAAGAAAGTGGGTGAGTCGATTAAGAACGGGGATATAGCTGGACGCGATCAGGCGGTGATGGAATTAGGCTACCGCTTCCCCAAGCTCGCGCTGGATCAATTAAATCTCATCGAGAAAACCCAAGGGTTGAACGAAAAGGCGCTGGAACATAAGCAAAAGCTAGAACTGGGACAAGCTAAATTGCAAGAAATTGAAGAACGCTCGGCCACACTCAAGAGCACGCATGAAGTCTATGCCCCGCTCTCCATGGAAATGCGCGCACAATTACAGACCTTTGGCACGCCAGGAGTCCGCCTCTATGGTGGCGAATTCGGCTCTGCTGATGCGCGGAATGCGTTTCTTGCGATGAACCCCGACGCTAAGAAGATCGTAGACACGGCGAGCGATAGCCGGTTCATGGCCTATGAAATGATGAACCAGTCCAAGAAGGACTTAGCATACTGGCAGGCGCAACAGGCAGCGATTGATCGTGGCGAATCCACGCAAAACCCCGCCGTGGTGAGTGAGCGGGTGACGGCCTTTCAGAAAGCCGTGAATGCTCGACAGGCGCAATATGACTTCTTCTCGGACCTCAGCGATATGAAAATGGGGCGAGGGAACGGGCCGGACAAGAAGAAGTATGACGCCTTTGTGCAAGCGCAGCGGGATATGGAGGAGTCCGCCAAGGTGGCGCAGAAGGGGCTGCGTGGGCTGGCTGATGAACGTCTCGCCTTCATGGAGACGAAGGCCGACAAAAAGGAATTGCAGGACACGGCACAGAACTTCGCCAATTTGGAATTCTTGCGAGCCTTGCAGGCGGGCGGCGATCCTCAAGCGGCGGCGATTGCGGCGGCGGACTCCGCACAGAAGAAATATGGGGTGATACCAGACGCGAGCAAGTTCAAAGACCCTAAACTCACCGGACAGCAAACCGTGACGCTGCTCTCGCCAGCCGAACGCACGAACATTGCCGAAGAACGCACGCTCGTTGGGCAGTTGGATAATCTCATCAAAAACTTTGACCCGGCCTATGTCGGATCAATCGATTCTCGCATGGGCCGCGTCGGGCAGATGACCGGCACCTTGAGCGCCAAGCGGGAAATGTGGCTGCAAGAGGGTCGAGCTTTCCTCTCGGAAGCGCGGCATAAAATCTTCGGGGCCTCGCTGACCGCAGGCGAGCAAGAAGCCGCTTTGAACGAACTCCCTAACGATTCGATGGGCGACAAGCAATGGCCCGCAGCGGCGAAAGCGTGGCGCGATAAGTGGGGTCGGTTAATCGAGGAACGGTTACGAGTCGCCAATCAGTCGAAGGGCATTCTTCCAGGGCAGCAGAACCGCCCTCCGATTGTGCTCCCGCAAGGCTACGTCGATCAGCAATCGCTCAAGCAAGAACTCTTGAAGGATTACCAATAGGAGCGGCATGCACGAACAAAGCGAAACCGTAACGGTGGACAACGGACAGGCTATGAACGTCTACGGGCAGGGCACGCCTCAAGCCGGACAACCCTTACCGATGAAATATCCCTTTGAAAAGCCGGTCTATCCAACTGAACAAGAGGCGCTGGGTGCGGCCATTGTGCGCTCTGATCTGGAAGGGCAGGCGATTGAACGGAAACGGCAAAAGCTCATTAATGACCCTCGGTTTCGCATTCTTGGCCCTGACGATCAGCAGGATATTCTGAGGCAGCGCGATCCCGTCTTTTCCCATGCCACGCCACAAGAGCAACAGCGCATTTTCCAGACGATTCGGGAGCAGATTATTAACGGAGCCGTGAAAGATTACTCTTCGGCTGGCGTGGTGGATGCGAAGAAGGGACAGCCGGAAGAACAGGCAAAAGATGTATCCGGCGAGGATGTGGCCGGGGACATGAAGAAGGGCGTAGCCGAATTTGCCGGGATCGGAACGGAAGTAGTTGGCGGCGTGGCAGGTGGTATCCGTGGCGCAGCGGCGGGGGCGCGGTTCGGACCTGCTGGTGCCGTTGCTGGTGGGGTAGCGGGCGCGGCGGCGGGATCGGCGGCGGGCACCCTGGCGCGGCAACCTATTGACGTAGCCGGTGCAGGCAAGCCCTTCCCCGAAGGCAAAGAACTGATCGATGAAGTCGCCAAGAGTGCGGCGGCTGGGGCGGCTGGCGAAGTCGGCGGACGGGCCATTATCGGGGCCTGGAACAAGCTGGTCTATGAGCCCTTAGGCCGCTATCTCACGACGGGCACCATCAAGAAAGGGGCGGGGCTGACGGCGGAACAACAGGCGTTAGAGCAGCAAGCCTCCAAGGCTGGCATTACATTACGCCCATCTGAACTGACCGGCGAAGATAGCGCGGGGATGGTAGAGCAGACAGTGCGACGGTCCTTGTTCGGGCGGCATTACTTCGATGCGCTGGATGTGTCTAACGAAGCCGCTTTGCGAAAGAATCTGGACGATCTGACAGGCCGGTTTATCAGGCCGGACGCGATCTCTCCGCTGGAAGCTGGCGGCATCCTTCAGGACACGCTCAAGAATAAATCGACGCCGCTCTTTCGTGCAGCGGAAACGCAATACTACAAGCGGGTCAAGGATTTGGCCGGGGCCGATGATGTGACGGTCGATGGCGGGGCAATCCTTCCCGATGTCAAGAAGCTCCTCGAAACGGTTGACCCGCAAGTGCAGCCGTCGGCCCATGCGCTGCTGAAGAAAATGGAAGGGATGCTGCAAGAGGAGGTCGTCACACAGACGGCTCCGAAGGGGTCTGGTATCCCGACGAAAACCAAAATGGTGCCGAAGCAGTTGGATTGGATGGACGCGCAAGACATGCGCTCGATGCTGCTGGAAGTGGGGCGCTCCAAAGAATTGCTTAAGGATCGTGAGCAGGGGTTAGCGAATACCGCCGCCGAGAAGTTGCGCGGGTCCATGGAGCAGACGGCGAAGACGGCGGGTTCAGATGTCTATGACCTCTGGCGTCAAGCGCAGGAGTTCTCGAAGAAGGGCCACGATCTTCTGAACGATGCCACGATCAAGCGTATTGCGACGGCCTACCCTGAAGATGCGGCGAATATCCTCTTTAAGAAGGATGCGATTACAGAAAACAAGCGGCTGGTCGATGCGCTCTCGCTGGCCGGTGACGAGCACGCGAAAACGGCGCTGGATGCCTACCGGCGGGCGGCAATCGACAAGCTCATTAAGGATTCTTCGACGGACGGATTCCTGACAGGACGCAGGCTCTACAACGCGATCTACGGAAAGAACGGCGTCGGTGAGAACACCATGAAGGCGGTCTTTCCCGCTGACTACCTCAGCGAACTCAATAAGACACTGGATGTTGCCAAGCGCATGAATATGAGCCAGTCGGCGGGATCGGCTGGCAATCCCAGCCAAACCGGACGTTCGCTCGTGAACTGGTTTGAGCAATCCATGCTCATCAATATCCCCGCCGATTTTGCCAAGCATGCTGTCAAGGGGGAATTCGGGACGGCCTTGGCGAACGCGGCGGCAAACATTCAACAAGCGGGCGTCTATGTCCTCTCGATGAAAGAGGTAGGGGAAATCCTCAACAGCAAGGAAGGGCTGAAGATCCTGCGGGACGGTTTGCAGATGGGTGAAAAGGGGCAGCAAGCCTGGAAGGTGACAGGGCAACTCTTATCGCATGTCATTAAGGATTCAGCCAAGACCATCAAGGAAATCGCGGATAACGCAAATGAACCCGTCATCGGTGAAATGACTCAAAAGCCTGCGATGGAGAACCAGCCGTGAGCACCTACGCGCAATTTTACCAACTCGGCCCCTTCTTCAGCGGGGGCACGCTGCAAGCCTCCGCCAAGCTCTACCACTATGCGGCGGGCACCTCCACGCTGAAGGATATTTACGAAGATCGGGCCAAGGCGACCCCGCTCGATCAACCGTTTGTGAGCGATGCGAACGGCGTTTTTAACTTCTTCGGGGACGGCATCTATAAGCTGATCATCTGCGGGCCGGATAGCGTGGGGCCTGCATCCGATGTGCTCTATACGCTGGACAATTTTCAAATCCTCGACCCGCAATCAGAGATTACCTGGGGCGAAGGGGTGGCGGTAGCGTCGGCCTCCACTATTGCCCTGGGGCCTGAAATCTGGACGCATATTAGCGGGTCCACCAACATCAGCACCATTACCGGCACGAATCCGTGGGCCTGGGTGGTCTTCGACGGCAACCTGACGCTGAACTATTCCGCGAATCTCCTGACGCCTGCTTCAATCAATCTGGCGGTGCGGGCCGGTGATGTGGTGTTGCTCCTGAACGAAGGGAGCGGGGTTTGGCGGGTGGCCTCGCACTATCAGGCGGACGGCCTCCTGATTGCCACGCAGGACAGCCGCACCAATACCAGCGATGTGCCTTTGACGGTACGCTCGACGACCAGCGGGACTCCAGCGGCGGGGATGGGCACCGACATACTCCTGCAAGCGGAAAGCGCCGACGAAGCGCCGTCGGATGTGGTGCAGATCGGCGGGACGTTTAGCGATGTGGGATCAGGCACCGAAGATAGTTACTTCCGTGTGCTGTTGCGGGTGGCGGGCGCGGCCTTAACGGAATGCTGGCGCTGGGCGGCAACCGGCGCTTACA
>Ga0208542_1000158_pt1 | contig 29953 bp, 40 predicted proteins | sample DEB08_DNA_3_FD_185495 | JGI IMG/M metagenome (GOLD analysis project Ga0208542, IMG submission 185495) | Aqueous microbial communities from the Delaware River and Bay under freshwater to marine salinity gradient to study organic matter... | ecosystem: Environmental > Aquatic > Marine > Coastal ... | reverse complement strand
CAGAGCTATCTAATTTGCTGGATAGAGTCGAGGCAGCGATCGCACGCTGGCTCGGCTTTCCTGCGCCTGATAGCAGTAACACGCCGACTCTAGCAGTATCGACATATACTCTTTATATCGATTCATATTGGTATAATGATATTAGCGTGTTGCAATTGCCGATCCGCCCCGTTGTATCGATTACTTCAGTGCATGCCGATCCCGATCGAGCATATACAGCAGACACAGAAGTTAATAGCGATGAATACGACATAGATAAGCAGCAGGGGCTATTGATTATCAAGCCAGATACGAGCACTGTAGGATTTACAAAGTCATATCGCGGCAATCGTGTAATCGGCACATTTGGATTTACATTATTTCACAGAGATCTCGTACATGCTGTCTGCGTCTATGCTAGCCAGCTACACAGAGCAAAGAGCAGTCAAGGCAAGAAAAGCCAGTCAGTTAGAAACGCGACGACTACATATATGCCAAATCAGATCCCTGATGAAGTGAAGCAGCTACTTTATCCCTATCGATCAAGTCAAGTCATCATCTAGGGGGCGCAATGGATTTCGAAGATCTATCGCCACAAATGAGAGGCGCAAAGCGGCGGCTGTTGAATCAGCTAGAAAAGCGGCTCAAGATCTCAGCGCTCGAAATGGAGGCGCGATCTAAGCAGGTGGCTTTTTCACGCTTCAATAATCGCTCAGGACGGCTCCGACAATCGATCGCGGGGCGTTTTGCTGTTGTGGACGGCAAGCCTACTGCTATAGTTCAAGCAGGAGGGCAATTTGGCGGCACAGAATTAGAATATGCACGCTATATTGAATTCGGCACGCGCTATATCAAGCCCCGTCTATTTCTCGGCCGCAGCATCGAAGCACAGCAAAAAGAGATCCGGCCGAAGCTCAATGATCTGCTGCGTGTTGCATTGCTAGAGGATAAATGATGCCAGATTCAACAACATACAGGATTATCAATGCGCTTAAGGACAAAACTGCACAGGATTTCACTAGCGGCTACAGTGGTGTCGATATGCGCAATTGCGCTGTTATTGGCTCAATACTCGAACCGCCACAGATCCCCTATGCATCTATAAACTTTATCGATTTCACTACAGAGCAAGGCTTAAATCTGGCTAGCTATCGCATGACAGCACGATTTGAGATCTATGTGTTTTGCGGCGGTGCTTCTGTTGCTGAGCGCCTGCAAAATGCTGTCAATCTGTCGAGCGATGTGATCAAGGCAATCACAGAGGATCGCTGGCTAGGCCTTGCTAATCCAGATACTACACGCACAATCGACAATGTGATCTGCAATTTCACAGCTGTCGAGGGCGATAGATATGGGCTTGATAATGTTGCGATTGGCTACATTGAGGCGACTGTGCCTTTCCAGAGTAGAACAGGAGTGTAAAAATGACGTGGTACAATGCAGACTATCGACGCCGGCAGATTGTCGGGATCAATTCTTTTGGTGGTACTGGTGTATCGGCTACGATTGACATAGAGATCGATATTCCGCCTGATTGGGATGATTTCTGGGATAATATCCGATCAGATTTCAAAGATGTCGTTGTAACAGATACGACGGGCGAGCTGGTGAGTTTTGCCAGAAAAGCAGGCGCTGATTATGCTAATCGTGTATTGACATTGCAGGTAGATGGATATCAAATTAAGCACGATGATTCATTATCGATTTGCTATGTCTATTTCTATGAGCCAAATGAGACAACAGATCACAGCACCAGCGTAACGATTTCCACGCCGAAAAACGGCTATATTTTGCTATCTGCACCACATAGCAGAGTAGTTAACGCCAGAGACAGTCAGAGCGCTCTAGATCAGCCTGTGCAGTCCTTTATCAAGTCAGAATCTGACGAAGTGCATGTATTTTGGATCGTTACTTCGCAGCTAGCGAAAAGATTAACTCCGTACAATGAGCGCAATGATCAGGAGGGGATCGAATACGTCACGATCCACAGCTACGATGATTCAGGCGTTGACAGCAGCACGAGATTTCAGGCACAGGAGACACGCGCCGGTAATGGATTTATCCGCGCAACGTACAAGGCCGGATCTAATGGATTCAATTACGCTATAGCAATCAACATCATCACCACACTAGGACAATCCCTTGAGAATCGTGCTATTCTCAGAGTGATCGATTTACTACCTTAAGGAGCATTATTATGGCTATTTTATTTGCACAAAACTCATTTTTGAGAATCGGACTAGAATCATCATGGGGGACGGCTCAGACTTCAACGACACAAGATGTCAAGCTGATCTCTAGCACGCTGCAAGTGACACAGGAGCGCGAGCGCAGAACACATTTGAGCGTCCCTGCTTCTGGCTTGCTATCTGGCACGTTTGAGGGCTTCAGACAGGCCGGTGGCTCTATTGAAGTGCCTGCTTTCTATGATGGGATCGGGATGCTGTTAAAAGCAGCATTAGGCAGCCTGTCAACAACAGGATCGGCCGATCCTTATACGCACGTTTATTCTCCAAACTTTGATCAGCCTAGCATGACGATCCAATTTCAGCGCGGAACAAACTTGAGCAATTCAATGGAGCAATTCACTGGATGCAAAGTCAGCGCAATGACAATCAGCGCAGAGGCAGGCGGCGAGATGACTTGCTCTTTTGATCTGATCGGCAAAGATGGCGCGGCGCGTACTACTGACATCACTGCATCATTTCCCAGTGTTGATCAAGTGTATCACTACGAAGCCGGATCGCTGACTATGGGCGGCACGCTGTCAATCGCTAGCCTTGACATCCGATCTTTTGAGCTGTCACTAGACAACAAGCTAGATCGCCGGAATCTGTTAGGCTCTAAGCTCACCGGCGAGCCTGTGCCGACTGACGTGCGCGAAGTGACTATGTCAATCACCTGCGATGTAACAGATAACAGCCTGTATAATGATTCTCTTGCTGGCAATGCTGGCGACGTGTCAATTACGTTTATCCGAAGTGCTGACACCAATCACGAATTTCAAATTGCGCTTGATGATGCTACTATCGAAGATTACAACGATAACATTACAGCATTCGGCCGCGTTGAAAGAACATTCACGCTTCGAGGCTATGCAAGCAGCTCAGATAATGGCTTGACGCTCACTTTGAAAAATGCTAATTCCTCTGGTGAGTATTAATTCAAATTCTGATTGGTTGTTTGATATCGATTGATACTTATTTTGTTGTTTTGAGCCGGCTGCTTTTCCGTTGTTGCAGTCGGCTCTTTTCAATTTCAGATTCCAGAATATAAAAGAGCCAGCTAGAGGGGATCCAGCTGGCTCGAAAATGTTAAGGGATTGAGGATTAAGATTATAGATAGTATGCAAGGCCGGCAATCGCTCTGAGTGCTGCGTGTGCTATCAATAGTGTCATGATGCTGCACATTGATAATCCGATGATCTCGCCTGCTTGTTTTGCCTGTTGTCGTGTCATGATGCGCTCCGTTGTTTGAGTTGCTCTAATCTTTGCTTGTCGTATTTGCATCCGTGCTCTTTTGCTACCTGCTCAACATGATCAAAGTCACCGTCAAACATATATACAGCTAGTGCAAAGATATAGATCGTCATGTAGTTGACGCCATGACTTGCTCCAATGTTTCTACGCTTGCCCTTTTTGATCTGCTTGTTGAGTGCGTGACACATTTCATGTATTAACTTGCGCTGATACAATGAACCAACCGCACAAATAATACAATGTCTTTTACTGCTGTAAATGCTTTTGTTGGTTCTGTTTGCGTGTGGCTCTTGCAATGCTGGAATAGTCTTGATCTGTTTGTTTTTGATAGACAGCAAATCTGTAAGCTGCAGATACATACTATTCAAATCCTCGATCGCTGAATCAATCGAATTGTATCTTTTGCCTTTTGCAAGTGACTTGCCGAATTTGCTGACTTTTGATTTTTGAAAATCTCTTGTCATGTCGTTGCTCCGTTGTTGTAAGTGGGCGACCGGAGCCGCCCGAGTTGATTGATTATTTGATTTCTGAAAGTTTGATTTTTTTGCCCTTTGACTGATTGCAGCCCATCAAAGTCGCAAATGTCGATCCAATGCTTAAGATATATCGAGCGCCTTTTTTGCCCTCAATCTCTGCGATATATGTCCATTTTGCTTGACCTTGCTTGATTACTTTATATTCTTGGCCTTTGATTGTGATAGTTTCGTTTAACATTGTCTTTCCGTTGTTGTTTAAGCCTCATTGCTTATATACATAGTATAACAACAAAAGTTATCACTGTCAACAAAAGTTTACGCTTTTATCAAAAATAAATGAAAAAAAACTATATAGCCAGCAGTTAGATCAGTTAGAATACAGGCAAAACCACGATCAACGGAGATCCACATGTTGAAAGATTTTTTAAGCCAAGTACAGGACGCATCAACGTTCGAAATGGAAATATTCACGGGGCAGCTAGTGATTAAGGGGCGGATCCTGTCACCAGCTGAGATCGAGCGAGCTAGCCTGTCGAACTCTCTAGCATTACAGGCGCTGGCGAAATCTGGCGAGCTACAGCAATTCCAGAATATCAGCCAAGAGCTATCGAGTGAAGATGTCACAGAGGAAGCGATAGATCGCGCATATTCGATGCTGTCAAAAGTACGGCCGGAGCACATCGATAAGATCAATCAATCACAGGATCAGCTAATTGCAATCTGTGTCACACATGCCAAGCAGCCAGATCAGGAGCAGTTTGAGCGCCTGCAGATCGTACTTACACAACAGGAGCAAAACGCCGATCGTAATATGCTCTGGATCGGCATGATTCCCAAAGTTGATCGAGCTGCTATCCTAGATCGAGCACTCAAAGGACACGGGGAGGCAGTCGAAAGACTGAGCACCTTTCGCAGATGATGAAGAATATCTGCATATTCTTGATATTATCGCGCGACAGTATGGAGTATTGCCCAGTCAAGTGCATAGTCTTGATTGGTTCGATTTGATGCTGTGCTTGAAGTGTGCAACGCATCGAGGCGCGCGGCTCAATCGACTACTGAAGCGATACAAAAAGACCGGCGTGCAGCCTACTGTCTCACTGACTGATCTTATTGACATTATCGGATAGAAATCTATAGCAGTGTCAAGGCGCGATCTATCTGCTATTATAGGAGCATCATAGGGAGCGAATATGGCTAGTGATACGGTAGTGCAGTACATACTCAAAGTCGATTCTAAGGGCGCTGAAAAGGGGCTTGAGGGCGTTGCTAAGGATGCAGACAGAGCAGCCAAAGAGCTAGATCAGCTAGATGAATCGACAAAGAAATCAAATCGTCAGTTAGATAACAATGAGAAATCAACAAAGAAAGCCAGCAAGGGGCTCAGGGGGCTCAAAGTCGCGGGCGCTGCTGCTGGTGCGGCTATCGGCGGGCTTGCTGTAGTTGCAACAGGCACAATCGCCACAATCGGCGCTCTGGCTACTGCCTATCTATCTGCTCAAAAGGCTGCATTTGATTTCAGCCGTGAAGTCGTCGACAGTGTCAATCAGTTAAATGATTTATCTGCTCAATCAGGCCTCAGCGCTAATAGTATTCAGGCAGTGATTACAGCATTCGAGGGATCCGGACAATCTGCACAGGCTGCAGAAGCATTTGTAGGGCGATTCCCTAGACTATTTGCGGATCTCAGTGCCGGCGCGGGGCGTGCAAGTGAAGCAGCGGCTAAGCTGGGCGTATCGTTGACAGATGCCAGCGGAGCCACAAAGAGCGCGGATCAAGTGCTGATCGATGTTACTAGAGGCCTGCAATCTATCGAAGATCCAACAGAGCGAGCTACTCAAGGATTCTTGCTGTTAGGAAGATCGGCAGGGCAATTCCTGCAGGCTTTCGGCGCTACGTCAGACTTTGAGAATTTCCTAGAATTGTCTAATCTTTTCGGCGTGAAAACTGGGCCAGAGGCTAGCGCGGCGGCGGCTCGATTTCAGGAGCAGCTTGCATTTGTTGATCTGGCTGTCAAGGGATTAAGGCAACAATTTGTCGATGCGCTCGGCGGGATTGATTTCTTTAATGAGCGCCTCCTAGATGGGATCAAGGTGCTAGCGACACTCGGCGATTTTATCACAGAAAACGAAGCATTATTCCAGCAGCTAGGCAGTCAGTTAGCGCAGACAGGATCGGGCGTTTTGCAATTCCTGCAATCACTACTTGGCCCATTTGCGCAATTTGTCAATGCTTCGTTTAAGGTCGTAAATGATCAGATCATCACAATCGCGCGAGGCCTCAAAGAGCTAGGCGTGATCGGCAATGAAACATTTTACGCATTTGCTGAGGGCGCTAGATCTGCAGAATCAGCAGTAACAACATTCAGCGAGATTGCTACACGACTGGGAGATGTCGATTTTGGCGGATCTGGTGTTGGTGTAGGCGGGCGACAATCTGCAGCACGAGCAGAAGAGTTGATCGGAACAATCTTGGCGGGCGTGTCACAATCTGTCAAGGATTCGAGGCCTCAAGTTGATGATTTAGCGAGTAGTGTTCAGAATCTCGGAGACAAATCAAAAGATACAGTGAGCGAGATCGATAAAGATGCTGATGATGCATTCAAAAGCATACTAAAGATTACAGAATCATTTGAAGATATTGATCCAAGTGTTCGACGGGCTCGTGATGTTGTAAACAATTTAAAATTAGATATTTTTGCTCTGGAAATCGCTCAAAGAGATACAACATTTGCAAATAATCTTCTAGCAGAGGCTGAGACACGTCTAGCACAGGCTCGAGAGGATGCAGCAGCACGAGCAGAAGCACAGGCAAAGAGAGAACGCCAAGAGCGCCAATTAGGGGCCGTTGATGCGTTTTCTACTGTAGCTTCTTTAGATGTCGCAGGCATTGCCAGTTTGATCAATCCTGTCGCGGGGGCTATCACTGGCGCATTGATTGAACTAGGCAGTAAAACACCAGAGCAGATCAAAGAGGAAGCACTAGCACAGGCGGAGGCGCTCGCTAATGGATTGGCGATCTTGCCTGCGCTATTCCTTGAGATCTTGCCACAGCTGACAGTCGCAATCGCTGAAGCTGTCTATGATGGGATCATTAATCTTGTGATCAATCTAGTCGAGATTATCAAAGACAGATTCAATTTGATCGCATCATTTCGAGATCGTGATCCTGATGGCAATAATGCGACACGTGACGCATTTATGCAAGGCCTCCGAGATTTCTTTGATCCTAGCAAATCGGCGAGCTATGCAGCTGGCGGGCGCTTTCTGCCAAAGGCTCAAGGCGGGATCCGTTTTACAGGCAATCAAGACGGGCTCGCAATGCTTCATAGAGGCGAGTTTGTTGTGCCTCAGTCTGGACAACGGCCGCAACAAGTGGATCGACAAATGCAAGGGATGGGCGGCGGCTTAACCGTGAATATCAACAGCGCTGTAGTTGATCGCAATGCTGTCGATGCACTCGTGCGACAGATTGAAGTCCGCTTCAATAATCAATTCGGCACATCGTCAAGTAATCTATTCGGAGGCCGTTAACATGGGCAATGCAAAATTCTATTTCTATCCTGAGCCTCACGGAGCATATGCGCATCCAGTGATTATCGATATGGGCGAGGCGCTCGGCGAAATGTACAGCGAAATGATCACGGAGGCCGTTGACGCTGTCTCTCTAACTGGCTCTATGTCGAGATCTGTTGGACGGATGCAGGAGCTAGTCACAATCCAGCGGGATCGCATGCTGCTCGGTGAAGATCTGGCGTATCGATTTCATGCGATGCAGAATCATCTTGATCGCGGCTTTACTGTCGCATTTGCTGCAGATGATGACAAAGCATTTTGCCACCCGTTGAGGGGCGTGCATAACTCAGGCACTCAGCGGATCAATTGTTACGCGCATCCTTTTGTCAATCTCGTTGGATCCTCTGTCGCTATTGGGATCGATGACTATGCAACGATTGAGACATCAAGCCCAGCACTGATACAAGAGCAGGTCAAGATCACGTCAAACGGCAATATCTCGAATGCTGGCGGAAACTTTGATATTGATGAGCGGCTATGCTTTCAATATGATCAGCCGGCCTATGTTAGACACTATCGATATTATCCGATCTTGAAACGTCCACAGAGCGACATTGGTCAGAGCATCATAACAAACGAGGGCGGGCGGCTATTCTCTCTATCGATTAGGCTAGTTGTTGATTATCAATCGCTGTTTTCATTCCATCCAGATTATCAGGCTGAATCCGGCGTTAGTATCGGCACACAGCTAGTCAGAGAGGTGACAGGATCGGGCGCTGTTCCAAGTGGCAGAGGCGGCGGAACATTGGACGGCATCCCACGAGGGCGGCGATCATCGATGGGCGGGCTAGATATGCCAACACAGCCACAAACGCCTCAAACGCTCGGACTAGGATCATAATATGGGATGGTCACAGCAATTTATCGACACGCTCGACAGTGGATCAAAAGAGATCCATTATGCGCTTAATTTCCTGCCTCCGAGCAACGATTACAATCTATCTCAGGGCGATTATGTCGGCATGAATACGCTAGTATCAATCGGATCTGCGGATGTTACGATTGATTCAGCACAGATCACGCCGCAGCGATGGAGCGTCAATTTGGGTGGCTTCACTGTCACGATTAACGGCGATTTGAGGCCTCTTAACGGGGGATCTTCATTCAAGCGGGGCGCTGTTGCAGAGCTGATCATGATTCGCGACGGCATCCAGAATCGAGTTTGTATTGGACAGCTGCGAAATATCACAGGCGGGCGCGGCGTGTGGCGGCTGGACTTTGTCGACTTTCTGACGATGATGCAGACACGCTTAACAAGCAAATTTCCAGAAGTGAATTTCTGGCATAATGCCGGAAAGACTGCACAAACAACAGCGTCATTCAATTTTTCTAGTGATGTACGATTGTATCTCGATGATATTACGATCTTTGAAAAAGAGACAGGTCAAAACGGGATGATCTTTGTCGAGGATGCCACGCACGGCGATACTGATTATTGGACTTGGAGCAGTAAAACAACAACGACGGCGCCTGCTGGCTATCTGACTATTGCTAGCACTGGCAATTATCCAAGTACAGCAGCGCATAATCATCTGCATGTCGGAGATGTTGTGACAAGCATTGCACGGCTTCGAGGGCGGCCTGATTATGTATTTGCTCGGCTTGTTATGTCAACAGGCAACGGCACGCAGGGCCCATTTGATGACTATCCTGCTAGCTGGGGATCTGGCATCAATTGGAATCCGAATCTTTTTAGTGTAATTGGGCTGAATGAATACTATACGCGCAATTGGGCGACAGCTACAGGCAATCACGAGATCGAACTGCTGATCGCTGAGCCGTCGAATATCGCAACATTTCTCGACGCTGTTTTAAAAATGGGAATGTGGCCAGTATGGAGACAAAACGAGCTATCTTGGCGAGTTTGTCAAGATCCAAATTCTGCTAGTTACTTCAGTGTCGTCGATCACATTACTGATCGGGATATTGTGAGCATTGATAATCATGAGCTATACGCCAGCAGTCAGTCAGCAGTCTACGAAAGATCTACGATTAGAGTTTATGACACTGTAGCGGGTGATTTTGACAATAGAACCAGAGCCAGTACAATCGTTTACTCTCTGCCTGCTGATGGCGAAATACAGCGGGATCTAAGCCTCGTATATCGCATTAACAATCCAGATCAGAAAACAAAAGCGGATCTTGATAATGTCCGATTGCATCCGTGGGATAGTCTACCATTTGAGCAGCTTGATCTAACAGTCACAGAAAAGCATTGCCTGCTCTGCGCTGGCGATATTGTTGAGATTACGTCAAATTACATCTATGGGCTACAGTCTGCAAATGGACAAAACTACAGCAATCGGCGCGCTATGGTGTTGGGTGTTCGTTGGAATCCGTCGCAAAGCTCTGTTAATCTGTCATTAGGGATCTTAAGATGAAATTAGAATGTCAAGATACGCCGAGAATCATTGAGCTAGCACGCGCTGCTGGCTTCGTTGTGTTCGATGGCCAAGATTGGGATCTGAATATCATCGGAGAGCGCAATCCAGAGGGCGAAGCGGATCAATTTGATGATTGGATTCATGTTTGCTATAAAGAGGGCGGCTTGTGGCAATGGCATGTTTTCAAATGCACAACAGACGCCGGCAAGCACTATTTGCAGGGGCGTAACACGGCGATTTTATGCCACAATAGACAATATCGCAGCTGCTACATGCTAGGACTGCATCAGGGGCGATATGAAGCACTTGTGCAGCGCGGCGGCGAAGTTTCTGTATGGAGAGATCGCAACGGCGACAGCGTGCATGACTACGGAAAGAATGAAGAGAGCGGCTACTTTGGGATCAATATCCACAGAGCAAGCGCAAATCATGAGAGTCAGATTGTCGGCCGCTATAGTGCTGGCTGCCAAGTGATCGCGGATCCTGATGAGTACGATATTTTTATTAGCCTGTGCCGGCGTCAAATCGCTGAAACAGGATTTGATCGTTTTTCATACACGCTGTTAATGGGGGAATAATGCCGGAGCAAGATATTTATCATATATTGATGAACGGCGGGGCGAATGCTGCATTTGCTGCTTTTCTCTGGTGGCAGAATCGCGATCAACAAAGGCGCGCCGATGATCGCGAAGCCAAGCAGGAAGCAAAAGAGAAAGAATTGCGAGATCGATACGATAAAGTGATTTTGGATCTGCAGGCTCGTGAAGATAAAATGCGCGGCGAGATCGTCAAGGAGATTAACGATCTGGATCGACGTATGACAATCCTAGAACAGAAGCTAGAACACATCGCAAAAATTGTGGAAGAAATCAAGGCACGTTTTCAGCGTGTTGTCTGAAATTGATTGCTTAAAATACAATAGACGATCCTCATTTCAATGACTACAATCTAACCGAGCGCAATGCTCAAATTCAACAATCCATAAAAGGAATATTATCATGGCTGTTCAAATTACTGGGAGACAGATTGCAAATGCAGCTGTCGACGTTAACAAACTCGATTTATCATCAGGCACATTTGATTTTCAAAGTGCTGTTTTACAAGTTGCCACACCATCGGCAGATTCACACGCTGCAACAAAAGGCTACGTTGATGCACTAGCTCAAGGCTTGCACTGGAAAGATTCCGTAAAAGTCGCAACGACTGCAAATATCACGCTTTCAGGCAGTCAGACAATCGACGGCATCGCTGTTTCTGCTGATGAGCGCGTATTAGTTAAGGATCAAAGCACTGCATCAGAAAACGGGATCTATGTTGCTGCTTCTGGTGCGTGGTCGCGTGCTGCTGATATGAATGCAGCTGACGAGTTTTCTGGCGCTGCTGTATTCGTACAACAGGGATCAACAAATGCTGATACTGGCTATGTCTGTACAAATGACGGCGATGTAACTGTCGGCACTACTTCGATTGCATTTACTCAATTTACAGGCGCAGGACAATTCACTGCTGGCGACGGCCTTGATCTCACAGGCTCGACTTTCTCTGTAAATGTTGACGATTCATCTATCGAGATCTCTGCTGATGCTCTTCAAGTTAAGGACGGCGGGATCACAAATGATCATTTAGCCGGCTCGATTGCTAATGCAAAACTTGCTAACAGCACGATTTCCGGCGTTGCTCTGGGCGGCACATTAGGCGCTCTTTCTGCCTCTGCTGCTGGTGCGATCACCATGACCAGCTACGACGGCTCTGCTTCTGTTGCTAATGTTGCTGTTAATGTTGATGATTCATCTATCGAGATCTCTAGCAATGCGCTTCAGATCAAAGATGGCGGAGTATCAAATGGAAAGCTTGTCAATAGCACTATTTCAGGCGTTGCTCTGGGTAGCAATCTTAACTCTTTGAGCGCTGGAAATGGGATCACAATGACCAGCTACAACGGCTCTGCTGCTGTATCTGATTTGACGATCAATCTTGACGGCGCTACGCTGGCTCTGTCTGCCTCTGGGATCAAAGTTGCGGACGCTGGAATCGATACTGCTCAGCTTGCTGATTCTGCTGTAACTGCTGTCAAACTTGCTGGATCAATCCCTGCTGACAAATTGAATCTCGGCAATGGTGTATTAGAATCAGCTGGCAATCTTCAGATCGATCTTGACGGATCAACATTGGCGCTCGGCGTTAATGGGATCAAAGTTGCTGATGCAGGCGTTGACACTGCTCAGCTCGCTGATGGCGCTGTTGAGACTAATAAGATTGCAGATGCCCAGATCACTACTCAGAAGCTGAAATTTGGCGCATTCTTTGCCGCCTATGATGCTGATGGATCTACTGATACATTTGCGCTTTCTGCTGCTCTGGATCTTGACTTTGTCGAAATGTTCGTCGTTACAGTTAACGGTCTGGTGATGGAATACAAAGCTACTCCTGACGCTCAAGACAATTACAAGATCGACAACGGCGGCGCCGGTGGTGTTGGCCAGATCGTATTCGGATCTAATTTGGCAAATGGCGACCGTGTAACCGTTCGCGGATTCATCAATGACTAATTGATTTTACCTGATCTCTCCTAGATCTCTCCTGACCCGTCGAGCATCCTCTGCTTGGCGGGTCTTTTTTCTGTCTAGCTGCTGACTGAATAGATACAGACGACTTTTGATCCAGATTCAGGAGCTAGCGCAAATGTGATCCCTTGATTATCTGAATCCTCTGTGTAGTCGTCATTTTTGATCTGCAGAATCCCATTGTAATAGACTTGCACAGAATCAGCTACAAACGTGTCAGAAGTGGCGAAATTGATATTTGAGCCGTTAACCTGAGCAGATAGATTATCGATAGTTAGAGAGCCAGCAGATCCGCCTCCTGTGGAGTGCGTGCCGCCGTTGCGATTAATGATCTGGACTATTGACATTATCGATCCCCTTGATACGTCATTTCAACATAATCAAGATCACATGAACCAGTATTCACTTTTACAAATACATAGAGATCGCCGGCTCGATTCACCTTGACGAAGCTATTAAGAGCAAAGATTGCCGATCCTTTTGTGGTCGTTGTTATGCCTGTATAGATATCGCTGATTGTATCAGTGATGATCATTTCATCGCCTGCAGTGTCACGACATAGCCTGATCGTGATCTCTGTTGCTGCGTTGAGATTTGACAGCTGTAAGACAATCAATGACAGATAGCCCTCGAAGTTTTGCGACGGTGGAAACATTTCCATATCAATGTCAATACGCTTTGCCAGATTAAACGACGATCCGATCCCAGTGACAGCGGCGCGGCTCGTTACTCTGTTGATAGATTTCATATTCATGACAGTAACCCTTTAATCTCTCTAATCTTTTTCATTGTGTGCAATCTTAACATAAATCTAGTGGACGGGGGCGCCAAGCATCGCAGGATCTTAATGCAATCCTCGCAATCTGAGAGCGCTGTGTGGGCTTTCCTGCGCTTCCATCCTAGAAATGCGCATATATTGTCGAGTGACATGCTATCGAGCCCAAATGGGGCAAGTGTGGCGCGGCAAATGTCGCGTGTGTCCAGATACGGCGTAGGGATCTTGATCTTGATATGATGATCGCTGCAGAATGATTTGAGAAATCCGATATCAAACTGCACATTGTGGCCGACTAGCATTGCATCCTGATGATTCAAAAAGAAAGCGTGTATCTGATTTGCTGCCAGTTGTGGATCGATGGCTTTGCGCCATTTGTATTCGCTGTATCCGTTGACCTGCATTGCCTTGGGATCTGCATTTTGGAGGCGCTGAGGCTTGACTTTGATCTCGATAGTCTGAACAATGACATTGTCAATCATGACTATCGCGCCGAGGCTAATCAGCTCATGTGCTTGATTGTCGAGGCCTGTTGTCTCTGTGTCGATTACTAGATATTTCATTTTTGATCCTCAGCAGCTAGTCGCTTCTTTTGCTGCTTCTTTTGCCATACGTTGATCACGCGTACAACGTGCCGATTGTGCATCGTCAGGCGCATGACATAGACGTTGGGCGGGGTGTCTGTTATCTCTGCGAAATACTCCGCAATAAGTGCGATATTTTCCATTGAAATCGGAGCGTCATTGTTGCACCAGTTGAACACGCGGCTCTCTTTGAATCCGATATCTCTGCAGAATGCTCGAACTGTGCCGCAGTTGTCATCGATCCAGCTACGCAGAAGCTGGCCCGTTGTTTTATAGTTATTTGACATGCTATGATCTCCGTTGATTGTATCTCGTGGAGTGTAGCAAAAATATTGAGGATGCGCAACAAAAAACGCCCCCTAAATCAGCCAGCAATCGCCCCTAAATCAGCCAACACTTTTACATCGATAAGTATCTGAAATCATTGCACTTTTATTTTTCAGCCAACACTTAGCCAGCAATCAGCCAGCACTTAGCCAACACTTAGCCAACAACAAAACGAAAAAACTGCAATGATTTCAAACAGTTGTCAGCGCATAATAAATATAATCATAAATATAATTATAATTTTAGCCAGATAGACAGATAGTAAGAAAGTGAGATGCTCCAAATTATATAGAAAAAAGCAAATAGGATCACAATCTACGATCTAGAACATTGCACGATCATGGGAGATCTTGCTGTCTATCTCTCTATCTATTTTGAAAAAAGTTGTGTATAAAAGTTTACAATGTGTATAAAAGTTGTTATAGTATGTATATACAACAAAACAACAACAACAAAACAACGGAGCATAAAATGCAAACACCAATCAACACAACAACAGGCAAAGAATACACCGGCGGCAATGTTTCAGAACTCTTAGCAGCTGGCTTCACTTCCAATGAATGGGCTACTTACAAGCAATGGCAAGGCGAGGGGATGCAAGTCCAGCGAGGCCAGAAAGGAACACGCATTACAAAGATGGTGAAGATTATCTGTAAGAAAGAACACAAAGAAAAGCTCGTGCCTCGTTACTATACTGTATTCAATGCAGAGCAAGTCGCACCAGCAGAACAACAAGCAGCAGCAGCCAAATAAACAACAACAGGGGGAGCAATCCCCCACCTTAACAACAACGGAGCAAATCATGCACATGATACCAACACAAAACTCACACAATTACCCTTTATCCTTTGACAGATTCATGCTTATTTATGACGGGATCCCACAGAATCAAGATCAATCTTTCCAGTCAGAAAGATGGTATGTGTTAAGCGAATGCGCGAAGCACGTCTATTCTGTTGTCGTGTACTTCTGCACTTTCAATAGATGTATTTTGTATCATGCCCAGAGAGTAAAATGAATCTATACGTCAAGATCCCCCTTGATCTACTCGATGAGGGGGCGATCAATGTCTATCACTACTGCCAGCTCTATAGCCAGCTGCTAACATGCCGCAAAATCAATCTGAAAAAATACGCTAGAGACAATCAAATATCTTACACTACAGCAAGGCGACTTCTAGCCATTGCAAAACAACAATCACAACGGAGCAACAAATGAACTACCCCGATTATGTCAAAGACAAAAAAGATGAAATCATATTCAAATTTCTGTCCAACGTCGCAGATCACTATGACAAAAACACATTTTGGCGCAAATCACAACATGCACTGTACAAGCGCAAATTTGGCAATATACCCGATTCATTTCTGATCAAGTCGCTGTTAGACTATCTGACGCACAAGATGACAGGACAGACTAAATTTGTGCCGACTGTGGCCAATGTCAGCGAGTATGTGCAAGGCCAAACAGGATTTATGAAGCACTGGCTCTCTGTGCCCTTGGATAAAGAATATTGCAGACATTGCCGCACAGATGAGATCGGCAAATCTGGCGGCTGGCGTACAATATTCTTTTACGGCATGCGCGGCGATACTAAGCGAATGGGCGAGTTAATCGTATCGGCGAAATGTGACTGCGAGCTGGGCGAGAAATTAAACGGCGCCGGATATGAGACTGTCATGATGCAGCTACTCAATAGCGATCCAAATGCAGAAGTAGCCGTCGACAGATATGATCAGCAGCTAGGGCGAAAGTTACAGGCGCGTCACCTGACTAACTATCACTGGGATCAAATCCTAGCTCGTGGCTATGTGCGTTACGGCATTGCTGAGGCCGGCGAGGATACGGATCGATTATATCCGATCTGGGAATCTCCATTTTGGATCACGCCAGAGGGCGAAGTAGCTGCAGGGCTATACGGCTGGACTATTCCAGAGCATATTGCACAACAGATTCCGCACCAGAATCTAACAGCACAGCACAAGCACAGCATGCTCAGACGTATCCGCAAAGATATTCAGAATGACGGATACACAGGCAGCGTGCCACAGCATATCGGCGGCAATATTGCGCGGGATATGGGGGATTTCTTTTGATACGAATAGGATCTTTATTTGCTGGGATCGGCGGCTTCGATGTTGGAATATCTGCCGCCTTTCCTACAGCTCGCACAATCTGGCATGTTGAGCAGGATGCATTTTGTCAATCTATCCTGCGCAAACATTGGCCAGAATCACAAATCTTTAACGACATAAGAACAGTCGGATCACATAATCTTGATCCTGTTGATATTTTGCTTGGTGGCTTTCCATGTCAAGATATCAGCAAGGCAGGCAGGCAGAGAGGAATCAATGAAAATACAAAGTCTGGTCTTTGGTGGGAAATGCATCGAATTATCAACGAGCTACAGCCAAGAATCGCAATTATGGAAAATGTCGGCGCAATCCGATCAGTCGGAGGATCCGCAGTTGTTGGATCGCTTGCCGATATCGGGTATTGTGCTGAATGGACTATTATACGAGCTTCAGAAGTCGGAGCGCCCCATTTGCGGCGGCGCTGGTTTTGCGTGGCATATCCCAGAGATCTGCTTGACCAGAGATCGACTATTACCGACACCAACAGCAACAGGCAGCGAGCATCGAGCACGATACAGTCAAGGCGGGCGGCCGTTGATGTACATGCTCCTAAAAGCACATTCTGGAGACAATTTGAAGCTCCGGCCGCAGTTTGTCGAGTGGATGATGGGATTTCCCGAAAATTGGACAAATCCAGAATAAAAGCGCTAGGAAATGCAATTGTTCCACAGTGTGCAGAATGGATCGGGCTACAGGTCAAAAATAGCGGATTGCTTGACGATCTGCTTTGACACTGGCTATTTAGTCCTATATAGTGAGGGGGATCGCATTGATCCCCTTTTTTATTGGAGCCTATCATGCCACCGAAGCGCAAAACGAAAGAAGTCAAAGACAGCAGCAGAGAGACAGCACACGAGGCGGCTACAGATGCGCCAAATATGCCGCAAAACTGGCTCGTAGTTAGATTGTCACCTGTACAGATGCAGCAGCTAGAGATCATCGCTGAGATATCGAATAGAGACACGCCTGAAGAGTACGCAAAGAAAGTCATCAATCAGCACATCGCTGATCGTTTGTATCTGGTGACACGATGAGCAAATGTCCAGCATGTGAATGTGATCCCTGCGATTGTCACGGCGCAACAGTCAAGCACAAAGCTGTTTGCATATCCATGACAGCAAAGAGCATCGACCAGCTGAAAGAGCTACAGGATAAAACAGGAAAGAGCAAATCAAAGATCGTCAGAGACGCCATAAATAAAGAACATCAGGAGATCAGCAAGTGAGCAAGTCAGATAGTCAGAAAGTCGGCGAGTTTGTACGCATTGACAAACTGCATCCACACCACAAAAACCCGCGCAACAATGATCACGCTGTCGCAGCAATCGCAAACAGCATTAAACGATTTGGATTCACTAGCCCGATTGTAGCCAACAAAGATCAGACAATACTCGCAGGACATACACGCTGGAAAGCCGCCAAATCTATCGGCCTTGAAACTGTGCCTGTCGTCTATGTTGATCTGTCTCCTGTCGATGCTGAGCTGCTCATGATAGCCGATAATAAACTGGGCGAAAAAGCCGACTGGAATACGGATCAGCTGGCTGAATTGCTGACTGGATTAAGAGACAAAGGAGAGGATCTTGAAATACTGGGCTTTGAAGATCACGAACTGGATGATTTACTTGATAATCTTGATGATGATTCTGATCCTTTTGGAGATGGAGAAGCAGGAGCGGATCAGGAGTTTGACGAAGTAACGAGCGATCTAGATTTCAGACTGCTCAAGGGGAATTGTCTGGACATGCTTAAGGAGCTGCCAGATAATAGCATAGATTCGATAGTAACTGATCCGCCTTATGAACTGGGATTCATGGGCAAAGCGTGGGATAGCACTGGGATCGCCTATTCTGTCGAGCTGTGGTCTGAATGTTTGCGCGTATTAAAACACGGCGGGCATCTAGTCGCATTCTCAGGATCTCGAACTGTCTTTCCGATGGGCGTTGCGATTGCTGAGGCAGGCTTTGAAGTGCGCGACATGATCAGCTGGATCTATACAAGCGGATTTCCGAAAAGTTTGGATATATCAAAGGCGATTGATTCAAAGTTGGGAGTACAAAGAGAAATAATAGAAGAGAAGCCAACACAGGGGATCGGAGGCAATGGAGTTTTTAATGGTCACAAAGACGGCGCAACATGGAAAATAACAGCACCAGCAAGCCCACAAGCTCAACAATGGCAAGGATGGGGCACAGCACTTAAGCCAGCACAAGAGCCGGCAGTGCTTGCGAGAAAGCCGATTGATCCTGACTGCTCAAGTATTGCTGAGAATGTCTTGAAATGGGGCACAGGGGCGATCAATATAGATGCTGGGCGCTTTGCTTATGGGGACGATTGTCATTTCGGAGATCCTGATTATCAATCAGGAGGAAGATCACAAGATAATAAATTTCACAATTTAGATCAAAGTAATTTTAAAATTATTGAGAGAACTCCGAAAAACGAGATCGGGCGATGGCCTGCAAACGTCTATCAATGCAAAAAGCCACAACGATCCGAGAAAGAAGCAGGGCTTGATCATTTGACAGGCAAGACAAGCGCAGAGATTACAAACAGGAAAGAAGGATCGGCGGGCGCTGTGCATGCTAGATCAGGCAAAACGGCAACAGGGGAGGTCAAGAATTTTCATCCAACAGTCAAGCCGATCAAGCTGATGCGCTGGCTATGTCGCCTCCTGACGCCTCAAGGCGGCACAGTGCTCGATCCATTTCTAGGCAGTGGCACAACAGCAGTTAGCGCAATCTTAGAGGGCTTCAATGCTGTCGGATGCGAGATGACAGAAGATTATTATCCAATCATTCAGGGGCGCGTAAACTGGGCAAAAGCAGAGCGCAACAAGGAGATTCTAAATGGGCAGAAATTCGAAACTGACTGATGCATGCAAGCGTCAGATCCTACAAGTGATCTCCGTGGGCGGTTCTAAGTCTCTAGCGGCTAAACATGCGGGGATATCTTTAGTGACGCTGTTAAACTGGCTCAAGCGAGGCGAGCAGGCTAACAAGGGCGCATTTCGAGATTTTTATTTAGAATTCAGACAGGCAGAGGCGCGGCCGGATATTCTAGCTATGGGGATTGTCAGTAAGGCAGTCAAAGAGGGCGATGTGGCGAGCGCTCGATGGTGGCTCGAAAAACGCGCAGGCTGGGGGCAACGTGAGGAGCCAGCTGTGCAGATATCAATCACGCCTGAAAATATGAGCGTGACCCAGCTGCTACAGGAAGCAGAGACAGTCAGCCAGAATCTCAAGGCAATCGCGCCTCCGATCATTGATCTCGATGAAGAATAAACTTTTTTTCATAAAAGTGATAAAAATAGTTGACGGTGATAAAAATAGTTGTTAATATATAAGTATAAGCAATGTCGCTTATACAAACAACGGATCACAAAATGACTCAACAAGAAGCAACAAATCTCATCCTCTCTCAAGTAAACAACAAAGCAGAATCATACAAATTTGATTCGGTAATCATTGAGCCAATCACTGAAGCAACCACAGGCGAGATCACTGGATACTGTGTAACAGCACAATTCACAGCACAGTACAGCAATCACAGCTCAAACTACAATTGCAAAATCATCACTCTAAATGATGGATCAATCTTCAAGCTATAATCAATCAATAGGGGGCCGGCTCGCTGGCTCCCTATCTAACTACAACGGAGCAACGATGACAAAAAGCCCAGAGACAAAAAGCCCAGAGCAGCAGCTAGAGGATATCAAGGCAAATCTTGAACAGGCCGCAATCGATGCGTATCTTAATCGAGATCTTGACACGATGAAAAAGATCGGCTGGCTGCTAGAAATAATCATCCATTTACTCAAAGAAAAACACACTAACAACGGAGCAACAAAATGACACATCCAGACTACGACAGAAAAGACGTCCAGCAATGGGGCAGGACTATTATCAGACTACGAAATAACGGCACTTTTGCCGCCTTAATCACTGCAGAAATCGATCACAGCGGGCTATCTGTTGCACACATAGCCAGAGAGCTAGGCTGTAGCCGCGAAGCCGTTAACAAATGGCGCAATGGCACCAGCTGGCCACGCGTCGATCTACTGTGGGAGCTGACACAGATCATTCATGCAGAAGTAAACGTAATCGGCGCATATATCATCTATACAAAGAAGATCGCAGCTGAGCGCAAAAAAGCAAGGCAGGCGAAATGAGCGTAGAATATTTAGGATATATATTCAAAGATCTGAACTGGACAAAAGGCGAAGATCCCAATACTTGGCACTATTTCCAATTTACTGCAAAGATCGTCGATGATGCATCAGCTATCATAATCTCATTTGTCAATGATGGATTCGTTGATCGAAGTGAATACACGATTGAAAGCGTCAGGATTAGCTTAGAGCATATCAAGATCAAGATCAGATCAAAAAATGCACTGACAGAATCTTTGATTGTCGATGAGCAGCGGCTAGATAGTGGCTGGATCAAAACATTGATCAATCATCATCTATATGTATTGAATAATCGCACATAATTTGTATTTGCAATCTAGCCTGATCAGATTATAGTATTTCAGGCATTGGAATATTTTTCTCTTGAATCTCTGGAGCATGGCAAGCGCTCCGGAGATTCTTTGTTTTTTTGCTCGCTCACTGCCTTGCTGTGATATGATCCCAATATGGACAAGTCAAGCCTAATCAAATACTTGCAAATCAATCAGAAGATAGAGCAGATAGCCAGAGAGTATCCGCTAGCGCTAGCACGCCTCTGGACGCCTCATTGTCATCGCTGGGATGGACTAGCTGCTAATTCAGACAGGCCTCGCGGATGTGGGCAGCCTATGGATTATATCGGCAATAGTGTTTATACATGTAAGCGCTGTGATATCACTGAGCGCCGCACGAGCCAAAGAGAGGCGATCTTAAATGTGCTTAGACACTCTGAGGCTTTTCTGCTGTCAGGAGGCAACAGAAGCGGCAAAACAGAATCAGGCGCTGGGATGCTCTCTGTCGCTTTCGCTGCTGGCTCTGGTGAATGGTGGGTGCGTGAATGGATGGCTTTGAATCAGATCCCAGTCGACTTGATACCACAGGAGCCGAGCGAAGTCTGGGTGTCTGCTCTTAGCTATGGGGATGCACTGACATATCTGCGTCCAAAGATTGAAAAGTATTGCCCAGCTGGCACGCGTTTTGTGCGCTGGAAAGCACAGGATCGCGCGCATGCACTGCTCCCAAATGGCGGCAAGATATTATCGATGTCTGCTGAATCTGGACGTGAGAAATTCCAAGGCGGAGCTGTGTCGCTAGTTGTACTGGATGAAGAGCATCCCAAAGATATCTTTGACGAGTCGATGCTGCGCTGTATTGATAAGCGCGGGAAAGTTGTCTGCACGATGACGCCGCTTAAGGGGATCACTTGGGTGCATGACGTATTCATCGAAAATCCACAAATCGGCTATGGCTGCTATTCGATCTCTGGGCTTGATAATCCGTTTGTATCCAGTGTCAAAATGCGAAAAGCGATCGCACATATGAGCGAGGCAAGCCAGCGATCACGCCTATTCGGAGAATTCACAAATCAGCAAGGCCTCGTCTATTTGGAGTTTGATAGAAATGTACACGTTATCGAATCTTTCGAGATCCCTGATCACTGGCCTCGTGATCGTGCTATTGATTTTGGAGTGCGTAATCCTTTTGCATGTCTGTATTTTGCGCATGATGAGCGTGATGACGTATTACACGTCTATCGAGAATATTATCAGACTGAAAAAACAAGCCTTGAGAATGGGCGCGCTCTCAACAATCTACAAAGACGATACAATGAGCAATATCGATGGACAGTAGCCGATCCAGAGAGCCGAGACGGGCGCATGACACTGATGAGGGAGTGTGGCATTGAAAACAAGCCAGCTCCGAAGCATATCGGAGTCGTTGAGACGATTAACTGGGTAAAAGAGCGCCTTGCACTAGATAGCGAGGGCAAGCCGCATCTAGTTATTCATGATTCATGTAAGCAGCTGATCCGTGAATTCAGGCTATACAAATGGGCAAAGAGTGCAAAAGGAGATCGGCCGGTAAAAGCCAACGATCACGCGCTGGATGCTCTCAGATATCAGATCGCATTTTTGAAGCGCTGGCAGCTGCATCAATAGGGAGGGGATATGTCAGAGGATACAACACAATTTGCTAGCTGGCTGCTGCGTGTCATGAATCGCAATGATCTAACTGTCGAGCAGGTAGCCGATAGATCGGGCGTCAGTCGAAAAGATGTTCGAAATTGGATGCGCGGCAATTCGATTCCTAAGACTGTGTATTTTGTCTTTCTGCTCAAGGCCTTGAGCCAGCTGATCGAGTGTGACGAAGCATTATTGTATCAGCAAGCATCAGAAGCGATCCTCAAAGATTCCTAGCAGGATGGGGATTATAGACTTTTTGTAATTTTATTTGCATAAAAGTGATAAAAATAGTTGCATGTGATAAAAATAGTTGTTATTATGTATATATAAGCAAAACGCTTAGAACAACAAAAAAACAACGGATCACAAAATGACTAAGCAACAAATCAACGAAATCGGTAACTGGCTACAAGATGAAAATATTGGATACTTCATCGAATCAACAGGATTAATCGTTGTACAATCAGAATCACAATTTAACGAAGTAGATTGCATCTTGTCTGATATGGGTATCGAGTACACTTGGCGACAAGATGAATCTGCAGCAAAGTATGGAAATGAATTTGTAGCATACATCACAATAAAATAATCAATCAACGGGGCGGCCGGCTCGCTGGCTGCCTCTATATAAACAACGGAGCAACAAATGCGAATCCAATTACTCGATTCAATCATCAATCCCTTTTATTCAGAGCTTGCTTGGCTAGATAGTCAGGAAGCTAGAAAGCGCGTACTCAAGATCAAAGATCTACAATGCGAGGGCATCATAGAAAAGCGCCACGATTTCGGACTTCATCACATGATGGCAGCTGTCAACACAAAAGGCAAAGATCGCCGGCATCATGTCTCTATCACTGATCGAGCTGCTATGTGTACATGTCCAGATTTCGAGTTTCGCAAACTGCCTCAAGGCAAGCACTGCAAGCATATTATCTATCTCTGTCTAGCACTCAGGGGCGAGCTACAACGGCCGCCGATATCAAAGATGAAATAGTGTGCTATAGTATAGGCCTTGCTTGATATTGAGGGAAATCGAGTAATGTTCTTTGGGATCGTGTTGGGACAGGCGCGATCCCGTTTTACTTTTTTTGAAAAAACTTGTGTAAAATAGTTGACAGTGTAAACTATAGTTGTTATTATATAAGTATAAGCAATGTCGCTTATACAAACAACGGAAAAACAATGACAAAACAAGAAATCATCAACGCAGTTAAATCACAATCAGAAACATTCTCACAGCTTGCAACATCTGACATGCAACAAGTCGGAGAGGTCAAAGTTTCACTTTATAGATATTACAAAGCAGAAGATGGCGCCGCAATCTGTGCGACTGAATGGCTAGCAAATCAAGCCCTTGAGGCTGGAGATACAGCATTGGTACAATTCGAATATGATTGGACAATGTCTTATGAGTTTAACGGCAAAACATACACACAGACAGGATCTGTAAAAACACCAATTTACACAATGAGAATCAACACCGGCGAGATCTATGAATCATAAATAGTCAGATAGTAAGCAAGGGGGGCCGATCGGCTCCTTTTGTCGTTTTAGAAATCAGCAAACTGTCAAGATCCGTGATTATCTGATATATTGGATTCATTGATTGGAGTTGCTATGTCTAAGAGTACACAAATACAGAAGCAAAGCACGCTAGCTCGCTGGCTGCCTAGCTTTATCATGAAAGCATTTGGGCAGGTCGTTGAGAATCCTAAGGCGCCTGAACACGGGGCCAGCTGGAGCGTCGGCAATGGAGTATCGCCCACATTTAGCCCGCGTCAATCTATGGCAGTATTTGGGAAGCATGCTTATACACATGCCTGCGTAACACGAGCCAGTCAAGATGTCGCCAGCCTGCCTATCAAGCTACTATCTGGCAAAGGCGAGCAGCAGACAGAGATCGACGATAGCCCCGTGCTGGATCTATTCGAGCAGCCGTCAAGCAACACGGACGGCGCATTGTTCAAAGAGCAGCTGATTGTCGATCTGATGATGACAGGCAATTGCTATATTCTGATCGTCGGAGATCTATCGCGGCCGACAAGCTTGTATCGCCTGCATCCTGAAAACGTGCGGATTATTCCGGATCCCGTCAAAATGATTCAGGGCTACGAATACAACGACGGCGGATCGACTGCTGTGTATCCTGTTGATCGTATTATTCACACGCGTAACGCCAGCTGGGATATCAACAGCAACGGCGAGCTTTATGGATCTGGATTAGTCGAGGCATTAAACGAAGAGATTACAGCAGATATCAACGCGCAGAGAATGGCGAGCAGTGTATCGAAGCAAGGCCGGCCAGATGTCCTTTTGTCGCCAGCAGATCCCGCGGATATTTGGGATCGACGACGTAGACAGGAAATCACGCAGGCATATCAGGCAATGACAGAGAAAGGCGGCGCTATGGCGCTAAGTGGGCAGATCAAAGTCGAGACGCTGACACTGTCGCCTCGTGATCTTGAGTTTCAAGCGCTTCGAACAATGGTACGGGAAAATATCAGCGCTGTCTGTGGCGTGCCGTCTACTGTGCTAGGCTTGCCGGATGCAAACTACGCAACAGCGCGACAGGCTACGATTACATACTGGGAAATCCAGCAGAAGCGAGCCAGCAAGCTCGAGCATGCTATGACTAGAATTGCGCGGCTATTCGATCCGTCGTATTCAGTGAAAATCGATTTCTCTAGTATCGATGCACTGCAGGCAATCCGATCAGAGAAATTAGAGCGCATTGTGCGACATATTGAAAACGGCATGTCAGCAGCTGAAGCGTATCAATACGAGGGGCTAGCAGATAGTCCATTTGGAGAGATTGAGACAGATAGCCAGACAGAAGCAGAGCAGCAGATCGAGCAAGCGCTGACTGCCTTGCTGACTAAGGAGCTCGAGCAAAAAAAAAATGCTAACAGCTACGAAATGCGGGGATCTGTAGGCGATAAGGATCCAACAAACTTTCCAGAGGATGGCGAAGATCAGCAAGTCGCATTGAGAAATTCAGAATATGAGCGATTTCCACACGCTGAGGCGCTGGATCTCAAAGAGAATTATCCGGAGATCTGGAAAGCAGGCGGCAATATCCTAGGCAATAAGCAATTCAATCGACTGCTGCCAATAGCCCAGAGAGACAGCAGCATAGCCCAGACAGAGACAGAAGAGCTCGCGATCCGATTGCGCGAAGCATGGGCGGCGCGTCATTTCCGAGATCATCGGCTGGCAGGTGTTGTGGCGCAGATCAAATGGCTAGTCGTTGGATCTCGTGGCCTTGATCACATGAGAGCCGTGATCAGAGCAGAGAAAAACCGGCTTGAATCGAAGCAGGCACGCAGCAAAGAGCAGAAAGATCGCGTGTGGCATAGCTGGATCGAGCGCTCCTATGAACCAGCACATCGTCAGATCATGAGAGCGTCACAGATCTATCTCGAGGATGCTGCAAAACGATATTCACGGCGTGCGCAGACACTACGAACACAGCTGATCGAGCAGGAAAGCAAGGCAATAGATTACGCATCGATTCTTGGACGTGTAACAGAGATCAAAGCAATCAGATCGATTATCGGCCGTGCATATCGCTCTGTCTATTTCCTGACTGGCAATGATCAGATTGAAGAGCTTTACAGATTGATCGGCGCTACCCGCCCGCTTGATTTCGCATTTGGAGAGCGTCAGATTGATGAGCGCCAGATCGCCAAATTCGCGCGTCAGATTGTCGATACAAATGAAAAGCAAGTCAAAAGATTAGTCAAGCGCGGGATCGTCGACGGCCTGCCAAATGCAGAGATCGCCAGACAGATAGAAGCGGCTACAACATTCAGCGCAGCACGAGCAGAGCGCATCGCGCAGACAGAGACAACGAAAGCGATCAACACTGCTACAAATGAGGCCTATAGAGAGTTTCAGGAGGCCGAAAATGTGCAAGTCATGAAAGAATGGATCTCTAGCCGTGACGATTCAGTCAGAGAGACACATGCAGCACTAGACGACAGCGAGCCGATCCCCGTTACTGATGATTTCCAGATCGACGGCTACGCTGGAGCTGCTCCTGCATCATTTGGCGAGCCTGCGATGGATATCAATTGCCGCTGTACTATTGCACCCGTGATCATCGAGAATTAAAATGACAGATAGACAAAAAGACAATATCAAGGATTTCGACGGAGATAACATGATCTTAACTTTGGCAATCGCTGGCCTTGCTGGGCTAGTCGTTGGAGGCGTCTCCACAGCAGCAATGATCAATAAACGAAACGCACAGCAGCCCGATCCAGCTGTTGTCGTTGTTGCGGATCCTGTCGCAGGAGATCAGCAGGAAGTCATCAAGCAGCTGACAAATCTTGATATGCTCGTGATACCATGCGGCGCAGAATACATCAAGAATTACGGAGACTTATTGTGCAGGGAAATGTATTGCAGAGTCATGACGCGCGGCATCGACAGCAAAACAAGCGGCCAAGAGTGCGAAGAGATCAGCAATGTAGCCAACAGTAAGATCATTGTAGATCATTGTGAATCCTTTATTGAACAGCGCGAAGAGTGCTACGAGAAATACAGAGAGCGCAAATAATACATGCAACCCTTGATCAATGTGCTATATCGTATTCTGTGAGGGCTAAAACCATGCAATTTAAGCGATTCAACACAAAAGCAGAGCAGACAGATAGCAAGATATCTTTTGTAGCGTCTACAGCGAATCCAGACAGATACGGCGACATTGTCGATCAGGGCGGCTGGGATCTCAGAGCCTACGAGCGCAATCCGATCATTTTGCTGAATCATAATCCTACACAGCTGCCAATTGGAAAGGGCAAAGCATACGTCAAAGATGGCCAGCTGATGCTCGATGTTGAATTCGATAAAAATGACGAAGTGGCGCAGCAAGTCGAGCGCAAAGTTCGCGGCGGCTTCATCAATGCTGTATCTGTTGGATTTCAACCCAGCGAATCAATCGCCAGAAATAAACTACCTGCCGATCATCCATATCACGGAAAAAGCGGCTATTATTTTCCTAAATCTGAATTATTAGAGGTGTCGATCGTGACTATCCCAGCAAATAACGAAGCGACTTTGTCGAAGCACTACACAGCAAATATCACTCTGTCAGACGTAGCAAAATCGATGCTAGTACACAGGCACATCGTATCGATTCAAGAGCTTGACAATGGCAATTATCTAGTCGAATTCGCTGCACATTCAGAAGAGCAGCCAGAAGAGCCAGAAGAGGAGATCATTGAAGAATCAATGCACGACGAAGAGGACAAAGGCGGCCACGATGAAGATGAAGATAAAGGCGCCGGCTATGATGATGAAGATAAAGAAATGGACGAAGATGAAGAGGAAGAAAAATCCTTTTCACTCGACGATCTACTGTTCCACCTTAAGGAATTGAATAACTAACTAACTACCTAACTACTGGAGATACTATGTCAATGGACGCAGTAAAACAAATCATGGGAGAGCTTAAGACTCTTCGCACTAATCAAGATGAGAAAGTTGCTACTATTGAAAAGCAAGTAAATGCTATCAAAGAAGCACAGCGAATCATGGAAGAATCTGTATATCGTGCAGATTCTGCTGAGATCACAGGCACTGACGATCAGTTGAAAAAGTTCGTTGGCGAAGATGGATCTATCCGCTGGACTACTGGCAAAACTCGCGTAAAAACAGCAGCTGGCTTGACTACTGTCACTGAATGCGGCTTGCTTGATACAGAAGAGAATCTGTCAAACTGGCACGTAGAAATGAAGCGCCTTGCTAATGATCGCATGATGATCAAGAGCATGCTTGTAGGCGACAAAAGCACTCCAAAAATGGATCTTGCTATTGCTCGTCATCTTGCTGTAGCGCCTCGCTCAATCGCTGCTCAAATCAGCAAAGCAAACTATGACGGATCCGGTGTTGGTGCTGAGTTGATCCCTGATCAATTCTTGGCTCAGTTGCACATGGAATATCAAGTGCCGACAGTTGTTCGCTCTTTGTTCAACGAAGTACAAATGACATCTAACACTATGTTAGCTCCTCGCATCGATCGCGGCGGCCGTCCATACATCAAAGGCACTGTAACAAGCGACAATCCTGCTTTGTATCCTGTTAGCACTGTCTCTATGGGCCAAGCTCAGATCACTGCTAAGGGCCTCGCTACTCGTTACATCCTTGACGAAGAATTGATCGAAGATTCTGCTGTTTTGTTGTTGCCTGCTATGCAACGCATGATCGCTAAGGATATGCGCGATGCTCTTGAAGATGCAATTATAAATGGTGATTCCGCTTCTACTCATCAAGATGATATCGCTAACTGGGATATTCGCGGACGCTGGGGATCTGCTGGTCTAGGCGGATCAAATGATCATCGTCGTTTATTCGTTGGATTGCGTGCTGCTGCATTTGACAAAACTACTACTTTGAACATTAACAGCTTCGACGCTGCAAAAATGCTCGAGTTGATTTCTCAATTGGGCGAGTATGCTGCATCTGACAAAGTGTTGATCGTATCTCCTGAAGCTCTTTACGGCAATCTGATGGGATTAGAGCAGTTGATCACTTTGGACAAATTCGGCCCACAAGCTACAATCTTGACTGGCCAATTGGGATCGATCTTCGGAATGCCTGTAGTAGTATCTCGATTCATGTCTGATGATCTTGCTACTACTGGAAAGTACACAGGATCCGGCGCTACTACTGGGATGTTAGTAGTATCTCGTGAATCTTGGAATATCTTTGCACGTCGCGGCATCCAGATCCAACAAGAGCAAGATATTACTTCTGGCGCTTACAACATGGTAGCTACTGAGCGATTGACATTTGATTCTTTGGATGCTTCAACCGTGAAAAACGTTGCTTTCGGATTCAATCTATAATCATTGATTAGGGGGCTTCGGCTCCCTATCTAACTGGAGTTTATTATGTCTTACTATTATCCTGAATATGTCCGCCTTGAGACAGCTGCCGGCACTGCTGACACTGTAGCGATCTGCTTTCATGAGCGTATTGAAGTTGTAGCCGCTAAAGTTGTCGATGTGGCTGGGATTGTTGCTGATGCGACTAACTATGCAACTTTCCAAGTATTGGGCAATGATCAATCTACTGCTCTTTTTGAGTGGGCTACTTTGAACACTGCAGAGGGCGCTCTGACTGCTCTGACTGCTGCTGATCTTGTTAATCAAGGTGCAAATGATAAAGCAGTATTTGAGGCCGGCGATTCTTTGATCGTCAAAGTCACAAAAGCAGCAAGCGGAAAGGCCACAAATGCGACTATCTGCCTGCATTTGCGTCAAGCTCGCAATTACTAACTGACTAGAGGATTTGTATCAGTATGGCTCTTGTTACGACGGACATATTAAAAGAATATTTGCCAGAAATATCGGGATCCAATGCTGATACAGAGCTATCTAATTTGCTGGATAGAGTCGAGGCAGCAATTGCACGCTGGCTCGGCTTTCCTGCGCCTGATAGCAGTAACACGCCGACTCTAGCAGTATCGACATATACTCTTTATATCGATTCATATTGGTATAATGATATTAGCGTGTTGCAATTGCCGATCCGCC
>Ga0208542_1000156_pt1 | contig 30173 bp, 28 predicted proteins | sample DEB08_DNA_3_FD_185495 | JGI IMG/M metagenome (GOLD analysis project Ga0208542, IMG submission 185495) | Aqueous microbial communities from the Delaware River and Bay under freshwater to marine salinity gradient to study organic matter... | ecosystem: Environmental > Aquatic > Marine > Coastal ... | reverse complement strand
GAAAACAAGATTATTAAGAAAGTATCCAAGGTTATTACGATAGATAAGAAGGATTATTAAATAATGTATTCTATTTTTACATTTTTCAGTCTCATAACAAAAAACGTAAAAAAAAGCGATTCTGGGTTTGACGAATGTTTTTCCATTTTGGACATTTATAAATGTCCATTTTTGAAAAGTGCCATATAATATATGAAAAAAACCTAAAAAAGTGACTTGTGACTGAAATGCTCTGATTTCGGTTTTTTAATAAAAAAAGTTGTGATGATAATTTTTTTATTAAAAATATGTTTTTATAAAAAGTATTTAGGCGTTTTTTATTATTTCCATAATATATATAAAATGGAAAACGCCAAAAACGCCAAAAACGCCAAAAAATTTAGTTGTGATAATTGTAACTTCTATTGTAGCAAACAAAGTGACTGGGGAAGACATATTAATACACACAAACATATTTTGGCAATAAATGGAAATAATATGGAAATCAAAAAAACGCCAAAAAACTCACAAAATATTATATGCAATAAATGTAATAAAATATTTAAAACACATAGTGGTTTATGGAAACATAAACAAAGGTGTGATTATAAGATTGATAATGATAATAATAATGATAATAATAATGAAAATAATAATAATGAAAATAATAATAATGAAAATAATAATAATGAAAATAATAATAATGAAAATAAAATAAATAATGAAAATAAAATAAATTTATTAATGAATGAACAAACTGATCTTAAATATATAATAATAGAATTGGTAAAAAGTAATACAGATTTACATAAAAAGACTATAGAACTCCAAGAACAAATGCTAGACGTATGTAAAAATAACAATACAACCATTAATAGTCATAACAAAACATTTAATATGCAAGTATTTTTAAATGAAAAATGTAAAGATGCCATGAACATCATGGAATTTGTGGATTCAATGAACTTACAACTCTCGGATTTGGAAGAACTTGGCGAACTCGGTTATGTGGAAGGCATCTCACGACAAATGATTAGAAAACTAAGTGAATTGGATGTGTATAAAAGACCCATTCATTGTAGTGACCTAAAGAGAGAAACCATATATATTCACGACAATGGTGTCTGGGAAAAGGAGACGATTACCTACGATAAACTAAGGAAAGCGATTAAATACGTAACAGCAAAGAATGGGTATTTGTTGGAACCTTGGCGTGATGCGCATCCGCAATGCATGAATACACAACATCCGTTGAACGACGTATATGTACAAATGATGAGTCAAGCCATGGGAGGTAGGGGCGAATTTTCTGATAGCGAAAACAAGATTATTAAGAAAGTATCCAAGGTTATTACGATAGATAAGAAGGATTATTAAATAATGTATTCTATTTTTACATTTTTCAGTCTCATAACAAAAAATGTAAAAAAAAGCGATTCTGGGTTTGACGAATGTTTTTCCATTTTGGACATTTATAAATGTCCATTTTCCAATAGTGCCTATTAATATATGAAAAAACCCTAAAAAAGTGACTTGTGACTGAAATGCTCTGATTTCGGTTTTTTGATGGTTTTTTTTGTGACGATAAAATTTTATAAAAAAATAAGTTTTTTATAAAAAAGTATTTAGGCGAATTTTATGTTACATTATATTATAATAATGTTACAAATAAATTCTCAAAAATCGCCAAAACAATTTATATGTGAAAGATGTGATTATAAATGCTCTAAAAAAAGTGATATGAATAAACATTTTAATTCCAACAAACATATACGTAACATAAATGGTAACAATTGTAACAATAAATTCACGAATATAGAATTCATATGCGAAAAGTGTAATAAATTATATAAATCAAGAGTGGGTTTATGGAGACATAAAAAAAATTGCGAATATGATAATAATAATGACAATATACATAATGAAGAAAACGTTATAATAAACAAACCACTTACAAAAGATTCATCGGAAGTGATACATTTAACAAAGTTAGTTATTAAATTAATGACTAATAATGAAGAAATTCAAAAACAGAATAGTGATTTACATAAAAAGACTATAGAACTCCAAGAACAAATGTTAGATGTATGTAAGAATAGTAATACTACAATTAATAACAACAATAATAGCAAAACATTTAATATGCAGGTATTCTTGAATGAAAAATGTAAAGATGCCATGAACATTATGGATTTTGTAAATTCAATGGATTTACAACTCTCGGATTTGGAAGAACTTGGCGAACTCGGTTATGTGGAAGGCATCTCGCGTCAAATGATAAGAAAACTAAGTGAATTGGATGTTTACAAAAGACCGATTCATTGTAGCGACTTAAAGAGGGAAACCATATACATTCACGACAATGGTATTTGGGAAAAAGAGAATATCACTTATGATAAACTAAGAAAGGCAATAAAATACGTAACCGCAAAGAATGGTTATTTGCTGGAACCTTGGCGTGATGCAAATCCGCAATGTATGAATACACAACATCCATTGAACGACGTATATGTACAAATGATGAGCCAAGCCATGGGGGGGAAGGGCGAATTTGCTGATAGTGAAAATAAAATAATCAAGAAAGTTTCAAAAGTTATTACGATAGATAAAAAGGATATATAAAAAATTATTATAAAATTTAAATTTTGTGTAAAAATCTAAAAGCACATATAGTTGGTAATAAAGGTATTCCAAGATATATAATATCTTCTATTTTGGTCATACTTATATTTATATTAAATTTTTTAAATATATCATACAAAACAATAGTTTTTGTATCTTTATTTGTAATATTTCCGTTATAATGTAATTGAGTTATAGGACATTTATCAAAAATAATCCATGATATTGGTAATAATAAAGGTATCCAGTATACATATTTTAATATAGATAAAGGAAAAAATGGTATAATTGTAATTAATATGATAATTAATAAGTGTATAAGGTAATAAAGGTTATATTCCATCATTATATAATTTATATAAATAATATAAATAATATAAATAATATAAATATTATAATATATTTTTTAATGCTTCTATTTGAATTTCAGTTAATTTTTCAGGAAAGGTTACATTAAAGTTAATAGTTAAATTTCCAATGTGTTCATCTCTCTTCATACCCATTCCTTTTAATACTTTATTATAATTATGTGTAATAATATTACCATTATTATGATTTAATTTAAATACACGTCCGTCTAGATAATTTATATCAAATGAGAATCCACATAATGCTTCTTTTAATCCAATTGTTTTATTATAAATAATATCAAGCCCATTTCTCGTGAATTCTGTATCATTAATTATTTTAATAAATACTTTAATATCGCCGATATTATTTTCCGATAACATATTTCCTTTACCTCTTATAATAATAATTTCATTATTATCTACACCAGGAGGGATAGGAATATAAATTGTCTCTGTTTCTTCTCGTTTTATATCATTTTCAATAATCCATCTAGTTATTTCTATAGGCATATTATACCCAGTATATGCTTTGCTTAATGTAATCGTTTCCGTTTTAATAATAGGAGTAGGTTTTGCTAGTTTTTGTTTTAAATTATCCATATTAAACATATTATTACCAAGGTTTACGCCATTAACACTTGCATTATTATTGAAAAAATTATTAGAAAAAAAGTTTAAAATATCACTAGCATCAAAATCTTTATTTGGTTGATTAAAAAAATTTTGAAAATTTGCTGGTTGAGATGTACCTTTTAATTGAATATCATGCAGTTTACGTTTCTCTTCATCGCTAAGTGTTTCATACGCAGAACTAATTTTTTGAAAACGAATAGTGGATTCAGGAGAATTATTATTACGATCAGGATGAAATAATAATGATAACCTTCTATATGATTTTTTTATTTCTTCCTGAGTAGCATTCTGATTTAATTCTAATACATTATATAAATTATCCATTAATATATCAACGTAATATAATGATATAATATAAACTTAAATAGTTATTATAGAATATTAATTATATAATATTAACAAATATATGGAAATACCATTATTGTATAAATACCAACCTTGTTTTTTAAAAGATTATGAGTTGGATGATACATTAAAAACATTTTTAAAAACACTGTTAGAAATAGATAATTTAAATGTCTTGTTTGTAGGTGATAATGGTAGTGGTAAATCCTCGCTAATAAATACATTAATAAATGAATACTATGTTGGTTTGATTAAAAAAAATAATTTTAACAATGAGAATATATTATATATTAATAATTTGAAAGAACAAGGAATAGCATATTATAGAACAGAATTAAAAACGTTTTGTCAAACGCCGTGTTCTTTTAAAACCAAGAAAAAAATATTAGCGGTTGATGATATTGACGTTATAAATGAACAAGGACAACAAGTTTTTAGAAATTATGTTGATAAATATAGTCATAATGTGCATTTTATTAGTTCTTGTGTAAACACACAAAAAGTGATAGATAACTTACAATCTAGATTATTGATAATAAATACACCAAATTTAAAAAAAGTTCAATTAATAAATATTATTAAACATATATGCTCGGAAGAAAATATACAAATTGATGATATAATTATAGATTTTATTATATCTATTAGTAATAATTCAATAAGAGTTATTATAAATTATTTGGAAAAATTTAAATTATTAAACAAAGAAATAACTATAGATGTCGCAAATGAATTATGCACTAATATTTCATTTGATGAGTTTAATAAATATACTGAATTATGTAAAAAAGACCATGACATTAAAAACGCAATTTTATTAATGAATAATTTAACTAAAAGAGGATATTCAGTAATGGACATATTAGATAATTATTTTATTTATATAAAAAATAGTATTATTTTAACAGAAGAGGAAAAATACGAGATTATACCATACATTTGCAAATATATAAGTATATTTAATGATATTCATGAAGATGAAATAGAATTATATCATTTTACTAATAATTTAATTGAAATATTTTGTAAAAAGGTATAGGTAAATATATTATATAATAATAATAATAATACAATGAAGAATCAAATATTCAAAACCCCCATAAATTCAGAAATAATATGGGGGTTTTTAAAAGAAAATTGTAGTGAATTTGATGAGTATTTTGTTTTTAATAAAATAAACTATAAAAAAGCATTATTTAATAACAAAATAGAACCATTTATAGAAAAAATTATAAATTATTATTATGATTCAAAAAAATACTTTGTTACAAGAAAGATGTGTTATATGAAATTTATTACAGTATTAAGACAACTATGTAATAGTTTAAATTTAAAATATAAAAATGATATTGTATATGATAAATCAAGTTATGAAATAATATATTGTTTTTACAAGTAAGGATAAAATAAATATAATAATATTTACAACGTAGTATAGATTATTATATAAATAATTACATTTATTTAATCTCTGGTTATTAATAAATATTTTCCAATAACAGTATTTGAAGATAATGCTTGTTTTGCGGATTGTCTAGCAAACCATTGGTACTTAATACGCTTTAATATTTCATCAGACGGTATATATAAACCGTGTACTTTATCACACAAATTAAGAAAATTATTACTCATTAATCTATCCAATGTTACTGGTTTACCGTCAATATCACCGACACCTAATATTTTTGCTGGTATCATATTTATTTCATTATTATTTATTTTTTCAAAGCACCAACGACTATATGCGCCAATAAAATCACTTTCTTGTGTAAAATCACTTGAAATAATGGTTTCTAAATAACTAATAAAGTTATTCATCATTGGACAATTTTTTTGGCAACCCATAAATCTAGTATCAGGGAAAAAGTGTAATAAATTCGAAGTATCATTTCTAGGTATCATTTCACTAACAAACATTTTATCATCACATGTTAATGTTTGATATAATGGAGTTAAATTTTGAAAACAAATAAAGGAACTAGGAACAACAAACCCACCATAATAATATAATACTTTGGCTAATGCTAATTGTCTAATTTTACTTCTAATTGGGTCTGCGACTATCGACATATCGACATTCCAACCAGGTAGTATATTTTTAAAAGTTTCATCATCAATTAAGCATACGTGAAAATCATTACCACACTTATCTATGATTGATTTCATTGTTAGATATTGATATGGTTGATTTAAATCATCCGTATTTCTTGAACCAAAACTAGGCCACCATCGTGAGTTATTTTCATAAACCATATGAATCCATATAATTGGTTTTGAACTTTGAGCTAAAGAAGAATCATTAAGTAGATATTGTCTAACTATATTATAATTATTCTTGTTTTCATCGTCATATTCAGATGCTTTGTATTTATTGTATAGTAATCCTAATAGTATTGATATAATTAACGGATAAATATATTGTTTGTATTTTTTTAATTTTAATAAACCCATTTATATTATAAAAATATAAATTTAATTTGTTAGTTGTTTAAATCCACTCATTAAACTTTGATTTGCCTTTCTGTACATTTCTTCTTGTTTTGCTAATTTATACGCTCTTTGAACATCATTTTTATCTTGTAAAGATTGACGTTGTTTAAAATAATCATTTGCTTGTGAAATAGAAATAGGCGTAATATCTTTGTATTCGGATTGTTGTTGATATTCTAAAACAGATTTAAATTTTGGACGTTTTAAATAGTCTTCGTTTGTTATTGGAATAACGCTTTCAACGTGTGCTCTTTTTAAATCATCGTACTGTAGTTTTCCAAAAATATCCGAAGAATAATAAGTTGGTTTTTCACAAGTTAAATCATATTGGTTTGACGATTGTCCTATATCTTCTATATCCCTCATAGGAATAATTGCTTGTACTTCTTTCTTCTTTGTTTCGAATGATTCATTCATTTGACTCATTGTCGTTGTTCTATTATCAATATTTTCATTTGATTTTAACCAATCACCATATCCACCTTCTTCATTTTCATCTTTAATTTTATATTTTTCAAATAGTTCATTAAATATTTTATTAAAATTTGATTTTGATTTAATTTTATTTAATATTAGTTCTTTTTCTTCATCTTTTTCTATACTGTATACTACTGATTGTTTTGTATTTTTATATCTAAACTCATAAATAGAGTATATCATCTTATATGCAGATGTAAAAAATAGAAAATATTTTTTATCGAGTTTAGATTTATCTGGATGAGTTTGCATTACGATTTTTTTTACACGTTTTAATTCATTTTCATTAAAATCAAAATCTAATTTAAATAAATCTAATAAATCATTTAAATTATAATTATCTATATTTAAATCTAATCCTTCCATTATTTTATTATACATATAAAGTCATTATTAAATAAAATATATTAACTTAATATTATTCATTAAATTAATAATAATATGTATATATTATATATTGCATGTCTCTATGTGATAAATTATTGATGTGTAATTTAAATATAAATACACATGAAGATGCTAAAAAATGGATATTAAAAAATCATCCAGATAAAGGAGGAAATGTAAATACTGAATTGTTTAATAATGTTACTACATGTTATAAAGAACGCAACTATTGTAATAATAAATCATCAAAATCAATACCCAAACCAATAAGAAAATCAAGAAAACCAAGACAATTAGAATATAGATATACAACGCGTAAGCATTCTTTATCTTCAAATGGAATAATTAATCGTAATATAAATAAGAAAGAACGTAATAAGGTATATAAATGTATGCGTCAAACTGCTAATTGGAGTAAAATATTACCAGAACACAAGATTGATAATACAAAATTTAATAAGAGTGTAGTCAAAGAAACAATACATAATGCGTCTCCTAAATTAGAACAATTATTTCATATAATTAATCAAGTTGATGAACAGGATATGAATACACACGGTAAATATTTTAAACATTTTATTTTTTCAGATGTAAAAGAAGAAGGGTATGGCGCAAAAATAGTAGCGTCTGCGTTTGTTGCTAATGGTTATAAAAATTTAATAACAGCACAAAAGGTAGGAAATCAAAAATCATTAAAGTTATCTTTATTAAATACAGGAAAAGATGGTAAGAATAAATCATTTGGAATATTGTCTTCTACAGCACTTTTCAAATCAGAGTTTAATCAAAAATTTAAAAAGGAAGTATTGACAACATACAATAAACGACCAGATAATATTCACGGTGAAAATATGAGATTTATAATATTGGATAGTGGTTTTAAAGAAGGAATAGATTTATTTGATGTAAAATACGTTCATATTTTTGAACCTTCTATGACTGTTGCTGATTTAAAACAAACCATTGGACGTGCGACAAGAACATGTGGTCAAAAAGGATTAAATTTTGAACCAAATGTAGGATGGCCTTTGTTTGTATATAATTATTATATTGCTGTTCCAGAAGATATTAAAAATACTTATGAAGCATCTAACCCAAAGTTACTTGTAAACCCTAGCAAAGAAAAAATGATATTTAAAAATGCCAGTAAGTTAAAAGACGCTACAATACTTTACAGTGATTTTGATAAAACACTGAGTAATTTATCTGAACAATTATTTAAATTAGCTCCAGTTTTTTCAGTTGATTTTGAATTAACTAAGAATATTCATAGAATAGATGATATATCGTATTTATATGAACAACAACAGCAAACAATTAATGGTGGGGCAAGCGATGATGTAAATTGTAAAGGAAAATGTGGCCTTCGTTCTACTAAAGAGATACCTGCTACTGTATCCTTTTTATATAAGGTTTACAGAAAGTATGGTCATCCAATGAATCGTATCCCAGAAAAAAAACAAAGAGCATATTTTTGTTCTTATATGAAAATAAATAGTGATTATTGTAATCAAGTAAATAAAGAATGGAGTAATCGGGCAGCATTTGTTCCTTATTTATATGAAAAAATTATAACGCAACCTAAAACACGAAAGGGTAAGCAACCTAAAACACGAAAGGGTAAGCAACCTAAAACACGAAAGGGTAAGCAACCTAAAACACGAAATGGAACATTTAAAAATAATAAAGGAACTTATATTGAAATTAAACCAGATAGTAAAACGCCTTATATGGAAATAATCAATAATAAAGTTCCATCTTACATAGAATTAGATAATGATAGCGCGACACCTTATATGGAAATTGGAACTAGTAAATCAAGTAGTCCTTTGAAAATTGCCGATAACGTAATGCAACAATTAGAATTAGTTCCATATATTCCACCAACTGCTGAAATAGATAATTATGCTATTGTAAACTATGATGGAAAAACAAACACTAATTTAAAGCAACCTAAACCAGGTTCGCCATCTAAAAAATTAAATTTTCAACAAATGAGAGATTTTATAAAAACAAACTATGGGAAAAAATTTACATGGGGTGATATAGTTATTGAAAACAAGTGTATTGATAAACCACAAAAAAAACAAGAAGGTGGTTCTCGTATAATGTCATTAAACCCAACACAAGATTTTGTTAGAACATTTTTTACCCCAAGTTCGCCTTATAAGGGGATGTTACTGTTTCATTCGGTAGGGACTGGTAAAACGTGTAGTGCAATTGCAACAGCAACATCATCATTTGAACCAGAAGGATATACGATTTTATGGGTGACGCGTAATACTTTAAAAAGTGACGTGTATAAAAATATGTTTGATGATGTATGTCATATTGTATTGGCAGAGAGAATGAAAGAAAAAGGATTAAAAATACCAGATGATCCTAGTAAACGTAAACGTCTTTTGAGTAATAATTGGATTGAACCTATTAGTTATAAAACGTTTAGTAATTTATTAACACCAGGAGCACACAATGAGTATATGGATAAACTTATTAAACGTAATGGAACAACTGATATATTGCGAAAAACATTAATTATTATAGATGAAGCACATAAATTATATGGCGGTGATTTAAAAGCAGCAGAACGCCCAAACATGAAAATAATGGAACAATTATTACATAAGAGTTATAAAGTATCTGGAAGAGATTCTGCGCGTTTACTTATAATGACTGCTACACCATTTACAAATAGTCCTATGGAATTATTTCAACTTATTAACCTTTGTAAAGAAGAACAAAGAGAGAAAATACCTATTGATATAGGCGATTTTAAACGTGATTATATGAATTCAGATAATATATTAACAAATGGTGGTGTAAAGAAGTTAGCAGATAAATTAAGTGGATATATTAGTTATTTAAATCGCGAACAAGATCCAACACAATTCGCACAACCAATTATGATAGAAGTTCCAGCAATTATGTCCCATATTGAAGACACTGAATTACGTAAAGAATTATTTTTACAAAGTGATAAAGAATATAAAAAATCTAAAAAGGAAATAAAAAAACAAGTTTCTGATGATAAAACACAAAATACAATTCAAGTAAGAGAATTGAATAAACAATTACGTGAAACACAAAAGAATATGAAGTCTCTATTAAATGAGAGATTGAAAAAATGTAAAACTATTAAAAAACGTGATGAAAAATTAAAGTGTACAAAAGAAATTAAAGAAGCAACCGAAAATGAATCAAAGGAGAAAATAGAAAAAATAAAAAATGAAATTGATAAGTTTAAGGATTTGGAACGTAAAAATAAGGACTTAAACGTTAAAGAAAAAGAACGTGTGAAAGAATTAAAAAAACAATTAGATACATTGAGTAAATCATTATTACAAGAAGTAATGATGATAGAAAGATGTAAAAATATAAAATTGGTGTAATATATAAATTATATATGAATGAAATTCAACAAAAACAATTCTCTTCTTGTCCACAAGATAGACCAATTTGTTTAAATAAACCTATAAAAAAATCAATCGAAGATAATTGCACAAAAATAGATGAAAAATATGACCCAAATAAAAGAATAAATGATATTATTACGTGTCAAACAAAGACATGTTCTCCTGATTCATATAATAAATCAAACAATACCGAAAATTGTTATAGTTTGACTACTGCATGGTTGGTTATAATTGGTGATTTAGAAAAAAAAATAAAAGATTTTATGACGATAAAATCGTCTAATGAGACGATTAATAGTAAAGAAGTACAACAGACTATAGGTGAATTAACCACTGTAAGTGATGTTGTAGAAGAATTAGAGAACATATCAGAAAGTGTAAATGGTATTGATTTAATGGTTATTTTTGGTAGTATTAAAGATTATGGAATGAAAAAATGGAGCATAAATGATAATCAAATAGATGAAACATCCGACGAAATAGATATAGTTATATTGAGTCATTTTAATTTGTTAATTCAAAGTCCTGGGTTTAAAACATTTTCGGAATTTTTAAACAAACCATCCAAATTAGTAGAATTATTATCAGAAATTTATTCAAATAATAATAATCAAGAAAATCAGGAAATTATACCTCAAGATAAAATGTTTGAAACAATACAAAAATTGTTTGAAATAACCAAATATTTTATGGTCGAAAAACGCGAATTAATAAATTATAAAAAAGATGATATAATACAACTTTTTAATTCAGTTATTACAAATCTTGATAAAATGTTTAAAATAAATGATAACGAAATTAAACCTCAATCAGGTGGTGTAGAACCCCCAATAAGAAAACTTGAAAAAGATAAAAGAAGAAAATTATATACGTCTTTGGGAAACCAACTATTAAATTCATCTCTAAGAGGAGCCATAGATGTAATGTTGCTTTCTTTTGGTTCAAGTATTGGTTTATCATCATTAGTTTCAGTTGCGGCGGTTGTATCAGCTGCTATACCATTTTTTAATATTGCTATTGCTGTTATTGGAGTAGGACTTATAATAAGTGGTGCTGTAATAGAATATAAAAAATATGTAAATAGTGTTACTATATTAGAGAGAGAAATTCAGGAATTAATAATGAAATATAACACCGCAACAGATTATAAAAAAAGGAGTAAATATGAAAAGGACATTAAAAAATTTTATGAAAAATATAAACATTCATATTTAAATGAAACAAAGTCATTAATAAAAGAAATTATTAAAATAAAACTAAGTGACTATAAAGAGAAAGAAGAAGAAGTAAAAATATATATAAAAAATAAAGAAGAAGAAGAAGAAGAAGAAGAAGTAGTAAAAAAAAATATAAAAAATGAAGATGAAGAAGAAGAAGAAAATGAAACCCCCTCTTTAAGAATAAAAATTAAAAATTTGCAAGAAGAATTAAATACAGAATTAAAAGCAGCAGAGAAAAATGCAAAACAAGCAGCAAAAGATATAATTAATAAAAATGGTCAATCAAGTCATAATATACCAATAAAAGAAAATCAAAATGATACAAAAAAGGAAGAAAAATCAACAATAAAACTTATTGATGAACTTATTGATGAATTGAAGAAAAATAAAGATCCTACTAATAATGAAGAACTTGAAAAAATCATTAATTTATACAATTTACAAAAATTTATGGTTGAATTAAATTATATTAAATCCATGATAAAAGAATATACTTCCAAGAAATATATAAATGAAGAATTACAAATTATAGAAGATTTTTTTTATAAATATAAGGAATTTATACCATCTGAAATATTGAATAAATATAATAAATTGTATGGCGAACCTATTATTACGGATGGTGATGAAAAAAATATTTATGAATGGAACTTGGTAAATCCAGAAAATCCAGTTGACGGAGGTAGCAAGAAACTATATAAATATAAAAAAAGACAATGTATTACACGAAAAAAACATAATCAACAAAAAAGATCTTTTAATAAAAGTAAAAGAACTCATATTAAAAAAGGATATATTAAAGGTCATAAATATAGAACTTATTATACAAGGAAAAACAAGAAAGTATGTATTAAAAGGACAAAGAAAGGAAAACCCACAATTTACGTATAGTAAGTATAAGGCATTAAAAAATTTGCTTTATCTTCACAACGTTTAAAAAATTCAGCAACACTTTTTTCATCAGCACCAACAACAGAATCGTCTGGAATATACCATTTATCCCTCTTTACATCACCATAAAACGCAAGAAAAACAGGAATACCTTGAATCATTTTATACTTTTTCAACGCCATATACAGGTCTAGATTTTCATCAACATCAATATCGGCACATATAATATTACTTGCTGATTTACTAATGAATGTTTTGTAAGTAGGTGCGATTTTTTTACAAGGACCACACCATTCTGCTCCAAATTTAATAATTATTAGACTATTACCCATAGTTTCTTGTAATTTTTCTAGTTGCGCGACATCTAATTCAGTAATAATGTTTTTGGACATTTTATAATAATATATTAGACAATTATATTTAAATATATTATTTTATCATTTTAAGTATTATATTTTTTAAGTATTATATTTTTTATTAACTATTTGTTCTAATTCATTAATATCAATATGTGGTAAATCAACGTGCGCTTCCCAGAAAAATTTACAAAAAGACCATAGAAAAACATAGTTACCAACATACCATTCTGGATGTTCTTTTAAAAGGCGTTCACGTAAATCGCGAGGAATTAGGTCCATGCTAGTTGGTGGCAATACATAACTTAATTGAACTAATGGGGAAACTGGATTTTTTGGTTGATTGGGTATAAATGTTTTATTGGAATAAGGAATATATTTTACCAAATCTGTTAATAATGGTGGGTAATAATATTTATAACTCCAACGCCAGTCAGAACATCCAGTTGAATAATATTTCATAGTCCATTCAAGACCTTCCAAATAATTAGTGCTTATCTCATTACGGCGTTCATCGTTTATTTTTGTTTTGAATAACCCCTTATAATATCTCGCTTCCCAACCAATATCGTATGGATTAATATATAATTCAACCGCTCTGTTTTTAATAGGGTCTAGATTACTATCAGTATTTGGAACATCATTATTATTATTATTATACATTGATTTTTTGTTTAATTTATTACGATATACATATTCTTCTTTTATATATTCTAATTCGCGTGATGATAAATATTCAATGTATTTTCTAACATTTTTCCATATAATTTCTTGGTTGACGGTTAGTGTATCATTTGTATTGCTGAAAATATGCTTATAAGCATTAATAACATGTTGAATACCATTTGTTCTAATGTTTAATGCAGGAAAATGAGGTAAAAAATCATTACCTAAAAGAAAACAAATGAATATATAATCAAATAGAACATTGTTTTTTAATGGAATCTTATTTACATCACTAATTTTAGATGGCTCATTACTCAATAATTCATTTATAATGTGTCTTGCGAGTAATGGAATATCTAAAATATATTTTTCATTAGGATTAAGAGTTTTGTCTATACTTTTAATAAATTCAGGTGTTTCTCTATATAGATAAATATTTTCTGAAATATGCAGATGATTAATACTTAGCATAATTAAATCGGCATCAATTCCATAAATTAAGGTATGAGTATTACTATGATAATCCTTATTATCACGCATATAATCATATATTTTATGTTCTCCTTCACCAGAATCATCACTTGTAGATACAATTAAATGTTCAAGGTTATAATCAGATGGGTTTTTAAAACTATTAGTAATTTCTTCTCCTAGTTTCATCATAAAATTAGTCCCAGGTGTAATTGATGAAGTATTCCAATTATATTGTTTTTTGGATTCATCGTTTTTATTTGAACTAAACTTTTCTTGGAACGCAGACATATATCTACGATTGCGCTGTTGATCTAACTTTGCCATAGGAGCAACGCCATCAAACCCAATAAATACGCGTTTATTTGGGTTAATTTCTTTTATGCATTGAGATATATCATTGATTACCTTTTTAATTATCATATTTTCAAGTTGAATTTTATTGGGTTTATTATTTTTAATACCCTGTTCTTTATCTATAGAATTATAATGATGATGAGCATTGTATATAAATGAATTACAATCTAAATATAAATTATTTATTTTGTTTTTATCAAAAGAGCTCAATTGTTTAATAATTTTTCTATGATTTCTAACAATATGAGCAAAATAACTAGGAATACCCATTATAATAATTTAATAACCTACTTATAATTATTAAATTATCTTTATATAAATTTATTAAATACGTATTTATATATTCTATATTATATTCTATATTATATTCTATACAATATAAATATAATATGAATGATTCCTTTAAACAATTAATAATAAATAAAGTAAATAAATTAAAGGAAGTAGTAAAAAATGTAATTAAATCAGGTCAATATAATAAAAAATTAGATTTTATAGAATTTAATGATTTTACGTTGTGTATAGAATTTAGTGAAAAAATATATGATGATATTATTAAATTTATAGAGTTTCTTAATAATGATGAGAATAAAACCGAAGATAATGTTATTGATAGATTACAAAAAATTATTAATAAACTATCAACCCTAATTAGTTTATATGGATGTGATACATTAAATACATTACTAAATATTTGCGTTGGGAATAAGTATAATATAGAAGATAAATATAAAGAACGTTTTAATTTATTAAATTGTTATTTACATCCAACGCGTTATAAAATATTGGATTGGAAATCTAAAATAAAATCAAATGAAGAAAATATATTTAAAAATGCCGACAATTTCGAATGTTTTAAACTAGATGATTTTAATATTAATTTTAATAATCAAATATTTGGTTTAAAAGTTGCTATACACAATATAGATAAACAACAAACAATAGTAGTATATGGATGGATTGAAGAAGTAAATTTATTATATATTGAAGATTATAATCTAATTGAAAAAATATCAAAAATAAAAGGAGAAATGAATTATAATGATAAATATAGTAAGTTAACATATGATAAATTTATCACAACAATTACTTTACACGATTTATTAATATATAGTATTGATTATTTAAACGAACGTTATATTAAATATGTTGACGATTATAATAATCATATTTTAAAAAAATCAATATTAGATGTTATAAATAATTTTAACAATAAAGATTTAATGGAAAAAAGAAATACAATAATTATGTTATTAATAAATACAAACGATAAAGAATGTCATTATATGGCTTATTTGTTATATGATTTATTATCAAACGATATACACGGTATTATAGATACATATGAACAAGTATTAATATACGATAGTCTTCCATATAATGTTAAAAAATATTTTAAAGAGGCTATGAATTTTACTCTCAATTACCCTAAAAAATTATTAAATATAGAAAATAACAATTTAACGTTAGAGCAAAGAATATGCTTATTAAAGGTTAATGATGTTGTAAAAGAGAAAGCAATGATAAAACTAAAAGAAGTTAAACTGAAATCAGAAGATACTGGGTCAAAGGCAATGCAATATTTGGAAGGATTATTAAAGATTCCTTTTGGTATATATAAAGAAGAACCAATACTTTCGTTATTACCAAATAATATTAATATATTTAAAAAACTTGTAGAGAGATTTTACATAGAATTGAAAAATATACCAGAATGTAATATTTGTGATATAATATCTGTTCAAAATAATTACACTGTTATGGAGATAAATAAATATTGCTTATTATTACAATCTAATTATTTAAAATCTGTAGAAGATTATTTAAATACATTGTTTAAGACTCATATACATAATTTAGGTAAAACAGGTATAATTCAATTATATAAAAATTTAAAAATATATTTGAATACATTAGAGTTAAATAATACTATTATAAAAAATAATTATGGGTTTAATAAAACAACAGGTAATTCAGTAATACAACTAAGAGAGAATATAATAAATGATGTAAATACTTTAATAAAAAATAGTGATATGAAAAATATTGTTTATAATTTTATAGAAGAATCGGTAAACACACATAGTTTTTTATTACATAATGAATTAACAACGCAGTTAAATATAATAAATACCAATAAAAATAAAATTCAAAATTTTATGAAGAATGTATATGAAACCTTAGACCAATCTGTATATGGTCATTCTAGAGCAAAAAAACAAATAGAACGTATTATAGGACAATGGTTGAATGGAGATTTAACTGGTTATTCAATTGGGTTTGAAGGCCCACCTGGTGTTGGTAAGACTTCTCTTGCTAAAAAAGGAATAGCAAATTGTTTAAAAGATGAAAATGGTGTATCTAGACCCTTTTCTTTTATCGCAATGGGGGGTTCTACAAATTCTAGCACAATTGATGGACATAATTATACATACGTTGGTTCAACATGGGGGAAAATTGTAGATATATTAATGGATACTAAAATAATGAATCCAATTATATTTATTGACGAATTAGATAAGGTAAGTAAAACAGAGAATGGTAAGGAAATAATAGGTATATTAACACATTTAATTGATCAAACGCAAAATGATAGTTTTCAAGATAAATATTTCAATGGTATAAATTTGAATTTATCAAAGGCCCTATTTATATTCTCATATAATGACGTTGATATTATAGACCGTATATTATTAGATCGTATTCATCGTATTAAATTTGATAGTTTATCTTTAGAAGATAAGTTAATAATAGCACGTAAATTTATATTACCTGAGATTTATAGTAAAATGGGGTTAAATAATATTATTGATATTGATGATGAAGTTATATTGTATATTATTAATAATTATACATCAGAACCAGGTGTTAGAAAATTAAAAGAATTAATATTTGAAATTATGGGTGGTATTAATATCGATATTTTGAAGAATGATATATCAACTGAACTAGTTATACCTATAAAAATAACAATAGAAGACACAGTTAAAAAATATTTGAAAGAACATAATGAAATAAAACCACATATTATTCATAAACAACCTTTAATTGGAGTTATAAATGGATTATGGGCAAACTCATTGGGAAATGGTGGTATATTATCAATAGAAGCAACATATGTTCCTAGTTCAGCATTTTTAGATTTAAAATTAACAGGTAATCAAGGTGATGTAATGAAAGAAAGTATGAGTGTTGCAAAAAGTTTAGCATGGTCTTTATTTAAAAAATATATGGAAAAAAACGCATTATCTATTCAAAAAGAAATGGAAGAAACTAAAAATGGCGGATTACATATACATGTTCCTGAAGGTGCTACGCCAAAAGATGGTCCATCGGCAGGAACAGCAATTACCGTTGTTTTATATAGTTTATTTAGTAATAAAAAAATAAAAAATGATATAGCAATTACAGGTGAAATATGTTTACAAGGACGTGTTACCGCTATTGGTGGTTTAGAATTAAAATTATTAGGAGGAATTCGTGCTGGTGTAAAAACATTTATTTATCCTTCTGAAAATAATGAGGATTTTTTAAAATTTATGGATAAATATAAAACTAACGATATTATTAAAGGAATAAATTTTATAGAGGTTGAAACCATAGAACAAGTATTACAATTGGTTTATTGTGATTAATATTTATGTTACACTTTTGAGTATTTACAATAAGTAAATTTATAAAATTAAAAATAAGTAAATTTATAAATTATTTATGTTATTATATACATAATATATAATATAATATGGCGTTAGCATTAACATTGTCTAATATATTACAATTTTTTTCATTTATATCACCAACATTATTAGTTTTCTTTTTATTTATGACATCGTTGTTTAATCAGAACTTAAAAGGTTTAGTATATATATCAGGATTATTAATATGTTTAATCATTAATGTAATTTTTATGAACATTGTTTCTAGTGAAAGAGATGAGAATGAAGCGTTTTCATGTAGTTTATTTGATATACCATTAGTATCTAAGTTTAATAGTCCTTATCCAAGTTGTTTAATTATTGCTTTTACAATTTCGTATTTGGCGCTTCCAATGAGTTATAATAAGCAAATGAACTATATTGCTCTAGCATTTTTAATGTCCTTATTGGTTGTAGACATATTAACCAAGGTTCAAAATAAATGTACTACATATCCAGGATCAGTATTAGGCGCGTTAATTGGGTTTATATTTGGAACATTGTGGTATATAATATTCCATGGATTAGGTTTTGATTCATTGTTGTATTTTGATGAACTGAGAAGTAATAATGTGATTTGCTCTAGACCTACAAAACAAACTTTTAAATGTTCAGTGTATAAAAATGGTGAATTAATTTCAAGCAATATTGCTTAAAATATCATATTTTTTAAAATGTATCATACACGTCTTTATACAAAATAAAATTCCAATATTAGAAAATATATGAACTAAAAAGTAGTATTTATCATATTTTGTATTATATTGAATATACAAATATATTGAAATAGTTATTAGAGATATTATATATGTTATAATACTGTATATATTAAGTTGTGTGTTAAATAACATATATAGTAAGATACCCAAAGCGATGGAATTAACGCATATTTTATCTATATATCCAAATATTTTATTACCACAGTTATGATAATGATGTAATACACTAGTAAACATACACATAGCGCAAAAATGAATAATAAGGTAAAATGAATTATAATAACCATATAATAATGGAACTATGAATAACATACTAGAAAAAAAGGTTACATTTATTTTATCATCTATGAATATTCCTTTTTTACAAGAATTATAATCTTCTATAAATTCTTTTATAATAAATGACTCCATTTATTTTTATATAAAAATAATATTTTTAATATTGTTTTTATAAAATTATATACTTTAACTTACAAATTATATTTATGTATATTCTCATTAATATAACTTTTAAATTTTGTAATATATAACGTTCTATGAAATCCATGCAACATTGTTTTTTCATTGTTAGAAGTTGCACTCATTATAGTAATAAATGCTACAATTACTTTTTTTGTATTAGCAGTATTATATACTTCTAGTTTTTCCTTTGGATAAAACTCACCTTTATTTTTTTTATTTACATGATTGTGAAATTCCCATAAAAAATTAATTAAATTTTCTTTTGACGAAGATATATGGTTTAAGTTTGTTGATTTCATAATTTGTAATGCGTGTGTTTTACAATCAGGGCATGGTAAATTATTACATATATCAGTAATATGTGAAACTAATACAGGTAATTCATTAATATATTCATCTTTTAATTTTACAGCTAACGTATGGAATAATAACCATACTATATTACCCCATTCTTTTTTTTTCATATATTTTAATATATATAAAGATATATTTATTATTAAAGTATAAAACAAATAATGAATTATGTTTTAGAAGATAATTTTAATTTCTTTGAGGAATTAAAAACAGGAAGTGGTGATAATAATATACCCAATAATACATCTGATAAATGTATGATTACACATATACCATTAACTTATAATCATATAACATTGCCTTGTGGACACAAGTTTAATTATATACCATTATATAATGAATTAATAACAAATTATAAATATCCTGGTATTAAATGTCCTTATTGCAGAGAAAAATATACAAAAGTGTTACCATATATTCCTTTACCAGGTATTGATAAAAAATCATATGGTAAGGTTACGAATAAATCTAACTATCAGTGTGTAACAGCACCCAAATGTAAATATACTATAAAAATAGGAAAGAATAAAGGTAAATCATGCGATAAGGACGGATTAGATAGTGAAAAAGGAACATTTTGTATAAAACATAATAATTTACCTGTTAAAAAAGCGAACCCAGTAATTATATGGACTGAAGAAAAAGAAACATTATTAAAAAGTAAATTGGTTACCGAACTGAGAGAAATGTTAAAAGAATTAGGTTTAAAAACATCAGGCACTAAAAAAGAATTGGTAAATCGTTATATTATACACAACAATTAATATTTATTAGATATTAATATAAATAAATATTAATAAGATTTAGAAATGTCTTCAAACAAAGAACAATTAACACAAAATATTAAAGGATGGTTGCAAATTGATAAAGAAATACAACTTCTTCAAAAGGAAATAAAAGATCGTAAGAAAAAGAAAGCAGTATATACAGAGCACTTGGTAAATATAATGAAATCAAAGGAAATAGATTGTTTTGATATAAATGAAGGTAAAATAATATATACTCAATCAAATGTTAAAAAGGCTATAAATAAAACTCATTTATTCCAATGTTTAAACAAGTATTTTGAAAAAAATCCAAATATACCTACAGATGATATAGTTAAATTTATACTAGAAAATCGTGAAATAAATGTTAAAGAGGGTATTCGTCATAAACTAGTTAAAAATGTGTAATTATAAAATATATTAAGTTTTATATGCTAAAACTCTCTATTAAAGAACAACATACTGTAGATAGTAAAAGAAATAGTATTTTTAATAATTTAAACTCATTATTTTATAGTAATAACAAAATAAAAAATACTATTCAAATTAAAAATGATCAAGATGGAGATGCTAATGTTAATGTAGATAATAACATAAAATACAATAGTTATTTTTTGGATGTTCCTAATAGTGAAAACGATTTTAAATTAAATAAAAATAAACCAATTGAATTATGTATATATCAGGTTTGTAATAAAGGAAAATATCCATTTTTACTATTTTTGTTAAAAAAATATAATGATAATAGTTTATCTTTTTTTGAATTTATAAATAATTCTACTAATTTTACTAAATCTACTAATTTTACTAAATCTACTAATTTTACTAAATCTACTAATTTTACTAAATCTACTAATTTTACTAAATCTACTAATTTTACTAATTCTAAAAGGGTAAAATATAACATAGTTAAATATATAAATAGTTTTTTTCCCAAAGCAAATATAGAATACAATGGATTTTATGAAACAAATGAAAAAAATATAGTTATTTTAAATTATGAAAATAAATATAGTTCAATAATTACAACAAATGATAATAATTATATATGGGCTAGTGTGTATGAGATTATAAATACAAACAAGGTATATAATTTTATTATAAATAAATATATAATTGATTTTTTTACTACTAATTTAAATTTTTTAAAATTAAAAAATAAAAAAGGATATTGTTATGAACAACCAATTATCTGTTATTATCGTGTAAATAAAATATTAAAAGAAGAAAATATTGATTGTATTGATGTTTATCGTGAAAATATAGTTTCTGCGTTAGAAAAATCTTATTATTTTTATAGTTCTCTACCAAAAGATTCAAATGATAAATCTATTTTACGTGTATTGCTATTCAAGGGTAAACTATCTTTTAAAAATATAGAATTGTATAAAAAAGATAAAAGTTATGATAGTTTATTTTACATACATAATAATGTTAATAGATATTACATTATAAGAAATTATAATCAGCATACCATATTGTCTTTTTTTTAGATTGATATAATAACATAAATTATTAAAAATATAATAGAATACGATATATAATTATATTTTTAAGAGCGAATAAAATCTTGGAGAATCTTAGGTCCGTGTGAATCAAACCCAACCATATCCATCATCAATGGATCATTTGGATCAGCAATGGTATAATCTGCACCTTGTGTCGCAACAACTGCTAACTTCGTATTGGGCATCTTCATACCAGCACGATACTGTTTCATTGCTTCACTCGGTTTAATTCCACTATTTACGTCATTATCAGTGATTACTACAAAAGCATCATACTTTCGCTTGTACTTCAATGCTTCCAAGATTCCCATTGAAATATCAGTCATTCCCCAATCACTACGTTGACATGCCTTCAATACTTTATTAAAATCAGCATCAGCATCAATGATGTCTGATACATCAGTTAATCCTGTTTTTCCAGTTTCATAACAACGACGACCATTAGCAGTGAATAGATAAAATGAATGATCAGGACTAGTTTCACTAGTAGTTTCACTTCGTGCGAAAATCATAGACAATAATGCGGCCGACTGAGCGCAAGAGACACCTTCGCATAACGATTGACATTCCATAGATCCAGAACAATCAATCAAGAAACAAATGCGTTTGCCAGTTGGTTCAACATTCTTGAAACTGAGGTAAAACATTTCCTCCAATGTCTTAACAATGTCTGGGTCTACACACCACGAATTATTTCCACGATTACCAGAACCATTGCGATAGGTGAACCAAGCAGTCAAAACACTAACTGGATGAATCTTTGAAAACTTGATAGTGTCTGGATGAACCAAATGTTTTGTAACTAGTTGAGTTGTCGTTTCATCATCAAAAACATTGTGCGTAGACAAATTTCCCAAATTGCGAAGCAGTGCGGTAAGAGGCATTGACACGCGAGTTTTCTTCCTATTCATTAGCAAAGCAGACAATACTTCCTTATCAGCTAAGCCCCACGTAGGAATCTGTTCACGTGTGAGTTTGTGTGTATAAATAATATCAATCAACCTTTCCTTTTCTTGAGATGTCATTCGCATAGCAATATGAATATCAGCTAGGTATTGATAAACATTTGTGGCAAGTAAGTTCGGTGTTGCGAGTTTGTCCATTTCTTCAAATCCATTCACGGCATAACGCAATACCAGGTCAAGTTCAGTTGGAGGAGAAGTGTTCTTATTGACCTTACGCTTAGATTTAGTGTTGACACCCTCTTTCTCTTCAAATACTCGATTATCACCAGTCCCCGTTTTAACGTGAGTACATTGAAGAATATTTTTGAAAGACCATCCTTCACGCGCCATATACTTGGTGATTTGATAAGCAAGGTCTTCAGGCTTACCACTATAGGAAAGAATCCAGTCATTGATTTGGCGCTTGACTGCTCGTCCAAACCCCTTACTCTTTTGTCCTGTAACGTGACTTTCAATTGACGCATGATATTTCTTCCAAGAATACAAATGCGAGATTGTTTTAAAATTCTCTAACAATTGAAGCCCCATCTTGCGAATAGTAACATCTTCTGTGCGACAAAGCAATCCAATAACCATCATTGTAGCATCTTGTTTAGGTGCTCGATTTTCCTTGTAAACATCGCGAACAATATTACAGATTTCTTCGCCATGTCCCTTTTCAATTTGAGTTTTAATATATTCAGCATTTTCGGTTGATATCCCCTTCTTTCGCGGATCATATTTATTTTCGGATGATCCTAGAATAAGTAATCTCAAAATATAATCTTTTAATGAGAGTTTATACACGAAAGTCTCATTAACTTCTTGATTGATTGATTGATGAGTTTGTTCATCATCTTGAAAACACGATTGAGATCTCTGGAATGAAAAAGCCATTTTAATTCTGATGTATTTGTTATTATTAATAATAAGGTTTCTTTAATATGTTTCAATTTAATGATACAATAATTATAATATATTAATATATACAATTAAACAACTTAAAGCCAACTCTCTATATAGAGTGTAGAAGAATCTAACAGAAAGGTCTGCTGATATTGGGTTATCACTTTTATTGAACCCCCCCAATATTAATAATTGACCTTTCACTTATTCCGTTTATAATAAATTGTTTATACTTACACGAACTGTCTAATTTGGGTTATCACTTTTATTGAAACCCCCCAAATTAACTTATTGTTTGTGTGTTTTACTGTATGAGCTGCTTATAAATGGTTATTTAAATCAACTAATTAATATTTAGGTCTGTTGATGTTGGGTTATCACTTTTATTGAAACCCCCCAATATTCACTCATTGACTTAAATCCCCGCACTCCACTCCCACTTATTAATTTAAGTGGGTTTAGAACAACTTATTGTTTTTGCTCGTTAGCTCAGTTGGTAGAGCAGCGTAAATGGACTACATCGAATTGACCGAACAATTTTTGGTCTGATTGTAGTTTGTTCTCCTTTTTCGGCGTTGGTCGCAAGTTCAAGTCTTGCACGGGCACCAAAAGGCAATAAGAAGGGTTTGTTCTAAAAAAAATTATAATAAAAATTCAAATACTTTTTATTATGATGTAAAGTATAATGTATTAGTTTATAAAGTATATTTTTATATATATAAATACTATATATGGAATACTTCTCATTTTTCTTATATACTATATTATTTATTACCATTACTGTTCCTGCAGCAATTGTTATATTTGATTTTTTTGACATTAAATTTGAAGTATATGGTAACTATGTATTTTGGATGGTTGCTTTAGCTTTATTTAATGCCTTATTACCGTTTAAAATGAAAAATATATTTATGGATGAAACAAATGATGCTAATAATAAAAAATAAAGGTCTTTAAATAATCATATTAAGAATAAATTGAAAAGAGTTAAAATTATATTATGTATAATAAAGAGTAGTTATATTTAATCAATATGGAAAAACAAATTAATAAAAAATTAGATCAACATCAATTAACCTTTAAACGCGATATAAAAGAATGGTTTACTTCAAAAAATCTTAGTATTAATTTATCACAAAATCCAAATGAAGATTATACAAGTGAATTTATGAAATATATATTTGATTATGCTAACTATAATATTAATGAAAATGATTTGAAAAAACGTAAGAGGATTAAAAACGTAGTTCCTCAATATGAATTATGTATTGCCAAAAGAGCAAATGGAGAACAATGCACAAGACGAAAGAAAAATGATAATAAAAATAAAGAAACAAGTCAATATTGTGGAACACATATAAAGGGAACACCGCACGGAATTATTAACATTGATTTAAATAAGGAACAAAAAATAATTTCAAAAGTAGAAGTATGGGTAAAAGATATTAAGGGTATAAATTACTATATTGATAATAATCATAATGTATATAGTCATGAAGATGTTATTTCTAATAAAACTAATCCAGCAATTATAGCAAAATGGGTTAAAAATGATGATGATGTATATTCTATTCCTCATTTTGAGATTTAATACAAACAATAATACACACAAACAATAAATTTAAATTTTAATTATATAATCATTTTTTATTTATATAATTAAATGGATAATGAAAAAGAGATGGAAAATAATACAGATAAGGCCAAAAAAATGATTAATTTTTTAAATAAAGCAACTATAGTTTGCAATAATATAAATGATTTAAATGGTATGCTTATTCCACGTGAAATATTTATAAATGAAGAAAAATACAAAAATATAAAAGAAGATATACCTGAATTGAAAAAAATATTTTCATCATCTTATTTAACGTCATTACAGGACACAGCAGAAGATAAACAGCGTTGGCCTTTATTAAATTTAATAAGACAATTACTACGTTCTTGTAATTATAAATTAACACCAAAACGTATATCAGATGGATATACGTTAGATGGTAAAAAAAAGTATAAGCGAATGTTTATTGTCGAAAAGATGCGAGTTATTTTATAATTTTTTTGGTTTTTAATATTGTTTTTAATTACTATAAACAGGGGTCGAACCGTAAAAGCATTCTTTACAATCATTACTGTTACCAAGATAACAACAAGAGTGTTTACAAATAAACGTTCCGTTGTGTTCTTCGTATTCATCAAATACCTTTACTGAACACAATTTTTGATTATCCTTTACCCTGCGCGACTGTAAAACTAGAATGTTTCGTGTTCGTTTTTCTGTATCACGCTTACGTCTATACGATTTCAACTCTTGCTTATCTTTTTGCTTTTGTGCTTTCATCATTTGTTGTAGTTGTTTTTCATCAGAAACCATAGTAATACTACTACTAAAAGTCTGATTTTTGTTTCTTCCTGTCTTCATTTTTTGTTGGGGATGCTGCTCTTGGTAATCTTCTGATAATACTTCACCTTGCTCTTTCTTCATGGTAGAAGTGACTGATGATGCGGATGCGGATGCGGATTTGCTTCTGGATGAAAACATCTTGTTTCGTTGGTTCTTGTTGTTTGGGTTATGGTAGAATATAATATACAAGAGCATTTCAATTTTTTATATAAATAAATTCAAATACTTATTTATATACTTATATTAATAATGCCACACGTTCCAAAGCGTTATGTTCCAAAATCACTTAATAAGAGTGATAAAGTAAAAGCAAGTAAAGAATTAAATCTCTCACGTAAGATGTATAAAAAGGGTAAATACTATACAAGAAAGAGAGTTAAGTCGTTTAAATCAAAAACATCTAACCATATTATTAATGCACGTAAGATATATGGTTTACATAATATAAAACCTTCACCTGAATTGGCAAACAAAACTGGTTGTTCTGTCGCTGCTCTTGAAAAAATAGTAAATAAAGGCGAAGGTGCGTATTTTTCATCAGGTTCTAGACCAAATCAAACCGCACAATCTTGGGGATATGCTCGGTTGGCAAGTGCTATAACTGGTGGTAAAGCGTCCGCGGTTGATTATTCTATATTAGAAAATGGTTGTAAACGCACTAGTAAGGCATTAAAATTAGCAAAAAAATCATCGCATTTTAAACACGGAACTAGACGCGTTCCAAAGGTAAAATTAGTATAAATATTAATAATTAATTTTTCTATTTATATAAAGTAGAATAATTGATATTGTTAAGATAATAAATGATACGATTGAACAAGTTAATAATTTATCATCAATATTTATTTCAATAGGATTATATCGGTTTAAAAAGGAACCAACTACATATCCAAACATATTATTTACTATATCACTTAACCTTGCTCTTGCACCAATAAAATACTCAAATATTTCACAAGAAATAGATAAAATGATTATACATAAATAATTTGATGGAAAAAATAAACCAGCGATTAAATAAATTATAATATGAACTAACGCCCATTTGTCAAATGAATCTTCTTTAACTAATTTTCCACTACGGTCAAGCATGGGAACATAAAATGGGTATTTAAATAATGTTCCACCTAAAAGATGTGGTGTATTAATATCAGTAGGACGAATAAAAAAATTATAAATTGCCCATAAAAAAGTAAAAAATGTCATAACTGTAATAATTCCTATAATACTTTTACACGTATTGCCATTTATACCACATAAATTATTTACTTTTATTGATTTATCATCATTATCATTATCATTAATTATTTTTTCATCATTATCATTAATTATTTTTTCATCATTATCATTAATTTTTTTTTCATCATTATCATTCATTATATTTTCATCATTATCATTCATTATATTTTCATTAATTATTTTTTCATCAATATTGTTATCTTTGTTATATTCCATATATTAAATATAATATTTTAAAATACCATATAATTCGTTAAAACATTCTGGATTACGATGATCTACATGCGAACAATTTGTTTCGTATATATGTAATCTCTCTTTGTCATTTAAATATTTTAATCCTAATGTATCTTTTTTGTATAATTCAGTTTCCTTAATCGGAATTATATTCATATGTTTGTCTAGAAAACTAAACTTTCCACTTTCAGCAGGGTATATAACTTCGTCATTAGGAGACCATATCATTACGAAATTAGAGAGATTAATTATATTATTTTTGTATTTATCTCTCTGTGAATGTTCTTTTTCATTGTTAATATAAGGTAGATAAACACTTTTATCAAGATAAATATCTAATAATGTCGGATTACGCCAATACCCAGCAAAAGATATATGTTTTTGGGAAAAATCACTATACATAATATTATTATTTAAATTATGTTTTATAAATGCACCTCCGTGAGGGGATACTAGTGTAATTAAATTACTAACTGGATAGTCATTACATTGTTCAACATAACCCCTTGCTAGTAGACCACCTTGAGAGATTCCAATAAAATCAAATCCTTTCTCTAAATCTTTCGTTTTATAAATTGTATTACATAGTTCTGTTAATTGTTCTGGTAATGGTGTATATAAACTAGTTTTCTCTCCATTACCAATTTCTATATTAATAACCTTTCTTGAAAATGTATCATTAATCCAATCACACAACGGAATCATTTTTTCACTAGAACTTTCTAATCCGTGTAGTATAACAACTGGTTTATTATTAACATTAATTGAATTTGTATTTTTTAATGAATATACATTATATAAACTACAAAATCCAAAAATAAGTATGTTTTTTATAAAGCTTGAAATCATTCTGTTATTATAATTATAACACTATAATTATAATACAATAAATATATTTAAATTAATTACCTAATTACCACCTTTATATGGCCATTTAAACCCTATATTAATTCTTTGCCTATTTGGTTGATTATATCCTATAAGTTTAATATCTGGATTATAGCATAGATTAACAACTGGACCAGGAACATTACTTGAACTACTTGGTTTACATAAAATACGATTTTGTGAGTTACATTCTAATGTATTTCCTGATTGTGTTAATCCACTTGTATTTGATGAGGTAAATGCGTCGCCTTGTGTAGCCCATGCTCTTTTGGCATATGGACCTTTTCCTTTGGCTAATAATGATAAATATTGTTGTTTTGTTAAATTACTACTATTTTGTTTATACTGAAGTATTTCTGCCTTACGTCTCATTTGAATATTAGGATTTGTAATAAAATCATCTGAAGAAATATTTTCACATGAAAACACTGGAGGTGATAAAAATTCTCTCACAACACTTAGTTTAATAGTTTTAGAATCGGATCCAATTGTATTAGTAATTGTAATTGTATAATCATAAAACGTAGTTAATATTGTGGGAGTTCCATATATTTCTCCAGTTTTACTATCTAATGTAAGTCCAGAAGGTAATGTACAACTAATAGTATGCAGTGGATTAGTTCCACTGGATGTTTCTATAGGTATTATACTAACATATTCATTTTGTGTTAAACTATAACTATCATTTGGGTAGTTTAAAGTTGGTAAATCTTCAACTGCAATTTGTAAAGTAGTATCATATATAATATTATTGTTGGTTGCTCTAATTGTATATGTTGTTAAATTTGAAGATATATTAGGTGTTCCTAAAATTGTTCCATCCGTTGTTCTTAAATTTAAACTAATATCAGTTAAAGATGGAGGGGAAACAACTGAATATACAATTCCTATTTTATTTCCAAAGGTATAATTTGGCGATATAGTATAATTATTGTTTTTAATTAATATATAAGGTGTATTTGGAAAATTAAAAATAGGGATATAATCAACTAAAATAAATACAGGTTCACTGGAATATAAAACAGTTGATGATGACGCATCTATAATATATTCTTTTAATGGAGAAATGCTAATAAATGTAGTTGTTCCGTTTATTGCTCCAGTAGTTGGGTTTATTGATAAACCAGAAGGTAATGTAGTATTTGGCGAAGAACTACTTATTTTATAAGTAATAGGTGAAGGTTCAGAACCACCAGTGACATTAATTGAAATATCAATGCTTGTAGTAGTTGGTAAATAATATGGAGTATTAGGATAGTTAAATGTATAAGTCATATTAGTTATAATAATAAGTAATATTTATAAAAAAAGGAATGAAAATAAAGTAAAGGGTGAAAAAATAAAAAATTGAAATGCTAAAAATGAAAAAATAAAAAGCAACCCCAGACGAAAGAGA
>Ga0208542_1000153_pt1 | contig 30323 bp, 34 predicted proteins | sample DEB08_DNA_3_FD_185495 | JGI IMG/M metagenome (GOLD analysis project Ga0208542, IMG submission 185495) | Aqueous microbial communities from the Delaware River and Bay under freshwater to marine salinity gradient to study organic matter... | ecosystem: Environmental > Aquatic > Marine > Coastal ... | reverse complement strand
ACATTGTGAAGAGCTTGCTCCGTTATACTTCCAGCAGCGGGACCGTGTTGGAGTGCGGCGGAACTAACATCAGCAGGAGACCATACTCGGTAAGCAGTTTCAGTACCAGCAGCAATCTCGGCTGTGCTTACGGCAGACAAAGTAGAGGACAGCGGACCATAGTTATCAGCAACGAGACCGCCAAAGTCTTGATTTCCTGTTAGAGTTCTTGTGCCGTCTGTAAGTAGGTATTGAGTATGATCATCGTCACCCAGACCAGACAAAGCTCCGTGATCGGTAACCCCAGCAGCGGGACCATGTTGGAGTGCGGCGGAACTAACATCAGCAGGACTCCATACTCGATAAGCAGTTTCAGTACCAGCAGCAATCTCGGCTGTACTTACAGCAGACAAAGTAGAGGACAGCGCACCATAGTTATCAGCAACGAGACCACCGAAGTCTTGATTGCCAGTCAACGCTCTCGTACCATCAGTGAGTAGGTATTGAGAGTGATCATCGTCAGCTAGACCAGACAAAGCTCCGTGATCGGTAACCCCAGCAGCGGGACCATGTTGGAGTGCAGCGGAACTAACATCAGCAGGAGACCATACTCGGTAAGCAGTTTCAGTACCAGCAGCAATCTCGGCTGTACTTACAGCAGACAAGGTGGAAGATGTTGAACCATAGTTGATTGCGACTTGACCGCCAAAGTCGAGGTCTCCCGTCATGCTGTTTGAGCCATCTACCGTTAAAAATGAATCAGTTGGATCAATACCACCTGGACCTCCAGTACCAGACCCAGTAATAGAACTCCAAACCGCAGATGTGGCGGTATTATTAGTTAGGATAAAGGACTCTTGTATAAAATCATTAGTCCACAGGTCATTGACTCCAAAAAGAATACCACTAAGACCATTTCCTGCGCCGTCATCATTAACATTGGGAGACCTGTTTGTTTTAACAAGATTTTGTGTAACATACCCCCTAGAAATAAGAGCAGCCTCAACACCCGAACCATTACTAGGGAGTCCCGCACTAACAATCCCAGAAGAGTCAGTAACTTTTATGCCGTCAGTGGCATTTATGATAGTGGCATCCTTATCTCGGAAAAAAATGGTGTCTCCTGGGTCAGGAGTTACGGCGGGGTCTTTATCGTCGTGGGAGATGGTCATAGTTAAAATTTCAACTACGGTATCTAGCTATTTTCTTCTCGCCAATACGCAAAAAAGAAACCCTCACGAAAGTGAGGGTTTCTTCTATATAAATTTACTTTTCTAAGTATAAACTAGTCTGCTCGCTTGAAATATTCAGATACATACTCTCGCTTGTACTTACGGAAAGCGTTTCGGATACCAGTTCGCTTCATTACAATCTGCTCTTTAGTAGTGATAGACCAAGGCTGACCAGCAATAGCTTTCCAAGCGGACTGTACTGCTTGCGATTGCGAGCGTGTCAGTCGGTTCATAGCGAAGCCTCGGATCATGTGTTGGTTTTCACTAGTTACTAGTACACGGGGATTACTGTCTGTAGAGTTAGGAGACGAGTAGTTAAATGTAGACTCAATCAGTTTGCTTTTCATGTTTGTTTATTAGTTTTTTGTAGGGGCAGGGAGTGTTTGATTTCTCCTTGCCCTGCCCTATATTAAAGCCCTGCCGCCCCGGATTTTGGAACATTTTTCTTGGCATCTTCGGGAGAAAAGGAGTCCAGGGATCCCTCCTTGTTAAACTCTGGAGCGAAGACTTTTCCCTTTCCATACTTCAGGATCGCCTCCGCAATCAAGACAGCAACTTCGGAGTTGATAAAACGCTTAATGTTACGCGCACCGTACTCTTTGGAAAAACCTTTCTTTGAGATGTAGTTTATCAGTTTTAGATTTGGTGTGACTGGATATTCTTTTAGGATTTTCCTGGTAATCTTCTTGGCATCGGATTCACTTAACTCATTGAAGTATACGGTTGACTGAATACGATTGACGAACTCGGGAGAGAACCTTTCCTTAAACTCTTTGTCGATAATGCTTTTCGCCTCTTCGTAGCTTTTAGTTTCCTCACCGCCAAATCCGACAGAAGTTTTACCTACAAACTCACGAACACCAATGTTGCTGGTCATAAGGATAATAGACTTACTAAAGTCTAGAACGGTTCCGTGGGAATCAGTAATCGTACCCTCATCAAGTAAGTTTAGAAGAACATCGTGCAACTTGTGATGAGCTTTCTCAATCTCATCAAAAATAATAACCCATTCATTTGACTCATCAGCCTTTTCTTGAAGCAAAGCCTTTTCTTGATGCCCAACATATCCAGGAGGAGAGCCGAGAAGTTTTGCGTATTCGTGGCTTGAACTATACTCTCCGCAGTTGATTTTTAATAACCGCTTTTTGCTCCCAAAATACTCCTCAGCAAGAGCTTTGCCGAGTTCCGTTTTTCCTACTCCCGTGGGACCAATGAAGAAATGAGTAGTAAAAGTATTCAAACCAGAAGATTTTAGTTTGATAAACTTGACTAGTTCTTCAATAGCTTCATTCTGACCCACGATTCTAGACTTAAGCCTTTTACGCAATCTCTCAATGGAGCTTAAGTTGTTAAAGGTTTTATCAGTTTTGGTCTGACCAAAGGTGACTTGGGTATCATCTTCTTTATCGGAGAGGTTGTTGAGAGCATCGGTTACGCTTGTAATTCCCAGGAAGCTGTACACTTGAGTTACGCCGTCTGCAAGACTTGCGACAATCTCTGATGCTACAGAATGGAACTCTTCGTTACTAGAAAACTCTGCCCTGAGATCCTTGAGAATCTTATCTGTTTCTTTGATAAAGTAAAAACAAAGGTGCGCCCGATATTCGCCTACGGTGAAGGAGTCATCTTTGGTTAGCTCTCGCAACTCAGAAAAAAACGGTTTGAACTGTTCCTTACTGAGCTTTTTTACGCGTATAAATTTATCTAATTCTGGGTTATAAACGAGATAGTTGTTTTCTTTAGTCATTGAGATAATCTTCAAAAGACTTAGGGTTATCACGATCTTCACTCTGATCTTTGGATTGAATGTCGATCTCCTTTAGCTTGATTTTGGTTAAAGTATCAAGAGCCTTAGTCTTGTGATTCTTTGCAGATTGAACAAGGTCTAAGGCTCTGGTAATGATGACTCTGGTTTGTGAGTCATCAGGGTTGTTCTTAATCCTCTCTCGTAGTTCGTCTAGAAACTCTAAAGCCATCACTCGATCTTCATCGCACTCTTTGATTGTGTCCCTGAGCATCTTTTCGACGCGAGTAACTGGAATGCCTTGTGGAGTATATTTAGCCATTATTTTAGGGGTGTCTTGCGCCTCTTTAGGTCTTTAAACTTTCTAGTGGCGTACCCTTTTTGGGCTTTGCCTTTTTCGGTGTCTGGCATATCATCAGGACCATGTTTCACTTTGGTTCTTTTGGTATAGGCACGAATCTCGTTAGAGGGAGTATCGGCTGTGAAGCCTTTTACTACTTTTCCTCCTGGATTTTCGTCTCCCCAAGTAGACTTGGTAATAACATAGATTCTACCAGCCGCAGGAGTGCTGAAAACAGTGCCGACAGCCTTGTTCTTCAGCGCATACCCAATACTTGGTAGAACCGGGAATCTAGCCTTTTTAGCTAGGTCCAATTTACCCTTTCGTCCTTTTGCGGACTTAATGTCTACTTCTCCACCAGATTTCTTTTTGACCATATTTGAAGTCTCAAACATATCTAGTTGTCGTAAAGGTATTCATCTTGGATTTTTTTAGTTGCTCCCTCATAGAAAGACGGTTTTGGTACAAGATTTTCAGGAGGGGTTTCTCCATCAATTAGCTTCATAGCTGCTTCGTGACTAAGGAGAGCAAATTCCCTAATATAGTTATATTGGTGCATTACTCGTACATGAAAGTCCATCTTGTGCCATCTCTCTGCGTGGTACTTGTGGTAGTCCTCAGCGGTCGCGGTCTTGGTCATTACTTTATTAAAGGCGGGGTCACTCCGATTCTGGCGGGGATTCCTGGTCAAGTTCGCCTTTCTCGATGCGCTGTAGGAGCATAGCGTCCATATCGTCCATTCTGTACTTTTTTTCCTTTCCTTTTAAAGTATACCAACCAGCGGCGTGTTTTTGGACGATGCCGTCTTTAACGGCTTGCATAGTTAGCCCGTAGGACGAGGACAGACCTCTATCGAAAAGGAGCCTGAATTCACACTCCTGAAAGGGGATAGCCACTTTGTTCTTTTTGTTGCGGATCTTCCCCTCAATTCCAAGAGGGTTATCATGCTCGTCGTTAATAATATCATTTTTACCTACGGAGGGGATTAAGGATACTGCACAGTAAAAAATCAATGACTTGCCTCCACCAGCCTTTGTGGTGGGATCACCAAACATCACGCCAACTTTATTACGAACTTGATTGATAATGATTAGTCCGGCGTTTTGCTTGCGAAGAAGTGAGTTGACACGACGAAGACAAATGCCAGTAGCCTTAGCCCGAATAGCTCCAATCATTTCTGGGTTGGCTCCAAAGTTATCCTCCATCTCTTTTCTACACGGAGCAGTTCCAATACTATCAAAACCAATAAGGATGGGAGTTTTCTTGTCCTTTTCTCGAATGGCTTTAATAACCTTCTCAACGGTTTCAAAGCAATCCTCAATTGTTTCGGGCATAGTATAAATCAACTTATTACCATCTACTCCCAACTTTTCCGCAAACGCTGGAGAATAAGCGTGTTCATTATCAATCATTACTGTGAAATAACCTTTTTTTTGCGCTCCTCTGAAAGCGTGTGTAAGGAAAACGGTTTTGGCAGTTGAGCTTTCCCCGTAAATTTCCGTGATTCCGCCAATTGGATATCCTCCGTCGTATCTTCCACTTATGATTTTGTTTAGGGCATACGAGCCGGAGTCCACAAAGTCGCTCCCTATCACGGATTCGTTGAGAATAGTAGCGTTGTCTAGCTCTTTACAGATATCACTAAAGATATTATTATCCATACAGTATTAAAGCAGAAGACAGGACATATATTAACCTATATGTCCTGTCTTTTTTTGTATATTGACTTATGCTTACGGGTGACTTATGCTTCCGGCTTACTAGGTGTAGCCTTCTTCTTAGAAGCCTTCTTAGGCGGTGTCTTGGCTACTTCAGGGGCTACTTCAGGAGCTACTTCAGCGGGAACTTCAGGGGCTGATTTAGCTGCTTTAGCTGCTCTTTCCGCATCAATAGCGGCGGCACGGGCGAGTTGTCTGCGGCGTATAGCGTTTACCATTTCTTCTTCTATTAAGGTTAGTTGGGGTGGTGGTTTGTACCCTGCAACCTCGACTATTCCCCCAGGTTGCACGGCAACTAGTTTGTTACCCACATAGGTATATACCGTCACGCCAGTTTTATTTTGGTATTTCATTTCTTACTTTATTTAGCCTGTGTTCGATCATTTCTTCCAACATCTGGTCGAACGAGTATTCTGGCTCCCAGCCTAGAGTCTCCTTTAGTTTAGAGCAATCGCCCTTCAGATCGTCCAGTTCGGTGGGCCTAAAATATTCCGGGTCTACTACTACAAAGTCTTCGTAGTTCAAGTTTAGCTTAGAGAAGACTTTCTCGCAAAGCTCTCTGATGGAGTGGGACTCTCCAGTAGCACAAACAAAATCATCGGGAGTATCGTGTTGAAGCATCATCCACATTGCTCGTACATAGTCCTTGGCATGACCCCAATCCCGCGTAGCGTTCAGGTTTCCGAGAGCCAGCTTATCCTCCAACCCTAGAGAAATCTTCACAGCCCCGTCTACAACTTTGTTAGTTACGAAGTTCAAACCTCTTCGTGGAGATTCGTGATTGAACAGGATTCCATTAGAAATGAACAATCCATACGAGCTTCTGTAAACTCTGCACAGATTATAGGCATATAGTTTGGCGCAAGCATAAGGGCTTACTGGTCGCATAAGAGTGTTCTCTCTGCGGAAGCCGTCCTCGTCAAACTCGTTCCCGTACATTTCTGAGGAACCAGCCTGATACATTCTTGCTTCTGGGCATACGAGTCTGAACGCCTCTAGTAGATTGAGAACTCCGTTAGCGTCTGCCATGGTAGTAAAGCACGGTTGCCCGTAACTGATCTTTACATGGGACTGTGCAGCTAGGTTATAGATTTCATCTGGCCGAGACTGATGTAGTGCAGAGATTAGAGAGGGCATATCTGTAATATCACCGTACACCAGTTTGAGTGCTTCGGGGTATTTTCTCCTCAAAGGCTCAACCCGTAAAGTTTGGTTTTCTGGTGTAGAGTGCCTACGAATCAGCCCCCAAACCTTATAGCCTTTGGAGAGAAGGAACTCGGCTAGGTAAGACCCGTCCTGTCCGCTAATGCCAGTTATAAATGCGCTTTTCATACCACTTATAGGTGTTTGATACTCCCTCTTTAAAGGGGGTAAACTTATGGTTATTAACTAAAGATTTGAATTTTTTGTTAGATCCGTCTTTTCTGTATTGCCCGTCCAAATGACCATCAAAAACTACTTTTAGATCCTTTTGGGATTCTTCCAGGATCACTCGTACCATTTCGTCTATACTAAGGTTTTCGTCGGGAGCTACAATCAATGGAACATTGGAGTTATGCTCTTCTAAAAGAGAGGGGATTGCCCCACACAAATCGTCAACATATAGTTGCTGTCTCAAAGGTTTACCCGTACCCCAAAAAACAACTTCGTCTCCATCCTTTGCCTCTGCTATTTTTCGCACAGCAGCAGCAACGAAATGTGAAGATTTTGGATCGAAGTTGTCTTCTGGCCCGTACAGGTTGGAGGGAGAAAAGGTTGAGTAGTTGAGTCCATGCTGTTCTCTTACAGAGTTTATATGGACATACATTAGCCTTTTTGAGTACCCATATGATAGGTTAGATCCTGCTGGTGGTCCGTCGTGAATGTTTTCTTCGGAGAACGGATACTTGTTTACTTGATCTGGAAAAGCACAGGTGCTTAGTGATGCGAGCAGCCTGGGTATTCCAAGATCAACGCAAGCATCAACGACATTCATATTTATTCTCGCGTTTTGAATAAAGAAGTCAGCAGGGTAGCTCACATTATCCTGGATTCCACCTACTCTTCCAGCCAAATGAATAACAGCGTCCGGCATATGATTACGAAAGCAGTCTATAGTCTGCTCACGATCCGCAAGGTCCGCATCGTCTGACGATAGATAAATCCATTCGGGTCGAACTCGTTGAAGTCTTCGACCCAAGAACCCGCTTCCTCCAGTAACGATTACTTTGTCCATTTGTTTACTATCTGACAGATTTTGATGATGTCTTCTTCTGAGAGGAGATGGTGGTTGGGTAGGTACATACCGTGATCCTTTACTTTGTCTGCTTTAGGAAGTGCGTATGTCCCATACTTTTTGACATAGAAGGGTTGTCTTCCCATAGAGCCGGATATTAGTGGTCGGCACTCTATTCCTGCCTCGGTGAGTTTCTCAGCGATTAGATCTCTGTTTTCAGAGACAATGGGAAACGCAAAGTTAGAGGTATAGTTGCCCTGGTGGAAGACTTGATGCTCGGGATCAATGTAGCTCTGATAAAAAGAGAAGTTTCGGGATCTCTTTTGACAAACATCCGGCAAAACTTTTAGTTGTCTAAGGCCAAGAAATGCTTGTAGGTCAGTTGCCCTAATATTGAGACCCGCATGATAGAATGTGTAAAGAGAATCAAACTCTGATACTCCCCACTCTTTGCGAGCCTCTTGTTGCTCTTCCTCTGTCCAATCCCTGCTCCAACCGTGACTGCGAACTGACTTCATAATCTTGTTGTATTTTTCATTGCTAGTGCAGACCATACCGCCTTCAATAGTTGAAATGTGATGCCCAAAGTAGGTTGAGAATGTGGACATTGCGCCAAAAGTTCCGAGCTTCTTGCCATCAATCTCCGTACCCAAAGACTCGCAGCAATCTTCTAGAAGAATGTTATTGTACCTTTCGCACAGACTTACAATAGCTTTCATGTTTGGAGCGAGTCCAAGTACCGATACAAGAATAGTAGCCTTTGGCTTTTGTGTAGCGAGGATCTGCTCAAAGTGGATCAGATCCAAAGAGTAATCAAAAAGGTTACAGTCGCACAGAATAGGCTCCAGACCCAACTGCATAACAGGGGCAAGGTCGGTAGCCCACGATACTGCGGGGACCACTACAGCGTCACCTGGGCTTAGATCTCCTGCCTCCATCAGAGTAGCAAGCATGAGAAGGTTTGCTGACGAGCCAGAGTTTACAAAGGTAGAGTGTTTGGTTCCGAGCCATTTGCTCCACTCTTCCTCATACTGTATGGTAAGCTCTCCTTTAGTAAGGCGGGGATATGTTTTTATCCAGTCAGCAAGAGCGTCCATGTCTTGCTTACTGATAGTTTCTTCTGCTAGTTTTATATTCATTTCTTGAACCACTCGACAAACCTCTTTAGTGCGTAATCTAAGGTGTATTTTGATCTCCACCCAATCGCATCTGCTATTTTATCTGTTGATGCTTTGGCGTGGATAATATCCCCTTCCCTATGGTAGTCAGTAACAACGACAGGGGAGTTAGAGTTTAGTAGGTCTTTTAGTTTGAGGGCTACGGATAGTATGCTACTTTCTGTACCCGTTCCAACATCATAAGTTTCGTAGTTAGTTCTTTGCGTGTCTCCGCAAGCTAGTGTAGCATCCACAACATCGTCTACATAAATAAAGTCTCTTGTGGGTGTTCCTGAATCAAACACTCTAACTTCTTTATTCTTTTCAAACAAAGTGCTGAAGATACAAATAATTCCTGTATAGGGATTATACAAACTTTGCCCATCACCTATTACATTTTGGTATCTCAATATGGTGTAAGGTACTTTACTTGCTGTGCGAATAAGATGCTCTTGTGTTAGCTTAGTAACGCCGTACACGGAAACGGGTCGCAAGTCCAAGTTAGAGACGCAGTTCTCCCCTTCCCCGTACACGGCTCTAGAGGATGCCAGCACTATCTTCCTGACCCCGTAGTTTCCAGTGTTCACTAGCTCTAGCATAATGCTAGTGCCTATAATGTTAGCGTCACAGTACCGAGATATTTCATCCATAGACTGCCCCGTTCCTGTTTCAGCCGCTAGGTGAAAAATAACTTCAGGCTTATAGCTTAGAGCCTCCTCCCAAACACTCTTGTCAGATACGGGGCCAACAACATACTTAACACCATCAAGAGTCTCAACGCTCCCCTTATGTATTTGAGGGTGAAAGTTGTCTAAAACGGTGACTTCGTTATGCTCCTTTAGTTGCTTGGCTAGTCGAGTTCCGATAAACCCTGCCCCTCCAGTTATCAAAACTTTGGTATTCTTCATTTGGTAAAGAGGGATAGCTTATTTTCTCCGTAAAAGGTTTTTGGGAGGTCGTACAATGTACACTCTTTTATGTTGTTTGTTAGGTACAAGTTCTCTTCCTCATCCAAGTGAACGCTATTGAATTTTTTACTGTTTAGGTAATCCTCTATAACATCTACAGTCGAGGTTCCCGCCTCAAAAGACATATCATATCCGTACAAGTCCTTTCCTTGCCAAACAGAAGCATCAGAAGTGTGTAGGTCTTCAATCCAATACTGACCGCCTTCGTTTAGGTATTTGAAAAGAAACCCTAGACTAATCTGCTGATGCGCTGTAACATGGGAACCATCGTCTATTATGATGTCGAAAGTCCCAACGGAGTCCACTATAGACTGTAGACTCTCCCTGTTCGATTGATCGCACACAAAAGTTTTTACCCTGTCATTCTCATGCTGGGTTTGGGGGACAACATCTATGGCGTAGATGGAGGCGTTCGGGAAATACTCATACCACATCTTCAGCGATGGGCCAGAACCCACACCGATCTCCAAAATGTTCAGCTTCTGCTCCTTGATCTCTTCAAAGTGTTTCGCGTACTTGGGAGTGAAGTGTAGTCTTGGTCCGTGATGTCCAAAGGGGGGAGCCTCTGTTCCTTTATCCGAACCGTACTTATTTGCTATTGGTGTTAGGGTGTCCATGTTAAAAATGCTTTGATCTGTAAGTTTGTATTTCTCTAGCGTGTTGTTCGTCTGTTACTTTGTTCGATACTTGATTAGGTGACATTCTCACGGTGACGCAATACTCGTTTACTAGGATAGGGTCTCCGTACTTTTTGCCCAGCCTCATGTGCATATCAGAGTCGTTTATAATTATAAGGTCTTCGTCGTAAAAGTTGCCATCGTTAAAAAAGAACGATACGCTAGGGCAGCCGAGCAATGTTTTCAGGTTATAATCTATGTGAGGGGGAATATACCTAGTCACATAGCCTTGGTCTTCATAAAAATGATTAAAGCCTACGCCGCCCCATTTTTTGTCTGGTTCTTTTTGAATAGCCTCATCTATAAACTGTAGTGCTTTGGAATCAAAAAACCAATCGTCCATGTGCATGATCTTTATGTATTCCCCTTTGCACATCATGATTCCTTCGTTCATATTGATTGAGCTATTCCCTCTGCCCCTTTCGTTTCTGTAGTAGTTTATAGGAAGGCTATCCCACTCATCCAAGCAATCCTTTACGATGTCTGTTTTACTATGGTCAGTAACAACAATCTCATAGTCATCAAAAGTCTGGGCTTGTATGCTGAGAAGCAGTTGGTTTAGCAAAGAGGGGGCTAAACCTCCGTACTCATAAGTGGGTATACAAATAGAAAATCTCATAAAAGGTCGATCTCCTTATCAATGCGACCGAAAAAATCGGCGTACTTCATAGCTTCAGTATAGTTGTGTTCGATACTCTCTATTAAAGCGTCATACTTCTCCATTTTCAAACACTTTACTATGGAAAATAACTCTGCGGCGGTATTGAAAACCACCATACCTTTAAGGTCGAAAAACTCACCAACATTAGGCGCACCCCAATAAATTGGTATTGTTTTGGTTGCGAAACAGTCTATAAGTTTTTCAGTTATCCAGTTCTCTTCCTTTTCATTTTCAATGATGATAGAATACTTAGCGGTTTCAAAAGCAACATCTTTCTTCTCCAACCGAGGAGGGGTCATTATCGAAACTACATCGTAATCAGCATCCTGTGTTGCACTTTCTAAATAACTAAACACTTCATGCCTGATTCGATGCCCGTCTGTGAAGTTTTTGTTTGATGTTAAAAAGCTCAACACATCTTTTTTGTTTGGCACAAAGTTTTCCGTATCTATCCAACAGGTTCCATAAAGAAACCGTTTAGAGTTGGGGAAGTTTAGGAGTTCCTTATCCCACGCAAGAATAACATCGAATTTACTATGGTTCTGTTTAAGAAAGGGTATAGGGTTCCTTATAGATCTAGGCTCTATTTGTACCCAAACCTTCTTCTTTGCGCCCTCATCGAAGTGGGGTGAGTCGATAGATACGCTTACAGCCTCGCCCCTTTCTTTTAGTTTGTTCTCAATAGAAGAGTCTAAGGTGTAGAGACTTGGCTTTTTCATATTTGTGTCCATCTTTCTGGAATAAGGTCTTTTGTGTTGTGAGGTGCTTCACTTCCAAACCACCTTTTTGGTGCAATAACATCCTTATTGCCAGACAACCAAGCCGCCCACCAACTGAAGCTGCTGTTTGCTATAATGTTCCCCTTGCACTTTGACATAAGAAACATATCTTCCTCAGCACTTCGATGTTCGGAAAAGGTGAACTTATCTCCCACAAACCTTTTTTTACACCACTCGATATCGTCCGAAAAAACCATATAGTTGTCAGACGGCAGCTTATCCATAGCTTCTTCATAGTAGTCCATCCCACAAGGGGGGTGGATCTTACTTAGATTGCAATAATCCCCTCTCCGTACATGGATGCTTACAGCTTCGGGATCATAGTCGATCTCGTTCCTGAAAGAAAACTCCTTTCTGATGCTCTCTTCATAGTGCTTGAAGTATTTCTCGCTTTGGAAATACCCATGCAATGCAATGTTGGTTTGTTTAGGTAGGGGAGTATAATTAAACTCAGGCTCCCGATAGTAGGTCATTGACCCTAGAGGGTCAGGAGACCCTTTTTCCGCCGTCAAGTCGAAAATATCGAAAATGTTAGGGTTGTTCGTTGGGAAGTATGGTGTTGCGCCAACCTTTTTAGATAATGCAAAGACGGCGGCGTATTGAAACATTTGGTTCCCTAGCCATCCAAAGTACCCCGGTACAAAAGTTACAGCATTCACTCCTTAATCCTCTCGTATTTTGGCTTCTGTTTTCCTACCTTTTCAAAGTAAACAGTTTTTTGGAAGCGTTCCCCTTTCATATCTCCCATAGGATTTCCATCGTTATAAATATAATTTATATCCTCTACGAACTTAGAATGGTCTTCCCCACACATTTCAATCATGGGAAACATAAAATAAACATCAGATGCGGACTCTGGATACAGGCCGTCTACCATAAGGTCTTCCTGCTTTATCTTGTTCCACAGCCACGCTTTCCAAGTCCTTAGATGGGAGGCGGTGAACCTTTCTGATCTCATTGTTTCTATGTTTGCTTTGGAAGTGAACCCTTTGATGAGAGAGCCGTCTCTTTCCATAGCAAACTGCCCATAGGTTAGCCAAGTCTCTCCATCTGAATAATATTCACACACTCTGTGAAACACATCCTGATCTGGTAGAAAATCGTCTCCGTCCACTTCGACTACAATATCCTCATCCTCCACTTTGCCTGACTCTCTGATAAGATAGTCATAGTTGCCAGCCTGAAACCTTTTCTTCTCGTTATCAATAAGGTGGAACCTTGGGTCTGAGTTTAGGAAATCCATGCACATCGCCACCGTACTATCCGTGCTAAGATCGTTAAAAATATAGCACTCAAAGTTAGTGTGGCTTTGATTTTGGATAGTCCACAAGCACCTCTGAATATAGTCTTCACAGTTATACGCTGTGGTTACTACGATGATTTTTTGTTCTGTCATAGATTTCCTCTCCCGTTAGTTCCTGCCAGTTCTGGTCGAACATTGATTAGTACCTTTTCGTACCAAGCAATCTTTGCTCCCGCAGCCTCACACTTCATAAGATGAAATGCGTCGTGATAGTTGTCCCCTCCCTCCGGCAGATTCGTGTCGAACGGCACTTTACTGGTTAGGCTTCGTCTGTAAGTGGGACAGGCTACATTACCAATAGCAAGCCCCCTCGCAGAGCTATCGCAAAGAACCATGCCCGTGTTGAACTTTAGTCCTGGGATAGCAATGTCTACCTTTGGGTTTCTTGTTAGAAAGCTCTTCATGTAACTACCAGCCCCTTCCACAAACTCGTCATCGTCATCTAGGATAGTGAAGTATTCAGTCTTGGTAAGGGCAGCCCCTACATTCAAAAGCATCGAGCCGTAAACATCAGGGGTCTTGGGGATAATATATTCGTTATAACAACTAATCCCGCTCCGCGATTTTGCCTCGTCGCCGTCAAACAGAACTAGCACATTTTCCTTTCCGAACTCACGCTGGGCGGATTTCACGGCATTGCTAAGGGTCGGTCTACCTAGCGTTCTAATTATTACAGTTATCATGCAGTAACCTCCTCTTTCTGAGTGGGGATTTGCGCTTTGTGCTGTAAGATAGTCTTGTACAGATGAAGCCTTCCCCCTACTAGCTTGTTGATATCAAACATACTGTTACAGTATTGGCGAAGGTTCTCACCCATCTCCTTTACCTTTTTCGGATTCTTAGCTAGGTTAGACAGAACGCGAACCCAGTCCTTTGATTTGTTTTCCTCTGGAATAAGGTAACCGTTCATACCATTGACAATATGCTCGTCATAACAGCCAACATTAGTAGCCACAAGTGGTACTCCATAACGACCAGCTTCTGCGAGTTTGATTTCTGACTTGGAATCATTGAACTCGTTAGGTTCAAGGAAAGCTAGAGCAACATCCATGTTCGCATAAAACACTCCGTACTTATCGGGTGGCTGGGCGGTAAAAATATTGTAGTTAGATTTAGCTCCCATGCCAAAAGATAGGTTTTTCTCGTAACCTCTCCAGACATCTTGTTGCCACTCCTCCCAATCTGGCTTTCCATCCACCATAGGAGGAAGGGGTCTACCATAGAAGCCCCAATGCACTTTCTCCATGCCAACCTTTTGGTTGACGATGTGGGGTACTCCTCGGAACTGTTTTACATCAACATCGTGATGAATACCTCCTGCCCATCCAAACCTAGTTACCTTGTTAGCTTCGATTCTAGGAGTATTCCAGCAGTCAAGATCAAAATCAATTGCATTCTTTATAATCGCTAGACACCCACGAACATGGGGCTGGATTCTCTGCGCGAACTTAGCTTGGGTAACAGTTACAAGATCTACATTGTTATAAACATATTTGGTTAGTTCTGAAAGATTCTTTTCTTTATACAGTTCATACATTCTATGCCCCTCATAAAGATTAGTAAGAAGATCGTCTGTATCAAAATGCGTCAGGCAACCGTGAGCGTGTCCTTGCTTTAGAATCTCTATTGTGTAGCCTCCTCCAAAGTTATGAATGTTTTGGGTAAATACAATATCCGCCCACTTAAAGTTTTCATATTGAAAGCCAGAGGGAGTCATAGTTTGTTTTTCCCTGTCCCATTGAAGCGGGTTGTCATCCCATCTAACTTCAACTTCATCAGGATACTTTTCTACCAACTTCTTAATTGGCATTAAAATTCGGTAATAAGATACCTAAGAACACCCGCCGTGATTCGACGGGCAAGCTAGAATGCGTAGCTTGCGCTTTGTCGAAATGGCGGGTGTTTCCTTAGTCTCCGTCTTTTCTAAATCTTCGATATTCATCGTATGTTTTGTTTATTAGGGGTGTGGCCTGTTATAGTAGTTAAAGTCTGTTTAGTCGTATTTCTTTAAGGTAATTTACCTTTATTATCCATATACCACTGTTTTGCGCGTTTCCTAGCGGCTTCCTTCCTTTCTTCCTTAGTGTTATACTTAGTAACTGATTTTAGCCAGTCCTCCCTTGATGGAGTTCCTGATAACCTTCTGCGAATCTTAGCAGCTTCTCGGCAACAGTCTTTGCAGTCTGAGCGATACTTACCAGTATCCAATCGAAAGAAGAAATTTTCTTTTGGTAAATCTTTATTGCAAACCTTACAGTTCATATTCTATGTAGTGTTACTGCCGAAGGTTTTCAAAAAATAAGGCTCCGCGCCGGAATGGGAACGGAGCCTTTTTAATGTTAGGTTTTAGAACTTCAGATCACCTGAAAGGTGAGATAGGTAGTCCTCGTTACCATCTTCAGACTTAGAGCCTCCCTCGGAGCTTCCTTCGGAAGACCTTGAAGGGCTGATGATTTGGTTGATTAGGGTAGATGTCTCCTCGGCAAACTCTTTCATTTCAGCGTAGTCTCCGATTTTAACAAGTCCGTGGATGTTATGAAGGGATTCCATAGCAGCATTAGTCTCCATTTCGGATGCAGCAGGAGTTTTCTTCGGACGGAACGAAGACTTATCGTAGTTAGGATAGCCTCCGATTAGTTCCTTTACAACCTTTAGATCGTTACCTTCTTTAAGGTCAAAAACGCTCTCCTCGTTGTCCCCAAGGTAATCTTCATCAAGGGCGGTCTGTAGAATTTTGTTGAACAGCTTTTGCCCAATAGAAAGAATTTTTACATCCCCATTGCGACGGTCGATACAGTTGAGGTAGTAACGCTTGTTGGCACGAAGAGCGCGAGCAGCAGAGGCTGCGTCTTCATTGTTTCCTGCGTTACGACCACCAGTAGCCTCAATGCGCTTCCACGCGGCAAAGTAAGCATCGCACACGGGACACTCTTCATCCTGAACCTTGCGGCAATGGTAGTTGCGACCATTGATTCTGTGGATGGCGGTTTCGGCGTACCATTCCTGGTCATCCTTATCCCAAGGCAAGATGCGTACATACGCCTCACCCTCGTCTAGCATGAAGAACTTCTCAAGGAAGTCCTGGTTGCCTCCGCCGCCCTGCTTGTTTAGGGAGGCGTACTTTTCTCGTAGTTTGTTTAGGTCAATTGACATTATATTAGTTTTGATTCGTTTCTTCGGTTAGCGGAAATTTGAATTAGCATATCTCTTGCGTACTCCAGGCTGTTGAGCAAGTTCTTTGCCAAGAGCATTTTGTACTGAGCTTTTTCTGATGCAGCTTTAACAGATTGAAACTCTGGGGAAGCCAGAACTTCAGATGTTGTAGCGTCAACAGTTGCCTTTTTTCCTTCGGTTAGTAGTTGGTTTCGGAACTTAATTTTTAGTTCAGCTTCTACTCGTTCCACAGCAGCAACTGATTGGTCATATAGTGACCGTGCGTAAGCGTAAACTCCACCAAAGAAAGCGTGGTGTGTAGGTAGCTTCTCTAATAGGGAGTCTACGCTATTTGAGTCTAGGCTTGTGTAAGCCTTTACATACTGCTGGTATTTATCCTCCAGCGTTTCGTATGTTTCAATAATCTCTTTAGATGCGTTCATTGTGTAAGTAATACCTCGTTTATATACGCGATAAGCTCTGGATTCTGGGCGTGTAGCATGAAATGTCCACACCCGCAAAGAGCGGCGAGATACTCGTTAGTTGGTGTTGGCATTTCACCTTCTGTTGAGCCTCCCATACCAGCATATTCCATTACGATGTGCCAACACTCATGTAGAAGCGTCTCTGCGATAGAGATTTCTTGAATACCTTTGGTGTAGATCATAATCTCATTTTTTCCGAAGTCTACATAGCCCCAAGTATCTTCCGTCTTGAGTGTGTTAGTAGTGTATTTTATATTAAATACCTTACCTCCGTAAAGGATTATAGCTGGTCTGTTGAAGCTCATTTTTGTGACATGATTAATCTAGAGTAGTCTACCCTGATCGGCACGGTATATCTAGCGCGTCCGTTGCGGGACTTCATTAGGTACACTCTAGCTTCTCCTTTGTCGAACTCTTCTTCGCGCTGGTTGATGGAGAATGAAAGGTCGGCTACACGAATCTTGCCATAAGAATCAGCAAGCTCAGTATCGGTAATGGTTTCCACCTTGCGCCCCTCTCGGTTAGTTTGGGTAGCAGTCCATAGCAATAAATTATGCTCAACTGCAATACCACGAAGCTCTTGAGCCAAACGCTCCTGAATCTGATACTCTGACATAGTGTCATCCCCGGTCATTAGTTCCAGGTAATCAACTACAAGGACATCAGGTTTGAATTTTTCATAGTTCTCTAACTGATTCATGTAAGCCCTAAGAGCAGGAATAGTAAGTCGTTTAGTTGGAAACTCTTTGATTTTTAGTTTGCCCATCCCTTTACCGCTCTCTGACAGCTTGTCTTGGATTGCCTTGAGGCGATATGCAACAATAGAGTTGTTTTCCTTTGCCTCCGATAGCTTGGTGCGAGTAAGGATTGAGTCAATTCGTTGCGCGATTCGATCCTCGCTCATTTCAAGGGATATATAAAGAACATTGTGACCGTCAAGGATAGACCTAACTGATTGATTAACAAGAAAGATAGATTTGCCTACGCCTGGAGGTGCAACTACCATTGCAAACTCTTTGCGGCACATTCCCCCTTCTAGCTCATAGTTCACGGAGTCGAATGGGGTTCTAAAGGAGGGAGCAATAGACTTATTACTTAATCTCTCAATACGCTCGTCGTAGTCATCAATATAGTCTTGACCAAGATCAACCGTCCTCCCTACATTAAGGGCAGCGCGAATCTTATCTTCAATTAAGGAAAACTTTTTTCCTTTGATAAGATCAACCGACTCCAAAATGGCGGACTTAATTGACTGCTCTTTGGCGAACTCCTCTACCAAATCAATGTAGTATTCCGGGTTAGCCTCTGCTTGAATGTCTAGCTTATTGATTTGCTCTAGTTCATAGATATAGTCAGATAACCTTTCGGTATCGGATTTCTCGGCCTTTACAAAGTCAATGATTTGATCATCATTTGGAGTCTCCTTATACTTTAGGTAGTGGGAAACAATCGAATCCCAAATGCGCCCGTGACTAGGAAACTCAAAGTAATCAGCTTTGATCATCGGCATGACTTGAACTAGAAAGTTCTCATCATACTTCGACAAGCACAGAATACCTTGTTGTGTAGATTCTTGAAATGAGTATTGGGTCATTATTTCTTACCTGTCGAACCGAAGCCAGAGACTCCTCTGGAGCCTGATGAATTGGAGGCTTCGTCTACAGTATTAAAGACATCCAGATCGGGAATTCTCACCAATCTTGCCTGGATAGCTGGGGAAATAACCATCTGGGCGACACGCTCGCCCTCCTCAATTTTAATGGGTTCATGGGAGCGATTAGCTAGGATTATTTTTATCTCTCCTCGGTAATCGCAGTCAATAGTACCCGGAGCGTTAGGAATGATCAAATTTCTCAGACTTTGTGAACTTCTCAGCCTAACCTCTCCATTCCACCCTGGCTGAATGATCATACGCATACCCGTGGGAACCAGGGTTACGCAGTCAGGGTAGATCCACACATCCTCAGAGGCTGCTAAATCAAATCCAGCGGCTCCCTCAGTTTGATACTCCGGGTCAGGATTGTTAGACTCATTGAAAATATAGACATGAGGGAAGGAGTTAATCATTTTTAGTTTTTTGGTTCCTGTGTAGCATGGCTTAGTCATTCTTGGTTCGTCCAACATATTCTTTAGTTGTTTCCTTGTCAATCTTGTCTTTGGATTTAGATGCAACAGCTTTGTTTCGTTCGACAAGAAGACGCTTTCTCTCCTCGCCCTCATCAAATGTAGTTTTCTTAGCAACTCCTTGTTTTTCCCAGTATTCATAATTAATTTTTGCTTTGGAGTAAGGTGCTGCTCCAGTTTTCCCTTTAAGGGCTTTCTTAGATTCTTCGATTTGAAGCTCCATCCACTTATGCTCAGAGTCAGCCGCTGCGCGAGAATAAGTTGGATTATTTGTACCCACGACAATCCCGTTTAGTGACAGGGTAGGAATAAAATCCATCTGCCCTTTACACACAGGACATTCCGCATGGTACGGAATGTACTCAGGAGGCTCCTCTAGATTAGCCCAGAGGATTCTTCCTCCAGGAAGATCGCATTCATAGTTTTGACACTGAAACTGCATTTCTTTAATGTTATCAGTATTTAAGTCCCCAGGCCACACGCCTCTTTTTCCCCAGTCTCTCGGTAAACTTTCATAGCACTCTAGGCAAGTTTTTTCCCATACAAAATCATAATCGCCGTTCTTCTTTAAAGTTTTTTCAGATATTTTAGAGGACCAACTTTTATGATCACAGGGGGAGTCATCAATAACCTCCTGCCCTTCAAACGGCTGCACTTCTTTATGGCATTGAGTACACTTCCACTTTTTTGCCACCATATCCGGCGCACGAAACTCATGTCTGCATTTAGTCATTAGATTTCGCAAGCTCCCGTAGCACAATCCTCTTGTGGAGCTAACTCCGCTTCAATCTTTCCTTCTTGGAATAGTTTGTCTAGGTCTAGCCCGTCAATTGAGACAGGTTCCAAAGGCTCATTACCGCGAGAACCCTGGCGGTACATTGTACACCCCTTTAGTTCATTAGCATAACTCAAGAGGGCATCCTGAACTTCGCTTGCTTTAAACTCAGCGGGAAGATTGATCGTCTTAGATATAGCGGAATCAATGTGAGCCTGGACAACTGCTTGCATGGCAATATGTTGACTTGGCGTAACATCATACGCTCCAACACAGTGAGAGATATCTCTACCCCTCAAGTACATATCCTTGAACAAAGGGTCAATTACAATGGTCTCATTCCACACGCCGTCTGTACCCGTTCTCCAGCGTCTCTTATAGACAGGAGAGAAGATAGGCTCCAGACCAGTAGAAACGCCGTGTACCATAGACACTGTGCCTGTAGGGGCAACCGTGAGGATAACCGCATTGCGTAGCCCGTTCTTTTTGATGTCAGATCGGATACGACTCGGCAAAGACTTCATGTACTTCTCTTCTCGTAGCTTTTCCCAGTCGTATGCTTGGAAGCTACCTTTTTCCCTGGCAAGTAACAGGCTGCTTTTGTATGCTTCGTTGCGAATGGTGGAGAACAAACGCTCGGTAAACTCCAGGCAGTTCTCATCCCCGTAACGAAATCCAGCTTTGATTAAAAAATAATGTAGCCCCGTAACTCCTAGTCCAATTCGTCGTGATCGAAATGCGGTTGCTTCGCATTCTGGAATCGGGAAGTGATTCGTGGTAAGAATGTTATCAAGGAACCGAACACCAAGGCGAACAGTCCTAGCGATCTTACGCCAATCAATATTTCCATCTGAATCAACCATATTAGACAGGTTAATATGACCAAGGCAGCAGTTTCCGTAAGCAGGGAGAACTTCTTCGCCGCAAGGATTAGTTGCTGGCATCTCTTCAAAATAAGAAACATTTGTGAACTCATTAGAGAAATCAATGTTAAAGATTCCAGGCTCGCCAGATTCAACGGCATTGTTAATGAGGTTCTTCCAAATATCCCTTGCTAGTAACTTTACTCGTCTGGGATTTTCAAAGGTATCTTCATAATGCTTTAGGTAATGTAGTGTTGCCTTTCCAACTGCGTGTTCTTCAGACTTAGCTACAACCCTAATAGTTTCATCACGGTAACAAGACTTGCGATCTAACTCATATACATCATATCTTTCGTGTCTTCCACCAAAAGTAAAGTACCACTCCTCATCATTCTCTACCGCTTCCACAAATCTCTTGGTGATAGCGACTGAAATATTGAAGTTGGTTAGTTCCCCACGGTCCAGCTTAACCTCTAGAAATTCTAGGAAGTCTGGGTGAGTGACATTAAGGATAGCCATTAGAGCAGTCCGTCTGTTCTTTCCTGCCCTAACATGAGTCCCGATCTCGTTAATCATTTTCATAACAGAGATAGATCCTGGTGCAGAGTAAGGAATGTTTTGAATGTTGTCTCCTAGTGGACGGATCTTAGAGAAGTTAAAGCCAACTCCGCCCCCACCACAAGAGATCTTATACATATCAGAAATAGTTTTCCCGATACTCTCTACGCTATCCTCGGGGTCGAGTACATAACAATTTAGTAGGTTCTGGTTAGGGCGACCAGATCCGTAAAGGATGCGACCTCCAGGAATAAGGTCACCTTCACCAACTGTTTGGTAAAACTTTTTTTCCCACACTTCTTTGTTTTCATCGGTTTCGGCTCCCGCTGCGTGTTTTGCTACCCTACGGGCGCAATCCTTCCAAGTCTTTTCGCCTGGGTAGGCATACTTGTCTAGGAATATTTGGTATCCTAGGCTATCTTGTGGTATTTCAAACATATATTACAAAAATTAGGGCGTTTTATCTATGGAATGTGGTTATTTTATTCTTCTTTTTTACAATGAAATTTTCTGCTTCATTTTGTAACAAAGATACGAACTCATCATTATGCGTAATAATGAATACTTTTTTTTCTTGTGATAGTTCTTTCAAAACTTCAAACAAAGAAACTACACCTTGGGCATCTAAAGTATCCGCAACCTCATCAAAGAAGACTATGTTTGACCTTTCCTTTCCAGTAAGTAGAAGAAGGTCATTTAGAGCCAGCATTACAGCTAGGGAAACTCGTTTCTTTTCGCCACCCGACATAGAGTCAAAGAAGCAAGGCTCACCATCATTAAAGATCTCCTCCTCCAAGGAATCATCAAACTTTATGGAGAACCTGCCCTGAGACAGAGAAAACATATAAAAGTTGCATCTTTCGTTGAAGAACTCCAGAATATTTCTAATGATATACTTTATTATGCCAGCCTCGGAGAAAGCTGTCTCCCAAAACTTCATAATATCGTATTGCTTTTGGTGACGAAGTACCTCTTGACCGTGAGCATCCACACTTTCCTTCTTAGACTTTATGCGGTCCTTATAAAACTCTTCATCCCGTAAAGAGTCTTTGTAGTTCTCAACAGTTTCAAGGTCGTGAGCAGAAATTGGAATGCGTATCTTGTCTATCTCTTTTGTGAGGACTTTTAATTCCCCTTCAATTCTTTTTGCGGACTTAATCCACTTCTCCAGTTCCTTTTTATCCTCTTCCTTTAAATCCCACTGGTCTTGAGAAATCCAGTCACATTTTTCACATTTGAAAGGGTCATTCTTAACCCTTCTTTTATACTCGGATATTGACATTTTAGACATTTGCAGTCCGTGTTCCTTTTCCATTATGGAACGCTCAATGTCGCTCCTCTGGCTCTCCAACGCAGCAATTTCAGGAACAGTATACTTGGCAATAAACTTCTTAGTATCACCTGATAATAGGTCGGCAGCGCGACGGCGATTCTTCTGGACAGCCTTAAGTTTAGAACTCATTTGGTTGACATCCATTTGAGCAGAGTTCATCAAAGCCTCGGCGACCTTCTTAGCTGAAAGGGCTTGAGATTTAAGGGAGCGTATTGCGGCACGATTACGGAACAAGTCCCCTACACTAAGGAAGCTTTGGATGATTGCCCTTTTCTCTTCCGCAGTCGCAGTCAAAAAGTCCATAGTATTTGCCTGACCGAACACCATAGAAGCCGTGAAGATGCTATGGTTTGTGTTCAGGGTGTTCTCCATATACTTCTGTGTCTCAGAGATGGAGTCTTGAGTGTATGTTTCCCCAGCAATCTCTAGAGTTAGACGGGGAGGTTTCTTAGTGCGTTCAATAATAACATTATCATTAACCGTAAGCCTGACTACGCACTTTCCTTTAGTGTGATAGTTAGTAATTGATTTTTCGTTAGTCTTACGAAGCGTCTTTCCGAACAAAGCAAAAACTACGGCTTCAATAATACTAGACTTTCCCGCGCCATTAGAGGTGGTGGGGGAGGTGTCTTGATTCTCTCCTATTACATGAGTAATATTTCCAAACTCATTGAAATCTATCTCCGCCTGTTTAATGGAAAGAAAATTTTCTATATAAATTTTATTTAACTTCATCTTTTATTTGTTCAAGACCTGTTAGCAGTTCCTCCTTGGTAAACACGCTGTCTTTGTTGTCCAAGTATCTCGTAATGATGCTATCATCAATAGTAAATACTTTTTGATTAGCACTATAGGTAGAGGTGTGTTTTGGTAGTATGTTATCAAAGGATAGCTCAAGATGAGATACGCTGTATTTCCCTATGATATCATCTTTGATTTTAGTTTCCGCATAAGAATCCAGCTTGTCTAGTTGTACTCTAAGAAGAGTAAAAAAAGATCCAAACCTAAACTTCTTGTCTAAGGCATCAACTTCCCCTATGCCACCTACAATATGACGAATACCAAAACTAATGGGCTTCTTAATTACCTCGATCTCTCCATCACGAATGAGCAGTTCGTGAATATACTTTGTTGCGTTTGCCTCTCCAAAGGAGTTGGAGTATTGTGTACCTAAAACATATACATTTCCGTACTGGCGAGGCTTGTGGATATGCCCCAGGAAGGACAGCTTGTTTCTAAAGTGCTTTCTCTTAACCTTAGCCTCGTACTTGTATGCGCCGTTAGACACACATCCGTGGAAACCAAAGTGACCAAACACGGGGTTATCAGTAGCAGCTAGATCGTCAATAATCTTTTGCTCATCTTCATAATGTGGAATGAAATCAAAGTCTACTCCACCCATACGAATGGTTTGTGTATCTTTTACTACAGTCGCTAAACCTTGGTACAAATCAAGTGTTGTATCAGAGGATCCATCTTTGCGAACGGTGTCGTGATTGCCTCTGTTGATGACAATGTTTCTTGCCGTGCATTGCTCAAGAAAACTTTTGAACGCAAGCATCTCTTCCCCGCGAGGATTTCTTTTCTCAAAGATGTCTCCGTTGATTACTAGCCAGTCATACTTCTTCTTGTTGACCAGCTTCAGTAGCGTGTCAACTTGAGCGTTTAGGAACCCTGGAACATTGTCCGATCTAAAGTGTAGGTCCGTGATAATGATTACGCTTGTAGTGCGCGGCATTTTTCGATCATATCGTTTACTGCGTCGGTCTCAATAGCAGTGTTGCCAAGGTACTCGACCTCCTCCAACACTCCGAAAGAGGTTCCAACTTCAACATCTACTTCAAACGGAACAAGGAAGTCCATTCCAAATAGCTTTTCAATATCTTCAACAGAAGATAGAGTTTCCTTTACAATACTCAGGACTTTGTAAGTATCCTCTGGTAGACACTGTAGTTCTACGGAGTCGTGGACAGTTGCAAGAAGCTGTGCGTCTAGCCCTGACTCGTCTATACGATCCTGTAGTCTTTGGATAGCAAAAAGCATGATGTCTGAGGTAGAGCTTTGAATAACAAAGTTTGTACCTTGCCGCAAGGCTCTCATAATATTTTTCTTGATGTGGCTATCGACATTATCTAAGTGTCGGATACGCCCAAACAGGCTTACCGCGACTTTTTTATTCTTCACGAACTCATGAACAGAATCAATCCACTTAAAGACTTGGGGGAAAGCATCTTTGTACTTCTTAAACACGGACTCACAATACTTCCTGGATAGTCCTGTATCCATTTGCAGCTTGTACGGTCCTCCACCATAAATGATAAGAAAAGTTACGCTCTTAGCAATTTGACGCTCTTCAGAGGTTACTTCACTTGGATCTTTTTGGAAGATAAGAGATGCGGAGAACACATGGAGGTCAGTATCATCGTTAAACGCTTGAATAAGATTCTTGTCTCGGGAACATTGCGCGAGCATTCGGACTTCCGCTTGGGAAAAGTCCGCTGCAATAAACACCTTGCCAGGGTCAGGCTTGATAATGCTTCTAATGTTGGGCAAGTTAGAACCTGGAACCCAACGAGGTAAAGTGTGAAACGAGACTCCTTTGGGGGCGTCTTTACCAGCGTTGTATCGTGAGCAGGACAGGCGACCAGTCACAACTTCACCAATGTTATAGCTACTGTATACTCGGTCCTCTTGGTTGTATTCAATAGCTTTTTCAATACCATTTATGTAAGTCTTGTGGATTTTCTCCGCTGCCTTGTATTCAAGCATCTTGAGTATAAACTTACGACCCTCTTCGTGCTTCTTTATACCTCTAGTCTTCTTTAGAATTTTCTGTAAGGTGTCCTCCTTTGTGCTAGGTAAACCCGTTGAGGTAAAATCATGGCATGGCAAATCAAACACTCCAAATAAAACTTCTGCTAGTTGCTTGCCTGAGTTGAAGTTTGTCTCCTTTCCTTCTAGCTCGGTCCCTTGAAGGAGTTCTTCTAGGCTATGTAGATACTTATCTAAGTTGCGACGAGAGAACTGTTTAGCTTCCTCTAGTTCCTTACGACATATATGAAGACCTTGACGCTCCATACGAGAAAAGGTTACAAGCACCTTCTTGAGCAATCCATCGTAGAGCTTACTAGACAGCCTTAGCTGAGGGCGCATTTCGTGGAATAGCTTGAGTGTAAAGTCAGAGTCTAGAGCGTTTCCATACGCAACTTTTGGAAGGGGCATATTCGCCCAGTCAACTTCTTTTCCGTCCGTGATTGATAACATTATAAAGCCTCTAAATATGAGGGAAAGAACTGCTTCATCAAGTCCATAAGACCGTGAGGTTTGTTCTCATCAATCAGCGAGTGAATAATTTTAGTGTCGCTGATGTTGTTGAATACGGTTATTCCGGCAGTCATTAGAAACTTAATGTCGAATTGACAGTGATGCAAGACCTTCTCAATTGAAATGTTGGACATGATTTCCTTTAAACCATTTACAACGAGGCTAATCTCTTTCTTTGTTAAAGGGGAATCAAAGTGATACAGGGGAAATACATACGCCTCCTTCTCCTGAGTGGAAATCGCTATCGTAGTTATTTTATCTAGTACGAAATCAAGCCCAGTAGTTTCAATATCGACCGAGATTACCGAAGCCTTAGAAATATTACTAAATGCTTCATGGATTTTATCCTCTGTATCACAAAGAGTGTACCCTTTATCCCAACTAATGCTATCTCCTAAAACATACCTATGATATGCGTTGTCAATATCTTGAGTAAGTAAGGCTCGCAGGGAAGGTTCCTCTACTGCTTCATAAATATTAAAGGTTGGGCATACTGGAATGTCTCCATTTCCTACGAAGGGAAACATTTTTCCTCGCTTCTTGAAAATCCCTGATTTTTTAGTTGTTAGAACTAAAGCTAAGTTACTTAAAGGAATAATCAGCTTAGGGGGATTCGCTTCAATAGCTTTTACAAGATCCTCTCTAATGGAGTTCTTCTCTTCAGTCTCAATGTCCTTCTCATCAATGTCAGGAGTTTCATAGGTGGAGAACACCTTCCAGTTTTTTACTCCCACAAACTTACAAATATACTTCAACAACTCATACGCGGGAGTACCAATGTTTAGTGTGTTAGATGAATAGCTCGTAGCACGAACGACTGGTCCTGTTAAAAACAAAACATCTGCCTGTTCGATTTGAGCGTAGAAGTTTTTAATGTCTTTTTGAGAAAAGTTATCAAAAAGCCCATCTAAAATATGATCATTATTATTGTTCACGGTGCTTTAAGCAATCATGAGTAAAAAAAAGAAGCCTCATTATCTAAACAATAAAGATTTTGAGCGCACTATAAAAGAATATTTGGAAGATCCCGATGCTAATATTGATTCCTTAGTTGAGCAGTTAGATCTTTTAATTTCTAACATAATAAGCAGTTTCAAGTTCAAAGTAGATCATGATGACGCGAAGCAAGAATGTTTTTTACTTACGCTAAAAGTATTAAAGAACTTTACTCCAGAAAAAGGATCAGCTTTCAACTATTTCACCACTGTAATCCTCAACAACCTTCGACTGATGTATACTAAAAATAAAAAATATAGTGAGAAGCTGCAAGAATTCAAAGATCAAAAAATCAGAAGTTTTCTGGATAGCGATTAGAGGTTCTAGTCTAGTAAGGGTTGAAAAAACTCGTATACTTTAGGGTACTCCACATCCACCAACACTTCGCCCTTTCTAAAATGTACTAGGGCGGGAGCAGAGGTGATGTTGAAGGTAGCGAAGGACTGAGGTATATCCCAGCTATCCACGATATACAAGGCGGTTTTCAGAGCGGCTTCTCCGTCAAGAGCAGCTTGTACGATCTTTTCGCTCCATTGATCCCATAAGGAAACATATAGTACAGAAAAGTTAGCACTTTTGCGGGATCGAAGGATGTCGTTTAACTCCTTATCGTCCGATACAAAGTGAATTCTACTTAGTAGTTCCATCGGTTGCCGTCTCTTCGGTTGCCGTCTCTTCGGTTGCCGTCTCTTCGGTTGCCGTCTCTTCGGTTGCCGTCTCTTCGGTTGCCGTCTCTTCGGTTGCCGTCTCTTCGTTGAACTCAGCTAAAGCGGCTTCCCGTTCTTCGTCGGTCATGCTGTTGATACGAGCGTTGAGGTCATCGTTCATCCCTTGAATACCACGAAAAAGGAAAATACGCGCTAGTTGATCATCACTCATGTTACCGTCAGTGAAGGCTTGCTTAATGTTGTTCCAGCCTTCGGTCTCTTGTTGGTTTAGTTTGATGTAAAGTTTCATTTTTCGTCCTTCAACTCTTGTTTTTATTTTGCCGAATGATTCAGGGTCAGCGGAAAAAGTGATTGATTCCATTATTTAGGTAAAATATGGTTTTTAATTAGTAGGTATTAGCTATAATACTTTATGGCTAATAAAAAAGAGGCAGACCTTTTGGAAGTTGGTGAGTTTGCCAAAAAGAAGCGCAAAGTGAACAGCCGAAGAAAAGGCAATACCTTTGAGCGCGGGATCGCTAAGAGACTAAACGGTAGATTCAACACCGAAGAGTTCATGCGAAGCCCAGGTTCAGGCGCATTCGCAACCACACATAAGCTCCCTCAGCATATTAAAGTACATGGGGATTTAATTACACCACAAAATTTTGCTTTTATTATAGAATGTAAGAACGGATACAAGCTGGAGTTGGATGATCCTTTTAGGAGAAAAAGTGATTTTTGGGCGTTCATAAAACAAGCAGAAAGAGATTCCAGATCTGCAGATCGAGATCTTATGGTGATCTATAAGAAAAATACTCGCATGGAACTTGTAATCGTAGAGAAGCCTTACCCCATCAATGATGAGATGGTTATAAACAAGAAATACTATGTCTACAATCTAAAGGACTTCCTAGGTTTAGATGATACCTACTTCTTTATATCTTAGAGGTGTGGGCTTGAAAGTATTGTTTGTTAATGGTAGCACCACTCTTTGCCCTTCCATCTTTGAATCGCGTTCCTACTCCAGCTACTGCTTTTTTACCATCGTAAAAAGTAGCCCCGTCTTGCTTAGTTTCTATTCTAAGATCGCCTTGGAGAATCCTTAGAGCAACAGATTCCATAAGGGTGTCTTCATGCATAACATAGTTCTGCTCATCAGGAAAGGATGCGACAATAATTTGGTTTTCACTGGTGGACATTCCATTCGTCATAAAATGGTTAGCATATAGCATATTTCTCTCCGTAGCGGGTAGGCTATTTCTATATAGATTGGAATACAAAGCAATTAATTTGCTCTCTGCTTCCGCTATTTTTTTAGGGTTCTTTGAATTTTTATAAGTTTTCATTGCCTTGGTCATATTATCAATAACCTTGCTCTTGTCATAGTTAGCGGACCTTGCCTTATCCCTTAAGGAAGCCTTTATTGTATTCATGTTAGTATTTTTAATAGACCTTAGGAAATCCTTTGTTGCGACCGACTCTTTTTCCAAAACCTCCTCAGTTTTAGAAGCTAGTTCTGGGTCGCCAGCCAAAGTTCCTAAACGAGAGGCTTGGGTTCCTTGCGCTTTGACAATTTTCTCTGGTCTAGCCACCATCGGGAGAGCGTCTCTCATCCCCAAGTCAACGGACCCGCCAGGGGAATGAAAATACTTAAAGGAGACCTCTATAGGTTGGTCGCTACGGACCCCTTTCACGCCCCTGGAATCTAGGGTTTCTGCAAACTCGGATGAATGTTTACTTTCCTTGATAGTCATATCAGAGTTACGAATCTCCCCATCATCTTGAAACCCAGCACCTTGAGTTCCAGATTGTTTTGCGTCTAACCCTTTTGGCATTATGTCCATTAGAGTTTTGGACCGTGAAATAAACTGGCCGACAAAAGTTGCGATGGTTTGTGCGGCAGTCGGATCTTCGGTATGGAACTTTAAAGCTGCGTCCTTCACCACTTCCAAAATACCTACCGTGTAGGCATCAGCAAACTCTAGGGGGACAGCGCGGTTTTCCTCAGCCGCAACAGCCATATCTTGTAACTTTGGAACTGCCTTGATTAATTTCTCTAGAGCCTTAGGAGCAGCACTTATTCCCTTAGTTTGTAGGGTGTTGAGAAACTCTAGGGTATGCTCAAACACGAGACCAGATTGTGCGCGGAATGCGGAGTCTTTAGCCTTTGCCATAGACTCATCTGAGGATTTGGGAAGAAGGTAGTTCCCTTCCTCGTCTTTAAGGTTCCTTAGATGATCAAGACCTTCTAGTGCCGTGTTAGACTCGGTGGAGATTCTCAGACCAAACCTTGCCTGTCGTGAGGTAGAGTCATCTGCAATAAGCTCACCAGCAACCTCCCCTGCAAAGCTATCTGGAGTTCTGCCTCTGTAATAAAGTTCCCCTTTTCTGAAAGTAAACGCCAGTAGAAGTTCTTTGTCGGAGGAAGTGAGATCTTTGGACTTCTTTGTGCCGTGTAGGATTTCTTGACTGAGCTTTAACAAATCCCCATAAGCTGTCACAACTTCTTCGGCAAAATCAAGTGCGTCTTGCGAGGTTGCAGCTTCGGACCCTGTGCGTTCCTGCCATCGGTTCCAGATGCCCCTGTAGAGGCGATCATTCTTATAGGAGACTCCATATAAGTTTTTCACCATACGCTTCTCAGAGTCCACTAGGGTGCGTCCTAGACGAGCATCTAATTTCTGTATTTGGATTTTCGCTTCCGTGTCTCGTAGCGACTTTTGATACTCAGCAGTAGCCTCTGAGTCGAGAGGTTCGTTAGTAAGATCAATCTCTGGAAATGCTTCTGAGCCGTCTTCTCTTTTTTCTTCATTGTCAGCCCCTTCTCTTTGCTTTTGCTGGAAATATGCGAGGTAGTTAAGATACTTCTCTTTCCCCACATTGTCTAGATCACCCCCTGCTGACTTAAACAACACAGTTCCTTTTTCGTTTATTGAGGGTTTAGCAGCATTCGGCTCGACGCCTGAGGGCATTAAATCATACTTAAAATCCGTGCCTAATAGAGGATACCATTCTTTTGTGTTCTCATCCTGAAAAAACTTTTGATATCTAGAAATACCTTTCTTGGTGAGACCACCTGCGCTCACCTCTTCCTTGAGGGAGGTATACGCCTCTAAAATTATTTGAGTTAAGTCCATAATAGATAAAAGCCCAATCCACAGGTATTTAGATTGGACTTTTGATAATATTTTATATTTAGTTAAGCTAGAATATTTAGGCTACTAGAGTCGGATCTAGCTCTGCTGGGACGAGATCCTCTTCGTCAGAGTAGTGTACGAGGAAGTCGTAG